>Ga0082212_10010353_pt1 | contig 11942 bp, 12 predicted proteins | sample TergutNt197P3_FD_71548 | JGI IMG/M metagenome (GOLD analysis project Ga0082212, IMG submission 71548) | Neocapritermes taracua P3 segment gut microbial communities from Petit-Saut dam, French Guiana - Nt197 P3 | ecosystem: Host-associated > Arthropoda: Insects > Digestive system > Gut ... | reverse complement strand
CGATGTGCAGAACCCGCTCCCGGGTTATGTTAAATATCATACTTGACAAAATTAATCCAGTATGATATTCTTCCACACAACTACCGCATTATCCTTTTATCTTCTGAAATTTAAGGGGGCAACATGTTCATCACTCGGGAGGTGGATTACGCCATCCGTATACTTCGCGCTGTCGCTTGCGGAGGACACAGCAACGTAGGGGAGATCTGCAGAAAGGAAGTTCTTCCGCGGCAGTTTGTGTACAAGATTATGAAAAAAATCGAGCGGATGGGCTTGGTAAAAATTACGAGAGGCGCCCAAGGCGGCTGTGTTCTCGTTGGGGACCTCAGGAAAACAAGTTTGTACGATCTGATAAACAATCTTGAGGGAGACACGGCTATCAGCAGCTGTATGAGAGAAGGGCACGAGTGTGAGTGGAAAAAACACCGCGCTGTGCCATGCGCGGTTCACAAGCAGCTGACGCGTATTCAGAAATCCCTTGATGAAGAACTACGCGAGTGCAGCCTGCACAAGCTGATTGTTGGAGTAGAGTTAGGAAGGAGTTGATGTGTTCACGTCCGCATCATTGGGTGGCTGGGTAACGTCGATGTTTTCAGGAGCGGGACAGTTTGAGGAAACGGCGATGATTGATCAAAAGGAGGGTGAAACGATGTCGTTCAAGGCAACGGAAGCGCATGAGGCATTCAGGGCCAAAGTGCGCGAGTTCGCGGAAACGGAGGTCAAACCTCTGGCGATAACGATGGACCAGGGGAATGAATTTCCGGTCGAAGCTGTGAAACACATGGGGGAACTCGGCTATATGGGCGTCCCCTTCCCGAAGGAGTACGGCGGAATGGGGCTCGATACGCTCAGCTACGCCATAGCGGTCGAGGAACTTTCCCGCGTGGACGGAGGCACGGGCGTCATTCTGTCCGCCCACGTTTCCCTCGGCGCGTGGCCGATATTCGCGTACGGCACGGAGGAGCAGAAGAAAAAGTACCTCGTTCCACTGGCAAAGGGAACGAAGATAGGGGCGTTCGCGCTGACCGAGACGAACGCCGGCAGCGACGCCGGCGGCACGGAGACCACGGCGGAGCTGGACGGAGAGTTTTACATCCTAAACGGAGGGAAAATTTTTATCACCAACGCCACAAAGGCCGACACGTACATTGTGTTCGCGCTGACGACCCCGGGCATAGGGACCAGGGGGATAAGCGCGTTCATAGTCGAAAAAGGCTGGGAGGGCTTCTCGTTCGGCGACCCATACGATAAAATGGGCATCCGCTCGTCTACGACCGCCGAACTCATTTTCAACAACGTGAAGGTTCCGAAGAAAAACCTGCTGGGGCGCGAAGGCGAGGGTTTCCGCATCGCGATGGCCACCCTCGACGGCGGACGCATAGGCATCGCGTCGCAGGCGCTGGGCATTGCGCAGGGCGCGTTTGAGAGCGCCCTCGAATACGCGAAGGAGCGGGAGCAGTTCGGGCGTCCGCTGGCCCATCAGCAGGTAATATCGTTCAAGCTGGCCGACATGGCCACAAAACTGCGTGCGTCGCGGCTGATGGTTTACAGCGCCGCCGAATTGAAGGAAAACCACGAGTCGTACGCCATGGAGGCCGCGATGGCGAAGCAGTACGCCTCCGACCTGGGGCTGGAGATCACCAACGAAGCCCTGCAAATCTACGGAGGCTCCGGTTACATCAAGGGAATGGACGTGGAGCGCTTCTATAGGGACGCGAGAATATGCACGATCTACGAGGGCACGAACGAAATACAGCGCGTCGTCATAGCGGCTGGCATCATCGGAAAAATGGCGAAAGAAAGCTCCGCCCCGGCCAAAAAACGCGGCCCGGAGACCGGCAACCGCAAAAAAGTCATCTTCAACGACGGCAACGCCAAGAGCAAGGTCGATTCGCTCGTCGCGGCTCTCAAGGCTGACGGGTACGATTTTACCGTCGGCATCGACATCGATACCCCGATAGTGAAGGCCGAGCGCGTGCTGAGCATAGGGCGCGGCATAGGCGACAAGAAGAACGTCGACGCGGCGACCGCGCTGGCAAAGGCGGCCGGAGCCGCCATGGGTTCCTCGCGTCCAGTCGCCGAGACATTGCGTTACGTGCCGATGAACAGATACGTGGGCATGTCCGGCCAGAAGTTCCACGGCAACCTCTACATCGCATGCGGGATATCCGGGGCGGGTCAGCACCTTAAGGGCATCAGGGAGGCCGCCACGATAGTCGCGATAAATAACAACGCCAACGCCGCTATTTTCAAAAACTGCGACTACGGCATAGTGGGCGACCTGGTGGAGATAATGCCCCTGCTCACGGCCGCCTTCGGCGCCGGAGAGAAAAAGCCGGCGCCTCCCATGAAGAAGATGAAAAAACGCACGCCGAAGAAGCTCCCGCCGAACTGGGTACTGCACGTCTGCAGCGGGTGCGGCTACGAGTACATCCCGGACCTGGGCGACGAAGAAGGCGGCGTACAGCCCGGCACATTGTTCGAGAAACTGCCTGACGAATGGATCTGCCCGGAGTGCGGCGAGGACAAAGACCAGTTCATAGTCGCGGACTATTAAGAAGGGGGATTGAGAGATATGCATTGCTACAGAAAAGTTGCGGACAACGTATACTGGATCGGGGCCAACGACCGCAGGCTGGCTCTTTTTGAGAACAAACATCCTATTCCGCGCGGCGTTTCGTACAACGCGTACGTGCTGCTGGACAAACAGACCGTTCTGTTCGATACGGTGGATTGGTCGGTATGCCGCCAGTTTCTGGAAAACCTGGAGGCCGTCCTGGGCGGACGCGGACTGGATTACATGGTCATCAACCATCTGGAGCCCGACCACGCGGCCTGCATAGAGGAAGTGCTGCTGCGCTATCCGAAGGTCAAGGTGATAAGCACGGAGAAGGCGTTCATGTTCATGCGTCAGTTCGGGTTCGGCATCGACGTCCACGAGCTGGAGGAGGTCAAAGAAGGGGACACGAAGTGCTTCGGCGACCACACCGTCGCGTTCGTGGCCGCTCCGATGGTCCACTGGCCGGAGGCTATGGTGACCTTGGACGTGACGAACGGAGTGTTGTTCTCGGCGGACGCCTTTGGATCGTTCGGCGCGCTGGACGGCAGGCTTTTCAACGACGAAGTGAATTTCGACCGCGATTGGATAGACGACGCCAGGCGTTACCTGACCAACATCGTCGGCAAATACGGCCCCCACGTCCAGCACCTTCTTAAGAAGGCTGGCGCCGTACTCGACAAGATCAAGATCGTATGCCCGCTTCACGGCCCGGTGTGGCGCAGCGACCTGGGCTACTTCATCGGGAAGTACGACAAGTGGAGCCGCTACGAGCCGGAGGAGAAGGGCGTGCTCATCATCTACGGTACGATGTACGGCAATACGGAGAGCGCGGCCGGCGTCCTCGCCGCGACCCTCGCCGAAAAGGGCATGACGAACATTGCTATGTACGACGCGTCCAACACCCACGTTTCCTACCTCGTTTCGGAAACGTTCAAATTCAGCCACATCGTGCTCGCCTCCGTGACGTACAACCTGGGCATTTTCCCGCCTATAAGGGACTACCTGATGGACCTGAAGGCGCTCAACATGCAAAAACGCACGTTCGCCGTCATCGAGAACGGGTCCTGGGCTCCGACTTCGGGCAAACTCATACGTGATTTCCTGGACAACGAGATGAAACTGATAGACATACTGGACGAACAGGTTTCGCTGAACTCCGCCATGACGGCCGAGAACGCGCCGGAGATGACGGCGCTCGCCGATAGCATCATAGAGTCCATGAAAGAACCGGCGAAGTAAACTCCGATGCCCCACGTTTCCAGGGGAGTATATTATAATTGATACGTACGCGTTCAAAACAATCATGAAAGAGGAGGCGCCGTATATGAAAAAAGTTATGGTGGTAGGCGGTGGGACAATGGGGCTGGACATCGCTCAGGTGTTCGCAAAAGCCGGTTATGACGTAGCGGTGCGTGATGTATCTGATGCCATCATCAAGGCTTCGGAGGACAGGCTCAGGAAAGGCCTGGCTAAACTTGTGGAGCGCGGCAAAATGGAACAATCCGCCGCCGACGGGCTGGCGTCGAAAATCGCTTTTACGACCGACCTTGGAGCCGCCCGTGACGCGGGCCTTGTGGTAGAGGCCATAGTCGAGTCCCTTCAGCCCAAAAAAGCGCTTTTCGCGGAACTCGACGGCATCTGCGGGCCGGAGACGATTTTCGCCTCCAACACGTCGTCCATATCCATCACCGAAATAGCCTCGGCTACGAAGCGGCAGGACAGGTTCATCGGAATGCATTTCTTCAACCCCGCGACGATAATGAAACTCGTCGAGGTCATTCGTGGCGCCAACACGTCCGACGAGACGTATAAAGTCGTGTTCGACCTGGCGGCCGGCATCGGCAAAGACCCCGTGACCGTAAACGAGGCCCCGGGTTTCGTGGTGAACAAAGTTCTGATCCCGATGATCAACGAGGCGGTGGTCATGTTGGAGACTGGCGTAGCCAGCGCGGAGGACATAGACAAAGCCATGAAGCTCGGCGCGAACCATCCGATGGGCCCTTTGACGCTTGGCGACTTCATCGGCCTCGACGTCTGCCTCGCGATTATGGATGTGCTCTATCAGGAAACAGGCGACGCCAGGTACAGGGCGAGCCTTCTGCTCCGCAAGATGGTGCGCGGAGGTCTGCTCGGCAAAAAAACCGGCAGAGGGTTCTACCAGTACTGAGTATAAAGTGGGGGAGCGTGCGACCGCTCCCCCACTTGAGCCTAAAGTTAGAATAGCTAGAAACCAGGTGTTTTAAGCATTCGCGATTTAAATTAGCATTCGTTTGATTGCGAAATGGTTTACTCTTCTAAAATTTTATTTATAGTCGATAAAACGTTTTCTTTTTCAATGGGTTTCGTAATGAAATTTTTCGCCCCGATTTTAAGCTCTTCAAGAATAGTGTTTCCCTTTCCGACGGACGACACCATTACGATTTTAGCGTCAGGGTGTTTTTCAAGAATATGTGTCAAACAATCCTTACCGCTCTCGCCGGGCATGACGTTGTCCAAAGTGACAATGTCGGGCTTATGCTGGGCATACAGGGCCTCTCCATCCAAACCGTTTGCGGCTTCGGCAACGACTTCATGACCGGCTTCGACGAGTATGTCTTTCAGCATGGTACGCGCTAATTTCGAGTCATCGACTATTAAGAATCTAGCCATTATCGTTCATTCCTCCTAAACCTAATTCGATTTTATGAAAATATAAAAATTCCCAACGTTGAGCAGCGAGAAAGGCAGGATAAGCGTTTCGGGATCCATTGAAAATGTATCACGGTATTCGGGGGCTTCTATGTCAAGCTCCATTTTACCGTCATTGGACAGCTCGCCAATTACAAGACCGCTGACGCAATTTAAAAATTCTTTTAGAGAATCCTGCGCGTCCTCGTTTAGCTCGCCGAAATTACCTTTCGCGAATAAGCCCGCGAATTTTACGGCGGAATTGACGTCCTCCGCTCCCAACATAAATGTGACGTCGGCGTCGCCCGAGGCATGCTGGGCCACCAGAAATTTGGCAGCGTCAAACGGCGCTTTTACAGCTTTTTTTATGAAAAATTCTCTGTCGATAAAACGAATGGTCAAAGAAATAAAAATTTTAGCATATTCCTTCATGATGATGCTGCCGCTGTCAATGCCCGCTATGCACGACACATACGCGTCAATATCGCCTTCCAGCAGCTTCTCAAAATGCTCGCCGACATTAAGCTCAGATTTAAACCCATTGAGGGCGGTATCGATCTGTTCGGCGTTCATGTATTGCTTGTCGCATAAAATTTGCTTGAGTACGAAGTGCTCTTTGGGCTGTTTATTCAAAAGAAGCCCAAGCTGCTCTTTTGTAAGGTAGCCCTTTTTAACGGCAATGTCGCCGAACCGCGCGTTTTCCGAAGCCTGCAGGTTATTGACCTCTTCAACTTGCTTAGGCGTCATCAACTTCTCTTCCATAGCCAACACGCCGACTCTGATTTTCGTATTGTCCTGAATTTCTAAAACTTCTCTTGCCTGTTCCTGCGTAATGGCATTCTTCCGTACTAAATATGGGACAAAAATTTGATTAAACATAATGCATTACCGCGCTTTCATTAAGGATTTTTACTCTTCCGAAACGGGAAACAGACTTGTTTATATTTTAGCATTTTATCAAGCTGAAAACCAAAAATCAAGCGGATGAACAGTGGAGACGACAGTCCCGTTCTTGCTCTTCCGTCGTTTTGCCCGTGCGGTTCTTTCAGCATCCCTTATAATGGGAAGGGAATAAGCACAAGGACGGGTTTGAAAAAATGGATTCAAATATTGACGATCGCCGTTTCATGGAAACGGAAAGCGTGCCGCGTCTTTTGGCGCGTTTTGCGGTCCCGGCGACGATAGGGATGTTGGCAAGCGCGGTTTACAACATAGTAGATCGCGTTTTTGTCGGGCACACGGTGGGGGCCGACGGTATAGCCGCCATAGCTCTGGGGTTTCCATGCATGTTGTTTTTTTTCGCTTTCGCCATTCTCGTCGGGGTCGGAGGGTCTTCCCGCGCGGCCCTGCAGTTGGGCGCGAAAAACTATGAAGGCGCGAGGCAAACCGTGGGAAGCGCGGTTTTTCTCTGCCTTATCGGCTGCGCCGTCTTCATAACGGGCGGCAAGGCATCGGCGGATTTCATCCTTCGGATGTGCGGCGCCAGCGACGCGCTGCTTCCGATGTCGAAAGAGTACCTTTCGGTTATTTTGTGGGGAGTTCTCTTCGCGATAATCGGCTTCGCCGGGAGCTGCGTAATACAGGCGTGCGGCAGCCCCAACTACGCCATGGGCACGCAGCTGATAGGGGCCCTGCTGAACGTCGCCCTGGACGCCTGGTTCGTCGTGGGGCTGCGCATGGAGGTGAGAGGCGCCGCCATTGCCACCGTAATCAGTCAGGGCGTATCGATGCTCTGGGTCGCGGCTTATTTTTTCATTCCCAACGCCCGGATACGCCTGCTCGCGCGCGATGTTTTCGCCCCCTGCCTCGAAGCGGTAACGCGCATATTGGCGGTGGGGACGCCTCCCTTTCTGATACATCTGAACTTCGTGCTCATACACGGGCTGATGAACGCGTCCGTGGCCAAATACGGCGGAGACCTGGCTATCTCCGCCACCGGCATTCTGATGAGCCTGGATTCGCTGCTTTTCATGCCGGCCGTCGCCATAGGAGAAGGTACCCAGCCCATAGTCGGCTACAACTACGGCGCGCGGCGTTTCGACCGGGTGCGGCAAACCGTCAAATGGTCCGTGGCCGCGACCACCGTCTTTTACGTTTTGAGTTTCCTGACGGTATTTTTCCACGCGGAGTTTTTCGTACGGATGTTCAACAGCTCAAACGAAGCCCTGATCGCCCTGACCGTCAGCTTCATGCGAATCGCCTACGTCGGCATACCCGTGATGGGCGTGTCGGTCGTGACCGGCTTCGTGCTCCAGGGGCTTGGACGCGCCCGCGACAATCTCATCCTGTCTTTCATACGGTTCGGCCTGTTGATGCTCGTCCCCCTGGTGATTTTGCCGCGTATATGGGGTTTATTCGGCGTGTGGGCCGCCTTTCCGCTGTCGGACATATCGGGGACGGCGGTGTCTTTCCTGTATCTGCGCCGCGTGATGGCGGAAATGGAAAAAGAAGCCGGAGAGACGCAGACATGACCTTGAGAAATTGTTGTAGGGGACGCCGTCATCGGCGTCCCGCTCTTTTCAATGTTTCCTCAAATCCCGCACGAAATCCAGTACGGTCTCATATGCGAAGTCCGCGAGGTTCTCCCACTCCGCGCCCGTTTTTTTACGCACCAGCACGGACGGTATTCCGGCGCTTTTAGCCGCTTCCAGGTCGAACAGGAAATCTCCCACCATGACGCAGTCGGTCAACGGCGCCCCCAGCCTTTCGGCGGCCAATTTCAAAGCCCTGTAATCCGGCTTGACGTAAGGCTCCTCGCGGCTGAGCGTCACGGGTGGCAACGCTATACCGCATCGCTCCGCGGCCAGCAGGATGGAGTCCCGGCTGTTTCGCGAAATAACGGCCCAGGGCTTGCGCGTCTCGCCCAGCCAGGCAATGAGGTCATGGGCGCCTTCCACCGCGGTCGCCGCGTCCGCGCCTTTCATTTCGGTCTCGTGAATCTCCGCCAGGACCAGGGAACGGTCAGGCTCGGGGAGGGCGGCGGCGGTTTCGGACAGGGGAACGATCCTGCCGCCGAAATATTTATCGCGCAGATGCGAAAAATCCAATCGCGTATCCGCCAGCACTCCGTCCCAGTCCAGAAGGAACGCCCCGGCCTCGGCCGGATGTCCGATAGACGGCATATACATCACCCGCTTATGGCGCAAGCGCCTTATAATAATGGTCGTTACTTCCACAGTATACATGAGGGAGGAATGAAACGATGGATAATATAATATCCCGATGTCCCTGGTGCGGTACGAATGAGCTGTACGTCAGGTATCACGACGAGGAGTGGGGCGTGCCCGTGAGGGACGATCGAAAACTTTTCGAATTTATCGTGCTGGAGGGCGCTCAGGCCGGGCTGTCGTGGCTGACGATTCTCAAGCGCAGAGAGAACTACCGCGCCGCGTTCGCTGGCTTCGACGTCCTGAAAGTCGCCGGGTTCGGAGAGAACGACGCAGCCCGTCTGCTCGCCGACTCCGGGATCATCCGCAACAAGGCCAAGATACAAAGCGCGGTCAGGAACGCAAGGGCTTTTCTGGACGTCGCGGAGGAGTTCGGGTCGTTCGCGGAATATCTGTGGATGTTCGTGGACAACCGGCCAATAGTGAACGCGTGGACCGATCTGTCCCAGATCCCGGCCGTCACCCCCCTGGCCGAAAAAATCAGCAAAGACATGAAAAAGAGGGGGTTTTCGTTCTTCGGCCCGACGGTCTGTTACGCCCACATGCAGGCAACCGGCATGGTCAACGACCACCTGACCAGTTGTTTCCGGTATTAAGCGGCCGCCCTTTCGAACGGCCGCTCATCGGGTTATTGCAGGCGGTTCACCAACATAAGCAGCTGTCTCATACCCGTGTAGACGGACTCGATTTCGGTGCATTCCTGGAAGGAGTGCCCGTTTTCGGAGTTCGTCATGCCGATGGAGGCCGTTGGGATACCCAGCGCCATGGCGGCGTTCCCGTTGGACGATCCTGAGAAGCTAACAGTGGGGTCGAAGCCAAGCGCGCGCAGCGTTTCTACCGCCGTTTGAACGATTTTATGGTTTTCCGCGCCCGGTATTTGTCCGGCGGATATCTCCATAACAACCTCTTTTTCATACGTCCCGCCTGAATCCTCAATGGCCTTTTGCATGGCGGCGAACACTTCGTTCTCAAACGCCTTGAGCCTATCGGCTTCCTGGTTCCGAATATCAAGCGTTACCCACACCTCTTCGGCGACGGCGTTTTCCACGGTTCCTCCGCCGATGACTCCCAGGTTGAAGCGAAGAGTTGGCTCCGGATTATCCCTTTCATGAAATTTATACGCCTCGGTGATGGCGAGGCCCATGCTCTTCATAGCCGAGGGGAAGCCCCAGCTTCTGTTCGTGTGACGGGCCGGGGTCCTCGCGTACACCTTGTACCAGTTGATCCCCATCCCTCCGGCTGAAACGCCTCCAACCCCGCCATCCACCGAGATGACCATGTCAGGGCGCGGGTTGTTGGCCAGATAATACTTCATGCCGTAGAGCCCGACCTCTTCCTGGACATTAGAGAGGAAGATCAAATTGACCTTCGGGGTGATCTTCAGTGCATCCAGGCCCTTCTTGAGCCAGATAAGGCCGATGTTGGACGGAGTGTTGTCGCCGCTGCCGGGGCAGTGCATCCAGCCGTCCTCAACTTTGTAATACCCCTTCAGTTCTTCCGCGCCAATGTCGAAAAGGGTGTCCATGTGGGAGTCTATAAGAACGGTCTCGGTGCCGGGATTCCCTTTCATCGTTCCGATTACGTTGCCGAAGGGGTCCATCGTGACGTTTTCAAGCCCGACTTCCTCAAATTTTTTCTTGATCCATTCGCCTCTCAGCTCCTCTTTGCGCGATTTTCCCGGAATGAGCACCAATTCCACCCAATCCTTAAAAAACGGCTCCTTATTTTTGTCCACCCACGCGGCGATGTCTTCGTCGGTAACCGCGGCGAACGCGGTTCCGGCCGTCGCCAACACCAACAACATACCCAGCAAAACCCTACCTACGCGCTTCATGAAAATTCCTCCTCAAAATAAAATCGGCCTTCCATAAAACAAGAACTTTGAAACGTGACGCATAAAACACGCGCTGCTGTATAAAAAAAGAGGGGCGGACCCTTTAGATTTCAGGTCCGCCCCTCTTTGATTTCGGCCAACAAATTCTCAGCTTACCGTCAGAGGAACAGACCGCAAGGTAACGAGACCGAGAATAATAATGACAACCAGAGAAACGATATCACGCTTCAGTGTAGGGATCTTGTCCATGGGTCTTTCCTCCTTTCCGTAAGAATTGTGACGCATCCTACCAGCGAAATGAAATTTTGTCAAATAGCGTATGGGGTTAATCAGCGCTTCTTTTACTTCGCTCCCAGCGCCGCCATGGTGATGTAGTTATAGGGCTGGTTGAAGTGCGGCAGGAAAAATATGTCCAGCAGCGCCAGCCGCTCTATTGTGAGCTGCTGCTCGATTGCGAGCGAAAACATGTGGACGCCCATCGATATATCCTGGTATGAGGCCATCTGGGCGCCGAGGACCCTGCGCGTCGCTTTGTCGTATACGATGCGTATTTTTACCTTATGATTATCGTGTTCGATGAACGCGGGCTTCTGGTAGTCTTCGTAGTCCGCGTGCGCCGCGTCGTACCCGGCTTTTTCGGCGGCCGCGAGGTTAAGGCCCGTAGAAACCATTTTATAGCCGAATATGCAGATCCCGTTCGAACCCTGCACGCCGTTCGATTCCAGCGCGCATTTGCCCGAGCCCGCGTTGCGGCCCGCCACGATTCCGCTCCTGACGGCGTTCGTGGCCAGCGCGATATATGCCGGCCCCTCCGTCGCGTTGCTCCAAACCGTCGCGCAGTCGCCGACCGCGTATACGCCGGGTTCGCTCGTCCTCTGGAACCTGTCCACGAGATAGGCGCCGTTCGCGAACAGCGAGAGCCTGTCTTTTCCGAGCGCGTTGTTTGGCCGGAAACCTATCGCGAGTATCACAAGGTCCGCCGCGCATCGGCCCTTGTCCGTCACGACCCCGGCGACCTTACCGCCTTCGCCTTCGATCGAGGTTATCTTTTCGCCGAAACGCGTAGCCACGCCGCCTTCCGCGAGCGCCCTGTCCATTTCGTGAGAGAACCAGGGGTCGTAATATGCGGCGAGGCTCGTATCGAACGCCTCGAACAAATACGCCTTCTTGCCCCGCCGCGTCACGGCTTCGGCGATTTCCACGCCTATGTAGCCCGCGCCGACCACCGCGACGTTATTGACCTCGGCCCTGCCAAGTATTGAGTCTATCTTCTGTCCGTCTTGAAAAAGCTTGACAAATTCGACGTTCTCCAATTCGACGCCCGGCACAGGTGGCGTTATTGGGAGCGAGCCTGTCGCCAGGATCAGCTTGTCGTATGGCTCGGCCGACTCATCGCCGCCGCCGTTCGGCTGGGTGAAGACTTTTTTCCCGTCGAAGTCGATGCGGGTGGCGGTCGTCTCCAGCATGAATTTCGCGCCCTTGCCCGCCAGCTCGTCCCTGGACGTATAGAATAAGCTGTCCGTGCCGTTGATCTGGCGGCCAACCCACAGGGCCGTTCCGCAGCCAAGGTAGCTGATGTTCGTGTTGCGGTCGATTATCGTAAGCTCGTTGCCGGGGTATTGCCCAAGGATTGTGTTCGCGGCCGCAATGCCAGCGTGGTTCGCTCCGATCATGACGATTTTTTTGCCCATGATACGCTCCTTTTTTGCATTTG
>Ga0082212_10010352_pt1 | contig 11942 bp, 12 predicted proteins | sample TergutNt197P3_FD_71548 | JGI IMG/M metagenome (GOLD analysis project Ga0082212, IMG submission 71548) | Neocapritermes taracua P3 segment gut microbial communities from Petit-Saut dam, French Guiana - Nt197 P3 | ecosystem: Host-associated > Arthropoda: Insects > Digestive system > Gut ... | reverse complement strand
GATCCGCCCACATCAGGAAGAACCAAAGCTCTCCGTTCTCACCGCCACATACAATCACGCCGACTACATCGCCGAGTGCATCGAAAGCGTTTTGGCCCAGCAAACAGATTTCCCCTTCCAGCACATCATTGCCGATGACGGCTCAAACGACGGTACACAAGGCATCATCCTGAACTATGCCACCAAATACCCGCACATCGTGCCGGTATTCCAGAAAAAACGCTCTTTTGGCGCAGGAAATTTACGCGCCCTGTTCGATATGGCGCGCACGGAATACGTAGCCATATGCGAAGGCGACGACTATTTCACCGACCCGGCCAAGCTGCAAACCCAGGTTGATTTTCTGGAAGCCAACCCGTATTGCGCTCTCTGTTTCCACGTTGTGCGCGTGACACACGAAGGAGATCCTGAAAGCGATCACCTTTACCCTCTGGCGGGTTCCCTGCCCGGCGGTGTGCGCCCGTTCTATTACCTGACTGATCTGATCCGTAAAAATTTCTTCCAGACAAATTCCGTCATGTACCGCTGGCGCTTCAAAAATGGCCTGCCGGACTGGTTCCGCACAGATCTGATGCCCGGCGACTTATATTGGCACCTCCTGCACGCGGAAACAGGCAAAATCGGTTTCATCGACAAGGTGATGGGCGTCTACCGCAGGCACAAAAAAGGCGTTTACTATCTTGCGGCGGTCGACAAACTGAAACACCGGGCCAAAACCGGCATGAAGGAACTTGAAGTCTTCGATGTGATAAACAAGCATTTCAACAGGATATATGAGCCCATTTTGCTGGATGTGACCGACAATATTTTCGCGGATTGCGCGGTATATGACGAAACACGGGCAAAACAGGAAGGCATGGAGCCTGTGTTTACCAAAATATGCGAAAAACACCCCGAAATGGCATGGCACTTTTTGCAATCCATGAAAAATGTGCCTCAATAACCGCGCCGGCCGATCCGGCAAACACCCTTCAGTTTTGGTCCATACGCTTTCCGGTTTTTCGGAGTTGACAGGAGAATCCTCTTTCCATATAGTTATTTGTTCTTATTGAACGGACGGAGGTCGATGACATGTACGCCGTTGTCCGCACCGGAGGAAAGCAGCTTCGCGTATCCCCGGGCGATACTATCCAGATCGAAAAAATTCAAGTCGAGCCGGGAGATACGGTGGAGCTGACGGACATCCTGATGATCACCACCGATCAGGGGACAACCGTGGGCACCCCCACCATTGGCGGCGCCGCCGTCGTTTGCAAGGCGCTGTGCAACGGAAAAGGCAAAAAAATCGTAGTTTACAAGTATAAACGGCGTAAAGGTTACGCGCGCAAGCAAGGGCATCGGCAGCCGTTCACCATGCTTTCCGTAACCGACATCCGGCAAAACTAAAGCCGGACTTATACAAAGAAAAACAGGAGCATCAGGCCATGGCCCATAAAAAAGGCGTAGGCAGCTCGAGAAACGGGCGCGACAGCGAAAGCAAACGGCTTGGCATCAAGAGATTTGGCGGGCAGACCGTAAACGCCGGATCTATTATTGTCAGGCAGCGCGGCACCACGATCCATCCGGGAGATAATGTGGGAATGGGCAGGGATCACACCCTGTTCGCGCTGATCGACGGCGTGGTCACATTTGCCCGCATGGGAAAAGACCGCAAGAAGGTTTCCGTCCTCTCCGCTTCTTAAGCTCCACCATGCAATTCATCGACGAAGCAACGATCGCCATCCGTTCTGGGGATGGCGGTCGTGGTTGCGTCAGCTTCCGGCGAGAAAAGTTCGTCCCCCGCGGCGGTCCCGACGGCGGAGGCGGCGGCAACGGAGGCAGCGTCTTTCTCGTAGCAACTCCAAGCCTCTCCACTCTCCTCGACTTCCGATTCCATAATATTCACAAGGCAAAGCGGGGTCTGCACGGCAAAGGAAAAAACATGACCGGGAAAAGCGGGGCGGATCTTCATCTCGCCGTGCCCTGCGGAACCATCGTCTATGACGCGGATACCGGGGAGATGCTGGCCGATCTTACAAAACCTGGAGAAACTTGCCTCGCCGCAAAAGGCGGCCGGGGGGGACGCGGCAACACATCGTTTACTTCCTCGTCAAACCAGGCGCCCGACACGGCGGAGCCGGGAGAACCCGGCATAGAGCGACAGCTACGGCTCGAACTTAAGCTTATCGCCCGAATCGGCCTTGTCGGCCTTCCAAACGCAGGCAAATCCACCCTGATCTCCAGGATCTCGCGCGCAAAACCCAAAATCGCGGACTATCCCTTTACGACCCTGTCGCCCGTGCTCGGCGTGGTTTCACACCGGGACGAAGAATTCGTCGTAGCGGACCTGCCCGGCCTCATCGAAGGCTCGCACCGCGGGGTAGGGCTTGGGCACCGGTTTCTTAAGCATGTGGAACGCACGGAAGGATTGACCCACCTAATCGATTCGGGACAAAGTTCCGAAGAGATACTGGAGGCGTATCATACGATAAGGAATGAAATGGAGCGGTTCCAGCCGGGGCTTGCCGATCGGCCCACACTCCTTGTATTTAATAAAATAGACCTGACGGGAGCGCGCGAGAACGCGGAAGAAGCGTTGGCAAAAATAGAACACCCGCCGGAACAGATCTGCTTCATATCAGCCGCGACAGGAGAAGGTATTCCATCTCTTCTCGACGGCATGCTCCGGCTCGGAAGGAAAAACCTTTAAGTGATGTCTGAAGAATCCGCTGAAAAGAACAAAAAGGCAAATCTTGCCTTTCCCGGAATCCGCAAGATCGTGGTCAAGCTCGGAAGCGGCACGATTGCCGACCCCAAGGAAGGGATCAACGAAACCACGATCCGCGCCCTGGCCGCGCAATTGTCCCACCTATGGTCAAAATCCAGGATCGCCTCCGTCGTCGTCACATCCGGAGCCGTAGCCGCCGGAAGAAAGAAGCTTGGGATGCGCGAGAGGCCACGAACCGTAGCTCTCAAACAGGCTGCGGCGGCTGTCGGACAGACCACGCTCATGCGTTCTTATGAGCAGGCATTCGAAAAACACGGAAGGCATGTCGCGCAGTTGCTGCTTACGCACGAGGATTTTGAGAACCGGGAGCGGTACGTCAACGCGCAGAACACGCTCAGCACGCTCCTTTCCCGTGGAATCGTCCCCATAATCAACGAAAACGACACGGTAGCAACCCAGGAGATCCGCCTGGGAGACAACGACCACCTGGCGACACTGGTCACCCAGATGCTCGGAGCGGACATGCTGATCCTCCTGACAACCAGCGACGGGCTCTTCACGAAAGACCCGTCCCGCCACCCCGATGCCCGCCGCATCTCCGTCGTGAAAAACCTGGATGACGAATCAATCCGTATGGCCGTCGAAAAAAGCACCTCGCCTGTTGGCGTCGGCGGCATGGAATCAAAACTTGAAGCCGCGTCCGCGCTCTCCTCTTCCGGCATTCCGGTAGTCATTGCCTCCGGGTTGTCACGCAGGCCGGTGCTCGACGCGCTCGAAGGAAAAGACGCCGGCACGCTCATCCTCCCCCGAAATATGGAGAAGCTCTCCACGCGCAAGATGTGGATCGCATACGCCCGCCACTCCCATGGAACCATTATTGTTGATGACGGAGCTAAAAGGGTTCTGCTGGAAAAAGGCAAAAGCCTCCTTCCCGCAGGCGTTACCGGCGTGCAGGGGGATTTCGTCATAGGCGAAGTAGTGTCTGTTGCGGACAACAAAGGGCGAGTCTTTGCGCGAGGCATAGCGCAGTGGAGCGTCGATCAGGTAAAACGGGGAATGGGATTGCACACCGGCGAGATCCGCAGCCTTCTCGGCGCGGACATGGCCGTCGAGGTCGTGCATCGGGACGACCTTACAATTCTTCCCGTGTCAAAACCCGCCGAAACCAAGAAAGGAACCGCGTCACGATGAAAGATATTATCCCGACTGAAAACCTGGTTGCGCAAATCTGCCGGGCGGCAAAATCCGCCGCACCCGCGCTGGCCGGATCCGGAACACTCGATAGAAATGCCGCGCTCAAGGCTATGTCCGAAGGGCTGATAGCGCGCTGCGATTTTCTTAAAGAGGAAAACGCAAAGGATATGGAGGCGGGAAAGGCAAAAGGACTGTCGGCGGCAATGCTGGACAGGCTGCTGCTGACCGACGCCAGAATCCGGCAGATGGCCGACGGTATCGATGAAGTGATCGCCCTGCCGGACCCGATAGGAGGGATAGAGCGTATTACGCGGCGCCCCAATGACCTGCTCGTTGGCCAGATGCGGATTCCTCTTGGCGTCATAGGGATCATCTACGAATCGCGGCCCAACGTCACCGCCGACGCCGCCGCCCTGTGCGTCAAGTCCGGTAACGCGGTGGTGCTGCGCGGAGGATCGGAGGCGATCCGCTCAAACGCCGCCATCGCGGAAATTCTGCGGGAGGCTCTTGGCAAAGCGGGGCTGCCGGAGGACGCCGTTTCCCTTATCCCCATAACGGACCGGGCGGCAATCGACGCGATGCTTGCTCAGGAGGAAAGCATCGACCTGATAATTCCCCGTGGCGGCGAAGGACTCATCCGCAGCGTGGTCGAGAAGTCCCGTATCCCTGTCATCAAGCACTACAAGGGCGTATGCCACATCTACGTGGACGAAACCGCCGACATTGACCAGGCTATCCCCATCTGCGTAAACGCGAAAGCGCAGCGCCCAGGCGTCTGCAACGCAATGGAGACGCTGCTTGTACATGAAAACATAGCCCACGCGTTCCTGCCGAAAGTCGCCGAGGCAATGGCAGCCGCGAAAGTCCAACTGCGCGGATGTCCTCAGACAATCCGCATCGTGCCGACCGCCTCCCCCGCTGCCGAGGAGGACTGGGGCATGGAATACCTTGATCTGATACTTGCCGTCCGGGTGGTGTCTTCGATGGACGCCGCTATCGACCATATCCGCCTTTACGGTTCGCTGCACACAGAAGCCATCTTGACCCGCGACCACGCGCACGCGATGCGCTTCCTGCGAGAGGTTGATTCCTCCCTGGTACTGGTAAACGCCTCTACGCGATTCAACGACGGCTACCAGCTTGGGCTTGGAGCGGAAATAGGGATCAGCACAACGAAGATCCACGCCTTCGGACCGATGGGCCTTGAAGAGCTTACGACGCGCAAGTTCGTTGCTTTCGGGGAAGGCCAGGTAAGACAGTAGTGCGCCAGAAGACCAGCATCATAGCCATATATGGAGGGACGTTCGACCCATTCCACAACGGCCATCTGCGGATGGCAATCGAGGCGCGGGAGATGCTCGATATCGAAACTGTCTTTTTGGTGCCCTCGGCCAACCCTCCTCACAAACCCCGGCAGCCGGTAACCCCCGCAAATCACCGCCTCGCTATGATTCAGACTGCCATCGCCGAGATTGAGGGGCTTGAAGCCCTCGACATGGAATTGCGGCGTGAAGGTCCTTCCTATTCCTTCCAAACCGTTATGGAAATAACAGAAGCTTTCCCTAGCGCCAATATACTGTTCCTTATCGGAGCCGACGCTTTCTCTGAAATAAAAAGCTGGCACAGATATACAGAGCTGCTGGAGGCATGCGATTTCCTTTTGCTGCCGCGCACCGCAGCTACGCATGAAGTATCTTTCCCTTTGGAAGTGCGCCTTGAACCAGATGAAAACCGTTGTTATAGTTTAAGCAAAATGGCGGGATGCTCCTATCGCCTGCCGGGAGGACGCAGGGTACTATGCCCTTCGCTTCCGATACTGGACATCTCGTCGAGTTCCATCCGGAAAAAAGTCCGCAGCGGAAAATCGATCCAGGGGCTTGTAGTACCGGAGGTGGAGCAATACATAACAGAACATGAGCTATACCAGGATAGAAGACGGAGGCCAACCGGTCATAACCCCTTTTGAAACCGCAATCGAGTGCGCCCGGCTGGCTCTTGATAAAAAAGGACTGGATGTCCGGGTGCTGGATGTCCGGGAAACCGCCGGCTACACCGACTACTTGCTGCTCTGTTCCGGCAGCTCCGACCGGCAGGTCACTGCCATTGTCGAATACATAGAAGAAACGCTTAAAAAAGAACACGGCGTCCGTTCCATCGGAACCGAAGGGTGCCGCGAGGGGCGCTGGGCGTTGATCGACTACGGGGATATCGTCATCCACGTCTTTTTATCCAGCGTCCGCGAGTTTTACAATTTCGACCGGTTATGGGAAGCGGCTCAAGAAGTCCCTCTCCCGGAGGAATAAGCATGGCGATCCGTCTGCTTTTCATATTCTTCGTCGCAATCCTCGGGGGTTTCTTTTACATCTCCATATATAACGGCGACCGCGTGTCGTTCCACTTCTCCTCTTCGTCCCTGGTTGAACTGGCTATATACCAGTTGATCATCCTTTCCTTCTCCTTCGGCGCTGCCATGGTTATCCTCGCCACGATGATCAATGACATCACCACAGCATCGAAAACCTGGCGCAAGCGCAGGGAACAGCATCGCAGGAAAACAGCGCAGGACCGGACGATGAAAGCGGCGGAACTGGTCCAGCGCGGAATGCTTTCGGAGGCGGTTGCCGAGCTCACGCGAAGCCTGTCCGTCAACAAGGATGACCGCGAAGCTTTGGAACTTTTGGCTTCCGCGCACGAAGAAATGGGCAACTACCTCGAAGCCGTGAAAGCTCTCGCGAAAGTAAAGCAGGTCGATCCATCCTACCTTCTGGTTTATTTCCGGCTCGCCACCCTGTACCGGAAGATGAACGACCACGAGGCGGCGCTTGCGGCGCTCAAAGCCGTCGAAGCAACCGAGGGAGAAAACCCGCGCGCATGGAAAGAAATCCGCGACATCCACATCGCCCGCGGAGATATGGTCGCCGCCTACGCGGAGCAGAAAAAACTTATACGCCACAACGGGAAAGACGCCACTTCCAAAGACAACGCGCTGTTTATCGCCCTGCGCTACGAAAAAGCGATAGTGCGCATGAAGACCGGAAAGGCCGACGACGCCGAGCGCCGGCTACGCGACATCATAAAGGAAGAACCGGCATTCTGTCCGGCTTATACCGCGCTTTCCAAATATATGTGTGACCGCGACATCAACGAAGCGACCGAAATTCTCATCCACGGTTTCCGCGCAACGCGCAACCCCATTTTCCTCATCCGGCTCGAAGATCTCTGCATCGAGACAGAACGTCCCCAGTCGATGATCCGGATCTATTCGAACCTGCAGCAGGAGTTCCCTTCCGACTACGATGTGAACCTCTTCATGGGGAAGTTTTTCCTTCGCCTTGAGATGATCGACGAGGGACTGGAACAGTTATTGAAAGCCGAGACGCTTGAGCCTGACCACGAATCGCTGCATGTACTGCTAGCGGAAGCGTTTCGGAGGAGAAACCGGTTTGAGTCGGCATGCAAACACTACCAACGCGCATTTGGTTACAAACGCAGATACCTCATCCCATTCCATTGCAACATCTGCGGGTCCTCCACCATCAAATGGACACATAGATGCCCCGACTGCGGCGAATGGAACAGTTACTCCATCGACCACGGAAACAACAAATACGCCATCGCCGCGACCATACGCTGACCTGCTGTCCCGCTTTTTCGAACCGCTCCGCGCAACAGCCAAAGAGATCCTGTTCTTGCGCGAGTTTCTGCCGCCCGCAACGCCGGATCTGTCTCCCGACGCCGTAACCCGGTGGCCTGCGATATACTTTTCCGCCCAAAGCTCTCACGTAAGCAATCCGCCGTACCACGAAGCGCGCTCCCTCTTCGCGTACACCGGCGATATCCGGTCGGCCATCCTTACATCCAAATACACTGCCCGCCCATTCCCCGCGCGGGCAGTGGCGCAAAGGCTTCAAGAGGCGCTTCAGAACCAATGGAAAGACCTGTTTCCGGACAACAATACGCCCGTCATCGTACCGGTCCCGATACATCCTATTAAATATTTCCGGCGCGGGTTCAACCTTCCCGCCCTGGTAGGGGCGGAACTGGCCCGTCTTCTTGGATGGCCGTGCGATCCGCTCATCCTCCATCGCCGTTCGGAGCGTCTTCCGCAGGCGGGCCTTCCGTTGAAAGATCGGGAAAACAATGTCAAAAACGCGTTCCGCGTCCCGAAAGGAAAAAACGCCCCTCCGCGTATTCTCCTGCTTGACGATGTGCTCACCACCGGAGCCACCGCAAGCGAAGCCTCCTCTGTCTTGAAATACGCCGGCGCGACACATATAGTGGTCGTTACAATCGCCGCAAGTATGCGATAAATAAAGACGTAACCCTCTTGAAGCAGGGCGGAGGAACGGCGGCGCGCAGGAAAGAGGCGGCCTAAATTCCCTTTGAAATCAATGGCAAAACAACAATATAGTGGTCGTTACTATCGCATGCGCGTTCCCTTGGCCTAAAAACAAGCGCGGAGCCGTAATTGGCCTCTTCTCCATTCCAAGCAGCCGTATTGCAATTCCAGATTGATATCGGCGATGTCCCCGCCAACCGCGACCGCGCCGTTGGTTTGATATCCGAAGCAGCCAGGCGTGGCGCCAAGCTATGCGTACTCCCGGAGATGTGGAGCACAGGCTTTGCGGAGGACCGGCTGCTGCCGCTTTGCGGCACTACGCCAAAAATCCTCCATGAACTGCGCTCCCTGGCGTCGAGTATGCGCATCGTGATCGCCGGCTCGCTTCCCGAGCGGGTGGGGCGCAGCGTTTACAATACAATGCACGTAATCAACGCTACGGGCGTAGTCACCGGGGAATACCGCAAGACCCACCTGTTCACCCCTTCCGGAGAAGACCTATGGTTTCGTCGCGGCACATCGTCCGGCGTAATCCTCACTGACGCCGGACCAGTCGGCCCTCTTATCTGCTACGACCTGCGGTTCCCGGAACTTTCCAGAAAATATTTTCTTGAGAGAGCATCCGTATTTTGCGTCTGCGCCCAGTGGCCTTCCGTCCGCGCCTCCCATTGGGACATCCTTACGGCGGCCCGCGCCGTGGAAAACCAGGCTTACGTCGTGGCGGCAAACGCGGTAGGCTCATCGGGACATTTCCGCTACTCGGGAGGTTCCGTAATCGTATCTCCTTCCGGAGAACGGCTGGCAGCCTTGGGAAAAGAAGAAGGCATCGCAATCGGCACAATTGATCCCGCGGCGGCGGAAGAAATCCGAAGGAGGATACCTTGTCGCGACGACAGGAACACAAAGGCATACCGGAAGACCCGGCGGCAAGGGTAATTTCGCGCCGGGACGTTCGCGCCTTATGCGCGCGCCTGCGGCGCGAAGGGAAGAGGATCGTATTCACCAACGGCTGCTTCGACATCCTTCACGCCGGCCACGCGCAATACCTCAGAAAAGCGGCATCGCTTGGAGATCTGCTCTTTGTCGGCTTGAACAGCGACGCCTCCGTCAGAAGGCTAAAAGGGGAAGGAAGGCCGGTCCAAAAGGCTGCCGACCGGGCTTACCTGCTCGCTTCGCTTGCTTGCGTGTCATACGTGGCGGTCTTCTCCGAAGACACGCCGTTATGCCTCATCCGCGACGTGATGCCCCATGTCCTGGTCAAAGGCGGCGACTGGAAAGAGAAGGAGATCGTGGGAGCCGACCTGGTCCAAAAAGCCGGAGGAACGGTCAAAACGATTCGCTTTCTGCAGGGACGCTCAACAACATCCATCCTGGCCCGCGCAAACACCGCCGCGCGACAAAAAGACGCCGTGTCAAAAAACAAAACATTTTGAATGTAAATTGATCTAAAACGCCGATTGCGGACAGCGCAGACCTTTGCCCGCAAACACCGCATGAGTGAGGGAGATCTTACAGAGTGCTACCCTGTCTGGCCTTGCCGCGGGCAGGTTTTGCCACAGCTTTCGACCCGGATTTTTGCGCCGAGGCTTTACGCCCCGGAATCTTAAGCCGAGTACCGACTTTGACTTTCGCGTTTGTGGCCAATCCGTTTGCTTTTGCCAACGCGGCGAGGGAAACCCCGTTTTCTCTCGCGATCTTTGACAGCGTTTGTCCCTTTTGAACAGTGACCGATGCCCTGTCGCCAGATCTGCCGTAGGAACTGCGACGCCTTCCCTCCTCGGCCTTCATTCGCGCAACCATAATCTTGTCAGGGTCTATCTTCTGGCCGGGAACGGTATCGCTCCCGTAAAGGCCGGTAACCGGAATGACAAGGAGGGACATGTGCTGTATGGAGCCGCTCCTCAAACCATTTAATTCATGGAGAATCGCATAGGATGTGCCGTACCTGGCCGCCAGCCCCCCAAGCGTCTCCTTGCCGCGCACGTTGTGCTGGAGAAAAGTAACCTTGGCCTGCTCATGGATGTCTTCCATCCGGTCTTGAGCGCGATCTACCGCATCGGCGGGAAGCCGCAAATCGTATTCCGGCCAGTTTGGAGGAGTGCAAAACCGGCGCAATTCCGGGTTCCACTCCCTAATATCATCGTAAGGAACTTCGATAATCCGGGCCATCTCCACCAGATCTATCCCCCCGGGAACAGTCACCGTACGCAAGTTCAGCGGTTCTTCGTACTCGATATCGAAAAAGCCATACTTCTCCGGCTCTTTGGCAATGGCCATGGCGGCAAGCATTTTCGGAACATAATCTTTGGTCTCTTGCTTAAGATACTTGTGCTGGATCAACTCCGAAAGGTCATCAGATTTATACCTGGAGATCGCCCTGCTGATCTTTCCTTCGCCGGCATTGTATGCCGCGGCGGCTAACGGCCATGAATCGAACATACCGTAGAGATCCTTGAGATAGCTGGCAGCGGCGTGTGTGGATTTTTCCGCGTCGCGGCGTTCGTCAACCCACCAGTTGATCTGCAACCCGTAGCGCCGCCCCGTTCCAGCGATGAACTGCCAGGGACCGACAGCTCTTGCTCTGGAATATGCCTTGGTGGAAAAACCGCTCTCAATAAGAGCGAGGTAGATCAGATCTTCCGGCAATCCGTATTCCGACAGAATCCCCTGCATCATATCGCGGTATTTCCCGGATCGTGACAGGTACAACTCCATCCTGTCGCGTCCCTTGTTCGTAAAATACCGGATAAACTTGTCAATGGGATTTGCCATCGCCGCAAACTCGCCATGCTTTCCTTTCTCCACTTCCTCGGACGCTTTCGCAAAGAAGTCGTCTACCTCTATCTCGGCGGAGCCTAATGGTTCCAGGACTTCTTCCTCGATATTGGTGCTCACTTGAAGATCCACATCTACAGGCGACATAACCTGGTCGTCATCTTCTTCGAAAGCCGCGGCAGCCATGGATGGATAAAGAAAGGAAAGCTGAAACGGTATCACGTTTTGCTGAGCCGGAGCCGGAGCCGGAGCAGTGGGCGACCGCACGGCGGAAGCCGGAGGAAAAACCGGGGACAAGTCGAGGAGGGTCTTTGCGGCCGACGCGCCTGTTTCCGTAAAACTCGCGCTCGTTGAGCCCGCCGCTTCCGCTTGTAACGGCAAAAAGAGCAAGACCGCCGATAAAAACATCGCCGCCCGCATGCCGAAAACCCGTCTTTTCAACCATCCTCCCCAAAAACCATTATTCACACCTTATCTTTACAAACTTATCATAGCCAAAGAACAACGACCCATAAAAACTTTCCTTGCGCATAACTCAACAACCGCTTTATTTCATAAAATTATATAAAATTATATATAATTTATCGTATTTTATCGTATCGACAGAATAGAAAAGAACTTCGGTTTTTTGTTTATTTCGAACAGGAATTCTCAAGCCGGAATGCATATAGTATTTTCATGACACGCAAAGCCCCCGTACCCTTGTCAGTCGATATTGAGCGCTACCTTGCTTCTCTCAATATCCCAGAAGTGTCGGTACTCGTCTCTCTCCGCAAAGCATGGCCGTCGATCATGGGGCCTTTACTATCGTCTAAAACCTTCCCGGCAAGGTTTCGAAACAGTGTGCTCACGATTATGGTCCGCAACCATACCTGGGCGCAGGAACTTCAAATGAGCAAGCCAATGCTGCTATCAAAAATCATTCCC
>Ga0082212_10010351_pt1 | contig 11942 bp, 9 predicted proteins | sample TergutNt197P3_FD_71548 | JGI IMG/M metagenome (GOLD analysis project Ga0082212, IMG submission 71548) | Neocapritermes taracua P3 segment gut microbial communities from Petit-Saut dam, French Guiana - Nt197 P3 | ecosystem: Host-associated > Arthropoda: Insects > Digestive system > Gut ... | reverse complement strand
GCGCCTTGCATACTGAAAGCCTCCCCTGTACTTATATCCCTTGAACCATGTTTCGCATCTCCCGCCGTCTGCCGGTCGCGGCATCACGCCAAGGAAGTTTGACGCGCCTTGATCGTACTCGAACAGAATGGTGTTCGTCCCCGTTTTTACAATGCTTATCGTATTCGACGTCCCGGCTTCGACGGCGGCGCTGCCGAGCCCCAAAGATGAGATCGCGTTATTCGCCGCCTCTCTGGTGGTATACTGACCTATCAGGACGGCGAAGCGGCCCGGATAATACTTGACGAATGCCGACTCATAGTTAGCAGCGGCGGCTTTCGCCTCTTCAAACGTGTTATATGAGTTATCCAGTTGTATGTGGAAGCAACCGACCACAGGCGAACCTTCCATTCCCTCGCGGTACTCGCCTGTTCCTCCCCCGCTCCCCGGGTACCATGACATATTGCGGTCCATCAGCATCGAGATCGCGTTGTCTTCAACAAAGGCGCCGATGGGTACGAATTCCCTGTTATCGTTGAAATATCCGAACTCGAAGCCGCTGCCGAAGCCGCTGACATTTTGAAGGTTACCCGACGGGAGCGCCGTCGACCCGAAGTACAGCGCGATTCTCAGCGTCGGATAAGGCGGCGTATATGAGGCTCCCGCGACAGGCGCGGCGAGTGACGCCAGTATTGCCGCGGTAATCACTATTGCCGCGATACTTAATGTTCTCTTTAAAGCTTTCATGTCGCTCTCCCTCTGCCATAATCAATGTAAAATGTAAAATGAAACGTTAGAGGCGCCACGTTAGAGTGTTGACATATGCGGTTGATTATGATAGTATCCACTGCGGTGGGCTTACAATTTGTTACATAATGGTGACAGCATGTGACATTATATTACAAAAACAGCCGGTTGACAAGTCCTGCCGGTTAATTTTTTTTAAAGGTTTGTGTAAGAAAATGAAAAAGTACAGAGTCGGCGTCGTCGGAGCTACAGGAATGGTGGGTCAGCGGTTCGTATCGCTGCTCGATGGACATCCCTGGTTCGAGCTGACTACGGTCGCGGCAAGCAACCGATCCGCCGGTAAAACATATGTAGAAGCGGTGGACGGGCGCTGGATGATGCCGTCCGCGATACCGGAAGCGGCCGGGCGCCTGGCTGTGATGTCCGCGGAGACCGATATCGCGGCGGTAGCCGGCGCGGTCGATTTTATCTTTTCGGCTGTTGATATGAAGAAAGACGAAATCAAAGCGCTGGAAGAGGCTTACGCGGCGGCGGAATGCCCTGTCGTCTCAAACAACGGCGCGCACCGCATGACGCCGGACGTGCCGATGGTCATACCGGAGATCAACCCTGAGCACATAGAGATAATCGGCGCTCAGCGAAAACGGCTGGGGACGGAGCGCGGATTCATAGCCGTTAAGTCAAACTGCTCCATCCAGAGCTACGTACCCGCGCTTCATCCCCTGAAAGACAAGTTCGGCCTTGAGAGGGTTTTAGCCTGCACGTATCAGGCCATATCCGGCGCAAGTAAAACTTTCGGTTCATGGCCTGAAATGGTCGATAATGTTATTCCGTATATAGGCGGAGGAGAAGAGGAAAAGTCAGAACAAGAACCGCTGAAGGTGTGGGGAAAAATCTCCGGTACTGAGATCGTCCTCGCGAACTCGCCTTCGATCACAACTCAGTGCGTACGCGTCGCGGCGTCGGACGGGCACATGGCCGCTGCCTTCGCGTCGTTTGTGGACAAACCGGAAATCGGAGAGATCAAACAGATATGGCGGGATTTTAAAGGCCGCCCGCAGGAACTGGATCTCCCATCCGCGCCTAAGCAGTTTCTGCACTATTTTGAAGAAGAGGACCGCCCGCAGACAAAGCTTGACCGCATGCTCGAAAACGGCATGGCAGTCTCGATAGGCCGTCTCAGGCCGGACACGCAATACGATTACAAGTTCATCTGTCTCAGCCATAACACACTGCGCGGCGCGGCCGGCGGCGCGGTACTGCTCGCCGAGCTCCTTTGCGCGGAAGGGGTTATTGGGACCGGGGGTTAAGAGTTGAGTGTTGAGAGTTGAGTGTTGAGAGCTAAGTGAACGCTGAGCAACTCAAATTTGTTGTCATCCTGCGAAATGCCTCCTCAGGAGGCTATGCGAAGGATCTTTAGCTTAGTGTTTACAATAATTACGAGGGATAGATTCTTCGCCGCCCTTTGCGCCAAAGGGCGTGATCAGTAAAGACATTTAAGCTTAGTGAATAGTTGACAGGAGGTTATTATTTCAATGAAGATACCGGTTTTTACGGGTTCGTCGACAGCGATCGTCACGCCATACCGCGACGGGAAGGTCGATTATAAGAAGCTCGGCGAGCTTATAGATTTGCAAATCGCCGGCGGAACCGCGGCTATAACGATATGCGGAACGACAGGCGAGAGTTCCACCCAGTCTCTTGAGGAGCATACCGCGACAGTCGATTTCTGCGTCAAATACGTCAACAGCCGTATTAAGGTCATCGCCGGATCGGGCAGTAACGATACTCAAGCCGCGCTGTTTCTGTCGCAGGAGGCGGAGAAGTCGGGCGCGGACGCGCTGCTCATGGTCACGCCGTATTACAACAAAACGACGCAGCAGGGGCTCATCAGGCACTTCACCTTCGTAGCCGACAGGGTCAGCATCCCGATCATCCTCTACAACTGCCCCAGCCGGACAGGTATGTCGTTCACCGCCGAAACATATAAGGAATTGTCGAAACACCCGAACCTCAACGGAGTTAAAGAGGCGTCCGGCAGTTTTAAGCTCATATCCAGGACGCTCGCGGACTGCGGCGACGAGTTTTTCGTATGGAGCGGAAACGATGAGGACACCGTCGCGATGATGTCTATCGGGGCAAAAGGCGTTATCGCCGTTATCTCCAACATCCTGCCCGCCATGATGTCGGAAATGACAAGGCTCTGCCTTGAGGGCGACTTCAGGGAGGCGGCGAAGCTCCATCTAAAGTATCTTGATCTCATGGACAAACTGTTCATTGAAGTCAACCCGATGCCGCTCAAAGCCGCCATGAACCTTATGGGCATGGACGTCGGGGAACCCCGGCTGCCGCTGTGCGAACTGGCGCCCGAGAATCTTGAGAAGCTGAAAAAATCCCTGGCAGCAGTGGAGCTCATTTAGCAGGGAGGCTGAGTCTATGATAAGACTTATAATCTCCGGGTGTAACGGATATATGGGTCGCGTCGTTGCCGGTATAGCGCAGGCCGACCCGGAGATCTCCGTCGCGGCCGGATTTGATATAAACACCAACGAGCGCGACGGCTTTCCTGTCTATGCCGACCCGATGGAGTTTTCAGGAGGCGCCGACGTCATCGTGGATTTTTCCAGCCCTGTAGCCCTTGAGTGGCTGCTCGAATACGGGACTTCGAAAAAGACGCCGCTGGTACTCTGCACTACCGGATACACGCCGGAGCAGCTTTTGTCGATCGAGAAAGCCGCGGAACAGATACCTGTATTCATGTCCGCGAACATGTCCCTCGGCATAAACCTGCTTACCGACCTCATTCGGCGCGCCTGCGCCGTCCTCGGCGGAGCGTATGATGTTGAGATAGTCGAGCGCCACCACAGGCGCAAGGTGGACGCTCCGAGCGGGACCGCGCTTATGCTTGCCGACGCCGCAGCCGCAGCGCTTCCGTATGACCCGGAGTACGTCTTTGAACGGGAGAGCGTCCGGCAGCCGCGCGGCGCCGGGGAAATAGGCATTTCTTCAGTACGCGGGGGTACGATCGTAGGTCAGCACGAGATCATATTCGCCGGTGCAGACGAGGTCATAGAGCTGAAACACACCGCGTCGTCGCGTGATATTTTCGCCGCGGGAGCGGTCAGGGCGGCGAAATTCATTGCCGCGGCGGACGCCCCCGGACTATACAATATGAGTAACGTTTTAGGCAGTATTTGTTAAAAATGCTGTTGATTTTACGGAAATAACATGATAATATTATGCGGAAGAGGTGATTTTACTTGGATAAGGACGCAATCAACAAAGAGTACATTGATATCGAGGACGCCTTGAAACGCATCGGCGGAAACGAAGGCCTTTACAAGAAACTCTTGACCCGTTTTATTGAAGGTAATTATCTGGATCTGCTGTGCGCCGCAATTGATAACGGCGATATGGAGGAAGCCGCCCGGGCGGCTCATACGCTGAAGGGCGTCAGCGCCAATCTTTCGCTTGTCAAAGTCCAGTCTGTGTCGACTGAACTGGAACACGCAATAAAAGAAGGTCAGGATCACACCGGGAAGCTTGACGAACTGAAGCAAGCGGCAGACGCTACGATGGAGCAAATAACCGGTATCATGAATCAGGGATAACTCTGTAAGGAATGGTTTTAGATATATGAGTAACGAGAACGGTGATATCATTCTGATCGTAGACGATGATTTCATAAACCGTATGATTTTGCGTGAAATCCTCCAGGACGATTATCAGATAATCGAGGCCGCAAACGGCGCCGAGACATTCAAGATCCTCTATGAGGACAAGATTCTCCCGACCGTCGTCCTGCTTGATATCATCATGCCCGACATCGATGGTTTCCAGGTACTTGAACGGATCAAGCTTGAAGACGAGACCAAGAGCATCCCGGTTTTATTCATCACCGCGGCGGATTCGGACGAGACAGAGTCCCGGGGGTTGAAGATAGGCGCCGCCGACTATGTCACCAAGCCGTTCAATCACGACGTGGTCAGGGCGCGCGTAGATAACCACATTAACCTTGCGCGTTACCAGCACGGCCTTGAACAGCTTGTAATCAAAAAGGCGGCTGAGGTCACTAAGACATATGAACAGACCCTTGAGGTCCTCGCGACCATAATCGAGTACAGGAATCTCGAGTCCGGCGCGCATATCAGAAGGACCACGCTGCTCACAGAAGCCGTCGTCGATAAAATGCTTGCTACGGAGAAGTTCAAGGACGCGCTGCAATCAGTAAACGTACACTCGCTGGTCAAGGCGTCCGCGCTGCACGATATCGGGAAGATAGGGATTCCCGACAGCGTATTGCTGAAGCCGGGAAAGCTGACCGACGAGGAATTCGATCAGATGAAAACGCACACATCAGTCGGAAGCGAGATCATCGACAGTATTTCCTCAACGCTGCCTGACAACGACATGTATCTCCGCTACGCCCAGGATATCTGCCATTATCACCACGAGCGCTGGGACGGTAAAGGTTATCCGTGCGGGTTGAAAGGCGCCGAGATCCCGCTTTCCGCGAGAATCATCTCGGTCGTCGACGTATATGACGCCCTTGTGAACCCGCGCTGCTATAAACCGCCGTTTACGCACGACGTTTCTCTCGGTATCATTATGGAGGGCCGCGAGACGCAGTTTGACCCTGATATCGTCGATATCCTCCCGGAGATATCCGAAACATTCCGGAAACTAGAAAAACTCCACGGCGACTGATAACTGTCCCGCTCCGGCCATATAAAAAAAAGAGGCTGTCTCCCGGTTCATTGAACCAGCTCGGGACAGCCTCTTTTTGTTGACATTAATCTTCCGCGCCTTTAGGTGAACGCTGATTAACTCAACTTTGTTGTCATCCTGAGAAATGCCTCTTTCAGAGGCTATGCGAAGGATCTTTTACTTAGTGTTTACAACTATATACGAGGGCAAGATTCTTCCTCGTCCTCTACGTCAAAGGACGTGCCCTCTGCACCAAAGGGCGTGATCAGTATAGACATTTATTCAGCGTTTACACAGCAGTTCGCTTGAAATTATCAGGCCGCTCTCAAGCTGTATCTCCACAAGTTTTCTGATGGAGACCGCCTCGCAGTTCAACTGCGCAAGCAGCCTGTCCTTATAACTTTCGAATAACTCCGCAGCCTCTTTTCTGAAGCCTCTCAAAGCAGTCTCCGCTCCGGCGTCAGGAGTTATATCGAGCTCGTGATCAAACAGCCGCACAAGCATGCCAAAAGACAGCAGTTTGTAAAACATAGGTTCGACTGTCATCGAGAACTTCTGCGATTGTGTTACGATATCTCCGCTGTCTTCGCTCGCCCCGATCATTTCGCGCCGGGCGCCGGTGTTCTCAGACTGCGTGAACGATAGCAGCGTAGTATGAAACAGATTGTCGGGCGATATGAGTCCGGCGGCTTTCTCAATCAGCGACAGGATATCCCTGTCGCTTTCGTCCGTAAAGTCGAGATCGGCAAGCAGGCATTCTCCTCTGGTTGCGTCTGATGGCGTCATGTCACATATCCTTTTATCAAAGAAAAACGGCAACTCCGTCAGCAGCGAATACGCGCCGCATTCCGCTTTCCCGTATCCTGCGCTGTTGCGTCCCATGCCCAGTCCGTTCGCGGCTTCGGGGCCCATGTTCTCATAGAGGAAGTCGTAGAGGTCGCTGACCTCTCCCATTCGGTAAATAGCCGGCGAGAGTTCCTGTACGATCGGAACCTCCGGCTCACCCAAATGGAGCGGCACACTCTGTCGCGCAGCCGCTTTACCCATCAGCTCATAAACCTCCGGCGGCATAGCCTCAGATATATACCAGTAAACGCCTCCGAAACCTGCGTTGTGAAGGGAGTATATGAATGCCGGGCCGGTCTCGTCTATCAGTTTTTTTACGGCTTCAGTTTCAGGCAGCACCTCTGTGAATGCATAATCCCGGTGGACAAGCGGGAAAGTCCAGTCGACCTGAAGGTGAGAAGCGGGGCGGTATACCCCGGCGGCGTAATGCCCGACAGTGTACGGGCCCTTTAGCCAGCCCTCGTTCATACACAGCCCGTCATAGTCCCAGGCTTTCAGTATATAACAGTTGTATCCGAAAGCCTCCCGCAGTTCCGCGCTCGCCGCGAGCTGCCGGCTGAGATATTCCAGCATCATAGCCCCGATGGGTTCATTGGGGTGCGGGCATCCGAGCAGGAGCGCGTTCGGTTTGGTTTTATCATTTCCGATCCTTAGGCAGTGCAGGGTGTTCCCGGCACGCGTGCTTCCGATGTCGATGATCTCCACGACGTCCGGAAACTGCTCCGCAAGCCCGAACGAACTTGCATCCATCTCCCGCGCCGTCAGGAACTCTTTATAATCAGGTATGCTGCTGAGTAATTCGTTAAAAATCGCTTTCACACTGACCTGCCTTTCATAACTGTCAGATTAATTCTAAATATTTATGCCAGTTCCTCCATCTCTTTTTCGATCGGGAAGAACCAGGCTATGACGCACATCACAACGGCCGCGAGCATAGGCACCAGCCCGAAGAAGAGATTGATCGCGCTGACCGCGCCCGCGGGTTGGACTGCCAGTTCTGAGTTATAGCCTGTGAATTCGAGCGCCATGCCAACAGCCAGGGAAACAAGCGCCAGAACAAGTTTGATAACCAGAGTGGAAATCGTAGACAGAGTGTTCTCTATTCGCCTACCCTTCCGGTGCTCGACCAGATCCGCAATTTCGCTTGCTGTTGTGTTTGTCAAAACCAGGTTGAACGATACCCCGACGCCCACGAACACGGCTACGCTCAATGCTGAAATCAGTGTTGGCGCCGTGAAAATGAAATAAAGCTTTGTCACGACAAGAACGGCTGCCGTAACGATCATCGACCTTCTCCTGCCCAGCTTCCTGTGTACCGACTTTATGAAAGGCAGTGCCAGCACCGCGCCGCCCAGATATCCGGCCATTATCAGCGTAACGGCCCCCGAGTCATGTAAAACACTTGTCGCAAAATATACGACGCTCACTGAGATTATTACGTTGTGTATGTTTGAAAACAACAGAAACAGCATGTTGAAAGTCCAGGACTTCGTGGCAAACAACATCGCGAACATGCTCTTTATCGAGATACGCGAGGTGTCAGGGCTCTTCTGTTTGACCCTCTCGCGCGTCGTAAAGTAGTGTGTCAGGGCTCCGGCCGCGACAAGTACCGCCATAATGGCGGCTACCGCGAAAAACCCCTTTTGCGGATCAGCTATTTCCCCGGCAGAGTCAAGTCCCCCAAACACTTCTATCAGCGGCCATACCGCCAGGGTCGAGACTACAGTGCCAATATTCGCGCCGAAAGACGCGTAAGTATTAATAGATACGCGTTCGTGCGGGTCGCCGCTCGCAAGCGTCCTCATGACGGTTCCGGGTATCTGGAAGAACGTCAGGCACGTGTCGAACAGCATATAGGCGACAAGCGCGTAGACGATTTTCGCGGTCGGCGGCAGATTGAATACGGTGAACAGAAGCAAAAGCATTATGCCTGTAGGTATTCCGAAGAACAGAGCGTAGGGCCTTGCTTTTTCGCCGTTTCTGAAACGTCTGTTGTCCGCGAGATAGCCGATCAGGGGGTCGTTCACCCCGTCCCATACAACGCCGATCGACATTATTATCCCGGCGATCGCGGGCGTGATCCCGTAAACATCAGTGAAATAGAACAGCAGGAAGGTAGCGACGAACTGAGATGTGATGCCCTCCGTCATCGCCATTGCGCCGAATCCGAACTTCTCAAGGAAGCGCAGCTTAATATCACTCACGTGCTTCTCAATTTTTTCCAAAGTTCCTCTCCTGTTCCCTAAAACGCGAAGTTGCCTTCAGTGAAGACCGGCACGCTTTTCCCATCGGCTGTCACTCCTGTAATGGACAAGTCAGGAGTCCCTACCATAAAGTCGACATGTACGATCGAGTCGTTCAGCCCGTTGGCAATTTGCTCTTCCTGAGTCATATTTTCCATATTCTCAAAGGCGGGATACGCGCTGCCGAAGGCGAAGTGACACGAGGCGTTCTCATCAAACAGGGTGTTATAATACAGTATCCCCTGCTCCGATATCGCGGAGTTGTACGGAACAAGCGCAACCTCGCCCAGGTATCTGGCGCCTTCGTCCGCGTCCAACTGCTTAGTAAGTATGTCAAGCCCCTCTCTCGCGGCGGCGTCAGTGATCCTGCCGTCTTTCAGCGTCAGTTTTATATCCATGATCAGGTTGCCGTTAAGCGACAGCGGCATCGACGAACAGACTACGCCGTTAACGCCTGTTTTTACCGGGAGCGTAAACACTTCCTCCGTCGGCATATTGGCGGCAAACGGGACGCCGCCCTGGGTGTTCTCCATACCGCCGAGCCAGACATGCTTATCGGGCAACTCCACCGTAAGGTCCGTGCCGAGGGAATTTTTATATATAAGCCGGGAAAAATGATATCCGTTCAGCCGCTCGACGCGTTCATGCAGCCGCGCAATGTGTTCTCTCCATTTCCCGACAGCCGTTCCGTCCCCGTCGACGCGAACAGCGCTCAGGATAGCGTTCCAGAGTTTGTCTTCAGCCGCGCCGGCCAATACGTCCGTAAACACATTCGCCGCCCACCTCCGGGTGGGAACAGATACGACGCACCATTGAAAAATACAGTTGATCTGCATGTCATGGTATTTCTTCAACGCCGTGCCGCTCGCTATTGTTTGCCTCTGGATCCTGTCGGGTGAAACTCCCCTGAGATTTTCCGGGTCGCTTGAGTATATTATAAGTTTCGCGGTTTGCGGGTTTGTGTATTCCTCATACAGCGCTTTGATCCAGTCCGGTACCTCGTCGAAGACAGCATCGTCCGCGCTTTCGTATCTCAACCTGTCAAGCGCGTCGTCCTGCCATCGTATTATAACGTCCCTGGCGCCTTTTTTATACGCCGCTTCCGCCACCAGACGGCAGAACGCGGCGCATTCTACAGGACAGGATATCATAAGATTCTGCCCTTTCTGCAGGTTTACGCCGATTTCAACAACAAGGTTTGCGTACTCAATCAGCTTGTTTTGCGTCATTCCTTATGCCTCCTAATGTTTTTTATTAGTCCGCCTGCCCCGTAGTATACCACACTCCGCCTTCTTTGTTAATATGTTAAAAAACAGCGGTGTAGTTAAAAAACAGCGGCGGGAGCATTAGCCCCCGCCCTGCCGTATTCTGCTTTTACTTCACCTGTTGACCAGCGAATCCACCAGATCGACCAGTTTCTCTATCTCCGGCTTCGAGAGCTGCGCGTCCGCGCCGACTTCCTCGCATTTTTTCTGCATATTCTCATCGATAAGGGAGGAGAATATTATCACCGGGATACTCATCAGGGCCGGATCTGACTTCACGAGCTTCGTAAGCCTGTGCCCGTCCATTCTCGGCATTTCAATGTCGGTTATCAGGCACCTTATCCTGGACGCAGCCGCGGCCGGGTCGATCGCCTTGAGGTTACTTATATACTCCCAAGCCTCTTCGCCATTGTTGAACATGGAAATGGTCGAATACCCCGACGTGTGCAGCGCTTCCATCAGCATTTTTCTCAGCAGCGCGGAATCCTCCGCGACCGCGAGGGGGATGTTTTCCCTGTCGGTCCCTTTATATTCCTTGACTTCGCTGAGGTCGATCCCCGTCTCCGGGCTGATATCAAACGTGATTTTTTCAAAATCCAGTATGGATATTATACGGTCGTTGACCTTGGCAATGCCGGTGACAACGCCTTCCTGCCCGCCGTAGATAATGCTGTCCGGTTTCTCAATGTCCTGCCACGAGATGCGGAAGATGCTCTCCACGGCGTGTACGTGAAACGCGATATTCATCATATTAAAGTTGGTAATGATGAAAATATCTTTTCCGGGGTTTTCGGACGGTCCGAGGCCGAGATAGCGCGAGAGATCGACAATAGTGTATACCTCATTCCTCGGCTGGAACACCCCTTCGACGCAGGGGTGGGACAGGGGCATTTCCTGCACCTCTTGAATCTGCATCAGTTCCGTGATCTTTGCCACGTTAATGCCGTAGCTGTTTCCGGAAATGATAAACTCAAGTATCTCAAGCTCATTAGTCCCCGTTTCAAGGAGGATATTACTGTCGACTATTCCCACTGTTTTTCACGACCTTTCAACGTTATCCGTTAATTATGTCGGTGATCCTTACCCCGTAGTTTTCGTCAATGACAACGACCTCGCCGCGCGCGATGAGTTTCCCGTTGACTACTATTTCTACCGGATCGCCGGCTACTTTGTCCAGAACGACTATGGTTCCCGTTCCGAATTCAAGGATTTCGCTTATCTCCTTTTTCGTTTTGCCGAGTTCCACTGTCACCTGAAGCGGAATATTATATACAAGATCCATACCTTTTTGCTCACCTACCGGTCCGGGAGAATCAAACGATTGGAATTGCATCGGGTGTACGTCCACGAGGCGGCCTGCCGCCGCTCCCGGCTGCGGGTACTGCGGATACGGGGCCTGCGCGTACGCGGGAGGCGGGTACGGCGCTTGAGGGTATGCGGGCGGCGCGGGGTAGGGCGCCTGCGCGAATGGATCCTGCGGATACGCGGGCGCCGGGTAGGGCGCCTGCGGGTACGGCGCTTGCGGGTAAGCCGGCGGCGCGGGCTGTCCGGGAGCGGGCGCCGGAGCTTCCTGAACAGGTATCGCTGCCGGGGCCGCTTGCGTAGGGGCAGGCGCGGGGGTCGGCGCGGGCGGCGCAGCCTGTTCGGCGACGCTCTCCGTTTCACCATCGCCGGAGGACATGCCAAAACCTACGTCTATAAATCTCCTGACAAATTTGCGGCTTTCTTCATAAGGGATGAGTTGTATCAGTTCACTCTTGAGAAGCCCTTCGATCTCCATGTCAAAGCTGACTTTAGTGACCATCTCTTCATCGCCCAGCAGGCCGGCAACGTTGAATCCGACGTCGACCTGCGTACTCTGCGGAGGAGAAATATTTATAGAAGTGCGGAGCAGTTTTGACAGGGACGTCGATGAAGCGCCCATCATCTGATTCATTATTTCACTCATAGCGCTGAGGTGCATTTCATTGAGTTCTATCGGTTCTTCGACCGTGCCGTCGCCGCCCATCAGAAGGTCTGTTATCAGCGCGGCGTCTTCGACTTTCAACACCAGCAGATTTGTTCCCGTAATACCTTCGACATACTCGATCGTCGCTACAACAAAAGGAATCTGGTAAACGGTCAGAACATCTTTCGCGTCGTAAACGTGTACGCG
>Ga0082212_10010350_pt1 | contig 11943 bp, 9 predicted proteins | sample TergutNt197P3_FD_71548 | JGI IMG/M metagenome (GOLD analysis project Ga0082212, IMG submission 71548) | Neocapritermes taracua P3 segment gut microbial communities from Petit-Saut dam, French Guiana - Nt197 P3 | ecosystem: Host-associated > Arthropoda: Insects > Digestive system > Gut ... | reverse complement strand
TGATCCTGACGCTGCTGCTGCCGAGCAGGTAGATGTATTTCCCGTCGGTCTTTATAATGTCGGCTTCATCTATGCCCTCGACTTGCGTGTTAGTCGATGAGTAGCCGCCTTCGTCCTTATCATCAGCTTCCGCGTCTTTGGAAGTATTGGACGGCGTTTCAGGTTCGGCGAACACTGAATTATCCGCGCCCATTTCCTCTCGCGGCGGAGGCGTTGCTGCAGGAGATGCGGAAGGTGCGGAAGGGGCGGTGGAAGGCATCGGCACTGGCGCTTCTCCTGGCGCCGGAACCGCGCCGTCGTTCACCGCGCCGGCAGGTGTGTCGGTTGCGGCGCCTGTAGTAGTATTTGACTGGCTTCCCATGAATCCATCGTCCTCAGCCACTTCCGCTAAGGCAATATCGTCGTAATAATAAGAGTATGCCCGGCTGTTGCCGTACTCGTCAATATAGTTTATTAAAGCATCCAGATTTGCTGTCTTGACATACATGCCGATTTTGGATTTTACTTCGCTCTCGACGCCGGAAGTGATTAAAGAGTTTTCCGCTATTTGAATAACGCCGTTCGCGTAATCGACCGCGAGGCCAAGCACCTGTTCGCACAGCGCGCGCAGAGGCAGCATTATGCGCCCGCCCGTCAGTAACGTTTCGGTGTCAAGTTCGATCTTATTACCGTCCAGCGTAAAGTAACTCTCGCCGACAGGGAACCGCGCGGTATGGCCGCCTGTTTCCACGACGCCTGCTTTTGCCGCTTCGTCGTAAGATACCTGTGCTCCAAAGAATTCGCTGACAAACCGCAGCGGGACAAGCGTTCTGTCCTTGTATACCATTGCCGCAATGCCCGGGTCGTCTTTGTCGAGCGGAAGAATCTTACCGTCGGACAAAGCGATCGGGCTGCCTACATGCAGGTACAGTTCATCTGGCTTCAGCTTGCTGCCGGACGCCAGCGGAACTGCGGATACAGGGTTGCCGGAAGCTTTGCCGCTCCCGGCCGCCGCAGCCGCATACGCGCCGTCTTCGCCCTGCGGATCCGAATCAGCATAGGAGCTACTCCCCCATGATCCGCCGGAACATGCTGCCGCAAGCGTTAGTGTGAAACTCAGCAGCAGTACAGCAACTATGAGCCTGAATGCCGTGGATACAGTCGATTTCCTTTTCATTACGCACCTCCGTCGTCGTCGCAAACTCCACTTCGCTCCGCCCTCACAAGTTCGGGCATACGCTCCGTTTCGTTGCTCCTCCTCTTCAAACACGACCCACTTCGTTGGGCTCGTGTTTGATTCTCCTGATATTTCTTTTCATAGACTATTTGACACTACCCGCGTTTTGTTACGTTGTTTTGTTACGTCATTATATTTGAAATGCCGCCGGATTTCAATCTGAAATTTTACTATTGATTTTTGAGCAAAGCGTGGTAATATATCCGTAGTATCGCGAATCTGTAGAAAGGAGGTTACTAAATGGCATACAAAATCAGCGACGCATGTGTATCATGCGGCGCGTGCGCGGGTAACTGCCCGGTAGACGCGATCTCAGAGGGAGGGGGGCAGTATCAGATTGACGCAAGCCTTTGCGTTGATTGCGGCTCTTGCATGGAATCCTGCCCTACCGGCGCAATATCGGCATAGGGTTGACGGGGCCACTCCCGCCGCTCTCTTGACCGGGCATCCCAAAATGCCGCGCGGGGTTCGGAACAGACACAGTTTCGGACCCCGCGCGGCTACTTCATTTGGAAAAACGAAAGGATAATGTTTTGGATTTCGGCGTTTTATACATAGTCGCGACACCCATAGGCAACCTGGAAGATATATCCCCCAGGGCTGCGAAGACCCTCCGTGATGCCGACTTCATTGCCGCTGAAGACACGCGCGTCACGCGCAAGCTGCTGGAACATACCGGCATAAAGAAAAAACCGGTCAGCTATCACGCGCATAACCGGGTTGAAAGCGGCGAACGGATACTCGGGCGCATCCTCGCGGGAGAAAGCTGCGCCCTTGTAACAGACGCGGGGACGCCGGGCATCAGCGATCCCGGCGAAGACCTCGTGCGCCTTTGCCTGCGCTCCGGGATCCGGGTGTCGGCAATACCGGGACCTTGCGCCGCGATAGCAGCCTTGATAACATCGGGGCTGCCTTCGGGTCGCTTCACATTCGAAGGCTTCTTATCGACGGCCCGAAAGAGCCGCTTCGATCACCTGAGCGAACTGGCTTCAGAAAAACGCACGATGGTGTTCTACGAGGCCCCGCACAAGCTGGTTCGCACGCTGCAGGATATGCTGAAAGTATTCGGGGACAGGAGCGTCTCAATATCACGCGAACTGACAAAGATGTACGAGGAGACTCTCCTCTTCACACTCAGCGAAGCGGCCGCATACTACGAGACGAACCCGCCTCGCGGCGAGTTCGTGCTAATAATCGAAGGGAAGCAGGAGGCAGACGATGCGCAACCGGATACCGCTGCTGCGATAGATCGTATCCGCGCATACGAGGAGGAAGGGCTGTCCTTCAGCGACGCTGTCAAAAAAGCTTCCGCCGAGACCGGCATCTCAAAGAACAGGCTTTATAAAGAGGCAGTAGCGACGAAGTGAGCCAAGCGGCTTGTGGCATCTAAACTGTGCAGAACCCGCGCACTGCTACTATTTGATGACCCTGACAATACACGTGACATTAATGTCGCCGACTCGTACCGTCAGCGTGGCGTTGCCGACCTGTTTCGCCGTCACCGTTGCGGAGCTGCCGTTGATATCGGTCTGGACTACGTCGAAGATTGATGTGTTGCTGCTTGACCATTCTACATCGGCTTCGACCCCGGGCGGCTCTACTTTGATCTTAAGCGGCACTTGTTCGCCTATCTTTGCGGTAAACTCTTTGCGCTCATACCCGGTGTATGTAATCATCACCGAGGTCACAGTTGGGGATGGTGAAACGCTCGGCTCTTCGCTAACGCTTTCTTCCGGCGGAGAATGCGAAGTCTCGACAGGCCTGCCGGATACGCCCTCGTTACCTGATTCTATCGGCTCCGGCGTTTGGGACTCTGATTGCGATGGCGGCGGCGTGCTCAGTTCCTGATTATCATCCGGTTTATCTGTCGTGAGCAGCAGCACAATTACCGCGACTACGAGCACAGCCAGCACGATAATACCGATGAGCATCTTCCCTTTCGCGCCATCGTTCTCGTCAGAATATTTTCCCCGTCCGATTCTGCGCGCCCCGCAATACGGGCACCGGCTACGAACTCCCGAGTATAATCTATCGCACCGCGCGCACTTAACCTCTGCAACAATACTCATTTGGAGATCACCTCTGGCATGAATTGTACACCATATACCTGTCTTCGTCAAACTTTTCTTTTAGGGCCGGGATCTAGGGGGCGGGATTCGAACTCAATACACCATACCATACTACAAGAATGCATCAGAATTGCAACGTTATTATTGTCTATTCTACAACTTCTCCTAGGAGCCTTGGACAAAAGTCGCGTCATTAGATAAGTGCCGATTGTTTTCGCCTGTTTTGCAGGGTTTACGCTGAACAAAGTTCAGCGGGGGCGAATACTTGGTTGTATTTAACCGAAAAACGCGCAAAACAGGCGGAAAGAGGCGGCGCTTAGATGGTGGCGGGAGTTTTGTCCAAGGCTCCTAGGGCGCGAGCCAGAGCTGCGAAGTCCCCTATTGCGAGCTCCTCTCCCCTGACGTTCGCGCTAAAACCGCAGCCACTAACAATACCGGCGAGCTCCTGCTTGCCGATGCCGGGAGAAAAAGCAGAGGCCAGCGCGTTGACCAGCGTTTTCCTGCGCTGGTTAAAAGCTGCCCTGACCGCTCGAAAAAGAATCGGCTCGAGCTCCGCCGCGACAGCTTTTTCGGGTTTTATCTCCAGCATGATTACAGATGAGTGCACTTTAGGTTTTGGATAGAAGCACTCCGGCGGGATATTGAACAAGTTTACCGGCTCAGTATGATAATTGGCAAAAACAGTGAGCGCGCCGTACTCACGGCTGCCCGGCGGCGCGCATATACGCTGCGCTACTTCCCTTTGCACCATAACGGTAATTGACTTGAAACCCCCCGTATCGATCAGCCTCGTCAGCACAGGAGTTGTTACCGCGTAAGGAAGGTTCGCGCAGACCAGCGGCCGAAATCCTTTGAACCTTTCCGTCGCGAGAGCCGCAATATCTATCTTGAGTATATCGCCCCGGATTATTTCCAGGTTATCCGTAGCGGAAAATGCGCCCTCCAGCATAGCGCAAAGGCGGCCGTCTATCTCTACCGCGACTACCTTACCCGCAGTTTGGCACAGACGCTGCGTCAGCGCTCCTGCACCCGGCCCGATCTCCAGAACCCCTGCGGTTTTGTCAACCCCTGCCAACCTTACGATTTTTTCCGTTATGTTCGGGTCAACCAGAAAGTTCTGGCCTTTCGACTTAGACGGTTTTAGCCCTATGCTGTCGAGCATCGCCTTGATCGCGTTTACTCCATGTGCTTCCGGCGTCACTTCCACGATGTTTCTCCTCTCCGCTCGCGACCACTACGCCCGGTCGCTCGCGGCTTGACTCAACGTATTGACAAAGGCAAGATACGCCGGTTATTGCTTACCGACGCGCCTGTCAATGACGTACCTCGGACGGTTTTTCGTCTCCATATATGCCCTGCCCACATACTCGCCGACGATCCCGAGCGCGAGCATAATCAGCCCGCCAACGGCCCAAACAGACAGAAATACCGCTTTTATCCCCGAGACCGGGCGGCCCAGGCATAGCAGTACGATTAGATAGACGAAAAATCCGAAGGCTGCCAGCAGCATAATCGCGCCCAGCGCCGTAACAACCCGCAGTGGCCTCAAGCTCAGCGCCGCCATACCGTCAAAAGCAAGCGCAAGCATCTTTTTCAGCGGATACTTGCTTTCCCCCGCGAACCTCTCTCCGCGCTCATACTTGACAATTGCCGTCTTGTACCCAAGCAGCGGAACAAGGCCGCGCAGAAACAGCCTTTGCTCACCGTACTCCGAAAGCGCGGATAAAGCCCTGGAACTCATAAGGCGGTAATCCGCATGGTTGAAGACCACGTCGGCGCCAAGAAAGCTCAGCAGCTTATAGTACCCCTCCGCTGTGAAACGCTTGAAGAAACTGTCTTTCTCGCGTTTATCGCGCACCCCGTACACAATGTCGCATCCGCCTAAAAACTCATCGACCATGAGGCTGATTGCTTCCGTGTCATCCTGAAGGTCGGCGTCTATCGAAACCACCATGTCCGCGTCGTCCTTAACTGCCATCAGCCCCGCAAAGAGAGCGTACTGATGCCCGCGGTTGCGGCTGAGCCCGACGCCCGCGTATATGCTGTCCTCTTCGCAGAGTTCCGTGATGATTTGCCAGGTACCGTCGCGCGAGCCGTCATCAACAAACACGACTTTTCCGCTTTGCGATATCTTACCCTCGCCGGCCATGCGCCTCAGCTTATCGCTGAGCCGCCCTGCTGTCTCGCGCAGGACTTCCTCCTCATTATAACAAGGCACGACTATATACAATGTATTCTCCAACGCTATAAATCACCTACCCTTGTGTTTTTACAAACAGGATACACTTGTATTCGCGAAAAATATATGCTATACTGCCCGTATCGGCGGAACAAACATTACGCGCCGCGAGACTGCGCGTGAAAGGGATGATCGCTAATGAGCCTCCAGTCATATGACGACATCAATGAGCTGCACATCGACGTATTGCGAGAACTTGCCAATATCGGATCCGGCAACGCCGCCTCGTCGCTGTCAAGAATGCTCGGCAACCCTGTTGATATCTCCATACCGGACATAAGCATCAAAGGCTTCAACGAGACATACGCGGCGCTTGGCGGAGCCGACGCGATAATGGTCGGGACGCTGCTAATGCTCTCAGGGGGCATAAGCGGGATGATGATGTTTCTCTTGCCCGCATCTGTCGCGTGCGACCTGGTGAACATGCTGATGTTCACCGACATCAAAGGCTATGAAGAGATTGACGACATGGGCTTTTCAGCCATTAACGAGATATCAAACATCATGTCCGGGTCGTTCGTCGGAGCAGTTGCGGAGATGACAGGGCTGCCCATCGACATCTCGCCGCCGGAAGCGCACCTCGATATGCTGGGGTCAATCATGAGCGTCCCCTCTATATACTTCGCGCATATCAGCGATACGCTGCTTCTGATCCAAAACGAACTTGAGATTTCCGGGAAGAAGGCCCGGGCTAACGTCATCATGCTCCCTGACATGCCTTCGCTTGAGAAGCTCATGGCAAGCCTCGGGATAGACACTTAGGAGTCTACCTGGGAGCCTGCCTCGGAGCCTGCCTGGCGGCCTGCAAAGGAGCCGGACCGCGCCCTCCCGCCATCACTCGATATGCTCGAACTCAAGCCCGTAAATACTGACTGTATCGCCCTCTTTAATACCCAGCTCTTCAAGCCTGCGGAAAACCCCGTTGTTTCGCAGCATCCTGTCAAAGTACATCCTGGACTCGTGGTCCGTGAAGTTGACATTTTGCACCAGTCTCTCCAGCCACAGCCCTTCAATCGACCAGGTATCGCCGTGAGCCTCGATGACCAAGTCATCGGGGCTTCCTTGCGGGCTCTGATCGGGAACATACTCCGGCTCGTAGGTGGTAATCGGCGGCAGTTTGCTCAGCTCATCGGCTGCCGCCTTGATGAGTTCGCTGATGCCCGCCGTCGTGGCGGCGGAAATCATGAAAAGCTTGATGCCTTTTTCTTCCAGATATTTTTGCAGCCTTTCCCGGCCGTCCTCCTGCGAAGCAATATCTATTTTATTTCCCGCAACGATTTGCGGCCGGGTCGACAGAACCGGGCTGTAACGCCTCAGCTCTTCGTTTATCGTCTCGAAGTCTTCTATGGGGTCGCGGCCCTCGCTGCACGAAATATCCACTACATGGATTATAAGCCTGCACCTGTCTATATGGCGCAGGAAGTCATGCCCCAGCCCCGCTCCGCCGGAAGCGCCCTCTATGATGCCGGGTATATCCGCGAGAACGAACGAAGCATCTTCGCCAAAGTGCACGACGCCCAGATTCGGATAAAGCGTCGTAAAGTGGTAATCCGCGATTTTCGGCCGAGCCTTGGAAACAACCGAAAGGATTGTCGACTTCCCCACATTCGGGAACCCGACCAGCCCGACGTCAGCCAGAAGCTTCAGTTCAAGGGAGACTTCCATAGATGTCCCGGCAAGTCCGCTTTTGGCAAACCGGGGCGCCTGCCGCGAAGGCGTCGCAAAATGGCTGTTTCCCCAGCCGCCTGAGCCGCCGCTTAAGAGCGTGAACGATTTTACTCCCGTCATGTCGACTATGACGGCTCCGCTTTGCTTCTCTCTGACGAGAGTGCCGTCCGGCACCCGGATCGTCAGCTTTTTACCGTCTTTGCCGGTTTTGTTCCCCCCGGAACCGTCGGCTCCGTTTTCAGCGTGGTACTTGCGTTTATACCGGAAGTCCATCAGCGTGGACATGCCGGAGTCGGCTTCAATGACGATGTCTCCGCCACGCCCGCCGTCACCACCGTCAGGCCCGCCCGCAGATATGTACTTTTCCCTGTGGAACGACACCGCCCCGTTGCCGCCGTTGCCGGAGCGGACATTAATATCGACTGTATCAACAAACATTCGGTAGCACTCCTTGGGTGCGGGAGCTCAGCTCAGCTCTGCCCAGCTCAAACAGGGTACAGCCTGAGCGCAAGCGTGAGGATCTTCGCCATCTGCGCACGGTTTAGCCTTGAAAGCGGCGAGAGCATTCCCTCAGAGCCCTCGACGATGCCAAGGCTCACAAGGGTCGCAGCAGGGGTGACAGCGTACTCCGCCAGCAGGTCCGCGTCGCCAAACGGAGCCAAGTCCTCCGCAGTGCCGTCGGCTATGCCCGTCTCCGCGCTGCTGAGCGCGCGGTAAATGAACGTAAAAGCCTGCTGCCGCGTGAGGGGCGACTGCGGGCTGAAGTTGCCATCGCCAGTACCGTCCGTTATCCCCACGGATCTAGCCCATGCAACAGCTTTCGCATAGTAAGCATCCTCCGGCACGTCGCTGAAGAACACGCCGCAATCCACAGAGCTTTCCGCTTGCGCCGACGAGCCGCCAATCTGCGGTTCGCCCGCCGCCCGGTAAAGCATCAGCACGAAATCGCAGCGTCTGATGTCAAGCTCCGGGCCGTAGGTATCCTCCGACATGCCTTCAGTAACTCCGCAGTATGCCAGGTATCCCGCGTACTCTTTAGCCCAATGGGTTCTCATATCTTCAAACCCGCCAATCTCGACTTCTATGCTAAAGCGCGTCTCCCCCGCCGAAACAGTAATTTTGCCCGTCTCAAACATAGCTGCGCCGGCCCTGAACACTCCCGGTTCGGTCATGGCGCCGATATCGCCGGAGACAGTATATGTAAATGAATGCAACTGCGCAGTTACCTGGCGGCGGTAGTATGTCGCATGAACGGCGAGTTCAAGCTTCTCGCCCGGGTTCAACCTGACCCGGCCCGCGGGGGCTGCCTCGCCTTTCCTCGTGGCGCTGATTGAAGTCGGCTGAGTTATAACGAAAACGTTCCCCGCGCCGGCAGCGCCTGTGGAGTTTGATGCAAGCGAGACTCTGTCTGTGCCTGCGCTGCTCCCCGCCTTGAAACGCGCGCCTTCTACAGCGTTTCCTTCATTGCCTGCCTTTGCTATCAGATCCTCAGGCACGGCGACCGGAAGGAAGCCGCTGTCTACAGCCGTATACGCCAGTTCCAAAGAAGAACCCGCAAGGACAATAGCGCCGTCGTTCTTCATTCCCAGCCTTTTAGGCAAAGCATCCGAAACCGCGTCTGTCACGTATAATATATAAGTAGAGCAGCCTCGTTCGGAACCGTCTGACGGCCGGTTGACTACTGTGCAGTCCTTATTGCCCGGCATACGGACGCTGATCGCCGACGATCCCCCTCCGTCCAGGTTGATGGCATATACGCAGCCCTGATCCAGGAACTCGTCGGCGAGTTCGCTGAGCGTCATCCCGACAGAATGCGCCGTATCGCGCCCGTCAATGATATAGCTGACAACTGTCCCGTCGCTTTTTACGCCAAAAGCTGTCCTTGCATTCCGGGACTGTAACGCGCCGTCCCAATCATCGGGGTCGGTTTTTACCCCGTCAGAAACGAGTATGTCCCCGCCGCCTGTCGCGAACCGGGCGTCCGCAAGGCTCCGGTCGGAGCAAACCGTCTCCAGCGTGACGACGTCGCCCACGTCGAACTTTAAGTACTCCTCATCCCAGCCGCCTTGCTGCGCGGCCGTGAGCACCATGTTTCCCTGCCCGATGCTGACTGAGTTAGTCTCGCTCTCCGTAGGGATCATCTCAGTGACAATGAGCTCTATAGTACCGGATACCGAAAGCTCTCCTTCAAGTATCTTGAACTTGACAAACCACCCGGGAGACGAAGTACGCGTCGAAACCGTCGAAAAATCCTCCGTGAACAAGTACATTCCGCCGGTATCTGCCCTGTACTTGTTCAAGTGCGTCAGGGTCACTTTTTTGCCTTTGTTGCTTGTATTTTCGCTATCTTCCCCGCCCGTGCCACTATTGCCTTCCAAGGCTGTCTCATCTGCCGGTTCGCTTTCGCCCGCCTGCCCGTTGTTATACAGCGATATCGACACGGACGGCTCTTCGATAAAGGAGACTCCGCCGTTTCTGCCAAAGCATAACGCGGTCCTGTCCTCGGGGCTTGACTTGTAGACGCCGTCTTCGATCACGATACCAAGCGGCACGCCTGTTTGCATGGAGAAAAAATCCGAGTTGACGGCGGCAAGGACGTTATACCCGAGGCTGTGCGCGTAACTGACCATCCTGGAGATGGTGAACGTGCCGTATATCGTATCGTTGTTCAAGGCGACGGGATATGCGTCCCCCGGCCCTGTTAGCCTCAAGGAAAAACTCTCGCCGCGGCCGGATGCGTCGCTGTAGCGTATTGTGTTTACGTACTCAAGGTTGTCCGCCAGCATGATCGAGTTTCTATACACGCTGCTGCCGTATGCCAATGAAGTCATGGCGGGCAGCGCAATAAGCGACGACAGCAAGGCTGCCGCTATGAACAAGCGTCTCGCTTTTGCGAGCATGTTGGTTCCGATTATCCTCATAAACCGCCGGTACTCCTAACGTGGGTATATTACTGTCTGCTTCGGCAATAGCGTAACGGCCATTACTGCTCAGACGGCGGCGTGCATACCTTGTTGCGCCCCGACTCCTTCGCCGCGTACACCCCTCTGTCGGCCTGCTTGATAAGCTCCGGTATCTCATCGCCGCTGCCGGGGACAATCGACGACACGCCAACGCTTACAGTCACCTTCAACGGTTCGCCGCCGGCCAGGTTGGGCACCAGCGTCGACTCCACAGCCTCCCTGACCCGTTCCCCAACGATTATAGCCCCGGGAAGGTCTGTATCGACCAGAAGCGCTGTAAACTCTTCGCCTCCCCATCTGAAGGCATAGTCTGAAGATCGCATGAGCGCTTCGGTGATGACTCCGGCGACCATTTTCAAAGTCTCGTCGCCCTGCTGATGGCCGTATGTATCGTTGTACTTCTTAAAGTGGTCAATGTCGACCATAAGCACCCCGATGTGTTCCCGCTTTCTCCTGGCATAACCCCACTGCTCTTCCATGCGTGTATCGAAACTGCGCCTGTTTGGAATGCCGGTCAGTTGGTCTATCATGCTGTGCATCTCGATTAGCCGCATCTGTTCGACGACTTTTCTCTGCGTGTTTATCCTTGCCATAACGACCGGCTTGCGAAACGGCTTCGTGATATAATCCACCGCCCCGCGTAAAAGCCCCTTCTCCTCGTAGCTCTCGTCGGATAGCCCGGTAATAATAACTACCGGTATCGCCTTTGTGGAGTCGCTCGATTTGAGGATCTCCAGCACTTCGAAGCCGTCCATGCCCGGCATTATAATGTCGAGCAGGAGCAAATCCGGCTTCGCTTGCTGTATCCTGTCAAGAGCTTCAGGGCCTGACTTTGCAAAATCAATTAGATATGGCAACTGCTCATCGCCTTGAAGCTCGTTGTTGTACTCCGCCAGTATTCGGCGCAGCATCTCTTGATTCAACAGCGAATCATCAGCTACCAGGACTCTAAAACCTTCGTTACCCAATGATATCAACCTGCCTTTAGCGCAGCGTATTACCGGTCTTCCCCGCCGGAACCTTGGACATTGTAGCATACTCGGCGCAGAGGTTCAAGAAAAACAGAAGGGTTGTAGTATTACAATACGTATACTCATTTCTCAACGTGCATATATAAGTTGAATATTCACGCAATGCTATTCAATACTTTGACATTATCTGTCAGTTTTTACAGAAATGCGTTAAAAATTTTCTGCGGATTTTACAAAGTTCCTCACGTTTTGAAGCGGTAAATCAGCATAGTTTAGTTGACATAACATGGTGGAAAATTCTCTAGTACAAATAGTTGTCAACAATCTCCACACCTTTTTCCACAGCCCCTGCAAATAGTCATAAAGACAACATGCGACAAGTCCGGCCGAAAAGGTGGAATCCTGTCGTTTTATTTTCGCGTATGTGGAAAACAAACGCAAAAGTCAACATAATTCGTGCATTCATTGACACCTGCGGGAGTATCCCCGCGATATTCAAAATATTCCTCTTTACAAAAGAAAAATCTCTGCTATAATTGACAACGCCGCTATGATCGGCGGGGTTCGAATCCCGCCCCCCTATGCAAAGGAGCCTGTGGTAAAGACTCCCGCCATCATCCAAGCGCCGCATCTGCCGTTTTATCAAAACGCTGAAAATATGGGCCCGTAGCTCAGCTGGGAGAGCGCACGGTTCGCATCCGTGAGGTTCGAGGGTTCGATCCCCTTCGGGTCCACCACATTGGTCAAATCCGAACTCTATTATCCCTATGGGAGATGGGTTTGGATTTGTCATTTATCAGTCTGAACTGGAATGAGA
>Ga0082212_10010349_pt1 | contig 11945 bp, 8 predicted proteins | sample TergutNt197P3_FD_71548 | JGI IMG/M metagenome (GOLD analysis project Ga0082212, IMG submission 71548) | Neocapritermes taracua P3 segment gut microbial communities from Petit-Saut dam, French Guiana - Nt197 P3 | ecosystem: Host-associated > Arthropoda: Insects > Digestive system > Gut ... | reverse complement strand
GAACGCAATAATTCATAATTCATAATTCATAATTTGTTATGGCCCGTTATCTCGACCCCAAAAATGATTTGACCTTCAAGCGTGTTTTCGGCGAACATCCAGACTTGCTGATTGATTTTCTGAACGCGGTGATGCCCCTGTCGCCCGACCGGTTGATCAAAGAAATAGAATATCTTTCGGCAGAACAGACGCCCGACATTCTTGGCAAAAAGAACTCTGTTGTCGACGTGAAGTGCAAGGACAAAAACGGCAGTGTGTTCATCATTGAAATGCAGATGTTCTGGACGGATGATTTCATGAACCGTATTGTATTCAATGCGAGCAAAGCTTATGTCAGGCAATTGAACAAAAGTGAGAGTTACCACTTGTTGCAGCCTGTTTATGCGCTTGCGATACTCAACGAAAATTTCGACCGTAAAACCGAACAGTTCTACCACCACTACGGCATCGTTAATCGTGAAAATACCGACGAGGTGATTAAAGGTCTTGAATTTGTACTGGTTGAGTTAAAAAAGTTCAAATCTGAAAAATGGAGCGAACGCAAACTTGCTGCCTTATGGTTACAGTTTTTGAGAGATGTGGGCGAAGGGATGACCGAACTTCCGCCGGAGCTGGCTGCCAACGAACAGATACGTCAGGCGGCCGGACTGTGCGAGGAGGGGGCATTTACTCCGGGAGAACTGGAAGCCTACGACGTCTATTGGGACTGGGTTCGTACAGAAAAAACCATCAGAGAAGGTTCAGAGGCAAAAGGACTCGCTGAAGGACTCGCTGAAGGCGAGGCAATAGGATTGGCCAAAGGCATAGAAAAAGAAAAAATCACGATAGCCTTGAAAGCATTGGAAATGAGAATGTCGGTTGAAGATGTATGTAAATTAACAGGATTGAATCAGGAAGACGTACTTCATTTGGTCAATAACGGTCATATCCCGTTACCCTGACAAATTTGTTTTCATAAAAACTCCGTTCAATAAAATGAAGCGTCTGATTGTATTATGCTCTATATTTCTTTGCTTTCAGGTACAAGGACAAAAATCAGGCGTAGACAGCGGGTTAAGCAAATTTACTCCTTTCATTCAGTCGCTACAAAGTTTTACAAACAATATTCCTCAGGAAAAGTTTCATCTGCACACCGACCGTGATTTTTATGTACCCGGCGAAAAAATATGGTTCAAAGCCTACGTTGTGGATGCCCGTTCGCATCTGCATCCTACTTACAGCCGGTATGTGTATGTAGAGCTGATCAGTCCGGCGGATACGCTGATTGAAAGAGTGATGATACGGCAAACAGACGGCATGTTCCACGGACATCTGCTAATTTCAAACATCGTTCAGGATGGTAATTATACGCTTCGCGCCTATACACGGTATATGGAAAATCAGGGCGATGATTACTTCTTTAAGAAAAACATCCGGATAGGCAACCTGTCTTCTACTCAAAGCCAACAGCTACAAACTGTGCAAACCGAACAAAGTGAGAGGAGCAGCGGCAGAAACAGAAGCAGGAGGGCGACACCAACGGAACAGGATGATTTTGACATTTCCTTTTTTCCCGAAGGAGGAAATCTGTTGGATGGCGTTCTTTGTAAAGTAGCATTTAAGGCCATTAACAGAAGTGGTTACCCTGAAACTGTTTTCGGTGAAATCGTGGATGAGAACGGCGCTGAAATCGATTTCATGGAAATGGAAACCCGGTATGCCGGTATGGGCGTTTTCGTTTACCGGCCGGAAACGGGGAAAAGAATCTTTTTGAAATTCCATAACGAAAATGGTTTGGAAAAATTGTTTGAACTTCCGCAGCCTGACGCTCATGCCAGGTCATTGACTGCATCCATGCAAGGCGACAGACTTCACATCGGCGTACAAAAATCTGTACATGCTTCCGATATTTCCTGTTATCTTTTGGTACACTGCCGCGGAGATGTGCTTTATTTCGCTGAATGGGATAAAGCACAAGGTTTCGCCACGTTTTCGAAAGAACGGTTTCCTGCCGGGGTGATACAGATTGTTTTGTTCGACGGGCAAATGAATCCGTTGAGCGAGCGATTGGTATTCAGTAAAAACGATGATACGTCTGCAAAAGTTGATTTTCAAACGGATAAAATTGTGTATGAAAAGCGGGATAAAGTTGTTGTCACATTAACAACTCACTCCCTTTTGGTAAGAGATGGGGAGGGGTTGGGTCATTTCTCAGTAGCCATCACGGATGATAAAGATATTACAGTGGATGAATCCACTACCATCCTGTCTACTTTATTACTGTCGTCAGAGTTGAGGGGTTATATTGAAAGTCCGGCATATTATTTACAGGATGATGATGCTATGGATTTACTGATGATGACGCACGGATGGCGAAGATACAACATTCCTGAAATAGTGAAAGGGAAACAGGAATATCCGCAAATTCCTTTTCAAATGGATCAGAAACTATCCGGTCATGTAAAAACCTTAGTTAACGGTAAACCTGTCCCCGACGGCGAAATACTCATCATGATGTATAGCGACGGCGATGCTCACATTGGGGTTACATCAACCGACAGGAACGGAGCATTCATCGTTCCTAACCTGGTATATCCCGACAGCAGCAAGTTTTATATACGTGCAAAAAACAGGAGAGGCAGAGAGAACAATGTCGAACTTTTTGTAGATCATGACCTGTTTCCCGGATTGGTTTATGCACCGCAAAGCCCCCTGCCCGTCATTCCGGATACAGTGGCAGAAACAGGAGATGATTCCGCCGGCGTCGGGACTTTTATGGAAAAAGCGGAGCAACGCGCTAAATTTGACGAAGATATATGGTCGCTTAGTTTAGATGAAGTAAAAATAACTGCGCAAAGTCTTAAAAAACCAGAACCCAGAGATGTGTTTTGGCTTAATTCATCATCTGATCGGACTATAACAAGAAAAACAATTGAAGATTTTTATTCTACTTCGATGGATATTGTTCATTTTTTCAAGATGTTGAATCCAATGATGGAATATTATGAAGATGAAAATGGTTTTATCCATTTCTACATTCCAAGTGGAGCCTTGATAGGTACATATCCTACTGTACGTGTATTTATTGATGGAATGGATGTGACAGATTTTTTTGAAAAAAGCACAATATTGGTTGATGAAATTGAAAGTATTGATATTATCAGACATGGTCCCAGTGCAACTGTTTTAGGTCTTCATGGCAGCGGTGGCGGTATTAGCATTACTACAAGAAGAGGTGAACCTTACATTCCACCTGAAAAATTTAACCATGTTGTTTACACTCCGTTAGGTTATCAGAAACCTGTTGAGTTTTACTCGCCCATATATGAAACATTGGAAGCAAAACGTTCTGTGATTCCTGATTACCGTACTACCATTTTCTGAAAACCGGATGTGGTGATTTCAGAAGAAGGAGAAGCATCATTTGAGTTTTACACTTCAGATTTCAGAACAACCTATTCGGTAGTTATTGAAGGAATAACAGATGATGGTAAAATGGTAAGGCAGGTAGAGAAGATAAAGGTGGAATAACGCCAAAAAATATTTCGTCAATGGGTACTTTATAATTTTTTGGTAAAATGAAAAATAACCCATATGTTTGTCGTCCATAATTTTTTAAAACTCATTAACCATGGTTACACGAACTTTTGATATTCTTAATCAATACCGGACCGAGTACCGGCTTGACGATGCATTGGCATGTAAAATTGCCGGCAAATGGATCAAATACAGCGGAGACGAATATGCTGATTTTGCTAACAATATCAGTTGCGGATTGTTGTCATTAGGTTTCAAACGGGGCGACAAGGTTGCGATGATTTCAAACAATCGTCCAGAGTGGAATTTTTTAGAGATGGGAATGGCTCAGATCGGTGTAGTTTCAGTACCCATATACCCAACCATCAGCTTTGACGAATACCAGTACATATTGAATCATGCCGCTCCGCGTATGCTGGTGGTTTCGGACAAGTTGCTGCTTGAAAAGATGCGTCCGCTGTTTGAAAACAGTCCGACCATCGAACACGTTTATACCTTCAACAACATTGAAGGCGCAAATAACTGGAAAGAACTTGCTCAATCAGGATACGAACGCATGGAAGAATTTTTACCGCATGTCCGGCAAATCAAAGATTCGATTACGCCTGATGATATGCTTACCATGATATACACATCGGGCACCACCGGTACGCCCAAAGGCGTGATGTTGTCGCACAACAACTTTGTAACCAATTTCAAAGCCACCGGCATACGTAACCCCCTTCAATACGGCGTCCGCGCATTGAGTTTTCTGCCCATCAGCCATATTTACGAGCGGATGATGAATTATCACTTCCAGTACAAAGGATTTTCCTTATATTATGCCGAAAGCATGGGAGCCATCATGGAAAACATCAAAGAGATACAACCACATATTTTTACAACGGTTCCCCGTTTGCTTGAGCGGATATATATCGGTATTTTGGGAAAAAGCAAGGAGCTGAAAGGTATCCAAAAGAGAATTTTTAATGATGCTATTGATGTGGCCGTCAAATATAATCCCCGCAAAAAGAACAACATCATTTACCGTATCCGGCTGGCAATAGCCCGCAAGTTGGTTTTCTCCAAATGGCTGGCCGTGCTGGGCGGGAACGTGCGTATCATTGTTTCGGGCGGCGCTCCGCTTCAGACGCGGTTGGCCAACCTGTTCACCGCCGTAGGTATCGACCTGCTCGAAGGCTACGGCCTTACGGAAACGTCTCCTGTGATTGCCGTGAGCGATCTGCGCAGAGGCAGACCGAAACCGGGAACCGTCGGGCCGGTGCTCGAAGGGGTGGAGGTAAAACTGTCCGATGATGGCGAAATATTGTGTAAAGGGCCGAATGTGATGCTGGGCTATTACAAAAATCCGGAATTGACAGCAGAAGTGATTGATAGCGAGGGATATTTCCATACAGGCGATATAGGTGTATTTGATGAAAACGATTTTTTGACGGTTACCGATCGTAAAAAGGAAATATTTAAGCTTTCGAACGGAAAATATGTATCGCCGCAGATGGTCGAAAATAAATTGAAAGAAATTCTGTTAGTTGATCAGGCCATAGTGATCGGCGAAAATGAAAAGTTTGCCAGCGCACTGGTCTCCCCTGATTTCGCGCAATTGCACAAATGGTGTTATGACAGGGGAATCAAATTTACGGACAACAAAGAACTCATTCAACTTCCTGAAATACTCGAATTTTATCAGCAGGAAATCAACGCAATCAACAATCAGATGAGCGCAACAGAACAAATTAAACGATTCAGACTGGTGGTCGACGAATGGAGCGCTCAAACAGGGGAACTGTCACAAACCCTCAAACTCAAACGCCAAAAAATTATTGGAAAATACCCCAAAATCATCGACGAAATATACTCCTTCTCCCGAACTGAAAAAGGCAGTTGATAATTTAGTGGTTAGTGGTTAGTGGTTAGTGGTTAATTGCACAAAGTGGATGTCAAGTAATAAAATAATCTAATTTTCTCTGTGGTTCTCTGTGTAAACTCTGTGGTTCTCTGTGTAATTATTATTGTTACACAGAGTTACAAGGAGAAGACACAGAGTCACACGGAGATTTTAATTGCAATATTTATTAATTGATGTCTCCAAAGTGTAGAAAATTATCACTAACCACTAACCACTAACCACTATATTAATTTTTAAAAAAAGTTAAATTCGCTTCGTGCCGTTAAACCGGTTTGGTTTTGTTATGTCATATATAAAACCAGTGTACACGGAAATATTATTTGAAATTTTGTAAGTTTAATTTAATTTTTTTTAATCATGAAGACAAATGTTTTAATGGCCATTGCCATAGCAGTAGTAACGGGTCTGACCATAAATGCCCAACCGCAGAGGATGCAGCCCTGGTCAGGCAATAGCCCCGCAGAAGCACGCAGGGTTTTTCCCCGCGAAGAATTTACCATGCCGGATGGAAACCTGAACGACCAGCAGCGCGAAGAAATAAGGAAAATTCGCACGGAGCAGATGAAAGAACGTACCCGAACAGGTAATCTGCTGAAAGAAAAACGCGCAAAACTGGAGGTGCTGCAAACCGCCGATAAACCGGACATAAAAGAAATCAACAGGGTGATTGACGAAATTGCAGCAATACAGGCGCAGGAAATGAAAGCCCAGGCTGCCGGCCGGCAAAAAGTCAGAAGCCTGCTTACCGAAGAGCAACGGGCAATCTTTGATGCACGCAGCGCCAATCGGGGAAATATGCGTCCCGACATTCGGGCAGTTCGTCCGGGCGACCGGCAGGTTCGTCCGGGTGACCGGCAAATTCGTGAAGGGAACAACCGCTTTCGCGGAATGAGAACAGAATAACCGTAACGGAATAACGAAATGACGGAATAACTGAATTATTTGATGGTTATTCCGTCATTTGTTTTCACAGGGTTGTCATGTTTCGGCTGCAACGTATTCGTTTAATACTAATTTCTGCGCTTCGCGCCATTAACCACTAACCATTAACCACTAACCACTATTTTAAAAACAGATCGAGAATAACAAATGCAGCAAATACTGCGCTGGCGATGCCATTGGATGTAAAAAATGCTGCATTGACGCGGCTTAAGTCATCAGGTTTGACGATGAGGTGCTGGTACAAAAGTAAAAAAAGAAAGATGGCAGCGCCCGTTGCATACCAGACGCCGAAATCCCAGAAGATACCGATGACGACCACCAGCGCCCCTGCCATCAGATGCACAACCGTCGAAACCAGCAGCGCACGACGTATCCCTAACCATGCCGGTATGGAATGTAATTGCTCCCTGACATCGAAATCCTCATCCTGAAGCGCGTAGATAATATCAAACCCGCCTGTCCAAAGCAACACAACAAATGAAATCATCACAGGCAACAGATCGAAGGTTCCCGTAACAGCCAGATATGCTCCGACAGGCGCCAACGACAGCCCCAACCCCAATACGAAATGACACAACGAAGTATATTTCTTCGTGAAACTGTAGCCCAACACCACCAGCAATGCCACCGGTGACAACCGGAACACAAGTGTATTAAGAAACCGGCATGCGAGTATGAACGCAAATACATTGACAATGACAAAAACCAGTGCTGCCCGCGGTTTGATGGCGCCTGACGGAATTTCGCGCGTACCGGTACGTGGATTTTTGGCGTCAATTGATCTGTCGGCATAACGGTTGAAACCCATAGCAGCATTACGGGCAAATACCATGCAAAGGATAACTGACAGGAACGTCTGCCAGTTGAAACCGGCGCCTGCATACACAACGCCCAGAAAGTAGCCGATCAGTGCAAAAGGCATCGCAAAGATGGTATGAGCGAATGTAACTAAGGAAAAATATTTTTTAACAGACATTATTAAAATTTTAGATAAAATTCTTTCGTCAATTTCCTGTACTCATCAGTTACATCCGACCGATCAGCCTTTTCGATGTACAGCGTTTGTTCATCCCGCGAATACTCTTTTTGGGACAATTCCACGAGCATCCGGAAAACCGGTTTCAAAGGGAGCGACTGCACATGAAGTATTCGTTTGACAAACAACCCGTATTCAATTGCTTCGTCAATGAATTTCAAAGCTTCCGCAGGTGGAAGTACAACGGCCATTACGCCGTCCGGGCTGAGCAGTTCTGCCGATCCGGACAACAATTGACCATGCGGCAAACTGTCATTATGACGGGCGATGTTGCGTTTTGTATCCGATGGTTTGAGCGAGGCAGTGAAATACGGAGGATTACTGATGATCAGATCATAGCGTAACGGGCAATGTTCGGCATAATTGATAAAATCGTCGCAAATTACGCGGATTCGACTGTTCCACGGACTATCCGCAACATTATCCATCGCCTGCCGGTATGCTTCCCTGTCTATTTCAACTGCATCCATCACTGCATCCGGGTAACGCTGCGCCATCATCAGGGACAAAAGTCCGGTTCCGGCGCCCACATCCAAAATACGTACAGGATGATCCGCAGAAGCCCATGCGCCAAGCAGTACACTGTCCACACCTACCTTCATGGCAGCACCGCCTTGCCTGACAGTAAACTGTTTGAAACGAAAAAAGTCGTTACCCAAAATCAATGAATTACACAAAAAAGTTAAACGTTGATGGGAAACCTGCGTAAATCCGTCTAATTCGTCGCTTTTTCAAGGCGTTTCATGATGGAGAAAATGAAGACGGCCGAAAGGATGCAGCATATAATAAAGATGCCCCACAGCATGTATAAATCAACACGTTTCCACATTAAACTTCCCACAAACAGGAACTTGTTGCCCACGGCTGTAGCCAACAGCCAGCCGCCCTGCATCAATCCCTGAAAACGGGAAGGCGCTACCTTTGATACAAACGATAATCCCATCGGGCTAAGGAATAATTCGGCAATCGTGAGTATTAAATAGCTGTTCATCAACCAGTAGGGACTTACTCTTGACGAATCGGGAGTGGCTGCTCCGCCCAATAAACAGGGAGAAACAAGTTTTAACGAGGCAATTAAAACCAACACAAATCCCAATGAGGCGATAATCATACCAAATCCGATCTTTCGCGGCGTAGACGGTTCTTTACCTTTTTTGCGCAAGCAGGCAAATACGCCCATAACCAACGGCGTCAAGGCGACGATAAATAACGGATTGAATGATTGAAATACTTCGGGCGAGATAGCATTGGCGGGTTGCGATATATTCATGGTATAATAAACACAAAATCCGCCGCCTGTCAGGAACATAGCGGCTCCGACCAAACGGTTCCGGAGATTTGTATTGCGCAATGCCAGAACCGCTCCGCCAATCGTTACGATAATCGCAAGGATAGACCACATATTAAAAAACAGATTTGTAAAAGGCCCTACCTCTTTAACCGTGTAATCCCGTGCGAAATAGGTTAATGTTAATCCGTTCTGATGGAACGACATCCAGAAGAAGATCACCACCACAAACACCAAACACAACGACGCAATTTTAGGTTTCTCATCTTTGGTGGATATTTGGAACATGTAGGTAACAAAGGCAATAAAGAGTCCTATTGCCAGGCCAAAAGCATAATCTAACTGCGTTATGCCTGTCCATTGTCCTGTGAAATGAAACAAAACGGTTGTAAGCCCCAGCAACAACGCCGGAAGAACAAATTTACCGGCGCCGGTGGCAAGACTGCTACCGGGCGTGGCTGTCGCTATTACAACTTCCTTATTCCTGGAAGGCAGCATTTTGTTGAAAATCACGTAAATCAGTAATGATACAATCATTGCTCCGGCAGCCACTGCAAAAGCCCAGTTATATCCTCTTGCGAAAACGTCAATGTACGATTGTGAAAAACTCATTAAATCTGTGACCGGTTGTCCGTTCATAACAACTGCATCAGCCAGATTCTGCAATTGCGCCGTATTGCCCAGCGTGCCGTCAATCATTTGATGGCACAACGCCGGCAAACTCCCATCGTGGAGAAATCCATGTGATTCAAGCCACCAGTTTCTCACTCCGGTTGCCACATACGGAGCAAAAAAAGCGCCGATGTTTATCCCCATGTAAAATACCATAAAAGCATTATCTCTCATGCTTTTATATTTTTCGTCGTCGTACAATTGACCGACTACCGCCTGCAGATTTCCCTTAAAGAAACCGTTGCCGAGCGCTATAATCAGCAAACTGATGAAAGACGCCGTTAACGACATTCCCGGCAATGCAATCATCACATAACCGGCAAACATGATCAACTGACCGAGCAAAATAACAAGTTTGTACTTTTTGGTCTGGTCGGCAAACATTCCTCCGATGAGTGCCAGGGCATAAATCGCGAAATAGAACCAACTGTAATAACCGCCGGCTTCTTCTTCCGTTAAACCATATTTAGCCTGTAAAAACAATACCAGGATAGCCATCATGGTATAAAATCCGAAACGTTCACCCATATTGGTGAAAAAAGCGACAAATAGTCCTTTGGGATGACCTTTAAACATATAACTATAATAAATTAATTTTTTACGCCTCAAAAGTAAAAATCTTTTCGAATCAGGCGAAAGATTTTCCAAAATAATTTTTTACGCGATTTCGTGATTCCATAACTTTTTCAAAAAATCCGCAACAGGGTAAACCTCAATTCCGTTTGTGATTCGGGGTCTTGAATCAAAGGAAACAGCAATGAGACGACAATCAGGAAACTCTTCCTGAAATGCTTTCAGTCCTTTGGTGTGTCGCGATTGTATTTCTTCAGCAGATTTTATTTCGATAGCAACACGTCCGGCGCCAATAACGGCATCCACTTCATAACCGGAACTTGTACGCCAATAGGAAAGTTGCTCTTCTTTTCCGTTATATCCCAAATATGCAATAAGTTCCTGAATGATAAAATGTTCAAAAGCATGTCCAAAATCAACCGAACCGAGTTGAATATTACGTCTGTTTCTCAAATAATTAGCAATACCGACATCAAAGTAATAGAATTTTGATGCTTGTATGCTGCGCCTTTTTTTTGTGTATGAAAAAGCCGGAATCATGTACCCCAAAAGCGTATCTATCAATATTTCAAAATAACCGGCCACAGTACGATAATCTATGCCACAATCCTGTGCAATATTTTTGTACACTACGATTTCACCATTTGTAAACGCTGCGACTTCCATAAATCTGGAAAAAGTTTTTAAATCTCTCGATAATGCTTCTTCTCTGATTTCTTCATTAAGATAGACGCTAATATAAGCTCCTAAACGCTTCCATGGATTATCTACTAAATAGTGGCGAGGAAGCGTGCCATAACGTACGGCTTTATGAATATCAAAATCTGGAATTTCAGCGCTTACCAAAGGATATAAGATTTCTTTCAGCGCTCTTCCGCCAAGCAAATTAGCCCCACGCCGTTTGAGTTTGCGAGGACTCGACCCGCTTAAAATAAAACGGATGTTCTTACGAAAAATTAACGAATGAACTTCATCCAACAGTTGCGGTAATTTTTGTACTTCGTCAATAACAACCGTGTCGCCATCGTTTAACATCTCCAAATCTTCGCCGAATAAAGATGGATTGCGCAGTAAACGTTCAAAATCTTTTGCCTGAAGCAAGTCGTAGTAGGTTACATTCGGATACAATTCTTTTATCAGTGTTGTTTTTCCAACCTGACGTGCTCCCCAAACAAAAGTACTGTCATTGTGTGTATTATCCAAATTCAAAATTCTTTTTATCATATATGCTAATGTTGGTTTATCATGATAAAACTACATACATATGTCGTTTTATCATGATAAAACGACATAATGATGACGCAAAACTATAAAATGAAAATGAAATACACAATTTTTTCTTCTGACTTATATCAAAAAGTGTCCGTTTTCGGACACTAAGTGTCCGAAAACGGACACTTTTATTTTAACGAAAAAACTTATATGCTTAAATATCTATCTGTTGCGATTTTGGCACGACTATTGTACATTTTGATTCAAAGATTTCAAAATTCTATATTTTATGTATCTTTGAATCTTTGAAATCCTGAATTAAAAATCTATTAAATAATAATAAAATGATTAAGATAACCGATTTAGAAAAGATTTACCGTACTGAAGAAGTTGAAACGGTAGCCCTCAACAAAATGAATTTAGAGGTAAACGAGGGAGAATTTGTAGCCGTGATGGGCCCTTCGGGCTGTGGCAAATCTACGTTGCTGAACATTATCGGCATGTTGGACAAACCCGATGGGGGGAGTTTCCTGTTCAACGAAACGGAAGTGGCAGGGTTCAACGAAAACCAGTGCAGCGACCTCCGCAAACAGAACATCGGCTTCGTGTTTCAGAGTTTTAACCTGATTGACGAACTGACCGTGTTCGAAAACGTGGAACTGCCGTTAGTGTACAATAACGTGAAGGCGACAGAGCGCAAGTCGATTGTAGAGGCAGCGCTCGATAAGGTACAGATGATGCACCGCCGCAACCATTTTCCGTCGCAACTGTCTGGCGGGCAGCAACAACGGGCGGCTGTG
>Ga0082212_10010348_pt1 | contig 11945 bp, 12 predicted proteins | sample TergutNt197P3_FD_71548 | JGI IMG/M metagenome (GOLD analysis project Ga0082212, IMG submission 71548) | Neocapritermes taracua P3 segment gut microbial communities from Petit-Saut dam, French Guiana - Nt197 P3 | ecosystem: Host-associated > Arthropoda: Insects > Digestive system > Gut ... | reverse complement strand
AAAATATTTTTTATCACCATATCAGCGTTACATGCCCTTGTTTGCTGTACATTTTTGTTTCGCTCAGGCGGTAGGTGAGAGTGTATTGATAGACTCCCATTGCCGCAGGTTTTCCGTTAATGGTGCCGTCCCAACCGGAGGTAATATCGTTGGTGTAGAATACTTGATTGCCCCAGCGGTCAAAAATGGCAAAGACGTATTCTTTGGCATCTACATAAGTAAGCACGGGCTTGAATATACGATTGACTTCAATCGTACTTGAAGGATGAAAAGCATTGGGAATGTACGATTGCGGACCTTTGGAGAGTTCAATCGTATTGGAAAACGATTGGTCTTGAAATCCATAAGGATTGGTATAATCCTCATTAGCAGCCACTTTATACAAAAACTTACCTCCCTGATCTGCCAAACCATACACATCTTCCGCATAATCGGTTTGGGAAGCAGGAAGATTGGTAATCAGTTGAAAATTAGTCTCCGTTTGCAATTGTCGATAAATATCGTATCCGTCCAACCGCACATCAAAACCATCGTAGGTTGTCCATTCCATTTCGTTCATGTCCGATGTCGATTCAAGTATTTTTAAGACCACATTATTTGCCGTATCCGATTGTGCAATAGGGTCATTGCACACAGCAATTAGGCTAACCGTATATAAATAAGTTTCCGTTTGCACATCAACTTTTGTATCTATAAATCGATAATTTTCAACACCGTTTGCTTTTGACTTTTCGTCTATTTGAGCAAAAGAAATTCCATTATCCTTGCTGCGGAACAAAAACAAGCGGTCAAATTGTACCGTATCATTCACATACACAGCAACTTCAATATCTTTATTTTCAACAACGCTAACGTAACGAAGCCAAATATCGCCCGAAATTTTGGCGAAGTTGAAACTCTCCTCAATTTTTGCCGAAGAGGCTGAATATCCGTTAGTTAAATTATAGGCTTGCACATAATAAACGTAGGAATGAAATCTATTTATGCCTATATGCGTATAATTCTGCCTATTGCCGGGTACGGTATCTACGATGTAAAAACTACCGCCGTTTTCACTGGCAAAAATGCGGTACCCTGTTACATTATCTGGCATGTTATTGTATGCGTTCCACGAAATCATAATACTGTCGCATATTCCATGAGAAGTGCTGGTAATCATTGTATTATGCTCTTCACTCATAGCACTGGAATTGAAGCATGTATCAATGGCTGCAATACGGTATCGTTGGGTATTTTCCGTTGCATCGTGCATTAAATCAATATAATATGTATTATCTGCACCAAATATTGTATCTATGGGATGCCAGCCGTTCTTATAAATGTAGATAATATAACCGTATGTATCGGAACTGCTACTCGGATTCCAGCCCAATTCGGTTTCGTTGGTAATGGGATTGATGCTCACACTGTCCAATTGCGGAATATTTGGGAGTATGAAATCAGTCAAAAAATCGGATTGTATGGCAGAACGATTATCACAACCTCTGCTGTCATGCAAAACAATTTGATAATCAATCTCTTCCCCGCAAACGTGAACGGTATCGGCATAATATACCGTATCGGTTGCCGCCCATGGATGCAACGAACCGCCCGTTCCGCGAAGAATGATAAACTCTACATCCTGTGAGGGTAAGGGTGGAATGGAAGGTCGCCTCCAATTCAATGAGGCAACTCCTTTATTACCAATATCATAACAATAGAAAAAAATGCTTCCCAGCGTATCGGAAACATATTCCATCCCGTTTGCAGGAGGTATCGGAACGGCTTTTACAAAATAAAACCATTGTTGGGTGGCTGCATTGTGTATGTGGTTATAAGATGTTGATAAGGTAGTTGTTAATAAGGTATAAGGACCATTTATTGCATCGGAGGCATAGAGTTCGTATTCGTATCCTGAAGCAATAGCAGTACCTGCCCAACTTATCGTAATGCTGTCCGCATTATGAACCTGAGTACAAAGCATTTCCACTCGCTGTCCACTAACATGTAGCGGTAACAACAATAGAAACAAAACACCAAGAATCAAACAATAATGCTTCATCTTAATTGTATAACGTAAAAAGTATTAGTTTTGTTGCATTGGGTTTTATTTAGTGAATTTGTATTTTAGCAAACACGTTTCAAATCCTGTTTTTCACCACCTCAAACAGCATAATCCCCGTTGCCACAGACACATTCAGCGATTCGATACTGCCAACCATCGGGATTTTTACTTGTTTGTCGCAAAGGGATAGGTATTCGGGGGAAATGCCCTCATATTCATTGCCCATGAGTACGCATACGGGATTGGGGTAGGAGTTTTCGTAAAAAAGACTCTTTGCTTTCTCCGTGCAGGCGACCAATTCTATTCCGCTTTCTTTCAGATAGACAAGGACTTCCTTCAATTTATCATGTCGGCAAATGGGAATTTTGTGCAATGCTCCTGCGGAGGTTTTCACCGCATCTTCATTGAGTTGCGAACTGTTTTTGGCGGGGACAATAATCGCATCTACGCCCGCACATTCGGCACTACGGGCAATTGCACCCACATTACGGACATCGGTTATTTTGTCCAAAACCAGCAGAAATGGAACTCTCCCCTCTTCGTACAACGTGGGCAAAATATCGTAAATGCTTTGGTACGTTACCGACGACATAAAACAAACCACCCCTTGATGATTTCCACGCGTATGACGGTTCAGCCGCTCTATCGGAACATACTGAAACGGAATGTTTTTCTGCCTTACAAGGTGAAACAATTCTTTGAAATTATCGCCACTCGCTCCCCGTTGGAGCATGATTTTGTCAATGTCCTTATCGCTGTTAATCGTCTCTATTACAGGGCGTATGCCGTATATTATCTCGTTGTTTTTCAATTTATTTACTTTATAAAATTATTTCCTTTTCATCAAAACCAGCCATACTGCCTAAAAGCTCGATAATCTCGTTTTAAGTTATTCTTATTTAAGACTTTATTCATTTTTTCTGTGGTGCCGAATGCGTTGCTGCATGTGCTTACTTGCATCTCCAATTTTTCCAATTCCTTCATCCGCTTCGATTCGGTGGGCAACAGTTTGATGCCTTTTCGCTTTAAAAAATCCAGTCCGGTATATCCGTAAGCCGCCAACTCCGGATTGGCAGATTTTACCCATTCCGCCAGTTGTTTATAATCATTTTCCTTGACAAAAACAAGCATTTCTCTGCATTTTTCGGGCGGAATGCCGTCGATACCGCAAGCCGTTCCATACACAAAAACATCAAAATCGGTATGCAGTAAATTCAATTTTTCGAGTTCCTGCTCTTCGACTCGCTTAAAAAGTTCATTATTTTTCTCTCTGAATTTCAGATAAATAGCCTTTCCATTTCGTTTAATGATATTCAAAGAATAAAAAGTCCCCGCAAGGCTTATTTCCATATTTTCCTGCAAAAGATTGTTTTCCATTTCACGCTTGAGGGTTGTCTTTTTGGTCAGTCCGTAGGGTGTTTTTTTTGTTTTTTCTTCTTTTTCCCAAAACAAGTCCAACGCGTTAAAATCAATGCTATCTGATTGAAGTACAGACAAAAGCTCCGCCAATTTGTCCTCTATGGGTTGAGTATTATATTCGTAATTCACCTTTGAAAAAGTCCCATGTTCATCGTCATTATTCAGTTCGATTTTGTATATTTTTTCATTGAAATTGTAACCTTTTCCGCCGGAATCTATCTTCATAAAAAAAGTAACTCCATTTTGAAAACTGTAAACGCTATTGCCCGCAATAAAATAATTTTTATTGTTATATAGCGTCAAAACATCGTTCATTGTACTCTCATTCAAGGTAATACCGCTGATTGTTTTTGCCCGAAACGGTGCCTCAACCACAATAGAACGAACGATTTGATTTTTGTCATACGGATTGATTTGAAATGTCAATCCCATTTTTTCATAGCGGTAACTTGTCATAAAAAAATATTCCTCCATAACGTAATCCGCTCCATAAAAGGCAATTACATCGGCAATGCGGCTTGTATCAATCACGATGGGAACACCCTCAATGCCCGTATTGGGAATGAGCGTATGCGTTTGCCCAAACAGCAAATGGAAGTTGAAAATAAAAAACAAAAAAGGAATTGCTCTGATATTCATGTATTTATATTTATAGTTTTATCTGGTTAATTGCTAAATATTATTCTTTTACTTTAATTTTCACCTTATCCTGTCCATCTAACCCCTGTATATCAACTGCTTCCACGGCAATATGATGGTCGCCGGGTTGGAATTTTTTCCTTTGTTTTCCCTCTTTGTCCAACAAAATATCGGGCTTAAAACCTTCTGTTTCTTTGTGATTAAAGTCCCAAGAATAGAAATTAATGCCTGCCTCGCTTTCGGCATTGGCAATAAATTTATATTCGTTATTGTCAAGTTCTTCCACTTCAAGTTTTACAGTTGGCTTCTCTCCATAATCAACAATATCTCCGACTTTTTTCAGTTCGATGATGATTTTCTGTTTTGTTTTCAGCCGTGCAACTTCCTCAACCGCCCCTTTGCCAAACGAAAACGCGATGATATAACCGACAGGTTTTTCCGCTGCCTTATTTTTCTCAAACAATTGTATATTACTGCGTTGCACTGCCGAAAGAAAATTATCAATCACATTTCTGCCAATGTTATCGCTGCGTTTTACTTGTATAGGGGTGTTATCGGGCATTTTGCCGTCTAAACCCAAATCGTTGCGTTGCTTTGGATTAGGTATGCCGCCGAATTGTTCAATAATCCATTTTTCAAATTCAAAAGCGTTTTGATTGCGTAAAAAATCATAATCATGAATACGAAGATGCAACTCGTAAGGTTCTGAAAATAACTTATTTTGTTGTTTTTTTAACCGCAGGTCAGAGACTTTGACCGCTGCCACCGACTGGTCTATACCAATCCATTTACGTTTCAATTTATCGGCAACAGCAATGGTAGTTCCGCCGCCTACAAAGGGGTCGAGTACTAAATCGCCCTCATTGCTTGCACATTCAATAATTCGTTCCAAAAGCGCTTCGGGTTTTTGAGTTGGATAACCGATGCGTTCCTTTCCTGCGGCAAAAGGAATATCCGTCCAAATATTTGAAACTTCCTGTCCTTCATATTCATCTAAAAAATATTTCCGATAGGGTTGTCCATTTTCAGACCAATAAAGCCGTCCTTCTTCATCCATCTGTTTCAGTTTTTCACGATTGACCATCCAACCGTATTTTGGAGTGTAACCTTTGTATTCATAAATTAAATTTTTACGCGCCATTATAGAAATCAGGCGAATATTATCTGTCCGAAACCGTTTCCCATTTTCGTCTATTTTATTGAATTTTTTTAACAGCACGTCATCATCAAGTTCCATTTTGGGGATTTTGAAAGTATAATCGTTTGTCTTTGTGTACCAATAAATTGTATCGGCAGAACAGCCAAAAGTTTTTTTATCAAATTGTGATCCTTTTTTAGCAGTTTGCCGTTTCCAAATAATTTCTTCCCGAAAATAGTTTCTTCCGAAAATTTTGTTTAAAATATCCACGCGAATATCGGCATTGGCATTGACATCGCAATGCAAAAACAAACTTCCTGTCGGCTTCAAAACCCTGTACATTTCAGCTACTCTATCCGATAACCACGCAATATATTGATGCATTCCACCACTCCATCGGTCTTCAAAACTGCGGACTTCGCCTTCATCTCCCCAGATTACCTCATAGTTGCGATTACTGAAAAAGGGCGGGTCGGCGTAGATTAAATCCACACTATCGCTTGCAATCTCTTTTAGTTTTTCGAGGTTGTCGCCGAGTATGAGTTTATTGGTAAATTCTTTGTTTGCCATAGTTCCATTTTTTATTTTAACATCTTAGTTCTTAATTGATTAGTACAACTCCTTTATCTCTCCCCGCAACAGATTGAGTGCATCATCGGACGGATTGGACGGCAATTCCACGCTGATTTCCAAGATTTTGGTTGCCAAATCGGTAGCGGAAGCACCAACTCCCACTTTTCCATCGGCAACGTTGATAATTTTCACCGTCTCTTCTTTTGCCTTTTTGGTGGCATCCCACAGGGCAGAGGAAATATAGACTTGTTGCGAAAGATTATGCTCCAACTCGCTACGAATGGCGGAGAGCAAAACCGTCCGATATTGTGCTGCCGTAAGGGCATTGGGCGGATTTCGCAACAGCAAACTATCGGGCTTCATGCGTTCCAAAAACAACGCAATCCGCTCGTAAGACTGCAAACGAATGGGTGTAATCACCTCTTTGGAGTGATGTTTTAAGTCCAAAACCTGTTTTTTAAGTTCTTTTTCATTCCCCTTGCTAATGACGAGATAAATCGTAATTGCAAAAACGAGTGAAAGTAAAATAATTGCTATTAGTCCTAAAGTAAATTCCATATTTTTATAATTTATTCTGTTATTTTAACGTATTTTTTCTTTTCTTTTTTCTCTTTTGCCAAATCTTTCATATTGGTCATCAATGTAAAATGATTGGGGACAGACGACATACTTCCGTGACTGCGAGCGTAATGCAAGTGAATATGATGAATGTGTATCCCCACTCCGTAAGCCAATCCTGCCACGCCCCGCTGACTAAAAATCCGCATTTCCTGCCGCGTATTGTAATTGTACGATAGTTGAAAAGACAGGTATTCTATGGGCAAAATCTCCAAGCCAAAGGCGAAATGCCGAAGCAGATTGTCCGCAAATTTCCGTCCCGCGGGCAACGGCATTTTGCCTCCTGTGTTGTTGTCAATCATGGCAAAGGGGTCGGACGGGTCGTAATGATAGAGATTCCACCGCTGCAAATGTTGCAACGTAATGCTGTAACGCACAGGCAGATGCTCCAATTTCTGCGACAATCCCAATTGTATTTCAAAGGGCAATCGTTCCCGCGTATCGGCGTAGGAATTGAATTGCGCCCCGATATTGCTCAACAACAAAGTAAGGGCAAAATTCTTTTTAGGCAAATAGTACGAGGCGGCAAAATCCACACCCAGCCCCGCCGAAAAATAGGTTTCATATTTTGAAAAAATACATTTTACGTTCATTCCCACAGCGAACACGCTATCGATAAATTCTTTTCCGTAGCCCGCAATCAGGGCATAATCGCCTGCGGAGAATGTACCTGTCTCATTTCCAAACACATCGTATCCATCAAATTTTCCGTAAGAAGCAAAATTGAACCCAAAATTGAACGTCCTCGTTTGTTTAAAGTGATGAATGTAGTTCAGATTTCCATAAATCGCATCGGAGAAATAATCCACAATATTGAGTGCAACGCCCGTGTGCATGGACGCATGAAGCATGGATGGGTTCATCAACGCCAGAGCGGGGTCGTTTTCCCGCACGGCATACAAACCGCCGCCCAGTGCCGCATTGCGGGCAGAAACAGGCAGTTTGAGGAAGTTATAGACTCCCAATCCGCCCACCGTCTGCGCCCTCACCGACCCCAAACTCAAAACAAAAAACAAACTAATTATATGTTTTTTCACGATTTTATATTTTCTATGAAAACGTTTTTTTTTCATTATTATTGCCATCTCCTATACTTTCATACGCCGTAATAATGGAAGTTACCAATCGATGGCGCACCACGTCGGAATTGTTCAATCGGATGATGTCAATCCCTTTGATATTTTCCAAAATGCGGGTCGCCTGCACCAAGCCCGAAGATTGATTTCGAGGCAAATCAATTTGCGTGATATCGCCTGTAATGATGAACTTTGCGTTGTTTCCCATGCGGGTTAAAAACATTTTCAGTTGCGTAGCGGTAGCGTTTTGTGCCTCGTCCAAAATCACATAGGCATTTCCCAAAGTTCTGCCACGCATAAATGCCAAAGGAGCAATTTCAATGGTTTTATCCTCAATATAGCTCAACAAGCGTTGCGGCGGGAGCATGTCTCGCAGGGCATCGTAAAGCGGTTGCAGGTAGGGGTCTAACTTATCACGCAGGTCGCCGGGAAGAAACCCCAAATTCTCGCCCGCCTCCACCGCAGGTCTCGTCAATACGATTCGTTTTATTTCTTTGTTTTTCAATGCTTTGACTGCCAATGCGACCGCTGTGTAGGTTTTTCCCGTTCCTGCCGGACCGATGGCAAAAACCATATCGTTGTTCGCCACACTTTGCATCATCCGCAATTGATTAGGCGTTCTGGCACGAATAGCCTGACCGTCTTTTCCCCGCAAAATAACATCGTCCTGTTTGTTTTCAGAAGAAAGCGTTTGTTGAAAAAAATCTTTATTTTCCAGCAAATGCAGGATGTCATTTTCCGTGATTCGTCCTTGTTTTTCGTACAAATGTTGCATGGATTCGAACAAACGGACAAATTCTTCGGTTTGTTCTTCCGCCCCCATCACGCGAATTTCATTCCCTCTGGCAATGATTTTTATTTGCGGAAAAGCGTGCGTCAGCAGCGTAATATTTTCATTATTCGCACCGTACAAATCAATTACATCTCTTGGATTTACCGCTATTATTTCTTCTATCATCTATACTACAAATCTATTTTGCAAAGATATTTTTCACTCCGTAATCTCCACCGTCAGCCCGCGATTTAGCATAATATTGGCAATGCGTTCCACCTCCTCATAATCAGAACGATAGACATCGCATTTCCCCGTATTATGCGTAATCAAGGCACATTGCATCGCTTGCTCGTAAGGATGACGGCATAACTCCATGAGCGTATCTATCACAAAATCAAAGGTGTTGTAATCATCATTGATGAGCCAGAGTGTGTACGAACCCTCAATTAAGACCTCTTCCAGTTCGGCATAACCAACTTGTTCTTGTCCGCTACCACTCATCAACAATGATTTTTTCGGGGTGCATTCCTTCTTCCAAATCGTCAATTAATTTTTTCACGGCTTGGTCAATTTGATGGAGATGGTCGTAACGGGCAGGCGTCCATTCCGGTTTGGAAGGGTCAAGCCATTTTTCAATCGGATATTGTACCTGCTCTCTTTTGTGAATCTCCGTAATGGTATAACGGTACCTATTTTCCCGCGTTTCGATGGTAAGCGTATAATAAACCATGCCTGCCATCACAGAGGTTTTCCCATCGTTTGACAAAGTGGAAATTTTAATGCTGGGCTGGCAGACCAACGTAGCCTTAATCTTATCGGCAGATTTTATTACCGCCATCGGATTGCTAAAATACTTGTTTGCCCATTTTACCGCACGCTCGTACAACACTTCCGACGTACCTTGTTGATTTACAACGCCTTTATACGTTACCAATTGGGTATTTTCATCAATCTCCATGTCGGGAAACGAATTATACACCGTTTTTTGACCCCATGCCATCTGCCCTGCAAAAAGAGCAATGGCGACTACTGCGAATGTTTTTACAAATTTCATATCTATTTCTATTTTAATTACTTATCTCGAACATACATACAATACGAATAATCGTACAAATGCCTTTCATCTGCCTTACAGTGAATTACTTCCGTCTGTTTCCACTGCGAAATATCAATTTCGGGGAAAAAAGCATCCGCATCGGCAAAATCCGCATCTATTTTGGTAATATACAATTTTGATGCCAAAGGCAAAAACTGCCGATAAACAGACGCACCACCTATGATAAAAACGCTGGCATCTTGTCGGGTCATTTCCATTGCCTGCTCAATGGAATACGCAATTTCGCAGTTCGGAAATTGTTTTTCAAGGTCAAAAGTCAGCACAATATTTCTACGCTTGGGCAAAGGACGAATCGGCAAGGAAAAGTACGTATTTTCGCCCATAATGACGGTCGCTCCGGTGGTCAATTCCTTAAACCGTTTCAAATCGTTGGGCAGATGTACCAAGAGTTCGTTTTTCCTGCCAATTTCGTTGTTTTTGCCGATGGCTACGATTATATTCATAATTTATTCATTGATTTATCTATAATCTATATTTGAAAGCAATTTTGAAGAATGATGTATAGTAAGAATATCAATCATATCTTCAGACACTACGGTGTAAATAATCCGATAACTACCGTAAAACAATTCTCGGATATGCTCTTTTGAAAATTCTGGGACTATTCTACCAATAAAAGGATGTCGTTCTAAAATTTCAGTGGTGTCAAAGATTTCATTTACAACAATTTCAGCATATTTTACGCTATCCTGCTCTATATAATTTCCTATATGAATCAGGTTTTCAATGGCAAAATCCGTCCATCTTATTTCAGCCATTTTGATAACTTATTTTTTGTTTGTTCTTTGCTGTTAATTTGTCCATTTTGCGACTGTTCCAATCCCTTTTCAACTTTTTTCATGAAAATTAATTGTTCCATCAATTCTTCCACCGAAAACCTTTTTGGAAGTTTCTCTATCGTATAATACATTTGTTCTCTTGTTAATATCATTTTGCTCTTATTTAAAATTCATTTTTGCAAAGATAGCATTTTTTTTCTTAATTGTTGATTTGGTTATTTGCTTATTTGTTGATTTGATATTTTTTTACCCCCCTTTGGCGCAAGTTTAACGAAGTGTAAATGTGCCAGCGTAGCAAACTAATATTATAGAAAGTCCAAGTTACAAACTTGAACTAAAAAGGTGTCGGGTCTATTCCTTTGGGAGTGTATGAACACGAATTGCTTACCAAAATAATTATAATGCCTAAAAACAAGTAATTTATTCTCATTTATAAAGTTCCTTCCCCACAAACCCGCAAATCTCCTCCACCGCAATCCGCACCTGCTGCATCGTATCGCGAAAACGAACCGTTACCGTATTATCTTCCAAGGTTTGATTATCCACCGTTACGCAAAAGGGCGTTCCTATCGCATCTTGGCGGCGGTAGCGACGACCAACGGCATCTTTTTCATCGTATTGACAATTGTAATGCTGCTGCAAATCCACCAAAATTTCCCGTGCTTTTTCGGGCATGCCGTCTTTTTTAACCAACGGCAAAACCGCCGCTTTATACGGCGCCAAAAAAGGTGGAATAACCATCACAGTACGCACAGAACCATCTTCCAATTGCTCTTCCTTGTACGCATTGCTGATAATCGCCAAAAACATTCTATCCAAACCTATGGAAGTCTCCACCACGTAGGGTGTATAGCTCTCATTGAGTTCAGGGTCAAAATATTGGAGTTTCTTACCCGAATGCTGCTGATGCGCATTCAAATCGAAATCGGTACGGGAATGTATGCCTTCCAACTCCTTGAACCCGAATGGAAATTCAAACTCTATATCGGTTGCGGCGTTGGCATAATGCGCCAATTTTTCATGGTCGTGAAAACGATATTTTTTAGCCTCTATTCCCAAAGACTGATGCCATTTGATACGCTCTTCTTTCCAATATTGAAACCAATTTAACTCTTCGCCCGGACGAACAAAAAATTGCATTTCCATTTGTTCAAATTCCCGCATACGAAATATGAATTGCCGCGCAACTATTTCATTACGAAAGGCTTTTCCTGTTTGAGCAATCCCAAAAGGAATTTTCATCCGACCCGTTTTCTGCACATTTAAGAAATTGACAAAAATGCCCTGAGCCGTTTCGGGACGCAGATAAATCGTGTCCGCACCCTCTGCAGTAGAACCCATTTGAGTCGCAAACATAAGGTTAAATTGGCGAACTTCCGTCCAATTCCGCGTGCCGGAAATTGGACAAACAATGCCCAAATCATCAATCAACGTCTTGATTTCAAGCAAATCATTAGCAGTCATCGCCTCCGCAAAACGTTTGTTAATCTCATCAATTTTCGCCTGATATTCCAACACGCGCCCGTTTGTCTGCCGAAACATCGTTTCATCAAAATTTTCAAAACGTTTCGCCGCTTTTTCCACTTCTTTATTGATTTTATCCTCAATTTTTTGCACAAAATCTTCAATCAAAACATCGGCACGATAGCGTTTTTTGGAATCTTTGTTATCAATCAGCGGGTCGTTAAACGCATCTACGTGTCCCGATGCTTTCCACACGGTCGGGTGCATAAATATCGCAGTATCAATGCCTACGATGTTTTCGTT
>Ga0082212_10010347_pt1 | contig 11946 bp, 7 predicted proteins | sample TergutNt197P3_FD_71548 | JGI IMG/M metagenome (GOLD analysis project Ga0082212, IMG submission 71548) | Neocapritermes taracua P3 segment gut microbial communities from Petit-Saut dam, French Guiana - Nt197 P3 | ecosystem: Host-associated > Arthropoda: Insects > Digestive system > Gut ... | reverse complement strand
TCGGTCAACCAGAGATGGGGATATGTTGCGGAATACCTGTTTGCTGACCAGGAAGAAATAGATGCAAGCGCGCGTCAGGGTATCTCATTTTACCAGCCCGGCGATCTTAAATATGTAGATTTTAACGACGATGGAGTCATTGATATGCTGGATCAGGCGCCCATAGGATACCCTGTGGTACCCGAAATTAACTACGGATTTGGTTTATCGACAGGTTACAAGGGATTCGACTTTTCGTTTTTCTTCTCGGGTTCTGCCCGATCCTCTTTCTTTATTGACCCGGGCGCCATGGAACCTTTTTTGCAACGAACAGTTAACAATGACGGTAACATCACAACGAATTTATCAAGTGGAAATGCGAGGATGAATGGAGGTTTAGCCAAGTTCATTGCTGACGACTACTGGAGTGAACAATCTCAAAACCCATATGCTGGATGGCCGCGATTTTCATACCTACCTTTAAGTAACAATACACAAACCAGTACGTGGTGGATGTATGACGGTCGTTTTTTGCGCCTTAAAAGCGCCGAAATGGGTTATTCAATGCCGAATCGTTTGGTCAGCAAACTCGGATTATCTTCCCTGCGGGTTTATTTGAGCGGAACTAATCTGCTGTTATTCAGCAAGTTTAAACTATGGGACGTCGAGTTGGGGGGCAATGGGCTGAATTACCCTTTACAACGAGTTTATAATTTAGGCATTAATCTTTCATTTTAAATATTTAATATAATGAAAAAGCTTATTAACATTCATTTTTTTAAAAATATCCTGTTGATATTTTGTATTTATCTTACGACTTTTTCCTGCAACTATTTAGATGTAGTACCCGACAATATTCCCACTATTGATCATGCTTTTCGTAATCGTACTGAAGCGTTAAGGTATCTTTACGGTTTGTTGGGGGGTATGCCCGATGTTGGAAATTTCACACAAGATCCGGCGCTTGCAGGTAGTGACGAATTATGGCTGATTGAGAGTTCCGGTTACGGACTGAGAGAGCTGAGAAGGATTCTAATTGGTGAACAGGGCCCGGTTGATCCCTTGACAAATTATTGGTCAAGCAGGCAGAACGGTTTGGGTATGAATGGAGGAAAACCATTATGGACAACTATATCCGATTGCAACATTTTCCTTGAAAACATTCATAAGCCATACGATTTAACCGAAATGGAACGGAACAAGTGGACAGGTGAAGCGCTTTTTATAAAGGCTTATTTACATTTTTGGTTATTTCGTCAATACGGTCCAATTCCGCTGGTAAAGGATAATCTGTCAGTTGATACTGGCGCTGATGAAATCATGCGTTATCGAGAACCTGTGGACGAAGTTGTAGATTATATCGTTTCATTGCTTGATATGGCTATTCCTTTGTTGCCTCTTAGGCTCGAGTCTGAAACAGAGGAAAAGGGACGACCAGACAAATGTGTCGCTGCCGCCCTCAAGGCACAGGTATTGGCGCTTGCAGCAAGCCCCCTTTTCAATTGCAATCCCGATTATGCAGAATATAAGGACAATCGTGGAATACAACTGTTTCCACAGGATAAAAGTGCTGAAAGGGAAAAGTGGCAAAGAGCCGCAGTTGCGACAAAGGAAGCCATTGACTTTGCACATACCGCTTTACATCGTCTTTACAATGCTCGTACTGATTTGCCGACAGCCGGAGTACTCAGCGATGAGACCATTATGGCAATGCAAGTTAGGGGCGCTGTAACAGAACGTTGGAACGATGAAATCATCTGGGGAAATTCACGCGCAAACAACAATACGGCGTTACAGCGATTCTGTTGTCCATATTTTGCTCCATCCCAAAATGGAGGAGGGGCAGGACTTCAAAGCTGGTCGCCTTCCTTGCGGATGATAGAACAATTTTATACCAAATACGGATTGCCTATTGAAGATGATGCGGAATGGGTGGGCAGAGACCTCTGGGCTTTACGGACCTCCACTGAAGAGGATCGATTTTATATCCGGCAGGGAAATCAAACCATCAACCTACATTTTGACCGTGAAGCCCGTTTTTATTCTTCCATTTTCTTTGACCAGGGTACCTTTTTTGGAAATAACCAACTCACTACCGACAACATTTCTAATGCTGGTAGCCTGTGGGTAGCACAATTTAAGTTTGAAGCGGTGAATGGATTTTACAATCCTGAAAGATCATCACTTACGGGTTATCTCTGCAAAAAACTATTGCATTACAGATCTGGTGCAGCGCTAACTTCTTCTTCTTACTCCAATTATACATACGCTTTTCCTATCATCAGGCTTGCCGATCTATATCTGCTCTATGCCGAAGCTTTGAACGAATCAAAGGATGTGCCTGATAATGAAGTTTATGAGTTTATCGACAGAGTACGAATTCGTACCGGTCTTGAGGGCGTTGTAAAATCGTGGAGTGAACATGCTGTTGCCGAAAAAAAGAATTTACCGGCAAGCAAGGAAGGAATGAGGGATATAATACGGCGCGAACGTTTAAACGAATTGGCGTTCGAAGGTGTTCGCTATTGGGATATTCGCAGGTGGAAAATGGCTGAAAACTATATCCATAATCGACCAATCAGAGGTTTGAACATAATGGGAGCAACTGCCGAAGATTTTTATGTGGAAACCGAACTCTTTATGCCCCAATTCGAAAAGAAAGATTATTTTACCCCAATTAGAACGGAAGTATTGGTGACAAATACCAATCTCTTGCAAAGCCCGTATTGGTAATATTAAAAATTGAAAATTGAAAATTTTATATTATGTTCATGAAAAAAGTTAATTATTTTTTGGCAGGAATGATGCTGATTTTTGCAGTTTCCTGCGTTTCGCCAGAAGAATGGAGTGATAAGTATGGAGACATAATTCCTGGACCGGTGAGTAATGTACAAGTGGAAAATTTGAACGGTGGGGCCAGAATCACTTATACACTTCCAGCAGTTAAAGATTTGATGGGAGCAAAAGTAGCTTATTCGCTGACACAAGATGGAGAAATTATGGAACGATGGTCATCCGCGGAAAAAGATACGATTCTACTCGAAGGATACGGTGACACGAACGAGCGGACAGTCACAATCTATGCCGTGCATAAAAGTGGTAATGTTTCTGTCGGAGTTCCGGTGAACATCAAACCATTAACTCCTCCCATCTTCATCATGAGAGAAACAATGAAAACCATGGCAACCTTTGGAGGAATCCAGATTACATGGGATAACCCACAGCGTAAAGACATGGGTATTGCATTGTATGTAGAGGATTCTATCACTCACGAAATGATGTTGTTTGATAAATATTTTTCCAACGCTATCTACGGAAAAACTGCTTTTAGACCTTTTAAGCCCGAGGAACAGAATTTCCGAATAGAAATGTTCGACAGATGGCAAAATTATTCTCAAGCACTGGATACAATTATTACTCCTTTTGAGGAGATTGTGATATCAAGCAGGGATGAGAGAGGTATTCCACTCTGGACTACATTCGATAGTCGTAGAATAGATGATGATTTATCTCAGTGGAGTTTTCTATACAGATGTGATATTCATGAAGATGTTCTTTCTGGATATGGTGTTGATTTGGATAGAGCCATTGATTGGCCGAATACCAGTGGAGGCGTCTGGTATCCGGCTGACTGGTATCCTTTTTCGTGGTATGTTCCTGGAACTGACGTTGTTACAATGCCTCTGCCGATGTACTATACCTTTGACATGGGAAAGAAAGCAACATATAGCAGATTCAGATTTCTACCTTTTCAAAGAAGTCCTTTGTATTCAGCCTGCATTCCTAGCGAATTTGACGTGTGGGGTTGCAATGATCCCAAGTTAATAGAGGACGTTGAAGATCCCCATGGAATCTATCCAAAAGGTAGCAGAGAAGCAAATCAGGCATACTGGAGTTCTTGGGCGCTAACTAATGGGACGGATGCGTGGAAAAAAGACTGGGTGAAACTTGCTACATGCAAAATTGTTCTGGCATCGGGAGATAATAAATATTACGATGGAGTGCCATTATCAGCGGAAGATATTGCCAAGTATCAAAGCGAGGGATTCGAATTCGATTTCAATATGGACGTTACCGAAGCTTTTCGATATCTTAGGTGGGAAGTACATGCTACTAACACGAGCCAACGAGAGATTAGAATAATAGCATTACAATATTGGGGAAGTTATCCGGATGAGTAAAATAGTATAAGCAATAAAAAAAAAGCGGCTGTCTAAAGATACATTTATGACAGCCGCTTTTTTGGAAAACAGATTCAAACTTATAAACATCATTCAATAATGAAAAAATTATCCTTTTTTATTATCATCCTCGTTTGCACATCCTTATCTGCACAAAACTATCCGTCGCTGAACAACCAAAAAATTAACGGATATAAAGGGATTTGGTTCCTTGTTGCTTCCAGGGCGTATTCCGGAGGATTGGGCACCTATACGGAATATCACACGCCACTTGCCATTTATTCGCCCGAAGTACAAAAAACATTTTTTGTGTTCGGAGGTACCATTGAAGGCAGAAAATCAAATTTATCCGTTTGGCCTCCGACAGTAGGCAGCGAGTATGGAGATTATCTGCTTTGTATGGTCGGATGTTTCGACCACAAAACCCAAACCGTTTCGAAACCAACGGTAGTTCACGATAAAGGCGGGATTCATGATCCGCACGAAAATTCTACCATTGCCATGGACGCCGATGGATACATTTGGGTGTTTGTAAACGGTAGAGGAAGTATTCCTTCGCGTCCCGGTACCATCTACAAAAGCCGCCAACCCTACAACGTGGATGCCTTCGATTTAATCGATACACAAGTGGGACTTGCTTATGCCCAGCCAAAATACGTTAAGGACAAGGGATTTATTGTCCCTTTCACGTATTATTACGGTAATTATGGCAACCGACAACTTCAATTCATTACAAGCCCTGATGGACATACCTGGAGCGAAAAACAATTGTTGTTTGACATCTTACAGTCGCCGGAAAGCGGTGAAAAAAGAGGCGGGCATTACCAGACCAGCGGACAATGGGGCGAAAAAATCGGTTTTTTCTGTCAGTGGCTTTTCTGGTCGAATAATATTCTCTCTTTACATCACATGAATACCAACCTCTATTACTTGCAGACCGTCGATTTCGGAAAGACGTGGACGAAAGCTGACGGCAGCCCCGTATCATTACCTGTGACCGAGGCCGATGACGAAACACTGGTTCGCGAATTTTTGAGTAAAAATCAACATTGCTATGTGAAGGATATGACTTTCGATGAAAAGGGTAATCCCATGTTGTTGTATCTCTACGGCACGGGCAGAGGCGCCGCCCTTGACGCCGGATGGGGCATGAAGACATGGGCAGTGCTATATTGGAACGGCAAGGAATGGGAAAACCACGACATCACGACTTCCGACCATAACTGGGATATGGGAAGTATTTGGACGACAAACGGGAAGTGGTCGGTGATTGCCCCAACTGATCCCGGCCCGCAGACATGGCATACCGGCGGCGAACTCGTTCTATGGGAAAGTACGGATAACGGGAATACGTGGAAACGAACGAAACAAGTCACCAAAAACAGTCCCCGTAACCACACTTACGCTCGAAAGGTAATCAATGGAGTAGACCCGTTTATGTATTTCTGGGCCGACGGGAATGCCGACGAACCGAGTATATCAAAATTGTATTTTGGCGACAGCAAAGGAAACGTATGGCAGTTGCCTTATACGATGACAAAAGATACGCAAAAACCCCAAAAAGGTCAAAAGTAAATTGATCAAAAAAATAATTAATTCCTCAAAAACATGAAGTTTTTACGTTTGTTTATCTGTATCGCTTTACTTGGTTTCTCACTTATGCTTTGTAAGGGTAATTGTAATCTTATCCAACACAATGCTATTGAAAAGTTTGAACTCGCGGGCACACAACAGATTTTGGAAATCGAGGATGATAATATCATTATTTATGTCCCATACGAAACCGATCTTACAAACATACAAACAGCTATTGTCGTTTCCGATATGGCATCAGTCACCCCAAGCAGCGGAACGTATGTTAATTTCACCAATCCGCAACAATATACGGTGACTTCAAACGACGGAACGCGCAGGGATTATCAAGTGACGGTAAAGAAAAGTCCATGGAGGAAAGTTGGAAACGGCCCGTTCAGTGTACGGGATGATATTACACTTATCGAGTTGAATGACAGACTATACATGTTGAGAGGCTGGCTTGACAGCAATCCGTTTCCTGCATATTCCAGAGAAATATGGTCAACCGAAGATGGAACAACATGGATAAAGGCTTTAGCAGAAGTCCCTTGGGACGAAAGCGTTGAATTTAAGAATTATCTGTCTTTTGTTAAGTTTCACAATCAAATTTGGGTATTTGGAGCCGGAAAAGACGGAAATGAAACATGGAATACAATTGACGGCGTTAATTGGACATTTGTTAATAACACGTCGATTACGTCTACATGGGGAAGACGATATTGGCCTTGCATAGGAGCTTTCATGGGCAAAATTTATGTCGTTGGGGGATTAAACTGGTGGGATGTGACAGGAGCCTATATAAGGAATCTTGTAGGCGCAGGCGTATATAATGATGTATGGTCATCGGATGACGGCATCCATTGGATTCAAGAAAAACCTTTTTCTCAACTACCTCCAAGAGGGATGACCAACAGTTTTGCCGTATTGGATGATATGCTTTTTATCGTTGGCGGAGGCGTAAGTAATGGTGCTGTTACGCTTGAGTACAGTGATGTCTGGGCTTCGTCAAACGGGAAAGACTGGGTATGTTACAACGCAAACACGCCATGGGGAAAGACTGCCTACAACAGCGTCACCGTACATGAAAATAAAATATTCCTTGCCACGGGCACCCTAAATGGAGCGAACACCTCGAATCAGGTTTGGTGTTCGTCTGACGGCAAAACATGGAACCAGGTGAAGCATTGTTTTTTTCCAAAGCGACATGCTTCCGGCCTCGCATCCTTTAAAGGAAAATTATGGCTTGTGGCAGGAGGCCCCAGCGGGCTGAATGACATTTGGTGTTACAGTTCTGAATAATCATAGATATAAATCAAAAATTTTAAAAATCAAGTTCAATGAAAAGAAATGAAATCAATCGACGCCGTTTTATCGGCACAGTAGCAGCGGCTACCGCAGGCGTAGCTGTCTCGGGATTTACGCCCGTGTTCGGAAATTCAAGGGATACGACAGATAAGTTGGCTATTCTGGGTGGCAAACCCGTTCGCGAAAACAAAACATGGCCAGCATGGCCTTACGTGGATGATAAAGTAGTTGCTTCGGTTGAAAAAGCCGTCAGAAGCAGGGCTTGGTGCCGTATAGATATTCGTGATGGAATGGTGGAACAGTTCGAAAAACAATGGGCTGCCATGTTAGGCGCCAAACATTGTGTGGGCACCGGTGCCGGCACACAGGCGCTCAACACTTGTGTGGAGGCATTGGGTATTGGTCCTGGCGACGAGGTCATCACCAGTCCGTATACCGACATGGGCACCATCGCCTCCATCATTTGTGCACGGGCGCTACCCGTGCTGGTCGATATCGACAGGGAATCGTTTCAACTCGACCCGGCCATTGTATCAAAATGTATCAATAAAAATACAAAAGCCATCATGCCCATTCACATCATGGGACAACCCTGTGATATGGACAGTATCCTGGCGCTTGCTAAAAAACACAACCTTTACGTGATTGAAGATGCCTGTCAGGCGCACCTTGCCACCTATCGCGGGAAAAAATTGGGAACCGTCGGCGATGTTGGATGCTTCAGCCATCAATCGTCCAAAACAATTGGATGCGGCGAAGGCGGATCAATCGTCGGTAACAACGATGAATTGATGGACAAGTGCTACACGGTAATGAACCACGGTACCTCACGCAGAGGACGAAGTGAAACCATTGGCAACAAGATGCGTATGAACGAACTGGAAGGCGCCATATTAGTTGCTCAATTGGTCAATGCCGAAGAACAGTGGAAACGCCGTAACGAAAACGCCAGATACCTGACCTCCAAACTGAAAGCGTGTCCTGGCGTTGTGCCGCAAAAACTGTACGACGGTTTTGAAAGCGGTTCATGGTATCTCTATACGATGGGGTATCGCAAGGAACACTTCAACAACGCAAGCCGAAGCGTTCTCATCAAAGCATTGGCAGCCGAAGGTCTTGCTGTTTCGCCCTATATAAGTAACGGTCTGCATCGTGAACCTTGGGTTGATCATATTTTGGGATTGAAAGAATATCAAAAAATGTACGAACCTGCACGACTGAAGCAGTTTAAGGAAGAGTTATCATGCCCGGTATGCGACAAGATATGCAGCGAAGAGATGTTGATGCTGTGGTCAACAGGGCCTTTACTAAGCGAGCGGTCCGACATGGACGACATCATCAATTCGATAATGAAAGTATATGAAAACAGGGATCAGTTATCATTGATTCAGGCTTGAATATTTCCGAAATAGCCAAATTCACTTGGGGCGCTCTGATTTGAAAACAGTGATTGTGATTTTTGCCGACAAAAAGTAATTAAAAAAATTTAACAACTCAAGTATAAATATGGAAAACGAATTACATTTGATGCGCGAAGTCCTGCATGGCGCCGCGAACGGGCTTGCAGGCGATGCGTTGAAAATAGCTGTGTTCGACATGGACGCTACGCCGCCAGTAGGGAGTTGCCTCACGTACGACCGGATGGAAAATGTGTGGGATATGGGGTTGAGGGCGAAGGGTATTGTCTTGACGGGTGCTGGCGACCCCGTCGTCGTATGCGCCATCGACTGGATCGGCATTGCCAATGAAAGTCAGGATGTTTTCAAAAAGACTTTGGCCGATGCCGTCAGCACCGATCCGAAGCGGGTGGTAGTACACACATTGCATCAGCACGACGCTCCGATCTGCGATTTTTCGGCCGAAAAGGCGTTGATAGAAATGGGCATTGAGCCTGCGAGCTTTGATAGTGCTTTTACGCGGGCGTTTTTGGGACAATTGGCAGACGTGGTGAAAGATTCGCTGAACCGGCTCCGGTCGATAACGGACATCAGCGTTGGGAAAGCGCCGGTATATAATGTGGCATCCAACCGCAGGATAATGAAAGACGGCAAGGTGGTGGCTACAAGGTCGACCATGTGCGCCGATCCTGCTTTGCGGAACGAACCGGAGGGGCTGATCGACCCCGATGTCACGCTGCTTGGTTTCTGGGAAGGCGACAAGCCGGTTGCCGTCATGACTTTTTACGCCACGCATCCGCAAAGCTATTACCTGACGAAGATCGCAAATCCCGATTTTCCCGGTGTGGCGCGGTATTACCGTCAGTTGGCCGTGCCCGATGCTTTACATATTCATTTCAATGGTGCAGGCGGTAATATCGGGGCGGGAAAGTATAACGATGGTTCGCACGAAAACCGCTTGATACTGGCACGACGCCTTGCCGACGGCATGGAACGTGCATGGAGGAGCAGTACGAAAATGCCGGTTACCGCCAACGATGTTCGCTGGCAGACGGAACCTGTTGCGTTACCGGTATCCGACGTGACGGTCGGACGGTATACGAGTCAAATCCCGAAAGCCGACATGCGATACCGGTCAAACAACATGCCCTCGGTAGTCTGGGCAAAAAGGGCGCGGTCAGGAAAAACCATCGACATCGCTTGTCTGACTGTCGGCAAAGCATGCGTTCTGTTTACGCCGGGCGAGCTTTGTGTCGAATACCAGCTCGCCGCCAAGGCGCTTCGAACCGACTTGGCCGTGTCGGTGGCGGCATACGGAGATTATGGACCCTATTATATCTGTATCAAGGAAGCTTATCTGCAAGGAGGATATGAGGATACCGACAGCCCCGTAACCGGCGAAGCGGAAGAGGTCTTGATGAGTGCTTTTCGTAAATTATTGGTATAAAAAATATGCGGGGTGCATTTCAAATTGAAATGCACCCAATATGCAAGCATATTTTGTTCTACGCTCAACTTGTGCTATCCCAAGTTCCAAGCCCGCCAAGACCCGATCAGGCAGCGACCCGGAACTGATTCGCTTCGACTGGGCGATCAAACGGCTGTTGCGTCAAAAGGCCAATTTCACGGTGCTTGAAGGTTTTTTGTCGGTATTGCTTGAAGAAGACTTCAAAATCGTAAGCATCAATGAAAGCGAGGGCAACCGTGAACATCCGATCGACAAGTTCAACCGGGTTGACATTTTCGTGGAGAATAGTCACGGCGAGCTGTTAATCATAGAGATACAGAACAGCGAACAGGTGGATTATTTTTTAAGGATGGTGTACGGGGCTTCGAAAGCCGTAACGGAACATATATTCAAGGGCGACCCCTACAGCAGGGTGCGCAAGGTATATCACATCAACATTGTCTATTTCAAGTTTGGCGAAGGCGAGGATTACGTGTATCGCGGCGTCACGGAATTTCGCGGCATACACAAAAACGACGTCCTCCGGCTGACGCGTGAACAGAAGGATTTTTTTGCGTCGGAGAACAGAAAAAACGTGAAGGAGGTAAAGGATTTGTTTTCCGAATACTTTCTGATATGCGTTGAACATTTCAGCAATGCGGCGCTGAACAGTCTGGACGAACTGTTCTTCCGGATTTGCAACCGACGAGTCCAACCCCCCGTCATTCTACGTTGCCGGATGCAATATCAAATACGGTGAACACATTTTCATTTCTTTCTATTCAACCTCCTTGCCGACAACTTCTTCCAAATGCTATCCGCAAGTATTATTTCCCTGTCCGAAAATCCATAGCCCTCTTTCAGGATTTTTTGATTGGACATCGCTAATATTGCGTTAATATCTTGCTTTTGACGCATCATTTTGTCAATATTCAAAAGTAAATCAGCATTTTCACTGTGATAGGGCAAAAGTATCTGTTCCGTTTCGCTGGGCATTAATTCCAACACTCCTCCACCATAGCTGCGACCTGTAATTTCAGAAAAAGCTAAGGATAATGAATTATAAAAACTGGCAATAAAAGCGCTACGGTCAACTTTTTCTTTTACAAACACACGATGCATCGTATCAGTAGTATAGGCATTGGCTTCGTTGAGTATCAATCGGGGAAACTGGTTATTCCTGCGAATAAACAGCGCTTCGGATATTTTTATGGAGGGAACAACAAACCAGTCGTCCCGAATCCCTGTTTTATAACCTTTATGAATACCTATGGATTCTCCAAAATGTATATAATTCCTTGCTCCGTCACTGCCATTTAGATTTTCTTTCGGCGGGAAAACCAACAAATGGGCTTTCGCCTCTCTTGCCCTGTTCATTTGCCAGTCTTTTTGCGTAAAAATAAGACTGTTTACCTGCACGCTTCGTCCCACCATCGGTTTGGCAAATTCATTTAGTTGGTAAAAAGATACTACCGAAAAAGGAACGGTGAAATAATCATTCGCTCCTGTGGTAATTCCAACTTCTACATTGGCATAATCTCCGATTGTCGGGATTATTTTTGCGGCGGCAATGTTTTCAAGAAAATCAATTTCTTCCTGATCCAAAAAATAATAAGTCCACTTGTTGGATTTAAAATCAATCTTTTTCGTCGGACTTTTCAAACGGCTTACATCTAAGCGTTCGAGAAAGGAAGCATCGGGTATTTCCAGATGTTCTATCAGGTGGGCATCTGTCCCGTTTTTTTCGCAAAGCAATAAAACCACCTCTTGTTGAATGTCGGGAAAAACTAATTTTTCAAAAGAGATAATATTGATTTTGTTGTAAAAACGGGCCAAAAATTCCCTTAGTTGCTGTGCATACGAAACCTGTAACAGTTCGGCAGGGAGTACAAAACCAATTTTTCCCCTTTCTTTAAGCAAGAGGCTTGAACCTACCACAAATGATACCCAAGCGTTCGTAAGTTTGGTGTATTTTAACTTCGCATTTTTAAAAATGGCTTCTGCTTCTTTTTGTTGCTCTTTGTTGAAATACTGATAGCGAATATAAGGGGGATTTCCGATG
>Ga0082212_10010346_pt1 | contig 11946 bp, 6 predicted proteins | sample TergutNt197P3_FD_71548 | JGI IMG/M metagenome (GOLD analysis project Ga0082212, IMG submission 71548) | Neocapritermes taracua P3 segment gut microbial communities from Petit-Saut dam, French Guiana - Nt197 P3 | ecosystem: Host-associated > Arthropoda: Insects > Digestive system > Gut ... | reverse complement strand
GGCAACGTCAAGATTGCCGTACAGAGTTGCAAAAATAAGCGTCGTGTAAAGGGCATAATTATTAACAACGGTCTCTACCGAGTTCGGAGTGCTTTCGAACATTGTACCATTTTTCGCAGTGCGGTGGATAGCTGGTCGCTCTGCGTTGTTCAGTAGCCGGCTTTCGTTGCACGGGACGTTGGGGTTGTACCTTGCTCATCCATGCCGAATACCCTCCGATAATCAATCTTCCTGACACGCTCCTACTCCTTCGGGTTGCCGCCCCAGACTCCTCTACCGGGGAGATATTTTGCCGGGGAGCGCATTAAATACCACATGCCGGATACCGGGCAATTCGATGTTCCCCGTTTTAGACAATACACTTGTAAATCTTGATAAAAAACCAATTTTGGTTACAATGGCAGAGTATGAAAACGGACGACTACTATCAAACATTAGGCGTATCGAAAACGGCTACGCGCGAAGAAATTCAAAAAGCATACCGGCAACTTGCGAGGAAATATCATCCAGACTTTAACCAAAACGATCCAAAGGGAGCGAAGGAAAAATTTCAAAAAGTTCAAGAAGCCTTTGATGTTTTGGGAAATCCTGAAAAACGGCAAGTCTATGACCAGTATGGAGTGTCGCCGGATCAGATGGGTTCCGCCGGCGGACAAGGTCCCTTTCAGTGGTCGTTCGGCGGTGGTTCGCCGGGGCGGAAAGCCAGTTTCAGTTTCAATAATCTCGACGATATTGTGAATATGTTCGGTGGAGGTTTTGGCGGTGCTTCACCTGATGAAATTTTCAATGCCGGTCGACGGTCCCATCGCGGCAGAGACATTGTGCAGCCGCTCATGATCCCTTTCGTTTTGTCCATTACCGGCGGAAAAATGGATGTCTCGGTCAAAGGTAAAACGGTTTCTGTGACCATTCCCGCCGGCATTGTTGACGGGAAAAAAATCCGCTTGCCCGGATTGGGCGAAGACGGTTCAAACGGCGGCGAATCTGGAAATTTGTTGCTCATTGCTAACGTCGAAGAGCACCCTTGTTTCAGTCGGCGTGGAGACAATTTGTATGTTGATGTTCCCATTTTACTCAAAGAGGCGGTGTTCGGCACAAAAATTGACATCCCTACTCCGAAGGGGAACGTCACCCTGACCGTTCCGGTTGGAGCGTCGAGCGGCATGAAACTCCGAATCAAACAATGCGGAGTGGGTGGAGCAGGAGACCTCTTTGCAAAGTTGCAGGTTGTCCTTCCAAAAAATTGGTCGTACGCCGACAAGGCTCTGCTGGAACAACTCCAAACCGAGCCGGAAGAACCTATCCGAAGTAAGTTACGGTGGAATTGAAGTCGGAAAACGCCCGGAGCAATTCAGCCCGTCCTAACGAAACGAGACTCGAATGCCGGTTCCTCCTTCGTCGGGATAAAGGATTTTTCCTTTGTTCAATCGGATGCCGCTTCCCACTTTTTTGTCGATGAGTAGCGGACCGTCAACGGCGATATAATCCAACAGCGAAGCAATTTGTGCCATTGCCGACGCACCGATGGAAGACTCTACCGTATTGGCACCCGCCACTTTCAAACCGAGTTTGCGTGCTGATTCGATGGCTTCACGCACAGGAGTTAAACCGCCGCACTTGACCAGTTTGATGTTAATGCCGTCGAACACTTCGGCACAACGCTTAAAGTCTTGAACTGTACGCCATGATTCGTCGGCAAAGATGGGAATAGTGCATTTTTGCCGCTTCATTTCCTTTTTCAATTTTGCCATTCCTTCAAAATTGAGGGGGTTGAGCGGTTGCTCTAAAAGTTGTACGCCGAACCGTTTCATAGGCTCAATCATTGCGATTGCTTTTTCCACTGTCCAGCCGCCATTGACATCCACAAGAAAGGGGACGGTTGTCTTGTCCCGGAGAAAGCGGAGCGTTTCAATATCATTTCGACCGCCTAATTTGATGCGATAGAGCGACCAATCCGGCATTTCGGCAAAACGTTCGCCAAGCCGTTCGAGCGAATCAATGCCGAGACTGCGACTCGACTCCGGTAAATGGTCGCGGGTGAGCCCCCAAAGTTTCCACAGGGGGCGATTTCGCATTTTCCCCCAAAGATCATAGGCAGCACAGTCGATCGCACATTTTGCAAATGTTTTGCGCTCGAGCATCGGGTGCACAAAACTCCAAAAGGCAACGGGATCAGCAAGGGCATAGTGGTCGATTTGTTCTTTGCACTTTTCCAGTTGAGCATAAATATCTTCGACGGTCACACCGCAGAAGGAGTCTTCGTAGGCTTCACCGTGTCCGCGCAAACCGTCCTGCTCCAACTCGACGACCACTGTTCGCACAACACTGACTTCCCGTCGGGCATTGACAAAAACGTGTTTGAGCGGCAAATCCACTCGAATGAGTCGTAATTTCATGATTTTTAGGCAATGCAACGCCGCATTCTACGTCCAGTATTCTAAAATTTTGCCGTAATACAATCAATTACCCCCCCAGCGGTCTTCTGGGAGCCTCTTTTTCTTGGAGTTTTTTTCAAGAGTTCCCCAAAATTGTCCGATTACCTGTCATAAGTGTCCCGATAATCGGCATAACCGTCAGATTTTATCTAACACGTTTACCTAAATACCGCATCGTAACAGTTTATACGGTTCCCCCTAACGAGGAAAAATATGAAACATTTACCCTTCAAAGTTGGTTCATTCGGCATTGCCCTTTTGGCTCTGTTCACCTTTTCCGTTGGATTTGCCAACGATTTTTCAGATTTTGAAAAAATGCTGCAAGAGGCGATTCGTGCCAACAAAAGTGGTGCGACAACAGAATCCAAGTCCATCAAGACGGCACAGGCGACTCCGGTGGAGAAACAGCAGCCCACGCCTAATCCAGGGGCTCCTGCCAAAACGGTAACGTCCAAACCGGCTGCCCCCAGTGCAACCAATGCCCGTGCAACAAGTCCCGAAGTCATTGACGATGGTTGGACGACCGTGCAACCCAATGCTCCCGGAACCGTTATTCCAGGGGCAAAAACTGTTCTTTCTCCACCGATCAAGATGTCCATTCAGCCTCCGCCAGTCGAAATTTTTGCCGAATCAGATGAGCAGGCTTTGGAAGAACCAAAAGCACTTTTCGAGCCTGATCCGATCAAGGCCGAAACCGAAAAAACGCCCGCCGATGAGGTTCAACCGGAATCTCTCTTCGATGATTACATATTTGAAGAGGAAGTTACGGTGATCGGCGACACCGACGAAGCCAATGTCATTGATAAAGAACCTGAAGACACACCTGCCCAAACGGATACTGCGGATGCTGACGAGTCTGGATCAATTTCAGAACCAAAAAGAGTGGGAGAATCGAGAGGAACGGCTTCCACGACTCCTGCCCAAAAAGACGAATTAAGTACCATGCTGGAAGACTTGGCAAATGACAAGACAGAAGAGCAATCGGCTGATAAACCCGAGAATACTCGAGTCACGGTCAGCATTCCTGACTTTGACAGCGATGACGAGGAAACCACTTGGAAAATGATTGATGCCGGTTTGGTGGGCGATCCCCATGCACAAGATAAACTCAAACTGATGTACGACGAGGTCCTCAACGGTCTGCGAACACGCAACGTCACTGGACGCTATGCCATGTGGAAAGGTTATTCCAAAGGAGTCCTTCGAGACACAGCAGGTATCAACACTCAAAGCGAACTTGACGGTCGTTGCCGGTTGAAATGGTATGAAAAACTTTATGCAGAACCAGTGCAGTCAACATTCACCGCCGAAGAGTATTCCCGCGAGTTGTATGTCGGCTTGTCCGGCGGACACCGGCACCTTGCGGAACTGATAACCGGCATTCGCGAACGGATGAGTGTGCCCGCTCGAGAAGATTCCGGGGTCAAATTTCCACTTTGTACAACACCCCTGGAGGCAGTGGTCGAAGTCAAACGTTGTCTTCTCCTCGCAGCATCGGCTCATGCGAAAGCATTTGCAACGCTGACCCCCGCCGAGTTAACTGAACTGAACCAAAATTTTGTGAACACCTTCGTCGGAAAAGGGTGTATCAATGGTCATACAATTCCTGCCCGGTCAGTGGGACGCAAACACGTTGATATTATGGACAAAGTCAATACAGCGGCACTGTATGACGGAGCCGAAGCGTTGATTCCGTTGACCAATACTGCCCTGCTCGATCTGTTGCTCCAACTCCCTGATGATGCAGCACTGCCTGTGATGATGAGCGGTCAAAAATTTCAACGTTTTACAACGGCGGCAGGTGATATTATCATTGGCGGCAGGGGAAAAAATACTTATGACCTTGACTCCACAGAAATGAGCAATGTGATCTGCGTCATCAGCCGAGGGGAAGACGATACATTTCGCGAAGGAACGTGCAATATGAACCGTCCTGTGATGGTCATTTTTGCCTTGGGCAAGAAAAACACGTTCATTGGTACGAAGCCGGGAATCCAAGGCGGATCAATCATGGGGATTTCTATGCTCCTTGACCGGTCTGCGTACAGCACTTATTCCGCAGGTGATGTCGCCCAAGGTTCCACGATGGGCGGTGTAGGTATTCTCATCAACTACGAAGGCACCAATCAATACAAAGCACTGCGGCGCGTTCAAGGTCACGCTCTTTTGGGACTTGGAATGTTGATCGACAAAGGAAAAGGGAATGCCACCTATAAATCTTCGCTTTGGGCGCAGGGTTTTGGTGCGCCGGGCGGATTCGGAATCCTCTCGAACAGTGGAAACGGCAATAATCACTATTACTGCGGCGGACTCTATTACGACTCCTATCCTGAACACCCCGGATATGACGGTTGGGGACAAGGAGTCGGAGCGGGAATCCGGCAGGTTGCCAATGGCGGGATCGGCGTGATCCTCTCCGGGAGCGGAAACGACGTTTATGAAGTCGATTACTTCGGACACGGTGGCGGATACTGGCTCGGCGTTGGAATTGCCCGCGATTTTGGCGGAAATGATATTCGCTATGGCACAACGACCACTACCTATGACGGCAGATCGCGGCCGGGACCCGGCGTGCAAGCCCGATGGACTCGATTTGCCAACGGATTTGGTTGCCACTATGCCCTCGGTTATCTCTTCGATGACGGCGGCAGCGATGTCTATGGCGGTCAAATCATGGGAACCGGTATGGCTTGGGACTTGTCGTATGGCATCCTTTGCGACTTCAATGGTGACGGAAAATACACGGCAACCGGCAACATGACACAGGGTGTGGGTGCCGAAGCAAGTATTGGCATTCTCTTCTCCTACGGTGGGAATGACACCTTTTCCAGCCGGAGTCAAGGGCTTGCAAGCGGCGGTGTTACCTATCACCCGTCGTCAAGCGGCGGAAATTTCAGTTTCCTGATTAACTACGGCGGCGAAAACACGTATGGAAGTAAAGCACCGAAACATGCCTATACTCAACGTGGTACGCCTGCCGGATTTGTGATTGACCGACCAACGGAAAAAGAAGCGACGACATCAATCGCTGCTCTGCGCCAGGCAGTCGAAACCAGAAACAAAGAAATTGCGGAATACGATGCAATGATCGTTCGAATGAGAGAAGAAGCCGCTCTGAAAAAGCAGCCGTTCCGACAACCGAGGCAACGAAGACCCAGTCCGATTTCGGACAACCAACTGATTGGTGCCGTCCCGGATTTCGACTCCAACGAGCGGAGAGCCGAGGCAGCGGAAACGACGGTGAAATAAGAAGGTAGGTTGCCGACCGCCGGGCGGCAACGTGCGGTACTCCGCACTTGAACCTGTGTACCAGTCGGCTATCGCCGACGCAGCCGCCCGGCGGTCGGCTGCCTACCAAAACCCCCTAACCTCCATAAACTTCCGATGAAAACAACATTGATATTCAAAACGGTCCTTGTCCTTGCCCTTTGCGGCATGATCTATGCGGATGAAAATTCGCCTAATGGCGCAATGGAATCCGAAGCGATTCCCGGCTTCGATCCGACGAACGAAGTCATTGCTCCGGCAAAAATCCTTCCCTCCGTTGCGATGGACGACACTTCGTTGATTCGACCGGGTGACGTACCGCTCAAACCGCCGAAATTAGTTCGTACCGATACCGGACAACTTGTTTTGGTGCAATACACCAGCAAAAAGCAGGGGCAGTCGAATCAACCGGCTGCGCAACCTTCGGCATCGGAGTTGCCGCAACAGTATCGGGATTTCAATTCGATGAGCATAGCGGAGCAACAGGCAAGTCTGCGAAAGTCGATTGAGTCGGTATTGATTGCCAATGCCCGAAGAGGCGTGAACACGCAAAACCATACGCCGAATGATGTTATGCTTATGGCACTTCCTTACGGAGCCGATGCGAAAGTCTATCAACCGAATCCGAATGTCGATCCCCGCGACCGAAATGCCCAAAAAGGGACTTACACCTACTCGATAGGTGTCTTGTGCTGGAACACGCCTTGCAACGGCAAAACGCTCTTACGTAGCGACGGCAGCAAAATCATTGCCAAGGTCGGTCAAGGATACCAACAGCGTCCCGGCAGCATGGCGGCGATGTTAGCCATGTCCAACATTATGCCGAATTATGAATTGAAGGTCAGCGGCGGTGCCTACACCATTGCTCACTTAATCGCCTCCGAAAAAGTGGCTCTTACCAAAGGGATGGATATGTCGATGGCATTGGTTGCCCTCTCTTTTTACGACGAATCGAAGGCGCAATGGAAAAATGAACTGGGGGAAACTTGGAACATTGAAAAAATGGTAACGAACGAACTGAATCGACAGGTTGATTTGAGTTCGAGTGATGCTGCCGATTGGCTTCTTGGTTTGACGGCGGCGGTCAAATTGTATGAAAGCGAAGGCTCGCCGATTCGGGGTCCTATGGCGTTGGCGAAGCGGCAGTTGAAAACCTATCAGGATTTCACGCTCTCGATTCAGAATGACCGGTATCTCTGGCATCCGAAATTCTTCTTGTACAAAGGCTTCAATCCTGATGCGTTTGAGACGATGTATTCGGGAGGGCACATTCTCCGCTGGCTCGTTTATTCGTTGCCGGACAAGGAATTGCAGGACCCGCAAGTAATCCGTGCGGCGATGAGTTTAGCCGCAACGGTCAGCCGAGTGAAGCCGGAGACAATGGCAAACAGTTTGACAGCCAAACAACTCGAAGGCTTGGCGGTTTCCCTTCATGCTCTGTCGTTGTACTATCAACGCACGTTCGGCGAAGACCCGGCGGTTTCACAAGAAAAAGGCGTTGCCTTACTGTAACTTTCACCAGAAAGTCTAAAGTTTCATACCATTTTTAAGATCGCCCCCTCTCCCTCTGGGAGAGGGCTGGGGTGAGGGCAATTCCTTCACATGGTTCTTCCCCCCTCACCCTAAGGCTCCCACAAAAAATTTACATCCCCCAAGAGCGGCGGACGCAAGTCCGCCGGTTCTGACAAACAACAATGAAATCCCCAACGATCAATCGAAGGGGAACAATCACGAAACACCCAACGATCAATCGAAGAGGACCAAGCACGAAACACTCAACAATTAGTCGAGAAGATCTTCTGTCGGATTGATGATCCTACCACTCGCCGGACGACAAAAACTCACGAAGAGCGTTTGGTCCATCGCTTCGCTCAGTGGTCGGACACTGCCATCGCAGAACGCTGCTACCACCACGCCGGGATGCCGCGAAGAAGGACGAGCGGTTCTTGTCGAAACAACCCCGCTCCACCAATGTCCCAGTCCTTGATTGATGAATAGAGGAGAGGATTCGCCCGGGATCACCAATGGGAGCGCATCTACTGCCCCTGATAGTGGGGGGGGTATGTAGGTTGGAGTCTCGCCGTTTGCTATTGTATCTAATAGGATGCCGCCAGTGCCATTGATATTTCGATAGCCGGGATAGCAAAAAGCAAGAACAGCCTCGATATGAGCATATCGTTCCGGTAGAAATAATGCCCCATTATCCCATTCCCACACCACGGCTCGCGGTACTTTATAATCTTGCCTGTCGTACCATATCCAATGCTGAGCATTTTCGTTTTCGGAAAGCAAAATTGTGTTACTAATTCCATCACGCACAGAAATGTAGTCAAACGAAACTTTCGTCTTGCATCTATCGCTAACTACCCCTAGGTCTGGCGGGGGTTGAATCTGTGGCTTATCCCACCATGGACCCACGCTGGCAAAATGATCAAAAAAAATCGTGTACATTCTGGCATCCCGCTCAAAACGCTGCTCATCAAATCGCCCAAACTCTGCGATAGCACCGTTATTATTTCCATACAGATTCAGTGGACCAGCGTTAACGACGTAACTGACACGGTGTTCTCCTTGCGTAAAGCCGCCACTCGGGCACCGCATTACATCAAAATGTAGTTCGTATAAATCCTTGTACATTTCGAAATTAGTCGTACCACCTCTAATCGTATTCCAAGCCGGAATTTGCCCTATGTAGGGCAGAAGGAATCCTACCCAAGTCAATTCGCCTCGATACTCGTCCAAAGTGGTAGTACTATGAGGACCAATTTGATCATTGCCGTTGTCTAAAGATTTCCAGTATGCGCGAGGGTATATTGGACCTCGTAACGGGGGCAAGGAGCCTCTGGTCTCGTCGAAAACGAGCAGAGCAAGAGCGACCTGCCTTTGATTACTGATACACTGCGTCCGTCTTGTGGCTTCCCTTGCCGCTTGAATGGCGGGTAAGAGCAGAGCGGCAAGCATTGCGATGATCGAAATGACCACAAGAAGTTCCACGAGCGTGAAGCCGGAACGTGATCCGTTTGTGTCGGTGCAGAAGTGTTTTTTCATTGGAAAGTCGTAGGGTTAAGGGTTTGCCAAGAGTACGGCAGCAAGAGACGCTCAAGACGGGAGCGGCACGCTCATTAGAAACGGAGGTCATCCCACCTACGACAGTGGTGCATTGCTAGCCAAATGGACAATGCCGATTCTGTCCGCAGATACATACGCGACGCTCCTCTTCGGGAGCAACGCAACTTCATGTACCATCAACATTTTTCCACCCGGTTTCCCGGTTCGTAGTGCAGAAAACTGCTGTCGCCGAAGCGATTCTAATGATTTGTTGTCGTACTCTAATTCATTCAGACCGGCACACGCCGGTCCGATACTTCAATTCTTATGACTTTATTGTATCATACTTTTTGGTCGATTGCAAGCGGTTTTTGGAAAAAACAGTAAAAAAGCCACCGGAGGGCTTGCGTCCTCCGCTCTTTGGGCGTTCGCTCATGCGAGTCCCCAGTATTTTCGCAGGAACCACTCGGCGGTCAGGAGCAAAATGAACGCCGAAAGCAAAATCCATGAATCATAAAGCGTGCGCTTCGTTTCCCGCTTTTCGACCAACTCGTTGGATTGCCGAATCAAATCCTCCAGCAAGGCTCCCAACTGTTCCGGCGGGACGCTCTTGCCGCCAGTAATGGTCGCAATGTCCGCCAGCAATTTCGGATACGCTACTGGGTTATCCAATTCCAGATTTCGAGCCTGTACCAAAAACCGAGCCGTCGCATGCTTGGCTTCCTCCCCCAACATCCCCTCCGCTTGAATGGTATAGTCGCCTGAAAAATCCGTCGAACGGAACGCACCCGTCGGAATTCCATTTTCTAAAACCAGAGGAACCGTCTCCGTAGTGTTGTCCGATTTCAAGACCGTCGCCGTAGCGGGAAAGTTCCGAACATCTTCTCCTGTCTCTGAGCGGAGAAAAATTTGAAAATTTGCCGTATCGCCGGGGAACAAGCGGTTGTTTTCCACCGTAATCCAGCAGGTTCCATCTCCTCCCCCCTCCATTTTGGCAAGCCATAAGACCACTTGCCGCCAAAACGTTTGGTGTTCTTCCACGAAGCCTGCCAACCGCCATCGCCACGTTGTATCTCCGGCAAACGCCAAAACCCGACCTGTCCCCGAAATTTGCGAAACCAACAGACTCTGTCCGCTGGGACCGGCGGCAAGCAACACCGCTCCCGGCTTCAAACCGTCTCTCGGTCGTGCTCTATCGAATCGATTGGCTCCGCGCAACGGCGGCAACAGTGCCCAGCGTTGTTCGTTCACTCTGGGGTCTGCATCGAATTGCATCACGTAGTGCCGCTTTCCCTGATCGGTCAACCGCATAGGAATCGGATTAGTTTCAGGAAAGTGTTTCTCCGGCTTTGACGGTAAGTTCAGCGGTTGTCGAAGTTCGACGGGAGAAACCTCGGCGATAGGGGTTTTGTCGTATCCCCCTGCGTCAAATGCATCGAGTCCGCCCAACATAATCAAGCCGGCACCGTCTTTGACTTGGTTGACCACCGTTTGCAATTCGTCTTTTGTGAATACGTTCGAATCGATGCTATCGAGAATAAATACATTGAAAAGAGTTGGTGTCTCTCGTAAGGCGGCGGCAAGATCGCCCCGCTTGCTCACCGGAAGATATTGAACATTGATGTCAGGCGAAGCATTGAGCGATCGTCGGAGCGGTCTCTGTTCATAATTTGGCTGTCCTTGAATGAACAGCACATGCAATCCCCCTTCGAGGACTTGCACAAAACTGCTTTGTTCATTGTTTCGGTCGGTAACTTCTCGTTCCTGCGGCGGAACCCGAACGGTGTATTTGAACAAACCGACCGTCTGCGGAGCGTAAGACAGAGTATATCTCACTTCCTGTCCGTCTTCTTTCGCCAAAACGGTCGTGTTGGCAACGACTTTTTGTGTGCCGTCTTCCGTCTCAAAGAGCAGTTGCACCGGAATGTTTTGGTCAGCAAAGCCGGAGATTCGTAGTGTACCGGTTACGAGCAAATTGTTTTTGACAAAACACCGGTCATTGGCATGCACCGACTCAACGGCAACATCGCGAATGTTGCTGTCGAGACCGCCTTGCCCAAGCGGTACGGTATAGAGTGTGATTCCGCTATCACGCAACTTGGCGGTGGCATCCTGCGGCAAGACATCGCGGCTGGGTCGAGTCCGCTGGGCACCGTCGGTGAGCATAATCGTTGCCAACACTCGCTTGCCGGCGGAACGTTCCCGTATCCCATCGAGAATGTAACCGAGGGCGGTTTCTGTTCCCTTTGGAGTGTCCGGCAAGTCGGTGAACTGTCCTTCCTGCAATTCAAGCGGGATCAGAGTGCTATCGAAGGCAAAGGCTTTCACCTCGGCTTGTCTTTGCATGCGGCGCAGTTGCGGTAAGGCTTTTTCGAGGGACTCCTTTGCGGCAGTGAATCGGGACTTTCCGCCGATTTCGTCATTCCGGGTCATGCTCTGTGTTTGATCGAGCAAAATGTTGACAACGGCAGAGAGACGTTGGGAAACCGTATGCACAAGTGCTGGTCGAAGCATCCCAAAGAGCAGAATGAGCAGAGCGAGCAAGCGTAATGCTTGAAGGACACGTTGTCCATATCGCGGAAGTTGATCGCTTATCGGTCGGCTGACCACCATGACAACACAGAGTACCGCTGCGCAAAGGATCACGAGCGTGTAACTGCCGAAGATGGGATTCAAGACGATCTGCCACATGACTCCATTGTTACCGATAAACCTGTTTATAGCAAGGAATTGGGGAGCGCAAAAAAATTTTTGCACTCTTTTTTCGTCATTTTGCCGGCTGCAGGTAGGTCGTCGCTCGCCGAGCGGCGACGCACTCGCTTTTTTGCTGAATCCAAAACAATTCTATTCGGCTCAACTGTGTGGAACGTGCAACAACTTTTCTGACATTTCGCCGAGCGATGTGCCGAGGAATTCGTCGTAGATCGCTTTGATTTGCGGATTGTCGCAACTCAAACGAATTTTTTGATCAACATCCCGACGATACAAGGCATTCAAGCGGAGTTGTGTCGTCGTTGCGTCCCTACTGGAAACAATCGGTTGTCCGCCGCCGCCGATGCAACCGCCGGGACACGCCATCACTTCGACAAAATCAAATTTTTGCACGCCGGTTTGGATTGCTTCTAAAAGCGGTCGCACCTTGCCGATGCCGTGAACTATGGCAACAGTCAATTTGCGTTTGCCAAGATCGACGCTC
>Ga0082212_10010345_pt1 | contig 11947 bp, 10 predicted proteins | sample TergutNt197P3_FD_71548 | JGI IMG/M metagenome (GOLD analysis project Ga0082212, IMG submission 71548) | Neocapritermes taracua P3 segment gut microbial communities from Petit-Saut dam, French Guiana - Nt197 P3 | ecosystem: Host-associated > Arthropoda: Insects > Digestive system > Gut ... | reverse complement strand
AAGGAATTTCTTGATGATCGTAGTTTTTCCTGTTTGTATTTCCCCGGTAAGAAAAATATGCACTGTTTACGCCGGTTGACTAACCCGGCACTCACCTCGCTTCGCAGTGGAATAATGAAATCATTATACCATGAAGCACAGCGAATGGTATAATGTGTCATCTTTCGCGGTTCTCGCGCAGCGAGGAGCGAAAGGACTTAAATCAGATGTATAATGATTGCGCAGCAATCATTATACCATAACACAACCCCCGGAAACTCGCGGAAACGCGGTAAAACATTGGAAGGAATGGATAAATAAGTATGGGAATGGCGGAATTCTTTGAAAAAATGTATGGCAAGTACTTTGCGGAGCTTCCTGACAAGAAAGCTTATTTGGAGCGTCTCGGTATCGAAGATAGCAACATCCCACTAACAAAAGCGAGCCTGGACAGGCTTCAGTTCGCGCACCTGTGCGCTGTTCCGTTTGAAAACATCGATCTATTCGACTACGACGTCAAAGTTGACTTCGGGGTTGCGGAAATGTATGACAAAGTCGTGACGAGGCGGCGCGGCGGATATTGCTTTGAGTTGAACTCGATTTTCATGGCGCTGCTCAAAGCGGTTGGCTTTGACGTCTACCCTGTAGGCGTGCGGATCGTCATGGGCAGATCAGACATCTTCATTCCCGCAATCGCTCACAGGGGATCTATAGTCACAATCGATGGAAAGCGCTACTACGCAGACGTCGGATTCGGTATGACAAACGCGCCCGGGATCTCAATTTGCATCGATGACTACGGCGAGCAGGATGTTCAGGGCGATACATACACAGTTGAGGACAGACCATACAACAACAAGGTTATAATCCGTCACACTGAAGAGGGTTTGTCCGAATTATTCATGTTTGTGCCTGATCCGTTCAATATTCTCGATTTTATCCCATATAACTCAACGATGCAGATTACAGGCTTCCGCGCAAAACGAATGGTGAACCTGCGCAGGCCCGGCGGAAGCATCTCCGTTGACGGCGACATCTTCCGCAGAACTCAAGGCGGTGAGCGCACCGAGACCACGCTGACAACAGCTGCGGATGCTCTCAACATTCTCAACGATGAGTTTGGTATGCTGCTGACCGAACCGCTGAACGACATTGCGGTTGTCACGCCATCGCCGTTTTAGGTTGCGCATCCTATGCGCAGCGTCTTCGCACACGAAGACGCTCCTCGCAGCGCTCCGGGCATCCATGCCTCCGCTTTTCGGATCGTGATCGCAACGACCTCACCGTGGCACTGAATAGCAGCCAGTTCAGAGTTACACTTCAGAGGGGTGTCCGGGAGATGCTTTTTTAAGGCTTCTACAAATGTTCCGGGGTATATGAGCAGTGGCTTCCGCCTCTTGCTTCGCAACCAGCCTTAAAAAAGGCAGTCTCCCGGACACCCCTCTGAAGTGTAACAGTTCAGAAACCGAAATTCCGCAGTGTACAGAAATTCCCGTTGACAAACATCTCCTGAACGCTTATAATCAGCTTACTTTCGCGAGAGTGCTGGAATAGGTAGACAGGCACGTTTGAGGGGCGTGTGTCAGATGGCGTGTGGGTTCAAGTCCCATCTCTCGCACCAAACGGGAAACACTGTGATAACTGCAATCACAGTGTTTTTCTTTTGATTTCAACGGTTTTGCAGGCATTATATGTTGTAGTTGCTACGCAGCAATTATATGCTCATTATGACCTTATCAGCGAAATCAGAAGAAAAACGTCAATGAAATCGCTAATGAAAATGAAGGGGCAGCTTTCAAAGTATAAAAAGGAAGGATTGGTTTCTATTATGCAAATACAAGCCGCGATCATTGAGGAAAAAGGACAGGACTTTCAAATTGTGGATATGGAACTCGATCCGCCTCATGCGGGCGAGGTCCTGGTGAAAATCACAGCTTGCGGAGTCTGTCACACAGATGACGTCGCCCGTAATCAACTGGCCCCTGTACCCCTTCCTGCAGTTTTCGGACACGAAGGCTGCGGCGTAGTGGTCAGCACAGGTGAAGGCGTTACAGACTTCAAAGAAGGTGACAGAGTCGGCTTCTCATACGGATACTGCGGAAAATGTGATTCCTGCAGGTCCGGAAAACCCTACGGCTGCTCCGAAAACTACCGTTTGAACTTCAGCGGCGTCCAGTATGACAATACAAAGAGACTGCATTACAAAGGGCAGGACGTATCATCGTTCTTTGGTCAGGCTGCGTTTGCAACGCATGCAGTCGTGCATCAGAACAACGTTATCCACGCTCCGGACGATGTGGACCTGGAAATCATCGGGCCTCTGGGCTGCGGGATACAGACCGGCGCGGGCGCTATCTTTAACTACCTGCACCCCGGGGCGGATACATCAATTCTTATTACAGGGTGCGGCGCCGTTGGCTTGAGCTCCGTAATGGCTGCCGGGATAGCCGGATGCAGTAACATAATTGCCTGTGATATAGTTGAATCCCGCCTGCAGCTTGCCAAAGAGCTTGGCGCGGCGCATACTATCAATGCGAAAGATATCGCCGACGTTCCGGCAGCAGTTCGGGAGCTTACAGATGGAGCCGGGACGCATTACGCTATCGACTGTACGGGTATCGGTGAATGTGTACGCCAATCACTTGTCAGCGTTCGTTCTGCCGGTACCTGCGTGATATTGGGCCTGACTCAGGAACTCACTATCCACGTTGAAACTGAGCTAATGGGCAAGTCAAAAACGCTTGCAGGGCTTGTGGAAGGTCTGTCTGTACCTCAGGTGTTCATCCCTAAGCTCCTGAACTACTACAGGCAGGGCAAGTTCCCGTTTAACAGGCTTATCAGCTTCTATGATTTCAAAGATATCAATCAAGCATTCATGGACACAAAGAACGGCAAGGTCATTAAAGCCGTCTTGAGAATGTGTTGATACGGGTACTATCGAAACACAGATGAAACTGCGGCTTCGTCATGATCACATCAGCACGATTCGATTACTTCGTCACGATCACAACTATAGCATGGGAGAGAAAATGCACAAAGGATTAACAGTTATACTCGCAGTGAGCCTGCTGATTAGCGCCGCTTCACAGGCGCTGGCGCCGCGTACGTCAGCAGAAAGCTATTCAGAGATCAGCGCTAATGTCATCAAGATAGCAGGCTATATTCTGGAAACAGTTCAAGACCCGCAGGTCGGCACATCCGGCGGAGAATGGGCAGTGCTTGGTCTCGCGCGAAGCGGGTATGACGTTCCGGATTCATACTATGAGAAATACTATAAAAACGTTGAAAAGTATGTGAAAGACTCAGGCGGGGTAATGAGCAACGTGAGATACACGGAGTACTCCAGAATCATTCTGGCTCTTACCGCTGCGGGGTATGATCCGCGCTCCGTAGCGGGCTATGACCTGACCGCCGCTCTTGAAGACCTTGACAACGTGTTCAGGCAGGGTATCAATAGTATGGCCTATGCACTCCTCGCGCTTGACAGTATGAACTATCCGAGTACGCGGCGCGAGTATTTTCTTAGCGAAATCCTGCGGCGCCAGCTAAATGACGGCGGCTGGAGCCTTGCAGGCACAGGGTCGGATGAATCCAAAACCAAGTCATCTGACCCTGACATTACAGGAATGGTGCTTCAGGCGCTCGCAAAATACCAGAATGATCCGTCAATCAGTGCCGCGACCGCAAGAGCTTTAGATCTGCTGTCAAAAATGCAGAGGGACAACGGCGGTTATATAGGCTGGGAAGAAGAGAATATCGAGAGTACGACCCAGGTGCTTGCAGCATTGTGCGAGCTTGGCATACGTTATGATGATCCGCGGTTTGTAAAGGGCGGCAAAACTCTGGTAGACAGCATCATGTCCTATATGAACCAGGACTTCGGTTTCAGCCATACGCCTGACAGCGCAATAAATAATCAGATGTCCACAGAGCAAGCTCTCTACAGTCTTGCCGCAGTACAGCGGCAGATTGAAGGAAATCAAAGCCTTTACAGAATGACAGACACTCTGCCTCGCGGAAGCGCCGGCTCGGGTGATGCTTTCGCAGCGCAAGGCACAGGACTACCGGGTAAGGATCCGCGGGTCAGCGCAATGCCTGTTATTCACCGGAACATGACCTTTCCTGATATCTCCGGTCATGTGAGCCAGAGTGAGATAGAAGAGCTTGCAGCGAGGGGTATCATCAACGGGAAGGATGGAGGGTTGTTCGATCCCTCAGCTACCATGACCCGCGCAGAGTTCGCTGCTGTCATAACAAGGGGTTTGGGTCTTCTGACGAACCCTCAACCTTTAGCCGTGAACGAGCAGTTTCTCGACGTCAAGGCGAATGACTGGTTCTATCCCTTTGTATATTCGGCTGCATCATATGGGATCGTAAAAGGCGTTTCGGACACTGCCTTTGACCCGAACAGCAAAATATCAAAACAGGAAGCTGCAGTGATGATTACGCGCGCAGCCGGACTTTGCGGTTTAAGCACTTCCCGAGGCGAAACGGAGATACGCAACACGCTTGCGCAGTTCGGAGACTATCGGTCTGCGGCGGACTGGGCTGCCGCTTCGCTTGCGTTTTGCTATGACACGGGGATTCTGGATGATTCTGAGTTCAACATAGACCCGGGCGTCCCGATATTGAGGCATGAAATCGCCGTGATGCTGTACAGGATGCTGTTAAACGCGAACCTGATATAGGCCTGTTGAGTATACGCGAGCGCTGAGTATTCACAGGTTTATATATTCACAGGTGTTGTACATTCGAAAAACCCCCGTGCTCTCACACGGGGGTTTATGCATAATATGTTCTCTATCTGTGTTTTTTCAGGTCACCTGAACAGTTACCTCTATCTTTTACTCGCTATTTAATTCTCTTGCTTGGATCGACCCAGTCTCGGTCTTTCCTTGCCATTGACACCCCGATCTCTTCCCTGCTCTTCTTCGGATGCAGCATGCTCCACTCGAAGCCTTCTGTTTCAAGGTTCAACCTTCTCTGCTCCTCTGTCGGAGGCTGTGTCGCACGCTCCTCAAGCTCCTTCATGCCTTCGACCGTCGTGTATAAAGCAAACCTCTCCAGCTGGCGCTCGAAAATCTTCGCTCCGCTCGGATAGGGCACAATGAGGAACACTCCGTCTTCGATACCCTTCTTATGGCGCTCCGCAAGAACGCGCGGATCTATACCGTAAGCCTGCATATTATCATACATGAACTCAACGGTTTCCTCTGTCACGTTATACCCCGTGTTTTTCAGATGCTCCGGACGCGTCTTCAGCACCGCGTCGTTAATATTGGAGTTTATGTTCGCGGGGATCATTGCAGACACTTCAATGCCGTACGGCTTCAGTGCCTGGAAGTAGCTCTCCATCAGATTCAGCGTAGCTGTCTTGGATGCCGCGTACGGCGCAACTCCCGCGGCTGCCATAAATGCTGCGAGAGATACGGTGGTGGAAATATGTCCGCCTTTGCCTGCTTTGATCATGCGCGGCACAAACGTGATAAGGCCGTTGACTATACCGCCGAAGTTCACTCCCATTACCCAGTCAAAGTCCTCAAATGTCGAAGCTTCCACCGGGCCGAACGCATTTACGCCCGCTGTTTGAATAAACAGATCCGGCGTCGTTCCGAATATGCGCTCAGTCTCGTCGGCTGCGGCAGCCCATCCCTGACGATCCATTACGTCGAGTTTGATGAAGTGGACATCCGCACCCTTTTCCTTGAAAAACGCAGAAGCTTTTTCAATATGGTCGTCGCGAACGTCCGCTACAATAACTTTCATGCCTGCTTCGGAGAATATCTGCGCCTGTCCGAACCCGGCGCCGGACGCTCCCCCGGTGATAAACGCTAACTTTCCTGCAAAATCTTTCATGTGTCTCTCCTCCTTATATGTCTGTCAGAGCAGCCCCTTTGTGACTGTTTGCATGTATTATATCAAATGATTTCTCTTTGTCAAAAACAAATGCGTAAAAGTACTGCCGGCAGTATGCCGGCAGTATGTCATAAATATACTGTAAATTGACTGGAAACGCCTAAATTGCTAAAACACCCTGCTTAGGGTGGCGGGATTCGAACTCAATACGGTTACCGCCCATACGTATCCGCCATCGCGTCTGTGATCGCCTTGCGCCTGCAATCAGGGCAGAGCTCCGGGGGCGGCGCGCCGGACTGTTGTGACGCCCTGTAGTGTTCGAACACCGTCCCGAATGCTGTTCCGCATCGGCTGCACAGCGCCAGCGGCAGTTTCTTGTTCCAGATCGTACGCTCTGAGGCGTCTTCGCTAACCGAAATGGCGCCGGTCGGGCAGACGGAAGCGCAGCTGGCACAGCCCACACAAACGAGAGCAGGCTCATCATATGGCGTTGAGACCTTCTTGTCTATCCCGCGATTCACCATTGAGATCGCGCCTGTTCCGAGACTCTCGCATGCTGCGGCGCATAAACCGCAGAGTATACATTTTTCATCATCCCTGTGAGCTGTGAACCGGGAATACTCAGGCGCTCCGTACTCACGGCACAGTCTGTCGATCTCAGCGCTTGCCGGCGCGCGCGCGCGAAGAAGAGCCAGTATCACTCCCCTGTTGCGCCTGATACGCTCGCTGTCTGTATATACTGCGCACTCGCGCTCAACGGGATATACACACGCTGCAACAACCTCGCGCCGACCGCCTGTTTCCACCTCCGCAATGCAGACGCGGCAGCAGCCCTGCTCCCGAAGTCCTTCATGGCGGCACAGATTCGGGATATGTATTCCTGAGCGCTCCGCAATGCTCAGCAGGAGCTCACCCGGCTCGCACAGAACGTCTCTGCCGTCGATCGTGATCGTCAATTGCCGCGCCCCCCTCCACAGGCCCCTGCCGGGCATCGTTTCTCCAGAATATGCGCGTCATACTCATTTCTGAAGTGTGTTATCGTTGTAAGCACAGGATTCACGGCAGTCTTACCCAGAGCGCACAGAGATGTATCTTTCATAGTATTACAGAGTTCCTCAAGCGTCTCTATATCGCCTTCCTTGCCGCGGCCTTCGCATATGTCCGTCAGAATCGTAAGCGTCTGTCTAAGGCCTTCCCTGCACGTCGTGCATTTTCCGCAGCTCTCGTCAGCCAGGAACTTCACATAATAACGGGCAACGTCGACCATGCAGCTGCTGTCGTCCATAACGATCATTCCGCCGGAACCCATCATGGCGCCGTGTTCTGTAAGCGTGTCGAAGTCGACAGGCAGATCGAGTAAACTTTCGGGAATGCAGCCGCCGGAAGGGCCTCCGGTCTGCACAGCCTTGAAGGGCCTATCCCCGGGTATCCCCCCGCCAATGTCAAAAATGAGATGTCTCAGCGTAACGCCCATCGGAACCTCAATAAGGCCTGTACGCCTTACCTTCCCCACAAGGGCGAACACTTTTGTACCTTTACTGTTCCCGGCGCCGAGCGAAGCAAAGTCCGCTCCGCCCTTCGCAATGATCGCCGGTATGTTGGCGAATGTCTCGACATTGTTCAGTACGGTGGGTTTACCCCATAGACCTTTCTGTACTGAACGTATGTACTTTGCGTGCGGTTCTCCGACCCGCCCCTCGATGGAGGCAAGCAGCGCGGTGCTCTCTCCGCATACGAATGCTCCCCCGCCCCTGACGACCGAAAGCCGCAGCTTCTTCTCTGAACCCATAATTGATTCGCCCAGGACTCCCGCTTTCTCCGCGTCCAGTATCGCTTTTCGGACATGTTTCAGTGCCAGAGCGTACTCGTCCCTTATATAAAGGAAGCCCTCCTGCGCTCCGATGGCGAGCGCGCAGACAGCCATTCCTTCGAGCACCGAATGCGGATCTCCCTCTAGTACCGACCGGTCCATGAACGCTCCGGGGTCGCCCTCGTCGCCGTTGCAGACGACATACTTCGGGCTCTCATCATACCCTGCAGCGGCGCGCCATTTCCTCCCCGTCGGGAATCCGGCGCCGCCGCGCCCGCGCAGCCCCGAGTCCTCGACCTCGCGAATAATAGCGTCCGGCGTCATTTTCAGCGCTTTGCGCAGGGACTCATAGCCATCGCGTTCCATATAGTCACGGATACTTCCCGGGTCGATCAGACCTATATTGCGAAGGACGACTTTGTGCTGCGGCGCGTAGAAAGGATTGTCCGTCTGACGCAACACAGGATTTCCATCGTCGTCTCTGTAAAGCAGTCGTTCCGGAGGACTTCCGCCTAGGCTCGCAGCTATATCCGGCGCGTCCTCCGGTTTGACTTTATAAAATGAGATATCATCGGGCATGATGCGTACTATAGGCCCGTTCTCGCAGAATCCGTTGCATCCGGTTTCTTTGACTGCGGTCTCCACGGAAACGTCAGTCCCTGCGAGCGCAAAACGCAGCGCTTCGGCGACTTTAAGGCTTCCGTTGGCAATGCAGCCTGTACCGCAGCATACCAGTATTGTTCTGGTCATTTCAGTAGTTCCCTTTTCATGTTACTGCCGCGCTCTCCCTTATCGAGTCAAGAATACCGGGAAGCGACTCAAGCGTCACTTTTCCATAGTAGCTGTCGTCCACCATCATTACAGGCGCCAACGCGCATGCGCCAAGGCAGTTAACGAGTTCAAGCGAAAATTCACGATCCGTTGTCGTCCCGCCAGGCTCTATTCCGAGGTTGCTCTGAATGCCGTCCAGCAGCTCCATGCTTCCGCGAATATGGCACACAGTTCCGTCGCATATCTTGATTATATGCCTGCCTCTGGGAGTCAGGCTCAGAGCTTTATAGAAAGTGGCCATGGAGAACAGCGCTGACATCGGGCGTCCAAGATGCTCCGACATCGCCTCAAGCCCTTCGCGAGGTACATATCCGAACTTCCGCTGCATATCCTGCATCATTGCAAGCGTGTGCCTTGAATCCCGCGGATACGCATCAAGTACCGCGCTGAGTTCCTGCTTGGGAATGTCCTGCATGAACATCATCTCCTTAGTGGCGGCGAGTCTTGAGCATCATACCCGCCGCCGTCCGTCGCGCCGGACACACCCGCAGCGTCGGGTGTGCCCATTATCCTGTTTATTACCCTCCCGCGACCATCGGAAAAACGCATACGACGTCAGAATCAGAAAGCTGAGTATCTCTGCCTCTCAGATGCGTTATGCTTCTACCGTTGACGAGAACTATCGCGTTAACTCCGACGTCTGCGCCGTCCGGGGTAAACAGTAATTCGCGTATGGAAGGGCCATAGCGTTCCCCCAGCAATGTCATCAGCTCCCAGACGTCCTGCGGAGTAGAGACATCTGTCTCCTTAACGCCGGTTATATCGCGATATGTCGCGAAGAATTTTACCTTCACTATTTCTGTGCGAAGAGGATTCCCAATGACTGATCCTTCTCCTCTGTCGGAACTCCTTCTTCGTTCCAGCCGCGCAGCTCATAGTACTCTCCAAGCATCGAGTAAAGCTCAGCGACTTTGCCCGCAGCAGGCCCGCTCGGCAGCTTTTCACGCAGCAGGCGCGGCGGAAGCGTATCCTTTTCGACGCCTGCGGCAATATTAAAGTGCTTCTCGAGATTCCAGACACGCTCTCCCTTGAGAAGTATCTCCTCGTCTGTCTCATCAGTTCCGACCGCTTCGCGGTACTGAGCCGCAATCTCCGGCAATCCCAACCCGAAAGTTGTAAACAGGCAAATTCCCGCGGAGTCAATCAACGCCGTGAGGTCCTGGAACAGCTTCAAAAGCGCAGGTTTCCCCTCTGTCACCAGCGGGTCGACTTTTACCGGCACACCGAGCACCTCAGGGCTTGTCAGGTAACCGCGTACATGGCAGCCGCCGCGGTTGCTCGTAGCATACTCAAGCGCCATGCCCTGCAGAGCGCGGCCGTCATAAGCCGGCATCTCCTGCTTTTTCACGCTCATGGACAGTTCAGGATGCCCGTACTTTTCAGCCATACGATATGAACCTAATGCGAGCGTTTTCCCGAAACCTTCGTTTTTAGCCGTTGCCTCAGTGAGATCTACAATTGCGTGCGGATCACCGAAACGCAGCGCAAACCCGACGTCAGACTCCGGAATGGCTCCCATTTCCGAAAGCTCCATGGCGCAGGCAATGGTCGAACCCATGGTGATTGGATCCATGCCATACTCATTGCAGATGAAGTTGGCTTTGCATATGGCGGCAAGGTCGCTCACTCCGCAGGCAGCGCCGTAGGCCCAACCGGCTTCATACTCCGGCCCCTCGCCTGAACTCTTGAACGGCCCTTCGCTGACTTTTGTTACGCGGCCGCAGTCAATCGAACAGCCGAAGCAGCCCTTATTCTTCACAAGGTATTTCTCCGCAAGGGCTTCGCCGCCGGTCGCGTCGGCCTCGGCGAAATAGCTTCCGTCACGCCAGTTACGCGTGGGAAGCGCTCCGCTCTCGTTGATAATGTTGACCAGCACCTGTGTGCCGAGCGCCGCCAACCCCGTTCCGCCGACAGGATGAGCCTTGAGCTTTGCGCGCGCGTCCGTCAGCGCGTCGAGGAATTGCTCGGGCTTTGCCACAGTTGCGCAGCCTGTCCCGCGTACAGCAACAGCTTTCAGCTTCTTAACGCCCATAACAGAGCCAAGCCCTCCGCGGCCCGCCGCCCTGTGCTTATCGTTCAGCACGCCTGCGAACAGGCAGCCGTTTTCACCCGGAGGTCCGATGCACGCTATCTTGAAAGATTCACCGCACTCCGCGTTAAGGATGTCCGTGGTCTCGAACACTGTCTTCCCCCAAAGTGAGGATGCGTCGCGCAGTTCGACCGTGTCGTCATTAATATAAAGATACACCGGTTTTTTTGCGGCGTTTTCAAAGATGATCCCGTCAAAACCGGCGTATTTCAGCTCTGGCCCAAAGTAACCGCCTGCATTAGCAGCGCCGATCGTGCCTGTAAGGGGCGCTTTTGCGACGACCTCATAGCGCCCTGCAGACGCTGCTCCGGTCCCGGTCAGCGGCCCTGTCATGAAGATCAGGTTGTTCTCCGGCGACAGCGGTTCGACTTTCGGATCCACCTCATCGCAGAAATACTTTGTGCCGAGCCCTCGCGCTCCGATATAGTCGTGCGCGTCCTTCATGTTCAGAGGCTCACGCCGGATCGTTCCCTGAGCGAGGTCGATCCTCAGAATAACTCCTGTCCACGCGTTCATACTGCGTCCTCCTCTCCGAACACATCACTGAAACTCTGCGCAACTGCCTTTTTGCGATCCAGGTTTTCCGCCGGATCGACGTATTGGATGGCGCCGGAGGGGCAGTACTTCGCGCACTTCGGATCGCCGCCGCAGAGGTCGCATTTGAACATTCTCCTTGTAAGCGGCGAATAGCTGATGTTGCCGAGCGGACATGCGCTCATGCACATTTTGCAGACTATGCATTTTTCCGGGTCCATAACGACCGCATCCGTCGAGTCACGGGATATGGCGCCAACAGGACAGACCTTAAGGCAGCAAGCCTCCTCGCATTGCATGCACATTACCGGTACAGACGTCATTGCGTCTTCATAATGAATGACCGACACAGACGACTGACGCGGGTTGAATGTTCCGTTGTGTCCGAAGGAACACATCAACTCACAGGTCCGGCAGGACACGCATTTTTCCGGTTTGATGATGAGCTGTTTTGCCATGTTTTTCGCCCCACGCAAAACCTGCTTTGCATGGGACATGCCTCCTTTTCTGTAATATAAAGTTTACGACGTGTTTGCAAACCATTTCATTTTTTCGGCCTAATTCGCCGCTTGCTGCGCTATGCGGACATAATTCTATGAATATGACAACATAGTGCAGTTTGGTCATATACTACCATAATTGAACGGTAATTGCAAAGGCTTTTCGGTAATACTATATAATAAGCGTTACAGTTGTGTTACTATTCAGTGCCTCGGTGAGGTCGTTGCAATCACATTCCGAAAAGCGGAGGCATGGATGCCGGAGCGCACGAGTATGCGCATGGATGCGCATTCGAGTGAAAAGGAATGTGATGTAACGGCCGAACTAAGGTGGCACTGAACAGTAAC
>Ga0082212_10010344_pt1 | contig 11948 bp, 8 predicted proteins | sample TergutNt197P3_FD_71548 | JGI IMG/M metagenome (GOLD analysis project Ga0082212, IMG submission 71548) | Neocapritermes taracua P3 segment gut microbial communities from Petit-Saut dam, French Guiana - Nt197 P3 | ecosystem: Host-associated > Arthropoda: Insects > Digestive system > Gut ... | reverse complement strand
TATATTTTCATTTTTTTATTTATTTCCGGTTTTTTAATATATTTGCAAACAATTTAGCGCATATATTGTTATGAAAAAATTATTCATTATAAGTACAATCGTTATGTTTGGAACCATAGGCGCCGCACAGGATCGGCGTAGCGGGGCGCCCTGGACTACCCGCAGTGAAGTCATCGCGCAAAACGGCATGGTATGTTCGTCGCATCCGCTGGCCACGCAGGTAGGGGTAGATATTTTGAAAAGGGGGGGTACGGCAGTCGATGCAGCCATCGCCGTCAACGCGTGCCTTGGACTGATGGAACCGACAGGCTGTGGCATCGGCGGCGATTTATTTGCCATCGTGTGGGATTCCCGGACGAAAAAACTCTACGGCCTCAACGCAAGCGGACGTTCCCCTAAAACGCTGACTTCAGATTATTTCAAAAGCCATGGAATAACTGCCATACCTGCTTACGGGCCGCTTCCTGTAAGCGTTCCCGGCTGTGTGGACGGATGGTTTGAACTGCATACAAAATTCGGTGGACTACCTATGGCCGACCTGCTACAGCCTACCATTGATTACGCTCAAAACGGTTTTCCGCTTACCGAAGTGATTGCGCCCGGCATACAAGGCGGCATTGACCGCTTCGCACCATTATATCCTAATATCAGGGAGACCTATACTCCTAACGGTGAACGATGGAAAAAAGGCGACATATTCCGTAATCCGTTATTGGCCGGGACGTTGAGAAAGATTGCCCAAAAGGGTCGCGATGAATTTTACAAGGGCGAGATAGCTACCGTCATCAGCGATTTTATGCAAAAGCAGGGCGGTTTCCTGAGCTATGACGACTTATCGTCCCATCATTCGGAATGGATAGAACCGGTCAGTACAAACTACCGTGGCTACGATGTATGGGAACTGCCGCCCAACGGACAGGGAATTGCCGCCCTGCAAATGCTTAACATACTGGAACATTACGACATGGCATCGTATGGCTTCGGTTCTCCGGAACATATCCATTATTTTGTGGAGGCAAAAAAATTAGCCTTCGAAGATCGAGCAAAGTATTATGCCGATATGGGTTTTTATAATGTTCCCGTTCAATATTTAATTAACAAAGATTATGGCGCCCGGCGTTCTCAAAACATTTCCGACAGTCGCGCAGCCCAAACGCCTCAACCGGGCGTTATTGCCGATACCGACAATACGATTTACCTTACTGTGGCCGACAAGGACGGCAATATGGTGTCCTTTATCCAAAGCAATTACCGTGGAATGGGTAGCGGTATGGTACCGCCGGGTCTGGGTTTTATGTTGCAGGACCGCGGCGAACTTTTCTCGTTAGACCCGTCACATGCCAATGCCTACGCACCGGAGAAACGCCCCTTTCATACCATTATTCCCGCGTTTGTAACCAAAGACGGCAAACCCTTTCTCAGCCTTGGCGTGATGGGCGGCGATTTTCAACCGTTGGGACATGTGCAGATATTGCTCAACATCATAGATTTCGGCATGAACGTCCAGGAGGCGGGCGACGCCCCTCGCATTGACCACCTCGGTTCGTCTTCGCCCACCGGTAAAATACAGGAATCGGACGGAGGCAAAGTCGTGCTGGAAAACGGTTTCTCAACCTCCACTATCCGCCGCCTGCTGGCAATGGGTCATCAGGTGAGCTATGGTTTTGGTGGTGATTTTGGCGGCTATCAGGCTATTATGTATGATGAACAGCGTAAGGTATATTTTGGCGCATCCGAAAGCCGGAAAGACGGATGTGCCATGGGATATTAAAGATTTTTTTTGTTTTTAAAAAAAGTTATTATCTTTGCGCTTGTTAATAGATAATAAAAAACTACAAAACAATCAAAATCAGTCTTGTACGAGGCATATTTAATAAATATAAAATACTAAAATGAAAATTTAATGAAAAAAAAACGTGGATTATTTAGTTTTCAGAGACAGGGAAGATGGAATATATGCTGTATTCTGTTGTTGGCGCCCCTGTTTGTAATGGCCGCTAATCCTTCATCCGGAGAATTAACGGAAAAAGAAGCGATATCCCAACCTGGGAAAAGGATTTCGGGATATGTATACGATACGGACGGTATTTCGCTGCCGGGCGTAAACGTGAAGGTACAGGGCACGACCATAGGAACGAATACCGATGCCAACGGGCAATTCACCTTAAATGTGTCGGAAGGCGCCATACTCGAGGTAACATGTATCGGGTATGTGAAAATAACCGTGGCGGCTATCGACAATCTTCGCATCACGCTCGAAGAGAGCGCGCAAACTTTGGATGAAGTGATCGTTGTGGGTTATGGTACGGTCAAAAAGTCCGATTTGACCGGCGCTGTTGCATCGGTAGCATCCAAGGCATTTATCGATCAACCGGCTTCGGGTGGTATATCTGTTTTGGCCGGACGCGCGCCGGGTGTGGTTGTCAGGCGGACTAACGGAGCGCCTGGCGAAGGATCGACGCTTCGTATCCGCGGTGTCAACTCCATTCTGGGAAATAACGACCCGTTAGTCGTAGTGGACGGTAATTACGGCAGTATACCTGACATGTATGATATTGAATCAATTGAGATTCTTAAGGATGCATCTGCCACAGCTATTTACGGATCGCGGGGAGCCAACGGCGTTATTATCGTTACCACAAAACGAGGCTCGGAGGCAGGTAACCAGGTGAAATATTACTCCAATGTTTCGTTTGCACATAATCCCAGGAGCCGGTGGTATGATATGATGGATGCGAAGGAATATGCAGCATTTACGAATGAACTGTATCAGGCGAGGGGCAACAACCCTCCCTACAATCTTTCGGAAATAACAGGAGCCGGAACTAACTGGCAGGACGAAATATTCCGGACGGGATTATCGCAGAATCACAAAGTCGTATTGTCCGGCGGGAACGATAAAATGAAATACTACATTTCTCCCGTATATAATCAGGTGGACGGTGTTATCATCAATACCTGGGCCAAGAATTACGGAATAACCGCAAAATTCGACGCCGTACTGAACGATCGTATCTCATACCAGATTGAAGCGGGTATCAGTCACGGAGATACGTACAATCCCAATCTGGGAAGCGGTACCAGCCATGAGTACATGACCCTGTGCGCCGCCTTAGTATGGTCGCCAATACCCAAAGTGTACAATGATGACGGTTCCTTTGTGGAGAGGGATCCTATTTCGTCGCTGGTGTTAAACCCCGTCGCGCTAACCTCATTGAAAGATACGCGCTATTCGAATGGCGGAAATGTTGTGGGTAATATCAAGGTTAAAATCATCGACGGATTGACGTTTGACGGGAAAGCATCCATCAGCACATCAGCAAGCGGTACCCGTTATTTCCGTCCCGGCATCTTCTACAGTGGCGCCGCTAATGCTTCTCAGGAAAGTATAGAAGGCAAATCATGGTTAGTAAATGCGATACTTACTTACAGCAAGACGCTGGCAGAGAAAAATAATCTCACCATCATGGCCGGGTTTGAAGAAGCGCAGAGTGAATCGCGCCGTTTCAACGCCGTTGCCAATGATTTGTCCATTCATTCCGTTGAATTTGATGATCTGTCGCTTGGAAGAACGATTTCCATGGGTTCCAGTTACGGAAATGACGCGCTAAGGTCGTTTTTTACCCGCGCAACTTATAATTATGACTCGCGGTATTATTTCACCGGAACATTTCGCGCCGACGGATCTTCCAAGTTTCAGGGGAAAAACCGTTTCAGCTATTTCCCGTCGCTTGGCGTTGCCTGGCGGCTCTCGGAAGAGGATTTCCTGAAAAATTCGGATATCTTTCAAAACCTGAAATTAAGAGGTACCTGGGGTATTACCGGAAGTCAGGCGGTTGGCGCCTATGCTACCTATTCAATCATGTCAGGCTCGAACTACACCTGGGGTACGAATACACTTTACAGAGGCTACGGCCCCGGCGCTCCGGTCAATCCCAATTTACAATGGGAAGAAACGACCACAACCGACTTGGGATTTGATATCACCACACTGAGCGGCAAACTGAATTTTTCGTTCGACTATTATTACAAGAAAACCGATAAGCTGCTTAACAACAGCAAGGTACCCCTCTATAACGGCGGCGGAAATGTTGCTACCAATGTTGGCAGCATTGAGAACAAGGGATTTGAGGCCAACCTCAATTATGTACTTTTTGAAAACAGGAACTGGTCGTATGACGTCAACATGAACGGCTCGCTCAACCGGAACAAAGTGCTGGACATCGGCGATGAGCAGGAACGTCTTTTTGGCGGTTCTTCTGTTGCAGGCGCCATGCCGCAAAGTCCGTTTATCATCATGCCGGGGCATCCCATCGGTACTATTTACGGATATAAATATATGGGTCTCTGGCAATTAGGAGATGTTGTGGAAGCTGCTCAATATCAATCTCTACCGGGTTTTTACCGTTACGATGACCTGAATGGCAACGGCGAGTATGACGCGGGCGATTATCAGGTGATCGGATGTGCCAGTCCGAAATTCACATGGGGATTCAACAATCACCTGTCGTGGAAAAACTGGGATTTGAATGTGCTGCTCGAAGGTCTGCATGGCCGCGACATCATCAACCTCACCTATGCCTTAACAACCAATACGATTGATAATGCTTTGACTATTACGTCGCGTGAAGGTAAAGACCGGTGGTCGCCGGAAAATCCCTACGCGAAATTTTCCAGTTTGAAACAAACAGACTATACCATAAAGACCAATTCCGACCAGTGGATACAGGATGGCAGTTATGTGAAAGTACGTAACGTCAGTTTGGCGTACCGGTTTTCAAAGAAAATGATCAGGTATGCCGATGCCCGGCTGGCATTGAGCGTTCAGAATTTATGTATGTTCACCAAGTACAAGGGCTACGATCCGGAAGTATCTTCGGCAAAAGGTTCCGATACGGACGCAGGTCTGGACTGGTATGCCTATCCGAATCCCAGAAGTTTTACCATTAGCCTGTCAGTTGATTTTTAACCTGTTAATAAAAAAGCAATGAAAAAAGATTTAAAATATATATGGATAGCAGCGGCGCTCCTTTTTAACGCCTGCTCGTCGAATGATGATTTTCTGGAAGAGAAATTTTCCGGAAAATTATTTCCGGAATCATTCTATAGCAATCAGGATGAATTGGAATTGGCAAACAACGCATTATACCGCAGTCTGAGCAAGTCATTTCATTCCTATTATACGACTTTCCTTCGTATGCTGTATAGTGGAGACGATATTACATCCCCGATAACCCAGTCAGACCTTTACATCTATGCAGCAGCGGATGAGGATTTGAGGGAAGGATGGCAGAAGGCATACGAGGCTATTAACAGAGCCAACGGGATTATTGAGAACTACCATCGGGCGGAAGGTACGCTCAGCGAGGAAAAATTGAATTATTATGCCGGACAGGCTCATTTTGTACGCGCCTACATGTATTTCTGGCTGGTACGTATTTTTAACGATATTCCGTATGTCACGACTGTGCGTGAAGACGACAAAAAAATGGAACTGACAAAAGCAGCAGATGTTTATGATTATATTGTTGAAGATTTGAAACTGGCGGAACAGTGGCTTCCGGATACATGGAACGGTATAGACCAGGTGAAGCACAACGGCGCCGGTATTACCAAAGGCGCAGCCAAAGCTACGCTGGCATCTGCTTACCTGTTCATGACCGGTTATCCGGTGCTGAAACCTGATTATTACCGTTTAGCGAAGGAAAAAGCCGCCGAAATAATCAATAGTGAAACCTATTACGGCTACCGTCTGCTCGACCATTGCGCGGAGTTATGGAAACCGTTGCCGAAGTTGAACGACGAAATGGTGTTTGCTCTTGTATACGACGGCATAGAAGATTACAATGTCAATGGCCCCACGTATTGTCGTCCAACTGAACTGGGCGGATGGGGTGGCCTGTGTTCGGAAACCAACTTCTTCCTCCGGTTCCCTGCCGGCGAACGGAAGGAAGCAACATACCTGTATGAGTTTCCGATGGAAAACAGAAGGCTTACGCTTCCGTGGCCGGAAGGCAAACCGATGACCTCCTGGCAGGAATTAGGCTGGCGTCCTTTTATCAACAAAATGTGGGAATGTGAAGGCTCCGAAGGCCCTACCAAATGGGTCATACCGGATGGTATATGGAGAAGCTCGCGTACCAACCCGATGATCCGATATGCAGAGGTATTGTTGATTTATGCCGAAGCGCAGGCTATGGCCGACGGCGGTCCTAACGGGATGGCTTACGACTGTATCAATCGTGTGCGGAACCGTGCTTTTGCCGGCGTAGGTTCCACACAGAACAACCTGCAACCCGGGCTGAACGCCACCGCTTTCCGTGACTCCGTATTTGTGGAGCGCGGCTGGGAATTTGCCGGTCTTGAATATTGCAGCCGCTGGTTCGACCTTGTTCGACTGGAATTAGTGGAAGATGCGATAAAGGTGACTCCCGACCACAGTTATCTGCCAGGACGACACCCCAATGACGGCGCACCCATCCGTACGCCTTCAAAACCTGAAAGCTATTTTCACCCCCGTCCGGAAGAAGATGCATTGTTAAACCCGAATATCAGGTAATAATAAATAAAAAAAAGAGATATGAAAGCAAGATATTTAATATATGGATGTTTATTAGCCGGTCTTTGTTTATCCCTGCCCGGATGCGACGAAGATGAGAAAGTAACAAATATAACAGGCATAACCGTTACGCCTGCAAATATTTCCCCGATGGAAATCGGCGATGAACTGGAACTGACAGCCGCATTTACACCGGCAGATGCTACAGAAGACATCATCTGGAAATCATGGAATGAAAATATTGTCAAAATAGAGGGTACAGGCGCCAAAGTCAAACTCAAGGCAGTCAGCTTCGGTGAAACAAGGATTTTCGCAACAAGTACATCGAGAATTGTTGTCAGTCCGGATATCAATATAAAAGTCAATTCGGATGATTATGCAGGCCTAATGGTAGGTAATTACCTCGGAGCAGGAAAGTCGGGCATGGGCGATATCTCTGACGCAAATATCAAATTAGAACGCGTCGGCCTTTCAAACACCTCGGTGAAACTGACCGTCGTAGGTGTGATGGCATCTTTTGGCGAACAGACCATTACCGGCGAATCACTGGATATTTCACTTGGCAACGCAGCGGGATTGTACAATCTGAACGGTAAAGCCAAGTTGACAATTCCGGGCTTAGTCACTTTCGATTTTACGGTAACCGGACAATTTAACAATGCCGACAAGTCGCTCACGCTGAAGTTTGTCGATCCGGTCACTGCCGGATTTCCGCTTGAAATTGACATGACCGCCGTACCGGGCGAGCCGACAGATTACGGTGCGCTGGCGGCAGGCGCCTATGCAGGAAAAGCAGACGTCGAAAGCGCCATGGGGCCTATGTCGGGCCTTGACATGGATGTTACGCTAACCCGCATCAGTAGCAGCAAGGTTGACATGCTCATCACATCAGCCATGGGGAACATTACCCTCAAGGAAGGCCAGGAAATAGAAGTTTCAGCCGGAACAGCTGCAAACACATGCAGATTGACGGGCAACGCTTATATGGCAGCATTCGGTATGGATATGACTGTTACCGGTACGATCAACCTGATTGAACATACGCTGACAATGGAATTATCAGGTGAATTCATGAGCGCCAGCATCACGGCGGAACTGGATATCGCCAAAATTGTGGCGGGTGAATATATCGGCGAAGGCGCAATGTCCGGCATGATGGATATGGATTTATCAGGCGTGGAAATAAGCATGGAGCGAAAAAATAAAACAACAGTGAATATGTTTGCTGTAACTGCGCTGGCATCCATTGACTGTGATTTGACCGTAGCGCCTGACGGTAATTTCTATTCCCTTCGCGGCGCTACCAGTATCATGGGTATGGATTTTACAGTCACAGGTACGTATAATCCATTAAATCATACGGTTACGCTAAGCATAAATAACCCTGCATTACAAATTGAATTATCAGCCGTAAAGCAGTATCTTTTATAAAATCAACCAAAATTATTATATTAATATTTTAAATGTAAACAAAATGAGAAAAATGTATGTTATTTTAGCGGGTATGTGCCTGCTGTGTGTGTCAGTTGCAAACGTGAAAGCCGCAGATGATATCAAAACGAAGTTAAAGGGAAAATGGGAAATCACCGTTCCCCAGGCGCCTGATGAATATCAAAAGTTTAACGCTGAATTTAAGGAAAAGGATGGCGTGATATTCATGGATTTCGCTGGCGGAGATATTGAAGTCAAGGATCAGAAATTTACCGAAAAAGACGGCAAACTGTCAACCAATATCTATGTTGGCGAATATGTAAAAATTGTCGTCTTTGAGGAAAAAAATGTTTTAAAAGGCACAGCAGATACATCAATGGGTACACTACCTTTTACTTTAAAGAAAATAGAAGAAAAGAAAAAGTAAAACCGGGAGTACAGTCGCATGAAAAGAATTATAAGTATTGGGGCATATATTTTTGTTTGCCTTCTGACAGTCATGTTTCAAGGCAAAGCACAGACCTATTCGCCATTTGGCGTTTGTATGCACCTTCAGGGAGGAGCGGAGCATGTTCAAATGCCTGCAAACCTCCGGATGGCATATGATGCCGGAATACGCTGGGTGCGCGCCGATTTTTCCTGGGGAACCGTCGAAGGACCACAGGGAAACTGGCATTATGAACCGCTGGACATTGTAGTAGATGAAGTGAATAAGGCGGGACTTAACATGCTGGGACTTTTAATGGGTCGTCCGGCATGGGGTCGCCCGGTCTGGGAACAAATGGATAACTGGCTCCTGTATGTCGAAAATGTCGTTAGGCATTTTAAGGGCAAGGTGAGATACTGGGAAATATGGAACGAGACGAACCTCTATCCGCGTTTCTGGGACAAAGCCAATGATGGGGAAAACTATGCATCAATCCTGAAAGCCGCTTACAGGAAAATCAAGGAAATAGATCCGGGTGCGACCGTCGTTTATGCCGGTACGGCAGGCATTCCGCTGGATTATATTGAACAATCGTTTGCGGCAGGCGCCGGCGACGGTTTCGACAAGATGGCTGTGCATCCCTATCGTGCATTTATTAACAGCTGGGATGCGACAGATCGTTTCAGGGAAGATATTGATAACTTACGGGCGTTAATGGTGAAATATAATATTGGCCATAAAGATATCTGGTTTACTGAAATGGGCGTTTCTTCCATGGCCGGTGTCGCAACCAGAGGTCAGGATGTCTTTCACGAGATAAAAGCCGAAACAGGTAAAGACTGGAAAATAGCGGTTGTATGTGATGATGACTTTCCGGTTGATCCGTCTTTTACAGCACAAACTCTCCGTGCGTTTTTCCCTCCCGGATTTCAATTGGACACTGTTGAAATTCTTGACCTGAGGCGAGTCGGCGCGAATAATTACGATGCGGTATTTTTTCCGCCATCTGATAATATTCCGCTACATATCAGCCAGGTCATCACACCGTACCTGACACGGTATATGCTTGGCGGCGGAAAAGTCTTTTATCAAACGAGGAACGGCAATCTGTTCTATTACGGTGATGCCGCTGAGAAAGAGACCCGGCAGGCGATTTTTATTACGCAAACGATATGTCTTTCGTTGCGATTCGGCATTGAAAAACATTTCCTGTATGAAATGGAATCGCCCGGAGAGAACTTTTTTGACAGGGAAGACAACTTTGGGCTTGTCCGACGGGGTCTAAGTCCGAAACCGGCCTATCATGCACATGCTACACTGGGCAAACTCCTGCCGGAAGGTTCGAAGATTGACAATTCCATCGAATGGAGACAAAACGATTGTTGTGTCGTCAGCTGGAAGCAACCGGGTGGCACGCGTGTCTGGGCTGTCTGGTCGCCTGAAGGCGAGCGGAAAGTGAGCGTGAAAATCGGCAAGGGTTTCCAAAAGGCAATCCATTGTTTGGGTAGCGCGTTACCGGACGTTACGGAATCATCTAAAACGTTAGAAACCAGCCCCAGCATTATCTACCTCGTAGGACCGGAAACGGTAGAAATTCAATAGTAATATTTTTCGGAATGAAAGTATCTTATATCGTATTTATTTGTTTATGCCTGTCAGGTTCTTCATGCGCCGGCAGGAAGTCTGCCGACGATTTAAGAACAAAGGTAGCAGGCCAATGGGAAGTCAGCATTGCCGGTTTGCCTTTTGCAAACAGTTTTATCCTTGATATCAGGGAAAAAGACAAGGCGATCGTCTTTGACATCATCCAGGATCAAAGTTTTGCCGAATTGGATATAAAAGAGATGAGATTTACCGAAAAAGACGGCAAATTATCGGCGAATTTATACATTGGCGAGTTCATCAAATTAATCATCTGGACTGAAGAAGACATCGTAAAAGGTGAATTACGCGCTTCAATGATTGGTGATTTACCTTTGATTTTGAAGAAATTATAAAGTGTGTAAGAGATGAAAATTTTCAGTTGAAAATTTTCATCTCTTCTTTTATATCAATAATCTCGGCGCAAGTTAGGAATGAAGTGATTGAAACGCCCAAAACGCCATGAAGATTTAAGTTCTGGCCTGTAAGAAACAGGTTTGGTTCGGGTGTTCGGGGAGATAACAGGGTCGTCAATAATTGGTCGTAATTCTTACGAATACCATAAGCCGAGCCATGCGGCATACCGGTGTAATCGCGATATGTTAGCGAGGTACTTGTGTATATTTGTTCCATTGCATCTTTCGGATTGGCAAAATCCCTCAAACCGGGGATGTATTCTGATATTAACTTTATACAGGCTTCCGCTTTTTGATTTTTAAACGACAGGTAATCGCCACCCCGATGACCCACACAGGTTCCTGTCCATTTCTCCACTTCCTGCGGGTACATGGGGGTTAGAATATCTATATTGCCTGTTGCCTTGCCACTACAGGGTGGTTGAAACGAGACGATTGCGCATGTATTTACATTTTCCGGTTTATAATCGGCATATTGCCACACATCACCGGTTTTATATACATAAATATTCCGGTTTAGATAGGGAATCGTATTCTCTTTTAGCGCGATATTCACCGTAAAAACACCAAATGTATTTTCCAGGTTATTAATCCTTTTGCGGTAAATTTTCCGTAAAAGTCCGCTTTCGGCTATCAATGCAAGCACCGATGCCGGATGGATATCGGCGATAAAATAGTCCGCTTCGAGTCTACCGGTAACATTTACCTCTGCGGCAGCGATTTTGCCATCTGCTTCGATCAGTCGCGTTACTTCGGCGTTCATGCGAACGGTTCCGCCATTCGCCTCAATACGCTTTATCAGTGTATCTGCGATTTGCGAACCTCCTCCCTCCAGACGCCACGCACTCTGTATATAGGAACTGTTTATCTGTGCAAAAGTATATAAAGGTAAAGTTGACGGATTCAATTCCATTTTCAGAGAGGCGCCGGATAGCACTTGCCGGAGCAGGGGATCATCAAAAGCCGAAACTAAGTAATCGTATGCCGACTGAGCAAAAAGAGAAGTCCCAAATAAATCTTCTTCGCTTTGCTTAGCGAACACACTGAAAATATTATCAGCTACCTGTTGCAAAAATTTTGTGTATTTTCTTAAATTCTCCCGCTGGTGAGGAAAATGTTCGGAGAGCGATCCGGCAAAACGCTCATATCCGTTTGCAAACAAATAGGATTTATTGTGAAGGATGACTTCATCGAAACCGTTTTCATCCATGCGACGCCAAGGTAAATCCATCAGCCCGAAATAGTCGAAAAGCCGGTGTAAGGGTTGTCCGGCGTCTAATCCGCCGACATAATGAAATCCGGTATCGAATGTATGTTTGCCGCGACGAAAAGTTTGCAGACACCCGCCCGGCTGCGTGTTTTTTTCAAGCACGCACACTTTTAATCCATGCTTTGAAAGGATGTACCCGCACTGCAATCCGCCCAATCCGCTTCCGACTATTACTACATCATATTTTTCCATATCGTTTTCTCA
>Ga0082212_10010343_pt1 | contig 11949 bp, 11 predicted proteins | sample TergutNt197P3_FD_71548 | JGI IMG/M metagenome (GOLD analysis project Ga0082212, IMG submission 71548) | Neocapritermes taracua P3 segment gut microbial communities from Petit-Saut dam, French Guiana - Nt197 P3 | ecosystem: Host-associated > Arthropoda: Insects > Digestive system > Gut ... | reverse complement strand
CCGACGCCGGAGCGCCCCGACCTGTGCGCCCGCTTCCCCGGCCTGCCGCCGCTGCCGGAGCGGGAGCGTTATGCCGCGTCGGATGAGTCGCTCTCGGTTTGCCGGGGTGAGAATGCCGTAAGCCTTGCGGTGGCGTGCCAGTGCTTCTGGGCGTACAGGAGGCTGCACGGCCTGACCGCGGCGCACCCGGTCTACGCGACCCTGCTCGGGGATTATTTCTTCAGCGTTTTCTCAAAGAACCTGATCCCGGTCGACAGTGTGGCGCTCAATGACGAGTTCGCGAGATTTCTCGCAGGCGATACAACGGCGCCCGCAGGGGTCGATAGTTATCTGGAGTTTGTCCGTAATCTACCAAATATCGTGGGGTCATAACCATGGTCGAGACTAACAGGATCATTGAAAAAAGAATAACAAGCAAGATCCTGTACCGCGATATGCAGCTTGCGCTCGGTTTGATGACCGACCGGCTCGGCGGGATGGCGGGGTCCGCGAAAGGCCGGATGGGGGAGGACCTCTCGGAAGTCCTTTGCTCCGGCGGGAAGAGGCTCAGGCCGATACTCGCGTTTATGTGCTACCGTATGGGCGGCAGCCGGGAAACGGATATCCTGCCTTTGATGTGTATGCTTGAACTGATGCATACCGCGTCGCTCATCCACGATGACGTGGTTGACAGCGCCGGGATGAGAAGGGGTAAGCCGACGATAAACTTCCGGAAGGGCGACTTCGCCGCCGTTCAGAGCGGGGATTTCCTCCTGGCCAAGGCGATGGAGCTCCTGTATGTGTACAAGGGCATGGGCATAAACGAGATGCTTGCTGACGTTTCATACAACATGACGACCGGCGAGCTGGCCCAGCAGTCGGTGCGCTACAGGCCGGAGCTACAGTCGGTAGATTCCTATTACGACCTTATTTATAAAAAGACCGCCCTGCTGTTCGCGGCGAGTTGCTGGTGCGGCGCCATTGCGGGCGGGATGGGCGAAGAGGATGCGTTGGGCCTGTTCCGATACGGCGAGAAGTTAGGCCTGGCTTTTCAGCTCCGCGACGATTTGATCGATTATTCGGACGAGTCCGGGAAGTTCCCCGGGCAGGACGTCAGAAACGGGATGTTCACGTTGCCGCTGTTGATGCTTTTGGAGCGCGGGGACACGCCCCCGGCGGTGCGGGAGCTGCTTATAAAGCGGGACAAGACCAACGACGAGGTGGCACACCTGATTGAGTTCGTGAGGGGCGGCGATGCGCTCGCGCACACGGAGGCGGCGGTGGGTAACAGTAGTCACGAGGCAATAAGCGAGCTTGAGAGGTTCGCCGACTGCCCCGAAAAGAAGGGGCTTTACGATCTGGCGTCATCGCTGATGAAGCGTCAGTTTTAGGTAGCCGCCGATTAAACTGTAAATTACTAATTTTTGGCCGGGGCTGTGAATCGGCCCGGTCGACGAGGGGATGATAATAAGTATGGATGCATGCTTGAACAAGGATGAAGGCAGGGCATTATCAAGGAAGATCGCGTCGGAGTCGGACGTCAAACTGCACGAGTGCTACCAGTGCGGGAAATGTACGGCCGGCTGCCCTATGGCGCACGCGATGGACGTCATGCCGCGGCAGGTGGTGCGGATGCTGCAGCTTGGCATGTCCGAAAAGCTTATGGAGTCGAGGACTATCTGGATCTGCGCGGCGTGCCACACCTGCGTCGAGCGCTGCCCGCACGAGATCGACCTGCCTACGCTGATCGAAAGGACGCGGTACGAGGCGAAGAAGCTGAAACACTGCGCGGTCAGCGAGGTCAACGTGTTCACGGAGGCTTTCCTCGCAAACGTCGAGCTTTTCGGGAAATCACAGGAGGTCATTCTCGAAGGGTTGTACAACACGCTAACGAGGAACTTTCTGCAGGACATGAACAATGTGCCGCGAATGGTCCTAAATGGGCTCATCAAGCCCGAGCTGCACACGGTCAAGGAAAAAGGTAGTGTTCGCAAAATCATGGACGCTGCGAGGAAGGAGGATGAGCGATGAGATATGCTTTTTACCCCGGGTGTTCCATGAGTTCCACCGCAATCGCCTATAAGGAGTCAATCGATTACACGGCGAACAAGATCGGGCTCGAGCTTGTCGAGATACCCGATTGGAACTGCTGCGGGGCGACAAGCGGGCACACGAAAGGGCATTGGCTCGCCCTTGCGCTTCCCGCAAGGAATCTCGCCATAGCTGAGAAAAAGTGTATGGATCTTGATATCGCGATCGCATGCGCGTCGTGTTACTCAAGGATGAAGCATACGTCGCACGCCGCGCGGGGCAGCGAGGAAACGCGGCAGAAGCTCGAAGGTATGATTGAAATGCCGCTTAAGGCGAGCGCGGAGGTATTATCGTTCCTTGAGATCTTCAACAGGCCGGAAGTAATGGAGGCGTGCAAGGAGAAGATCGTGCGTTCGCTCACGGGGTTCAAGGTCGCCTGCTATTATGGCTGCCTCACTTCCCGACCCAAGGAAGTCGTCGGCATGGAAAGCCCCGAGAACCCGGTGATGATGGATAATATAGTGGCGCTTACCGGGGCCGAGCCGATACAGTGGGATTTCAAGACGGAGTGCTGCGGCGCGAGCCATCAGGTAGACGCGCCGAACGACGCGAGGCCGCTCATTGAGCGCATTTTCAGAAACGCAAAGCTCAGCGGCGCGCAGGCTGTCGTGACGGCATGCCCGTTATGCAACCTCAACCTGGACATGCGCGAAGGGGAAATCAATAAAAACCGGGGCACTGCTTTCAATATGCCGGTATACCAGTTCACGCAGTTGCTTGCGGTCTGCATGGGCGCGTCCGCCAAGGAAGCGGGGCTGTACAGGCATTTCTACCCCGCGTACGACAAGCTCAACGATGCGCTTAGAAAGGCAGGTGAAGCCGTATGAGCAGAATCGGCGTATTCGTCTGCCACTGCGGGACAAACATAGCCCAGACCGTTGACGTCGAACGTCTGGCGAAGGAATCGCTGGGGTTCCCGGGCGTAGTGTTTTCGTCCACATATAAGTATTTATGTTCAGAGCCGGGGCAGCAGATGATAAGGACGGCAATCGAGGAGAACGACCTCGACCGGATTGTGATAGCATCGTGTACACCGAGGATGCACGAGGTCACGTTCCGGAAAATGCTGCTTGGCACAAAGGTGAACCCATATATGCTCGAAATCGCTAATATCCGCGAGCAGTGTTCGTGGGTCCATACCGACAAGGATCTGGCGACGATAAAGGCCCTGGACCTTGTGCGTATGGCCGCAGCAAAGGCCGAGCGCAACGAGCCGCTGTTCCCGTCGTCTATCGGTATCGTAAAGAAGGCGCTTGTCATCGGTGGCGGCATAGCCGGGATTCAGGCGGCGCTGGATATCGCGGACGCGGGGCATGAGGTCACAATTGTTGAGAAAGAGCCGTCGATCGGCGGCCATATGGTCATGCTCGACAAGACTTTCCCGACGCTTGACTGCTCGGCGTGTATCAGCACGCCGAAAATGGTCGAGGCCAGCACGCACCCGAACATAGCGCTTTGGACCTCGTGCGTCGTCGAGTCGGTAAGCGGGTACATAGGCAACTTCGAAGTCACGATCCGCAAGAAGGCGCGTTATGTCAACCACGATATATGCACCGGGTGCGGTTTATGCGAAACGAAGTGCCCGGCCAAGACAGTCAGCGAGTTCAACCAGGGCATGGCGGAGCGCCGGGCGATTTTCAAACCGTTCGCGCAAGCGGTGCCATCGAAACCGGTCATCGACGCCGTGAACTGCAGGAAACTTAACGGCACGATGAACTGCGGCGTGTGCCAGAAGCTCTGCCCGCTGGAGGGCGCGATCAACTTCGAGGATCAAGACGAGGTCGTGACCGAGACCTACGGCGCGATAATCGTCGCGACAGGCTATGAACTCATCGACTGGGAGAATTGCTATCAGGAGTACGGCGGCGGCCGATTCCAGGATGTGATAACCGGATTGCAGTTCGAGAGGATAGTAAGCGCTTCCGGGCCCAATGAAGGGCACATCCTGCGCCCGTCGGACGGCACGGAGCCGAAGGATATCGTGATAATAAAATGCGTCGGCTCGCGCGATCCGAACAAAGGCAAGACCTGGTGCTCGAGGGCCTGCTGCATGTACTCTGCAAAGCATGCGCACCAGATCATCGAGAAAATACCGGACGCCAACGTATATATATTCTATATGGACGTCCGCACGCCGGGTAAAGGCTACGAGGAGTTCTACGACCGCACGCGCGAGGACGGGGCGAATTATATCAGGGGCCGCGTGTCGAAGATATATAAAGAGGGCAAAAGGCTCGTCTGCAAAGGCGAGGACTCGCTGCTTGGTATGCCGGTGCTGGTGGAGGCCGATATGGTAGTCCTGGAGACGGCGATGGTCCCGTCGGACAATATCAGGGAACTCACAGGGGCTCTGTCCATTTCCGTCGATACCGAAGGCTGGATACAGGAGGCGCACCCGAAGCTGCGTCCCGTCGAGACGCAGACGGCAGGGGTTTTCCTCGCGGGCACATGCCAGGGGCCGAAGGACATTCCCGACACTGTCGCGCAAGCGTCCGCCGCCGCCGCCAAGGTCTGCGGGCTTCTGAGCAAGGCGGAGATGGAGACCTCGCCGATAATCAGCTCTGTGGACCAGGAGATCTGCTCAGGTTGCGGGCAGTGCGAGAACTTATGCCCGTACCAGGCGATTTCACTGATCGAGATTGATTCGCGCGCCGGCGCAAAGAGGGTCAAGCGGGGCGTCGCTGATGTGAATACCGGGCTATGCCAGGGTTGCGGCGCGTGCGCCGGGACATGCCGGGCCGGCGCTATCGATTTGCGCGGCTTTAAGAATGGCCAGATTTTGAGGGAGGTGGATGCGCTGTGCATATAGATGAGAATTGGGAACCTAAGATACTTGCGTTCTGCTGCAACTGGTGCACATACACAGGCGCCGACCTTGCGGGCCTAAACAGGATGAAGTACCCGACGAACGTGCGCGTGGTAAGGGTGCCGTGCTCAAGCAGGGTCAACCCGCAGTTCGTGATCAGGGCGTTCCAGAAAGGCTGCGACGGCGTATTGGTATGCGGCTGCCACCCGGGGGACTGCCACTATTCCACGGGCAACTACTTCACGAGGCGGCGGTATATGCTGATGCAGCGGCTATTAGATTTTAATGGGATCGACCCCGGACGTTTCCAGGCAAGATGGATATCCGGGTCGGAAGCGGCAAAGTTCCGGGACACGATGACGAAGGCTTCAGAACAGATAAAGAAACTCGGCCCGAACGTAAAATTCCGCGAAGCCCCCATAGAAGGCGGTGGGTTTGATGAGTGATATCGCAGCGAAACTGCAAGATACGGCAAAAAAGCTTCTCAGCGACGGGACCGTCGGTTGCGTAATAGGTTGGGAAGCGACGAGGTTCCCGGATAAAACAAGGCCGGCGTTCATAATGAAGCCGGAAGACGCCGGGAAACTGGTCTGGAACAAATACTGCGTCAACAGCCTCGCGAAGTACGCGCTGGACGACAGGTATCCGGACAGCAAAATCGGGATATGCGTAAGGGGATGCGACTCCAGGGCGGTGAGCCGTATGCTTACCGACAAGCAGGTGGAAAGGGAGAACCTTTACCTTATCGGGCTGCCTTGCGACGGCAAGGATATGGAAGTGTGCGAGACTTGCGCGCATAAAAACCCAACGATATTCGACGAGATGATAGGCGACGCCGTCAACGAGACGCCGGGCGACCGGTTTGCGCAGGTTGCTGAGATGGAGGCGATGTCGCCGGAAGAGCGGTACGCTTTCTGGGAGACGCAGTACAACAAATGCATACACTGCTACGCATGCCGCAATATCTGTCCGGCGTGCAACTGCCGCGAGTGTTACGCAGACTCCAGGAGCACGGCATGGCAGGGCAAGCAGTTCAACACCGCGCAAAACCAGGTCTACGGCTTGACGCGCGCGTACCATGTTGGCGACCGCTGCATAGAGTGCGGTGAGTGCAACCGTGTCTGCCCGATGGATATCCCTGTCATGCGGCAGACAAAAAAGATCCTCAAGGATATAAACGAGCTTTTCGGCAGCTACGAGTGCGGCATGCCTGACGACAGAGCGCAAATACTCGGCGAGTACGACCTTGGCGACGCCGATGAGTTCATGTAGGGGGGCGGGAATATGCTGCTTAATAAAAGTGATTTAGTAAACGCGCTTAACGTCCTCTCAGACGGGGCGGATGTGTTTGTCCCGGGCGAGCTGGGCGGGATAACCCGGTTTGTGCCTTGGGATCTGAAATCCGGGGTCGAGCTGTCCGGGGACAATACCACGCTCCCGCCCAAGGATATAATGTTCCCGAAAACGGAGAAGATGTATGCGTACACGACGGGCAAGGACGCGCAGGTCAAGGAGCTGGCGGACGACCGGAAGCAAATCGTGTTCGGGTTACGGCCGTGCGACATGGAAAGCATAATGCGGCTCGATCAGGTGTTCTTCGAGAAAGAGTTCAGGGATGAGTTTTACGCCCGCAAGCGCGGGAATACCACGTTTGTGGCGATAGCGTGCGCGGAGCCTCAAAAGACATGCTTTTGCGACAGCGTGGGGTTAGACCCGAACAAAGCGCCCGGCGCCGACGTGCTTCTGCGTGACAACGGCGACAGCTACGGGGTCACGGCGCAGACGGACAAGGGTAAGGAAGTCGTCGAGCGCTTGAAGGACGTCCTCAAAAAAGGCGAGACCAAGCCGGGAAGCGTAAAGTGTACCTTGAAAGCGAAAGTGAACGACGAGTTGCACACCAAACTGGCGGGGATGTTCGAGCATCAGATCTGGGATGAAGTGACTAAAGCCTGTATCGGCTGCGCCACATGCACATTCGTCTGCCCGACCTGCTACTGTTTTGATATCAACTCGGAAAACAAGGGCAATGAAGGCGTCAGCTTCAGATGCTGGGATTCGTGTATGTTCTCTGAATATACGCGGATGGCGGGCGGCCACAACCCCAGACCGACAAAGAAAGAACGCCTGCGTAACAGGTATATGCATAAACTCTCGTATTTCAAGGACAGGCACGGGTCGCTCCTTTGCGTCGGCTGCGGCAGGTGCATAGATAAATGCCCGGCGCATCTTGATATTGCGGAGTTCATAGACAAAGCGGCGGAGGTGACGAAGTGATGAGCCATGACTGCCAGGGGGTCAACCCCCTTATCCCGCAGGTATGCGTTATCAAGGAGTTCCATGATGAAACGCCCGACGTCAGGACGTTCCGCATCCAGACGGAGGACGGTAAGAAACCATTCGACCTGAAGCCGGGGCAGCTTATTATGTTGTCGCTGTTCGGCGTCGGGGAGGCGATGTTTTCGATAACGGCGCAAGGCGAAGACTATATCGAGTCGACGATAAAGCGGGTCGGAGAGTTGACCAACGCGCTGCACCAGGTCCCCGCAGGGCAAAAAGTCGGGGTCCGCGGGCCTTACGGCAACTTTTTCCCGGCGGATGAGCTAAAAGGCTGCGACCTCCTGTTCATCACAGGCGGGTTCGCGCTTGCCCCGGCACGTTCGCTGATCCTGCATTGCCTGAAGAACCGGGCCGATTACGGTAAGATAGACATTCTGTACGGCGCGCGCACGGTTTCAGACCTGTGCTTCAAGAACGAGTTGTTCGAAGAATGGCCAAAGCAGAAGGATACGAAAGTCCATGTCACGATTGACGTGGGCGAGGAAGGATGGGACGGCAACGTAGGGTTCGTGCCCACGTATATGGAAGAGCTCGCGTTCCAGCCTGCTAAGAACCTGAAGGTCATCCTGTGCGGGCCGCCGATAATGATCAAGTTCTGCTCCCAGGGGCTTCTTGAACGGATGGGGTTTGATAAGAAGGACGTCATAACAACGCTCGAGATGCGCATGAAGTGCGGGATAGGGAAGTGCGGGCGTTGTAATATCGGCAACAAGTATGTATGCCTCGACGGGCCGGTGTTCACGCTGGCCGAGCTGGATGAGATGCCGGACGAGAAATAGACGCCGGGCGACCGGCAACAGGCAAAGCGTCAGTCAATAAGCGTTTTCCATTCCGGTTTATCCGAGGTATGGAGTTATATTTAAAATTTTTTGGAGGTAATTATTAGATGAAAAGCTACAGCCAGGAATATGTACTGAGAAGAAGCGGTAGTGGCGTGCTGGGGAAGATAGCCATAACGGCGCTTGCCGGGATAGGGGCGTACTATGGCTACAAGTGGTATAAGAAAGAGGACAAGAAGGATAAGGATTACGACAGCGGGGCGGGGACCTACGACCTCGACGCTCAGGAAGGCGAGGCCTTCACGTCGCGTGTCCTCAGGGCTGCAAGGCGGATAATAAAGTAACAACCGGCTCAAATCAGGCGCCGTTGCTTTTTCAGTGATTATTCAGATGAAGATATTGACGGCGCCGATGATGGCCCCGACCAACCCGCCCAGAAGCATTACGTAACGGAGTTCGTTGTTTACGACGGACAGCGTCAGTTCCTCCATTTCACGGTTGTCCATGTTAAGTACCTTTTCGGTGACCATACCCCCGATGTCGATGCTCTCGACTATCGGGCGGACATGGGTTTCCATGAAGCTTGCGTATGTGTCGCCTATTAGTTCCCGAAGTTCGTCTTTGTCGGGGACTAGTTCGCTCAGCACTTCCGCGATTGGTTCGTTCGACAGCCCGCGCAGTTCGTCTTCTATGAGCGGCATAACGATGGAGCGCCCGTTTAAAAGCATGTCTTCCTGTATCAGATCGACCACGCGGTCCGATACGGTGTTGACTGTCTTTTCGTTCAGGACTAACCTGACGACGCTGCTGAAGCGTTCTTCCATGATTCTTCTGCTTTGCTGATGCACAATCTGCTTGAGATCCGCCCTTAGTATAGCGGCTTGTATCCTGACGCACATTTCGTCCCTGAGGTTTTGCAGGACCGCGTCGTGTTTTGTCCGGTCCGGGTCGAGGAAGCGGAGCTTTGTGTCAGGGTCTTCTATCAATATCATCACCCGCTCTATGACGGCTGACTTAAAGACGTCGGATACGAATATGGATTCCAGGTCGTCGAACCCCCAGAATCGTTCTGATATGGCTTTTCCGAGGACGCCTGCGAGCATTTTTTTTCGTTTGGGTACGATGCCCGGTGTGAATGGGACCTGGAATCGTCCTATTTTTATGGGGTTTCGCGGCAGGAACAGCATTTTTATCGCGATGAAGTTGGTCACATATCCTATGATAGCGCCAATCACGGGCGGCGCGATGATTTCAAACAGGGTCATTGGCTCAACTCCTTTTGTCCTTTGCTACCGATACAGTATACGATAATCATGATGTTTAGTCAAAGATTAACCCTAGATGGATATCTAGGGTTAATCTTGAAGGTTTTCTTGAAGGTTTTCTTGAAGGTTTTCTTGAAGGTTTTCTTGAAGGTTTTCTTGAAGGTTTTCTTGAAGGTTTTCTTGAGAAGGTCATCCTCGGCGTATTCAGTCTTAATATGAGATTTATGCTGCGGTTTCCTGGGCCTCTGAGATTTTGCCTGAAAGCCACTCGTCAAAGGCTTTCATTATCGATTCGTAGGTCTTTTTTGTCACATCGGGGAACTTGTCAAAACCGCCAAATAATCTGGCTACTTCATCAAAACCTTTTTGCACCGCATCGCGCATCAGATTGATTTTATCCTCGCCCGCATCAGCGCCGACCAAAGCTTTCGCGAAATCCATAATCCTGGCTGTCGTCTGTTTAACGCCGAAGAATCCGTCTTCGCCAATCAGTTCCTGCGCTTGAGCCCTGTCTATTTCGCTAAGGCCGGAGCCGCCCCCGAAACCGTAAGCTTCATACTTGAAGCTGGCTTCTATGCTCTTGCTCTCGAAATTGAGGCCTCCCCCGGAGAACAAAGTCTCTGAATACTTAAAGTTGACTTCCGCCCTGACAGCCCAGAACCCCTGTCCGGTCGCATCGCTCTTTCCCAGCATGGATGAAACGAGCTTGCGGATCGCATCGGCGAAGTGGTTTGTGTCTTTCCAGAGTTTGTCGATCGCCGCGGGGTCTGCTGCTCCTTTCACAACGCTTGGCGTGTAGGTGTCTACGGGGTCTGCGAACAGCCTATCCGAGTTGACGGCGTTTGCTCCTTTACCACCGCCCCTAGTGTGCTTTGCTACGTTGTTGTAATGGTTATGCAAATTGTGCGTGTTTAGTACATTGCCTGTTTTCATTCCGGATCCCTCCATTTTTTAATCAGCGCGGCGCATCAATGCTTTGCGCTCATATCTATATATCGGAGAATCCGGTGAAAACTTTAGGTAATTAGAGATTATTCACAGTTTATTATTATTCTTGGCATAGTAGTTCATCAAGCAGCCTTCGGTGAGGATCTCGCGTTCGTCCTCGCTCAATCCGCTGCATTCGAGCGTGATGTCACAAACGCGACCGCCTGACACGACTTTGGCCTGTATGGGGCGACCGCCTGAAAGTATCGTGTCTCGCAGTGAGGGGATGTATATCCAATCCCCCTCGGAGTAGCGGAACGGCTCGTCTTTGCCCACTGTGAACGGGATGAGCCCCCAGTTGATGCAGTTGGAACGGTAGCGTTTTGTGGCGTACTCGTAGCATATGTTGGCGAGCCCTCCAAGGATCCTCTGGCATGAGGCGGCCTGCTCCCTTGCGCTGCCGTCGCCCGGTTTGTTCGCGAAGATGCATGAGCCGATTGTGGTTTTCGTGATATCCCCGCCAACTTTGCCCAGAATGTCCATAACTTCAGGAGGGTAGGATCCCTCCCGGCGCGCTTGCTCCAAAGTACGCGTTTCTTTGCTTAAGGCCACGTATTCCGGCGCCCTGCGGGACAGGGTGAACTCCGCTAGCGCAACCGGGTTGGAGCGGTATGAAGACGTCTCGCCGGACGGGATGAGTTCGTCCGTTGTCGTTACTTCGTCGCGGATGACCGCGCACAGCTTGATGAGCATAGCTTCTTCCGGTTTCATGATTGGCGGCCAGTCCGTTATGTTTGGCCCCAGCCTAAGTTCCGCCGACGGGTCGGGTTTCCCGAACCCGTTATAGCAGCGTTTTTCGTAAACGCTACCGTCATACCTGTACTCCCGGGCCGTCTGCCCATACTCGATATCGGTCGCTGCGGTGAGGACGCCGCCGTTTGCCGCCGTTGCCGCAATCGAACGCGCGTCCATTAGCGCGACGGCCGATATCTGCCCACTGGATGGCTTCGAGCCTTCCCTGTTCGCGAAGTTGCGGGTGGTGTGCCTGATGGAGAGGGTGTTGTGCGCAGGAGTATCGCCCGCGCCAAAGCATGGGCCGCAGAAGGCAGGTTTTATTAGCGCGCCGGACTCCATCAGCGTTTCGGAAAGCCCGTCCCGGGTTATCGCGAGGCTCACGGGCGTCGAGGCAGGGTAGACGGACAGTTCGAAGAAACCGTCGCCGACAGACTTGCCCTTCAGGATATCGGCGGCTTCAGATATGTTATCGTACAAGCCCCCGGCGCAGCCCGCTACGATCCCCTGCTCGCAAACGATTTCCCCGCGCTCGTTGACGCAGCTCAGGAGGTCGAGTTTCACCTCGCTGCTTAGTTCTTTGTTGCACTCGTCCTGAGCTTCCTTAAGGAGTTGCAATTTGCGAGACTGCAGTTCGTGTATCGGAAATGCCTTTGAAGGGTGGAATGGCAGGGCAATCATCGACTCGACTGCGGAAAGGTCAATATATACGATGGAATCGTAGTAGGCGCCCTCTTCGACGGACAGATTTTTATAATCATCATCCCTTCCGGCGCCCTTGTAAAACCGCCTGACTGTATCGTCCGTTTCCCATATCGAAGACAAGCAACTGGTCTCCGTTGTCATTACGTCGATCCCCGCGCGGAAATCCATTGTGAGCGCGGCTATCCCGGGGCCCGCGAACTCAAGGATTTTGTTTTTGACCTTCCCTTCGGGGAATGTCTCCCGGATGAGGGCGAGCGCGACGTCGTGG
>Ga0082212_10010342_pt1 | contig 11950 bp, 9 predicted proteins | sample TergutNt197P3_FD_71548 | JGI IMG/M metagenome (GOLD analysis project Ga0082212, IMG submission 71548) | Neocapritermes taracua P3 segment gut microbial communities from Petit-Saut dam, French Guiana - Nt197 P3 | ecosystem: Host-associated > Arthropoda: Insects > Digestive system > Gut ... | reverse complement strand
GTTGGCACATAGAATGTTCGGCTATGGTGAAGAAATACCTCGGCGACACGATAGATTTACATTGCGGCGGGAAAGATTTAATATTCCCGCATCATGAAAACGAAATCGCGCAGTCTGAGTGCGCGACGGATAAACCGTTTGCAAAATACTGGCTGCACAACGGATATATAAATATCAACGGCGCAAAAATGGCGAAGTCTGCGGGGCAAATGTTCACGGCACGTGAAATAAGCGAAAAATACGGATATATGGCTATAAGATTTTTCGTGTTGTCGTCAACTTACCGGACTCCCATAAATTTTTCGGAAGAAGTAATAAAAGGTGCGCAGAACGCGCTTAATAGGATTTTCACGTTCGGTGAAAACATAGATTATTTGTTGAAAAATACAGAACTCCCCCCTGTCGCTGTGGCGACATCCCCCCTCGCAAGCGAAGGGGGCTTGGGATTTCTCTACATCAATTCCTGCTCCAGCTCGTTGAACTCCTTCGTGTCGAAGAAATCCGCCAGCGTGACCTCGAAGCCGTCGCAGAGCTTCTTCAGGGTCACGATGCCGGGGTTCAGGCTCTCGCCGCCGAGGATGCTCTTGACTGTGGACTGCGGCACGCCGGCGAGGTAGCTCAGGCCGTTGGGGGTTATCTCGCGTTCATAGCAAAGCTCCCTTATCCTTTTTGATACTAATTCACAAACCTGCACCCGGAATCACCTCCCGATTAATGATATATCACTAATCTTTAAATTGTTAGTGACATATCACTAGTCTTGTGATATAATGGAGGCGATAAAAATTTTAGGTAATTGCGAAAGTCGCCCATAGCGCGGGCAGAAGGAGCGAACGAATGGGCGCACAAGCGACAGGGCCTCCGAAGTCGGCGGAAGGCAAGGACAAAACAAGCCGCAGGTGCAGCGCAAATTTTTCAAAGGATACTATCAGGCGGCAAGCAGAATGCGTGGACGGCGAGCGATAGTGAGATCGTTGAGGCGTCCGGCGAGGAGGACACAGATGAGTTGTGTGATGCCAGCGAGGAAAAGATCGGCCTTAGAGGTGAGCACGTTGGAAGTTTTTCGACCGTCAAGACACAGGCTCAGCTTGAACTGTGAAATTGTACGTTCCACGGTGGCACGGCGTTTGTAAAGCGCGTCAAACTTAGGGTCATCACGGGAGATGCCAGGATAAAGGCGCAGGTCTTTGTCGGGATAAACGTAAACACATTTGCCGTATTTCGAATCGGAGCAAGGTGTTTGGCAGGAGCAACGCCAGGTACCTATGCTTACTACGAAAGCGGCCGCACTCGAACCAATATTGACGTCATAATCAAGCTGACGCAGTTTTACCAGGTACGCTATGCGGTGTTCCTGGGGCCGGAGCCCGTGCCGGAGGGATAGCTAAAAGAACAACCAAAAGAGCCGCCCGGGCTGGGTGGCTCTTTTGGTATGAAATTATTTGCTGTGGTGCCGGTGACCGGGGTCGAACCGGTACGGTGTCGCCACCATCGGATTTTGAGTCTCCCGACTAAAAAGGATTATAGCATACTATGAGAGAAATTGCAGGCCTTTATTTCCGCTGCAAATCCTTATTTATCGCCCATTAGAATCACAATCATCCTCAATCTGGAGGACGAGGAGGCCCAGCGCGTGCAGCAGGTGCTGCATCTCAGCGAGGCCGAGGTCATGGCCATCACCCACTTCGAGCGCGGCAACGGCCTGATCTCCACCCAACAACAATAACATCACGGTGGAGTTCAAGTCCAACCCCCTGGAGGGCTCGCTGATTACTTCTGACCGGCGCGAGCTGCAGGAGCTGATGGCACGCGCAAAGCGGGTACAATGCGCTATCACCTGACAGTAAATATGTCCGGTGAATCGCCTATCACATATTGGCGCGTTCGCGGCCAGCCAAAAACTTTTCGATTAGAATTCCTCTGTGGTCCGGGTTATATCTGTCCGCCGTGAACAGGATCGCCATTTCCTCCAATGCGGTCGCGGTCAGCGCGACGGCGAGGGCCAGCAGCACCCAATAGTTGACCTCGCCCAGCCACACGAACAGCGGGACGGAAAAAAACAGCAGCGAGCCAAAAAATTTGTTGGTGTAGGTGTGCATCCCATTCCATTCCTTGAAGCGCACGCGAGTGACTATCAGAACGAGCAGCTTGAAGGAGATGGCGACGCCTGCCGTGACCAGGGTTTTCGTTAGGTTGAATTCCAGGCGCGGCGGAAGAAGCATGCTCACGAACGCGCATAGGAAAAACAACGCGTCGCCCAGACCGTCCAGCTTCGCGCCCAGCGCGCTGTTCCAATGGTAGCGCCGGGCGAGCTTCCCGTCCAAAAAGTCGGTGGCTCCCATCACCAAATAAAACGCGATGAACATCGCCGGGTTGCGGTGGGACAGCAGCAGACTGACCGAAAACAGGATCCGGAACAGCGACAATAGGTTGGGGATATACTTCATCTTCATTATTTTCATCGTGCAAACTCCTTTCCTAAAAATGAAACCTGGCTTTGAGTTCCTTCAGAAGCGCTTTGCCGCACAGGACGCACAGAACGGCGAGGCTGACCAGCGAGAGCCCGAGCGCGCAGGCGGAAAGCACCAATTCCGCGGGATGGCGCGCTGTGCCCTCCCACAGGGCCGCGCCGAACTCCACGGCGGAAAGCACCAGGAAAATCAGCAGGAACATCAGGTGGCTTTCGCGGCGCCGGCGGCGCACCAGGGTAACAAACAAAAGCGCGGCTGATGCCACGAGCGTGAGGACCGCCACGCCGGAGGACAGAACGCTGGCGACGGGAAAATGGTGCAAATGCCCGATCCAGAACAACAGCAGCGACACCGTAAATACGCCTCCCAGCAGGTAATTTCCGACAGACAGGCTGTTTTTTCTCAGGCGGATCAGCAGGGCCCAGACACAGGGGGCCGCAAAGGCAAGGTAGGGCGTGAGGCGCAGGCGCCCCGTGAGCCAAAATTCCAAGCCCGCCGCCAGCAGGAAGACGCAGGCGCTGGAAAAGAAATAGATCAACGAGACATTGCGCCGGAAGCGCTTGTGCTCGTAAGCGGGATAATCCTGGTAGGCTACCCCTTCAATCAGAGGAGGGGCGTTCTTGGCCGGGCCGCCGCACAGCGGGCAAAAGCTTGCGTTTTCGTTTATATCCACCTGACAGGCCGGGCATCTCATACGTCGTCCTCCTCATCCCGGATGTTGCTTTCCACGCGCACGCGCATCCCTTCGCGCACCAGCAGGCGGAAGAATTCCCGCTGCACATCCGTCTTCTTCGTGTCGCCGCTGAAGGTGACATACAAAAACCGGTCGTCCGAGATGGTCATGCAATTGATGTGCTTTTGCATCGAGCCGCCCAATATGCACTCAATGGAGTCCACATGCTCCGCCACGCCGGCGGGCAGGGCCGCGCGTCCCAGGTTCGACAGCGGGCTGGTCTGCTTGGTTTCCCCAGCGATCACATAGCCGATCCGTAGAATCTGCCGTTTGAGGAAGTTCGGCGCCAGGCGCACCAGCGGGTTTGTGATCATGCCGGTATGCTGGCAGAGCAGCTTGTGCATATTCCCCTGCGTCTTGGCCTCGTCCAGCTTGCCCTTCATCGCCTCCAGCACATTCTCAAAGGTGAAGCGCTCCTTTGCGCGGGGGGAGAAGCCGAGATTGGCGTAGAGCGAGAAATTGCGCAGGCTGTCGCTGGGGTAAAGGTTGCGCAGAGAGATCGCGACAGAAACTTTGATGGGCCTGACGCTGCGGCGCGCCCCGGGCACGGCGGCATAAAAGGCATAGAGATATACCCCCATGAGGTAATCCGTCAGCGTCAGCCCGCGGGCCTTTGCCGCCGGCAGAATGTCCTCCAGGGGAATCGTGCCCCTCACGGCCTTCAGGTAATTGAGCACCCGCGGCGGGCGGTATTGCCAGGCGGCGGAATCGGGGGCGGGCTTTTCGCTGCACTTTGTGTAAAATTCCCGGTAGCTGTCTGTGAGCTCCCCTGCCTGCGGCCGTGCCGAAGCGTCCGGCAGGCCACAATCCGCGGGGACCTCCTTCCCCGCCAACTGCAGATACCGCGCGAGCAGCGCCTTGGCCATGGTCAGGGCCCCGCCGCCGTCGCTGACGCAGTGCGGGACCTCGACGCAAAAGCGGCGGCGGTCGTAGAGCACGCGCAGGGCCGGGGCCGTGGGGCTGAACAGGTTGACCGAGCGGCAGGGGTATTCCCGTTCCCGTTTCACGATGTCGAGGTTGTCCATCGGCTGCAGGTAGTACCAGAACAGCCCGTGGCGCACCGCCACAAAAAAGGAGGGGAAGCGTTTTTGGATGTCCCCCAGCGCCTCGCGCAGCAGGCCGGGGTGCACGTCCTCCTTGAGCAGGAAGCCGATGCGGAAGGTGTAATTCCAGTTGCGCGTGCGCGCCGAAGGGTAGATGGTTGCCGCCACGTCCAATGGAAACCAGGACGGCGCTTGATAGGTATCCGGCATAGCCCGGACCTCCCTCCATGTTTATCCTAGGACAATTATAGCACAATTTTTTGCGGAAATCAACGGGCTAAACTTGTTGAAGGTTTGCGCCGGCTTCTGACCGGCGGGAGCTGCAGGAGCTGATGGCAAGAGTAAAACGTATATAACGCGCGCGAATACGCATTAGCAAAAAAGCTGTTTCCGAAAAACGTATTAGCGCGCACTCAAAACGTATTGGGAGGCGACCCCATGAAATCAAGGGAAACCGGGAAGGCCGAAGAGTTGCTGCGGATGTTCGGCGGAAGCGGGCTGGTGATCTGCTTCGATTTTCAGCGGGCTATGTTGGAGGAATCTCTGGCGGGCTTGGTCGAATTCCAGACGATGCGTCTGGAGAATGTGCGGCAAAGGTTCGGAATATGAAAGCGGCAGGGTATTTCCCCACCGCGCTTATGATCATTGATCCTTCTTTTTTCGCCGCGCCTGTTCCAGTACAGCGTCAATGTTCTCCGCCTTCAGCGCGTTGGGATATTGTTGGTCAAAGTCCAGCAAAATATCCTGCGATTGCTGTTCGCTTTCGCGGCTTTGGCGGTAGAGCGCTTCCAGGTCATCGTGGGCCAGAGCAGCCTCGATGAACGATTTTGAGATCGGCGGCACCTCATCCCAGTTGCCATAGAGTTTGCAGACCGCGGCGTCAACGGCCTCCCATGTGATCGGATTGCCGCTTTTCTGATGTTCCCACAGGATTCCTACAATGTCGGACAGGTCGTTCTTATACCGCCTGCCGGACATCAGCTTCATGGCCACGAGATATTCGGCGGCCACTGTGCGCACCGTCACGATGTTGGAGAAAGTCCTGTAATACACCGACACCTCGAACAGCCTGTCCGAGTAGGATTTCGTCCGGGTGAAGTCGGTGTTCAGCCAGCCATTGGGCAGACCCCGCTGGTCGCCCACGGCGTTGATGGCCTCTTTCATCGCGGCGGAGGCGCTCACGACGGCGTCCATGTCGTAGGTCATTTCACGAAAGCCGTAGTTGGCCAGAATGGACGCGCCGCCCACCAGGATAATCTCCGCGGGCACGGCGGTGCCGTTGCGCCGGCGGAACTCTTTGGCCAGGGCCTTGAGGCATTCGTTCAGATTTTCCTTCGTAAAGGCATTGTCAGCAGACATTGCGCACCTCACTTTCGACGATATTAAATCGCCGGAACTCGGGGATGGCTTCGCGCCAGCTCTCCTGTTTGGGGTTATCATTTCGCAGCGCGGCGCATAAAGTTAGCACGCTCGTCGGATAAACCGCATTCTTCAGCTTGGCGGCGCGGATGTCGTCATAGTTGGAACAGGCGGGCAGGCCGTTGACCCGGCAGAGATAGTCCACCATCGCAAGTAGGTAAAGGCTTTCGGGATACCAGCGCTTATTGTGCAGCCGCCGAATTTCATCCGCCTCCAGTGTCGCGATGACAAAATCCAGATCGCCCAGGTCGTGCACCCGATGGCATACGTTGCTTTTGAAGACCTCAAAGCTGCTGCGGTGTTCCATCGCGTCCGCGAGCAGGGCCTCCATGGTCACGCCCAATGCCTGTGACAAGCGGTAAAGCGTTTCCCCGGAGCATTTGCGCAGGCTGGCCTTGCCAGTGCAAATATCGCTGATCGTGGCAAACGGCACCCCGCTCTCCTTCGACAGCCGGTATTTGGTCATGTTTTTCTGTTCAAGTATATCCGGGATATGCATTTTGCCACCTCCTCAGCTATATTATATCGGTTTACCGTTATATTGTCAAGCTGTTTTTGATTTATACAAACCCTGTAGGGCCCCATGAACATTCGCCCCGAAAATTGAACTGGTTGCACGAAAGGGATAGTCATATTCAACAAACTTGCCCCCGAAGGCCGTGGCCTCCGAGGGCAGGTTTTCATTGTTGCGCGTCAGCCGCTGATGATTCCGAACAGGCGTAGGAACCATCTGACGACCGGCAAGATGAACGAGATAAAGTTCACCAGGTGATGGAGCTTCTCCAGCGTGAGTCCCGTTCCGCACAGCTGCAGCGTCCACAGGACGAAGTGGGTCCCCCAGTGCAGCGAGCGGTTCCCAAGCTTGCCCTCCGGGATGATCATGTTCGTCACCATCTTCACCACGGCCTCGCGGGTCTGCTTGGATGCCGCGCTTTTGCCATTCACTGTTTCGATCAGCGCGCGCAGGACCACGGTCATCAGGTCGGCCTTGTCCGTCGGCGTCGTCGCCGTAAAGTACAGCGTTTTGAATATGCCGTTGTTGAAGGTGACCTGCGTACCCACGATCAGGCTTTCCAGCAAGCTGCTGCCGAGGTTGGGAATCCCCAGGAGGTCCTCCAGCAGGTTGTCGAGCAGGGCCGCGACCCAGTTCTTGTTGGCGGCGCCGGCATCCATGCCGAACAGATCCAGGAGGCTGTCGTAGCCCAACAGGCCCAGCAGTCCGTCCAGGCTGGCCGGCTGGCCAATGTAGCCCAGCAGCACGAGGAGCGGTTGCAGGACGTTGTCGAGGCACTGATCCAGCGGGGTCTTCCCGGCGCCGTTTACGGCAGTGGTGAAGTAGGCAAGGCTGGGCAGCAGCGCCAGGATGTTCTCCAGCGGATTGTCGAGCAGTTCCTCCACGAGGTAGAGCAGCGGCTCCAGCACGCCCGCGAGCCTCTCACTGTCCGTCAGGCCCTTCAGGGTTTCCGCGTCTTTGATCAAGTCAACGCGCCCCAGCGGGAGCAGCAGCGCCTGATAGATCGGGACAAGGCCGTAGGTATAGCCTTCGTTGCCGTAGGCGAGTAGCACTCCGGTGTCACTGCCGCCGTTCTCCACAGTGATGTCGAGCACCTTGAGGTCCGCGCTGAAGAGCAGGAAGTCGAGCAGGGGCATCAGCGGCGCCAGGAAGTCCACGAGCCCGTCGATGAAGCTTCCCGCGTCGGTGACGACCCAATCCGGCCCACTCGGCCAGTCCGCCAGATCGCCGAGAATCTGCACGATGTCGAGGTCTTGGCCGCCTACCGTGATCGCGCCGGGCATGCTCAGCAGGTCGAGCAGCGTCTTGCCCGGAATGAGCTCTATGCTCTCCAGGTCAAGCCCGCCCAGGGCATCCTTCAGCCCATTCACGATACCGTCAAAGTTGTCCTGGGTAAACAGGGAGTCGCCCAGGGCCCCCGTCAGGTATTGGTCGAGACTATTGCCGTTCATGAACATCGCCAGGATCTCGTCGACCAGTTTGGGCAGCTTGTCGACCATCTGCACCGCCGCTCTGCGGGTCCAGAACCAACCGTAGTACGGGTCGTTGGCCTTGACTGTCCGGGGCTCGGGCGCCTTCAGCTGCACCCTGCCGCCGCGGTCCCTGTGGTTAAGCAGATCGAGCAGGCCGATCAGGCTGATGGGCTTGCCGTTCAGATCCAACGTCAGCAGATCGAAAAAGCCCAGGTAGTTCATCAGCGACACCAGCAGGTCGGCCTTGTTCGCCACCAGGTAGTCCGCCCCGCCGCCAAAGCCGTTCACGCCCAGGTCCCCGAGGTAATAGGCCAGCAGCGCGTCCGTATCGGCGAACGACGCCTTCCAGCCCACCACCAGAGCCTCCAGCAGGCCCTTGACCGTCAAGCCGCCGTTTTCCAGGCTCAGCAGGTCGTTCAGATCCACCAGGCCCTCTACCAGCCCGAACAGCAGGTCATTCAGTGTGCCGCCCAGGTTCTTCAGGTTGACGTTGCCTTCCCCATCCTTCGGCAGCGCATCGACAATATTATCGGGCAGCAGCCCCACGACCAGCCCCAGTATATCCGGGTTATCCAGCAGGGACGTCACCGGATACAGCAGGTTGATCAGCGCCTGGGACAGCAGGGATTCTCCATCGGCCCCGGGCAGGATGAAGTACGCCAGATTTGGCAGCACCTTCAGGATCGTTTCAATCGGGTCGCTGGCCACCGCGTTGAACAGGTGCAGGAGCGGTTTGAGGATGGCATCGAGCAGCGCGTCGTCGTCGTCCCTGACTTCATCGTACTCCTTCAGCGTATCCAGGAAGCCCGGCACCTGCGCACCGATGCCCATCAGCAGCGGCAGAAGCCCCGTCTCGTACCCGTTCGCGCCCCACAGCTTGATCAGGCCGTTCCCGTCGTTCACATCCGGGTCAACGATCACCATCAGGTCGCCCTCTGTCAGCAGGAAGCGCAGCACCGGCAGCAGCGGCTTGAGCATGCCCGCCAGCTCCGCCTCAAACGCAGCCTGCTTCGCCGCGGGCGTGCCCGTAAACTCGGGCTGTCCCGTCAGGTAGTCCGTGAAGCCCCTGAACAGCTCCTCCAAATCCAGATCGATCGGCACGCCGCCGGGGCCCGCGATCTTGATCGCCTTCTTCAGAATCTCATTCAGAGTCAGATCAATCGTGACGCCGTCGATCAGGCCATCCAGCGGCTTCATGTCCACGATGTCCGGCAGGAACCCCTTGATCAGCTCCGCGATCGCATCCAGGTTCCCCCTGGTGTAGAGGAAGTCGCCCAGCAGAGCGTTCAGCGTACCCGCTATGGTGTCCTCAATTTTACTGGCAGGCAGGATGCCGCCCAGCGTCTGCGAAAGCCATTCCTTGCCATCCGGGTTGCCGGCAAACAGCGCGTCCCAGGCCCAGTCGAGCACGATGTCCACGTTGTCCACCAGGAACTGCACCATCGAATCCGAGAGGCCCTTCGGATACTCCACTGTGACCGGCTCCGGCGCCTTGCCGTAATCCATCTCCGGCTTCCCCGCCGGCCGCGTGTCGTCGATGTTCAGAAGCTTCAGCAGAGCCGCGTAGTCGCTCACCGTATCCGCCAGGCCCAGAGCGTCCAGCAGGCTCACCAGAAGCAGCGCCGTATCCGCGGCGACATAGCTCGCGTCGTTGTGCAGGCCGATGTTCACCAGCGTACCGCCGAAGCCGTTCACCGGCACCGTCGACGTGTAATTCTTCTTCGTGCCCGCGACCACTGCCTTCAGGAGGTCTATGATCCCGACCTCCTCCTCGCCCACAAGGCTGAAGCCGAAGCCGCCCACCAGCTCCATCAGGATGTTGTTCAGTGTCGGGCCAAGGTCCTTCAGGTCCAGTTCCGCCAGCTTCACCTCCACATCCCCGAGGTCGAAGCTCACGTCCCCCACAAGGCTCAGCAGCACGTCCGCCACGCCCTCGATCTTCAGCAGCGACGTCACCGGCCACAGCAGGTTCACCAGCGCCTGCGACAGCAGCGATTCCCCGTACTCGCCCGGCGCCGTCTCCTTCGGCAGCACCAGGTACGCCAGGTTCGGCAGCACCTTCAGAAGCGTGTCCACAGGGCTCTCCAGCACCGCGTTGAGCAGGTACACCAGCGGGTCCACGATCGCTTTGATCAGCTTCTCGTCGCTCGCGGTGATCTCGTCATAGCTCTTCAGCGTGTTGTAGTACCCGTCGTCCAGGCCCGCGCCCAGCCCCATCAGCAGCGGCAGAAGCCCCGTCTCGTACCCGTTCGCGCTGAACAGCTTGATCAGGCCCTGATAGTCGTTCACGTCCGCGTCCGGAATCAGGATCACGTCCGCGTTCTCCACCAGCAGCAGCCGCAGCACCGGCGCCAGCGGGCGCAGCATCTGCACCAGCTCGTTCACGAACGCGGCCTGGCTCATGTTGTTCGTCCCGCCGGGCGTGTAGCCCGTGAAGTTTTCCAGCAGGATGCTCAGATCCAATTTTTCATACGAATTCGTCAGCGGATCCTTCACCGCCACCGCCTTGGCCAATATATCCGTCAGCGTCAGATCGCCCAGCAGGTCCGATCCGTTCACCTCAAGCACCGGCCCGCCGAACAAATCGCTCAGCTTCATCCCCAGAACGTCGTCCGCCAAGCCCGTCACAAGGTTCGCCACCGTGCTCAGGTTGTACTCCGTGTACAGCGACTGTCCCAATATGTGCCCGACGCTGTTCGCTATCGTGCGGTCGCCCAGCGGCGTCAGCGGGTCGTACAGCTCCAGGTCCGCCGTGTTCAGCAGGCCCTCCAGCAGGCTCACGATCGCGTCCTCCAGCCCCGTGTCGCACACGAACTCCCGCCACAGCCAGTTCAGCACCCCGTCCACGTTGTCCACAAGGAACTCCGCGTACGGGCTCACCCACGCCAGCTCCGCCGGAATCTCGTCGTTCACCTCCGGCGCCACGCTGTAGTCGATCCGATCCGGCTTCCCCGCCGGCCGCGTGTCGTCGATGTTCAGAAGAGAGGTGATGAGCTTGATGAGATCCGTTATGCCCAGGCCAGCCAAATCCGTGTTGAGAACGCTATCCAGCATGCCGGATTCCGTCAGGACATACAGCACCTGGAGGAGCAGCTGCGCCTGGTCCACGGCCAGGTAGCTTGCCTTGTCGGCGACGGCGCCGTTTACGCCGTACTCATTCCACGGATACCCAAAGACCGTAACGGTGCCGACGAGCAGCTCCTTGAGGAGGTCGAGCAGGCCGCCCACGAGGCTCACCAGCAGGCTGTCGATCAACTTGCCCAGGTTCAGGTCTTTCAGGTCTTCCAATTCGATGAGGATGGGCTCCTCGGCGTCGCCGTCGCCCAAAAGCGCGCTCAGGTTCAGCGGGAAGAGGTCGGCCGGCAGTACGCCGCTCAGAAGCGAGCTGCCCAGAATCGGCCCCAGGTTTTGTAGCAGCGTCGCCACCGGATGTAGGATATTGACAAGCGCCTGCGAAATCAGCGTGCGCTCCCCATCGCCCGGGGTGATGAAGTACGCCAGGTTCGGCAACACGCTCAGCACGGTGTTCACCGGCTTGCGCGCCAGCGCGTCGATCAGGTACAGCAGCGGGTCGACGATCGCCGCGAGCTGCAGGGCCCCCAGGTCATCCTTCGCCTGCTTGAAATCCGCTTTTGCTGCGGCCACAGCCGCAATAAGTGCCGGAGTGCCCGGGGCCGCCGCCAGGGCCGCTTCCGCCAGCTTCAAGATGTCGTACGCATCCTTCATGGGCTGCGTGTCGCTGAAGTCCTCATAGTTGACCAGCGGTGATGTCAGCGGATCCATATACCCATCAACATCCGCGCCCAGGGCCATCAGCAGCGGCAGCAGGCCTGTCTTGTAGCCGTCGAAGCCGTCGATGACGAGGAGCCCCTTGCCGTCATAGCGCGTGAGATCCATGTCGTTGTTCTCGTAGCCCCTGATGACGTCCATGTTGATCAGGTTGATATTGTTGCCCGCCAGGAACACGCTCAGCACCGGCATGAGCGGCGCGAGCATGTAATACACCGCCGCCTTGAAGGCGTCCGCCGCGTCATCCGGGTTGGCAACACTCCAGGGCGGGATGACGAATATGCCAGCTGGAGCCGACGGGTTATACTCCAGGATGTTCGCGAAGATGCTGTCCGGATCGCCCGGGCTCGTGTTCAGGTTCAGGGAGGAGTAGCCCACCCCGTCGAAGAACACGACGCCTTTTTCGAGCAACTGCCCCAGCGTAATGCCAAAGAACAATTCTTGATCCAGATCAAGGCTCGAGGTCAGGCTCAGCAACAGGTTCCTCACGTACTCGAGGTTATCCTGCG
>Ga0082212_10010341_pt1 | contig 11951 bp, 4 predicted proteins | sample TergutNt197P3_FD_71548 | JGI IMG/M metagenome (GOLD analysis project Ga0082212, IMG submission 71548) | Neocapritermes taracua P3 segment gut microbial communities from Petit-Saut dam, French Guiana - Nt197 P3 | ecosystem: Host-associated > Arthropoda: Insects > Digestive system > Gut ... | reverse complement strand
TTGATATGATAATCGACGCCGCCTGTGCCGCCGATCCGAAAAGCGTTGCCACTGCTTCTCTGCAAAGGGATAACTTCTCCAATACTCCCGCTCCCTTCGCTTCTTTGCGGGTGGACTGTTTGATCTGTGATGATCCTGACATTTTTTGTCTCCTCTCTTTCCGCTCCCATCCCGGTATGGCATACCGGCATGTTGCACATTAAGCCGGGAGCTTTTTTTATTAGCGAACAAAACGCAAAAATGCCGCAAAACTAATCATGCAGACTGTTTTACGGCAATAAGCGCGTATTAAGCTTGGCTTGCGCCGGTTGGTCACCGGGCAACGATCATCATTGGATCATGTATGATTCGAATGTAACGGTGCTTCACTCCTGTCATGCCGCCGGTCAATTTATCGCCGACATCTTGTTTCTCCAGGAACCACTTCTATCGACAATAGTATAGTAGGGTTCAGGCTTACTTCACGTTGTTTTGGCTGTTGTCTTTCCTCCAAGGGCGCACTGGCCCAAGGGTCTTTCCTCGTCACCTTGGAATCGGGAGCCTCCGCGGCCCTATTCCCGGTTCCTTTTCACTCGTCACCTATACGCATCATGCGTTATGATCAGAGTGTAGCATAGGCTATTGGCTCTGTATACTTGTAAAGTTTACCGCGATTGGCGATGGGCTGCCATCTCGCCAAACAGCATCGTTGCTGCGGAAATGAAAAAAGCCCAGAGGCGAACAAACCTTCGGGCACTATGTAACACGGTGACTGTGGTCTCGGACGAGAACCGCTGATACTTGATGGGTTGACTATACCTGCAAAGTGTAGCTGCGTCAAGGGATTATCTGAATTGTTCATAGATTATTTACGAGACTCGTGATGGATCATTGGAATGAATACGTATCTAATAACAGAATACGCATTTGGGTCAGAATACGTATTTTTTGATATTAATAAGAAGTACTATTCGCTCGATATTATAGCAAAAAAAGATATGTCTATCAACATAAAGTAGATAGTTTGCGGCAGTCTAGTGCGCTCCTTAAATTAATATAGAATAGTATTTTGTAAAACTATTGACAAGTTTAAGTCGCTGCTATATGCTACAAGATATTTAACGATTTTTCTTGGAGGCATCGTAGGATGGTTGTTGGGCTAGAAGAACGTATTGAAAGTTATGCGAAGTCAATCAAACGTCAGTACCCAGGTTATGAGGCAATATACAGTTTTTTTGTTAAGTACGTACAAGAGATATATAGGGATAAATGCAGCAATATAAGTTATGCTGATTATTTCAAGGGCTCTTTAAAAGGTCGCGATATTGTTGACTCATGCGTATATTACATACAAAATAGTAAAGCTTCTTCAGAATCTGCAATCGATAAGTATCTACGTGCGATGACCAAGCTACACAGAGATGTAATTTCTGATTACACGGATGAGCTAAAGCTTTATGCTCCATTTACTAAGCTAGCCAATGAAGTTAGCAAAGCCCGTTTTAAGACATTGAGAGAACACCAATCAGTTGCTCCTATCTCGAATGAAGAGTTCATCTATTTATGGAAGTATTTTGATGAGCATACTCAAAAACGCCCCACACAATTGCAAAGTGAAATTATCCTGAGACTTATAACTCTATATGGATTCAAGTTTATAAGGATACAAAACATGCTCAACAATAGCTTCGATCTTGATAATCAAAGAATTAAGATAGAAACACTTTCGATAAAAAAACCCTACGTGCGAATCCCGAAACATTTACTTGAACTCCTACGAATACATAGTACAACAATAAAAAACACGCGAGCAAACAGCCTTATGTTCACTAACACAAAGGGAAATCAGTTAACTGCAGCTTACTTGAATTATACATTTAGGCAGATTGAAAAGTATTACGGGGAGAGTAAATCATATTGTGCGACGGGGCTTGCAAAATTCGCGATTATTAGACTAATGAAGCAAAACATCCCGCCGCTAACTATTAAGGAACTTACCGGGATGGAGGATATACTGATTAACGATTGTGCAAGAAGACTTCTTGAAGAAAACAGTAAGAATCCTGATATTTCAAGAATAGCAGATATTGATACGTTCTTATCATGGAATGAACTTTAGTATGAACGATATATCAAGACCGGAGTAGTTGCGTAATTATACGCGAAAGTTCCTAGCGTTTTATAGCCCTGTAGGTACCTTTCGAAAAAAGGTGGATTATTAACATGAGCGAAACAATCAAATTCACAGACATATCCCTCAACGACACGGTCAGTTTTGCAATGCAGCAAAATCATGTGCCGGTTGTACGGCATATAAAGATATGTAATGTTACGGAAGAGCCGATAAAAGACGTTACGGTTACAGTCACTACTGACCCTGATATTGCCGACGAGTGGACTTTTGATTTTGCGGTGATAGAGCCAAGAGAAAATCGGACAATAGATACTGTCGATTTGCGTCTGTCTGCTACTAAGCTATATGAACTGACAGAAAGAATATATGGATCAATTGCGTTTAGTGTATCTGATAATTCCGGTGCTATAGCGTTAGAAAAATATAGTTTAGCGTTTCTTTCCTATGATGAATGGACGGGAGCGCTTACTTTTCCGGAGTTTATTACTGCATTTGTCACCCCAAACCATGCATTTATCACAGAAATACTTATAAAATCAAGCGCATTGCTTGCTGAGTGGACAGATTCACCGTCATTTACAGGATATCAAAGCAAAAATCCCAACCATGTGATGAAACAGATGGCAGCGATATACGGAGCATTGCAGCAAGAAAGCATTGTTTATTGTGTGCCGCCTGCAAGTTTTGAAAAAAACGGACAGAGAATACGTTTGAGCGGAGCTATAAAAGAGTTAAAGCTCGCCACATGCTTGGATACGACACTGCTGTACGCCGGATGTCTTGAAGCAGCGGGATTGCACCCAATAATTGTTATGAATAATGGTCATGCATTCGCGGGTTGCTGGTTGGAAGAGGAAACATTTGCTGAGTGTGTGCAGGATGATATATCTGTTCTTACCAAACGTATTGCTGACGGAGTAAATGAAATCTGTGTTATTGAAACAACTGCATTCACTGTCGGTAAAAACATGAGCTTTGAACGAGCAGTTATCGAAGGAAAAGCGCATTTGAATAAGCCGGAGGATTTTATCTATCTCGTAGATGTGCATCGTGCTCGCGGTAGCGGTATGCGCCCGATACCACAAAGAAGAGAAGACGGAAGCTTCGATACTGATGATATAGCGCATGATGTTTTTATCACGGCTGCTCCAAGTGAATTAGAGATATTAGGGAAGTTGAAGTATGTAGACTCAATAGAGTTTACACGCCAGCAGTTATGGGAGCGCAAACTGCTTGACTTAACTCTTAGAAACTCGCTACTAAATTTCCGTGTAACAAAAAGCGCGACACAGCTTCTTGTGGATTCATTGCACGACTTGGAAGATGCTTTGGCAAGTGGTCATGAGTTTCAGATTATTCATCGCCCAAAAGAAATGAAAAGCTCGCCACGTGATAATAAAATATATGAAGCAGTTAACAGTGAATCAATATGGAATACAATTATTAGGTCGGAGTTTCAAAACCGTCGCTTGCGGACATACTTAGATGAGAGTACTTTAAGCACATCCATTGCCAATTTATACCGTAGTGCAAAAAGCAGTATTGAAGAAAACGGAGCGAATACCCTGTACCTAGCATTGGGCTTTTTAAAATGGTATGAAAGCGACGCCAGTGAAAAGGCTCGTTATGCACCATTGGTTATGATACCCATCGACATTATAAGAAAGTCTGCTCAGCGCGGTTATGTTATCAGATTGCGTGATGATGAGCCGCAATTCAATATAACACTGCTTGAAATGCTGCGGATGAATTTCGGATTGACGGTCACGGGTCTTGACCCGTTACCGTTAGATGAGCATGGAATTGACTTGAAGCAAGTTTTTCATATCATCCGTCAGATGGTTATGCATAAGTCACGATGGGATGTTGAAGAGCTCGCATTTCTAGGTATATTCTCTTTCGCACAGTTTATCATGTGGAATGATATCCGCAATCGTGTGGAGGAGTTAAAACGTAATAAAGTGGTAAGAAGCCTTATTTCCGGCAAAATGGAATGGCAATCAAACATTTCATTCCCCACACCGGAGGTATTGGACGATACTGTTTCCCCTGCGGACATGGCTGTGCCAATTAGTGCCGACTCTTCTCAGCTTGCAGCGATATATGCAGCCGGCAAGGGTGACAGTTTTGTTTTGCATGGCCCTCCGGGAACAGGAAAATCGCAGACAATTACAAATATAATTGCAAACTCGTTGTATCAAGGGAAGACCGTTCTGTTTGTAGCGGAAAAAATGGCAGCTCTCGAGGTTGTCAATAAACGCCTTAACGCAATAGGTTTAGACCCGTTTTGCTTAGAACTGCATTCAAATAAAGCGCGAAAAAAGGATGTTCTCGACCAACTTGATAAGGTACTAAATTATGGACGGGTCAAACCACCTGAAACCGAAGAAATAAACGAAATTCTAAGGCTCAGACATGAGCTCAACGATGTGGTACATGAGCTGCATAGTCCGCGGGTATTCGGATTTTCGCTGTATGAAGCAATGTCGCGAGCACAGCAATATCCGGACACCCCTGATTGTATAGGTTTTGCAGATGAACAGATATTATCATTGACTCCGCAAAAATACTCTTACTGGATTGAACTGTGCGAAATGGTGTCCGCTGCCGGATTATCTTGCGGCGGGATATATAACCATGATTTGCGCGAGTATAAAAATCCACAATACAGTCAAGCATTCAGAACTGAAATTGAAAGCAATTTATCTAACTACAAGACTTCGCTAGACAAAGCAAAGTCATTGGCAGATAGTATATGTCAGAATTTGCGACTTGGTAGTATTAGGACACATGCACAGTTTTTGGCATTGTGGGAACTAAGCCATCAATTGACACAGGCAATCAGTGTTCCGGTTGACTTGCTTATATACAGAGATTTATCGCTTGTACAGGAAAAGATAGTTGCAACATGTGCTGCAGGACGTGTCAGAAATGCTATGAGATTTGAGTTGGAAACTGGATTTGCCGAGCAGATTTTATCCTTTGATGCGCGGACTGCGTTATTACATTGGAATCAAGCAGAGGCGGGCTGGATTTTGCCAAAAATGCTTGGCAAGTCAAAAATCGCTAAAATGATCAAGCTCTACGCCAGAGATCAAAAGGGATTCAAGACGGCTCATACGCATAGGGTACTTGAATCGTTGTGTGAATATCAGAGGGCAGATGTACATATCAATGAAACCGCACCTCTCATGGTTTCGCTATATGGATCAATGTTTGACAGCAAAAAGTGCGACTGGAACTTACTCGAAAACATTTTTATCTATGCAATGAAGGTAAAAAATGCCATTAAGAACACTACTGATACAATTGAAAGCAGCGAAGTAGCAACAAAACATATCGGCACTTCATTACTCCATAATGTTGATGCATTCATCAGTGCAAATGAAGCAGATTGGATAGGGTTCTGCGCTTCAATGGCAAGCCTTAATAAGTTGGAGACAACACTGTCAACCGAATTTTTGAATCCATTCAATGCATGGCATGAAGACCCGGATTGGATATCGGGCATGATAGAGAAAACATCGCGGTGGATTCGAGGCATCGGAGACCTTCGTGATTACTGCGGATACTTACAGGAAAAAGCAAAACTTGATAGCGAAGGCTTGAGTGTTGTTTATATTGCGTTGGAAAGCAATACTATTAACGAAACCAACCTTAAACACGCATTCATTAAGAGCATATCAATTAAAAGTGCCAACATCATTATTGATAGATCGCAGATCCTCAGCTCGTTCAGGGGCAGCCTTTTCACGCAAAAGATTGAAAGGTTCAAGGAAATATGCGCGAAGTATGAAAAACTTATCAGACATGATTTGGTGGCGAAATTGTCATCGCAATTACCAGCGATGAACACAGGTGTTTCCGGTTCTTCCGAAATCGGTATATTGCAGAGGGCGATAAAAAGCGGCGGTAGAATGATGCCGGTACGCAAGCTTTTTGAGAGTATACCGAATCTGTTGCGAAAATTATGCCCGTGTATGTTGATGAGCCCTATTTCTGTTGCGCAGTACCTTGACCCGAAATACCCTCCGTTTGACTTAGTCGTGTTTGACGAGGCGTCCCAACTGCCTACAAGCGAAGCAGTTGGAGCTATTGCTCGCGGTACCGACCTCATTGTTGTTGGTGACCCAAATCAACTCCCGCCGACGAGTTTCTTCAAGTCCGCACAAATTGATGAAGACAATTATGAAAGAGAAGACCTTGAGAGCGTACTCGATGATTGCCTTGCGCTCACTATACCACAAGAGCATCTGCTTTGGCACTACCGCTCCCGTCATGAAAGCCTAATTGCGTTTTCAAATAATATGTACTATGAAAATAAGCTTTTTACATTCCCGTCGCCAAATAATATGGTCAGTCAAGTCAAGTTGATACCGGTTGACGGGTTCTATGACAGAGGTAAAACGAAGCAAAACAAAGCAGAAGCAGAAGCGATTGTTAAGGAAATTATTCGCCGCTTCTCCGACCCTGTATTGAAAAAACGAAGTATAGGTGTTGTAACATTCAGTTCTGTGCAGCAAGACTTGATAACCAACATGATAGAAGAAGAGTTTGCAAGGCGGTCTGATTTAGATGAGTATGATGACAGCTTGGAGGAACCGTTATTCATTAAAAACCTAGAGAATGTGCAGGGGGATGAGAGAGATGTCATACTATTCTCCGTTGGGTACGGACCGGATCCACAGGGGAATGTAGCTCTAAACTTCGGACCGCTTAACCGGGTAGGCGGTTGGCGCAGACTTAATGTAGCAGTTTCAAGAGCGCGTTATGAAATGTTAATCTATTCTACGTTGAAGCCGGAGAAAATTGACCTAAACCGCACCAGAGCAGAAGGTGTGGCAGGTCTTAAGGCATTCTTGGAGTTTGCTGCAAAAGGAAATGCTGGTTTGCCGGAGATCCGCAGTAATCTAATAGATGCATCCGGAGTCGTCGGTACTATAGCTCAGAGAATAAAATCGCTTGGTTATGAGGTGTCAATTAGTGTTGGCGTATCGGGATATCAAGTAGATATTGGTGTTGTCCATCCTGAGAAAACCGACACTTTTATACTTGGCATTTTATGCGACAGCGAAAAGTATAACGCCGGTGGTACCGCGTACGACCGCAATCAAATACAGGAATCTGTATTGCGTGGATTGGGTTGGAATATAAGTCGAATGTGGGTTTTAGACTGGTGGGATAATCCCGGGAAAGAGCTCGAAAGAATAAAGACAGACATAGAAAAAGCCTTAGAAACAGAGAGTAAACCGCCGATACAAATTGCGAAAGAAGAAGAAAAACAGGAAATCCATAAGGAACTTGTATTCGAAAAAATCTCTGCCGAAGTATCGCAAGTCAAGTATAACGAATATGTCATGGCACAGTTACCGATGGTGCCAGGGAATCTCTTACGAGACTCTGCGTATTTTGCTGATTATAGCAGTACTAGCATTATCAATAATCAAATTATGACCGTACTGAATGTGGAATCTCCTATCAGTCAAGATGCGCTGTGCAGAAGAGTATTATCTGCTTGGGATATTTCAAAAATTGGTTCCAGAATTAATAGGCGTTTTCTGCAGTTATTTGCAAATTTGAAACTAAATTATACAGGTTCCGGTGAAGATGTCTTTTACTGGAGAACCTATATGGATCCACGAAGCTATGATGATTTTCGAGTTCCTTCATCAGACGAGAAAACGCGCCGCAGTATGGAACATATTCCACCGGAAGAGATTGCAAGTGCAATTAAAGCTATTCTTACGCGACAGATTGGGCTTATGCAAGCTGATCTCGAGAGGGAAGTATCGCGTATCTTTGGTTTTGCACGCTGTACTGAATCAATGCAGCACTGTATCCGCGCTGGCCTGAAAATCGCAATTCAAAAAGGTTGGGCGGTCATAGACGGCGACAGGGTGAATGCAGCGGGTATGTAAGTAAGCAATAACACTAAGGCGGAGATACGACTAACCCAAAAACTGGCTTGATGCAAGTGTGTAATCATGTCTGTATTAAGAAAGATGGTGTGCTATGACAGTAGAACGGATTAAAGGATTAATCAATAACGGTGAAGACTATACAACAGAGTTCAAAGAATGTACAAATGCATTAGGCGATTCGGTTTATGAAACGGTATGTTCTTTTTCGAATCGCTACGGTGGGTATATGCTTCTCGGCGTCCATGATTCAGGCGAGATATTGGGTGTCAACCCGAAAAGTGTGACTAATCTAAAAAAGAACTTCGTAACAACGCTTAACAATCCAAATAAGATTTCACCGACTTTACTGCTTTCACTGAGTGAGATCGAGGTGGACGGCAGAATCATCCTATATGTGTATATACCAACAACATCACAGGTAGAATTCTGTTCAGGCAGACTGTTCGATAGGAACTTCGATTCAGATGTGGACATAACTAACTCTGGAGAACTTGCGGCGCAGCTTATCAGCCGGAAATCGGGAGAGTTTTCTGAGCGAAAGATTTTTCCATATGCGACGCTTGATGATTTACGACTCGAATTGATACCTGTTGCCAAACAACTTGCACTTTCGCGAAATGAGAAGCACCCCTGGAAGGATATGTCGGACATGGAGTTTTTCAGAAGTGCGAGCTTGTATGAAGAAGATAAAATGAGTGGGAAAAAGGGATTTAATCTTGCCGGGATACTATTGTTTGGAAAAGATGAAGTAATCCAATCGTGCGCACCGGGGTATGTTACGGACTGCTTGTTGCGCAGAGATAACATTGATCGCTACGACGACCGTGTGATTGTTGAGAATAATCTGATTGAAGCATATGACAAAATTTTTGAATTCATTGAGAAGCATACGCTGGATAGATTCTTTATTATCGGCAACCAAAGTGTTAGTATCAGGTCACGAATTGCCCGCGAAATCGTTAGTAATATTCTGGTTCATAGAGAGTTTTCAAGCACATACAGAGCGAGGGTTGTAATTGGACGCGATAAGATTACCACAGATAACTGGAGCCGTCCGCAGTTTCAAGGTCGGATTGACCCCAATGAATTCACACCACGGTCAAAGAATCCTATACTTGCAAAATTCTTTGTAAATATAGGGCGCGCCGATGAACTTGGCTCAGGCGTGCGCAATCTTTATGAGTACACGAGAATCTATACAAACGGCGGAGAGCCAGAGTTGGTCGAAGGCGATGTTTTTAAGACTATTGTACCACTCGCATCGGAAAACGGAAGTTTAAAAGTCGATTTAAAAGTCGACCAACAAACTTTAACTCGAACTATAACTGAAGACGAAGTTGTGGATTTGCTGAAGACCAATCCAGAAGCAACTCTACAGGATGTTGTCATAGCTACGGGAAAAACCGTATACGCAATTAAAACAGCAGTAAAGAATCTCCAGCTTGCAGGTGTTTTATGTCGGGATGGGTCAAAGAAGAAAGGTCGTTGGGTTGTGTTGAAGCCGTAACAAACGTGCTATATGGAGCAGGGAGCACAGATATCCATCCGCTTGCTAATCCCCTGCTAATCGGACGACTTAAAACAACATAAAATCAACCAACACTCAACGGCACAAACCAAAACGCAAACACCGCCGAATCCCCTGCGCTACAAGGGATTCGGCGGTATGACAGAACACATGCGGGTACGCCCTAAAACTCGCTTGCTATAACTCCTAAGCGGTAGGTCGCGCGTTCGATTCGCGCCGAGGGTGCCAGTTGTCAAAAGTGCTGCAAAAGCAGCACTTTTAATGTTATAGCGGATAGCCAGCCGCGCCATAAGCGAACTATATTTGATTTTGGGGGGCGGTTTGGCACGGTAGCTACCGACTAACCTGTGACCTAGACAGCGGTTTGTAGTAAAACAGAATTCCTCTGTGTATCCGGACGAGAAAGATTGAATTCCGGCATGGTAGGAGGCTGGTAAGGCACCCCGCCTGTATGGTGCGCCAGATGGATTAGCCTTAAATCCGAGGTCATTGTAAAGTCGAAGAAATCGTCAAGTCGGCTGTTAATTGATCCATCAGAAATAATACCCCGAAGTGAGAGCAATAACCATATCAGAGCAGCGGCGCCCAAACATTTCCATATAAATGCAAACGGAGTGCCGTTCGCCAGCAAACCATCCGCTGTTGAGAACTTGGTATTTGCGTTTACATGTGCGTCTACATACTCTTTGAATCCCGGTTGTACGTTTGATTCACGCACAACCGTTGGAGCAGACATTACGGGCGTCTGCGGCGGAGCACGTTCCGCGCTTTTAGGTTCAACCGCTGACAATGGCTCCTCCGGTACTTTTATCGGTTCAGGCTTATCGGGTTCTTGTACAACCGTTTTGGTAATCACTGAGTCTGAATCGATCGGCGGGACTGTTTCGTCTACTATCAACTTCGTACCGCACTTCTGACAGAAGTCCGCATCCTCCAGTGCTTTATTTCCGCACTTGTGACAGAACATGATGATTCCTCTGTTTCTCTAAATTATTCATGGTGAAAAGTGCAGTTGGTTCAATTTTCACGAACCATTACCCCACAACGCATAGAACAATTTGTTGTTCCCGACTTAGCGACTACCGGAGAGTTACCATTCCCTCCCTCCGGGAGCGCCCTCGCCGAGAACAAAAAGGCGACGCAATGAGGACTTGTTATGAGCGCATCAAAAACCGTCATCACCGGGATTCTGATACTCGCCGCCATGCTGGCGCTCTCCTCCTGCGGCGGCGTTGATAACGCGCCCGAGGACGAACGTATTACCGTCCGGCTTGCCGCGCCGCAAAACGCCTATATCGAGGACTTTGACACCAACCTGTATAAGCTGTGGCTGGAGGAACGTACCGGTCTGAAGCTCGAAATGACATGGTTACCTGCCGCGGACGCCGAACGGATTGCCGGAATTGCCCTCGCCACCGGCGAAGGTCTGCCCGACGCCTATATCGGCTTCGGTACTTCCGGTATATTCAGCAGTTCAAATCTCCAGGGCTACGGGGAGTCGGGCGCGATTATCCCGCTGAACGATTTAATAGAACAGTACGGCGTGAACCTGAGATCGGCGTGGGACGAGCTTGCCGAGTATAATATCCGGGCGTTTATGACGATGTCAGACGGGAATATCTACTATATGCCGGGTCTCAGCACGTCGCTTATCACGCGCTACATCCGTCAGGTGATGTGGGTAAACAAGGGCTGGCTGGACGCGCTGAACCTCCCCGTTCCGACGACAACCGACGAGTTCCGAGATATGCTGATGGCGTTCAAGACCGGCGACCCAAACGGAAACGGTCTGGCAGACGAGATCCCGATGGCGGGGACGGAGGATCATTACGGCAAGCAGGTGCAGGATTATCTGTTCAACGCTTTTATCTATAACAAGCCTAAAAACGACCGCTTTCTGCTGGAAAACGGCGCGGTCGGCTTTGCCCCCGCGCGGGACGAATGGCGCGAGGCTCTCCGATATATGCACGGGCTGTATCGTGACGGTCTTTTTTCGCCGTTCAGCTTTACGCAGAATAACCAGCAGCATATACAGATGGCAAACGACCCACGCGATATACTGGGCGCGTTCACCTCCCCCGGCATTACCTTCACGGTGCTGCAAAACTCGCCGGAAATCATGGAGCGGTATATCGGCATCGGACCGCTCACCGGACCGAACGGTACGAGCAACGCCGCGGTCAATGTGCCGTTACCCAACCCGTACGGCGTGATTACCTCCGCTTGTGAACACCCGGACGAGGTGTTCAAGCTGTTCGACCTGATGCTGAGTGAGGAAGCGTCCCTTATAGGACGGTACGGCGAACAAGGCGTGGATTGGAAAATTGCGGAGGAGGGCGAGATAAGCATATACGGAACGACCGCCTCGATCCGTATTATCAACCAGCTT
>Ga0082212_10010340_pt1 | contig 11951 bp, 8 predicted proteins | sample TergutNt197P3_FD_71548 | JGI IMG/M metagenome (GOLD analysis project Ga0082212, IMG submission 71548) | Neocapritermes taracua P3 segment gut microbial communities from Petit-Saut dam, French Guiana - Nt197 P3 | ecosystem: Host-associated > Arthropoda: Insects > Digestive system > Gut ... | reverse complement strand
CATCCATGAGGCTGAAGGAATCGTTGCCGGAAGCGCGGTGCGCCTCCGATTCTATATATTCAATGACTGCGGTGCTGGGAGGCACCCGTCGTTCAAAGGGCCAAACGACATCGTCTTGTGCGGGGGATGGGCTTTCAAAAAAATCTTTGAGAGTGCATGTGAGAGCACCCTCACCTGAAAGGGGATTGGCTTTTTCATAGGTGCGCAGTATGCACAGGGCGGCAGGTGTCAATAGTTGGCGTGCGCACTGGGCTCTACGGTTACGGCTTTCTTGGGAGCTGTCCATCATATCGCGCCCGAACAGGGTGTTAATAAGCTTGTCGCTGTGTTTAACTCCTGTTTCGGCCATGGCCGAGATGACGCTCGGCAGCAGAATGGATTTGATGACGTCGCGCAGGATGTTGTCGCCCGCTATATTAAAGCCGTCTCGAAGCTCAAGGTAAGGGCGCATGCGCGAGGAGGAGCCGAGTTCACTTTCCAGCACGAAGGTAGTGATGGAAAGATCCGTTGTGCCGCCGCCGATATCTATAGTGGCGATACGTATGGCGGGTTTGTCGCCATACTCGGCTCTGGGCGTTCCGGTAATGTGGCACAGCGTTGCAGCGTCCCCCTGATATTTTTTTGTAATTTCATTATAGATATAAACAAGTTGAGTGCATGTGGCCTCGTCCCAGTTGCAACGGACCCTTGGGCTGATGCGATAGTCTTCGCTTCCCAAGGCTTTTTTGTGGTCGGCGACGTAAAAATCCTGCCAGCCGAGGATTTCCCATAAAACACGCACAGCCCAGTTCACCCATCGCCTGTAGATGCGCTGTTCGGCTATGGGCATTCCGGCCGGGACAGTAAAAATGATCTGCCGCAGACGCCTCGGCACGTTGGGCAGTTCGCGTCGGCCTCGCTGGCCGGGAGAGTTGATGGTCATAAGGGCCTGTTGCAGGACTTCAACCAACAAAAACATCATCAGTGAGGAACGGGTGAAATTGGAGACAAAGGCCATATCCCGCTCTTGTTCACGCAGGCGCGGGTTATTGCGGAAGAGCTTGTCTCCCATACAACACAGGGGGGTTCCGCTGGCATTGACCACCCGGGGCAGGGGTCCTCTGGTCACGCGCGGTTCAGGCCCTCCAAGCGTGTTGTAACGCCATCCCGCCCGCCAGTCGCGTTCATCCCACAGATAGCGCTTGGGGCTGGACATGCCCGTGATGCCCTCAGCGCACAGAGCCATGGTAGACAAGCGGGCCGCCTCGGGGCCGATGCGTACAGGCGAGGGCCAGACAAAGGCCGGGGTTTGCCTGCCTGACTGGCGGCTTAAGTTGTCGTCTCCGAAGCTCGCCTCAGAGAATTCCACGCGGGTTTCAAAAGGTTCCATATAGATTTTTTCGGGGCAGTCGAGATCGCGAAGCTGCAAAAGGTAGCTGTCGTTCAAATTGGTGCTGCGCTGCGTACGGGTTTCCACCAGAATGCCCGTGGTGCGCGAATTGCCGATATCCAGCACGAGATCCACGTCAATAGGCGTATCTGAGGGTTTTATGGTCTGCGCCACTATGCCTTGAACAGCCTGTTCCAGCACATCCAGCATGGTCAGGTAGCTGGCAAGATATTCCAAAGAGAATTCATCGTCAGCCCTGTTTTTTTTGCGCGACTTGAAAGCATCCCAGGTATTGCGCAACCAGTGGTCCACCCAGCCTTGGTTCAGAAACCAGGAATTGTCACGGGCTCGCGAGGCCAGCTTGAAGCTGGCGTGGGCCTCCACATCGGCGGGGGAAAGGGCGAAATATATCTCAGAGTCTACAGGCGGGGCCTCCACCGTCATATCAAAGATGAGCACCACCCGCAGGATATCCGGCGCATCTTCGGACTGCACAAGGCGGGCTCGTGACCAGTTGGCCGGGCCGCATTCAAAATGTGTTCCTCCATCCTCCCATTTCTGGTCGCGCATGCGCAGGAAGGGTACCGGCAGCCACGCGTCAAGCCAAGGTTCCAGAGCTTTTTTGTACGGAACTTCAAAAGCGGCATCGCGAACCGCCTCGCCGCTTGTTTCATCGCGCAGGCAGCCGGTATCATCCTCTTGCAGGCAGCGTAGCGTTACCTTGCCCGCTTGGGCGCCGGGCGCGGCCTTTTCCTGAAAATGGCGCAGCCCCTTGCTGATGGCGGAGGTATCAAAGGCAAAGTCAAGAAACTGGGGGCAGCCGCCAGGAATCAGGCTGACAATGGAACGGTATACGGGAACAGAGAACATGAGGCCTCCTTAATGCATTATTCGCGTACTAAAGGAATTTTGTAGTTCTGTGTACCTCCGCCGGCATCCGGAAAACGCCAAAAGCAAGGCGTGGAGTTGCCTTCTCCTGCGCAAACCATATGCGCCTGTCCCCAGCGAGCGCCTTGGGTACAATAGCCCTGTTCGCTGGTGACAATGAGCCTTCCTTGTGCGTCGAATTTGCCTTTTGCGGCCCCGGTGCATTTTCCCGCATACTGGGGATCTTCAATGGTGCGTTTGCCATTGCCGTTCTTGTCAAAGCAGAAGCGCTCGGTAATGATGCGCTTGGAAGTGTATTCAGGGCGGGTTCCGCGCCAGCAGCCTTCGAGAAACGCAAGGTCGCCGGTTTGGGCGGCGCCGGGCGGAATGCGCAGAGGGTCGCCGGGTTCGGGTTTGGTCTGTTCCGCTTGAGGGGGCGTCAGGGCTTTGGGCTCTTCGGGGCGGACTTGGTCCGGCTGCCTGGCTTTTTCCGCCTTGGAGCCGCGCTTGTCGGGGACAAGGGGCGTCATCGGCAAAAAATCCAAGGGAGAGAGCTGCGTGCCCGGTTCAGGCGCCGCTGGAGGCTCAGACGTGGAATGTGGCTCAATGGCTTCCTTTGGCGGCGTTGTTTCCTGTTGGAGAGGCGGCGTCAGCACTGTGGCTCTATCCGGAGGTTGCGGCAAAACGGGCAGAGCGGGAACCTCCACCGGGGGCGTCCTCTCAGGCAGAACGGGAATGGCGGGCACCTCCACCGTGGGGGCTGGATCAGGCGGACTCGTTTCGGAGGGGTGCGGCGTAAGCTCCTTGTTTTCCGGGGTCGGCGTTACCGGCGTGGGGGATGGCGTCGGCACGGCGGTTCCGCCGGAATCCGGCAGCGACGGCACAATGATTACAGTGCCCGGCGCGCCGGGTGAGACCGCTCCCGCAGGCGGCGCAATCCTTCCGGGCACTGCCGGCGCTGGAGCAACTTTCGGCACTGTCATCTTCTCATCGTCTTTGGATTCGGCTGCCGCAAGAAGGCCGGCGCCGGACAGCGCCGTGAGTAGACAAAGTATAGTCGCGGTGATTAGCTTGCGCATTGTGCACAGTCTCCGTAATGCCTTATTCGCGTACTAAAGGGATTTTGTAGCTTTGTGTGCCTCCATGGGCATCCGGAAAATGCCAAGAGCAAGGCGTGGCGTTGCCTTCTCCCTTGCAAACCATAGATTCCGACCCCGCCTTACCTCCTCTGATACAAGAAGCCCGTTCGCTGGTGAAAACGAGTCTGCCGTGTGTGTCCAAGCTGCCTTGTGTGGCCCCGGTGCATCTGTCCGCATGCGTGGGATCTTCCAGAGTGCGCTTGCCGTTGCCGTTCTTGTCAAAGCACATGCGTGTGATAAGGGTACGCTTGGTATAGTATTCAGGGTAGGATGCGCGCCAGCAGCCTTCAAGAAACGAAAGATCGCCAGTTTTGGCGGCGTCAGGCGGAATGCGCAGGGGGGCGCCGGGTTCGGGTTTGGTCTGTTCCGCTTGAGGGGGCGTCTGGGCTTTGGGTTCTTCGGGGCGGATTTTGCCCGGTTGCCTGGCTTTTTCCGCCTTGGAGCCGCGTTTGTCGGGGACGAGGGGCGTCATCGGCAAAAAGTCCAAGGGGGAGAGCTGTTTGCCCGGTTCAAGCGCTGCGGGAGGCTCAGACGTGGAATGTGGCTCAATGGCTTCTTTGTGTGGCGTTGTTTCCTGCCGGAGAGGCGGCGTCAGCACCGTGGCTCTATCCGGAGATTGCGGCAAAACGGGCAGAGCGGGCACCTCCACCGGGGTCGTCCTGTCAGGCAGAACGGGAATGACGGGCACCTCAGCCGGGGAGGCCGGATCAGGCGGACCCGTTTCGGAGGGGTGCGGCGTAAGCGCCCTGTTTTCCGGGGTCGGCGTTACCGGCGTGGGGGATGGCGTCGGCACGGCTGTGCCGACGGAATCCGGCAGCGACGGCACAATGATCACAGTGCCCGGCGTGCCGGGTGAGACCGCTCCCGCGGGCGGCGCAATCCTTCCCGGCACTGCCGGCGCTGGAGCAACTCTCGGCACTGTCATCTTCTCATCGTCTTTGGATTCGGCTGCCGCAAGAAGGCCGGCGCCGGACAGCGCCGTGAGCAGACAAAAAACGGTCGCGGTGATCGTGTTGCACACCCTGTTCATGAATGCCTCTGGCTCTGTAAAAGAAATTCTCCCACACGCGGCATGTTGCAGATCTGCCGGTCGCCGCAAAACGCCGGCAGCAAAGCACAATTCGGACTACCGCGGCTCATTTTCCGTCTTATAGAACGGCACGCTTTCCTCCCCCCAGTCAGCGCCGTCTGCTGACTTGCCGAGGCACATGGCCCTCCTGTTGTCCACGTCGGCTCTGCATTCGACAGTTTCCGCCGCATAGCCGCGTCCGTTGGGGCACACTTGCCTTTCAGCCTGAATGACGAGCACTCCTTGGGCATTTATGGACGCATGAGCGGGGCCGACGCAATCTTCGCGTCCTTTTTGCCGCACTGTGGCTGTGCCTTTGCCGTTGGAGTCGAAATCATACAGTACTATAATGGGTTGTCCGTCCGCCCTGTTTTGCAGACCACGATCGCACAGCCAGCGCCCGCGCAAAAAGTTCATATCTGAAGGCTTTTCAGGAATGACCAGCGCTTGTCTTTCCTGCTCGGGCTTCGCCTCTCTGCCGGGCGGGGCGGTTTCGGGCGGACATTGTTCCGCCAGGATAAGCAATTTTTTCTCAAGAGCTTGTATTTCCGCCCGCAGCTTCTCAGCTTCAGGGGAGGATGCTTTTTCTCCTTCAGCCTCTTGGGGCCCGGCTGCCGCAAGGTGGCCGTCTATCTTATACATGGGCGTGGTTCCCAGCCACTCGGCGCCTACGACGTGACACACGGATCTGTTGTTCACGTCGCCTCTGCATTCGACAGTTTCCGCAAGAAAGATTCTTCCGTCGGGGCACATGAACCCTTTCTCCTCAATGATGAGCACTCCCTGGGCATTCATGGACGCGACAACGGAAGAGGCGCAGTCCGCGTATCCTTTTTTGCGCACTGTGACCGTGCCTTGACCGCTGGAGTCGAAATCAAAGAAAACCAGTTGGGATTTATCGATAATATTCGAAGTGCTCCAGCGTCCGCGTAAAAAGCTCATATCCGCTGGGTTTTTAGGAATGACCAGCACGTTGCTCTCCTGTTCGGGCGGACAGTGTTCCGCCAGGGCAAGCAATTTTTTCTCAAGAGTCTGTATTTCCGCCCGCAGCTTTTCAGCCTCGGCGAGGGGGTCTTTTTCTCCGTCAGCCAGGGAGATCGGCGTCTTTTTGGCGAAGGGCAGCGCCGGAAATTTGAAGTTGAAGTCCGGGATTTTTGGGAAGGGCAGTGCCGGACACGTGAAGTTGAAGCCCGGGATCGGGATCAGGGGCGCGTTGCCTCCAAAAGAGGCAGTGAGCAGGAAGAAAAGAAGGGGAAGCAGGAGCAGGGGTAAAAGCCAAAGCCAAGAAATGCCGCCGCGCCTTTTTTGCGCGGCAATGGGCTGGGCTGGCGGCGCCTTGGGGGGAGCTGTCACCTGCCCGAGCCGGGTCAGATCCTGCGGCTGCGCCCCGGGAGTGCCGGGGCCGAAGCCCCAGCATGTAAACACGGGCTGTTCGCCGATGACGTAGATGCAATTTTCATCCGGATACTGCAGGGCTAATTCCAATATTGTGCCCCTGGTCACCTGCGGAGCAATGCCTGACTGCTTCAATTCGACAGCCACCCTGGCGATGTCTTGCGCCATGCGAACCGTGGCCGCGCGGGCGGCTCTTTGTTCTTCCTCGGGCAAATCCGTCAGGCGTTTGGCCGTGCCTTGCACCGGGGTATACCAGTCTATGGAGCTGCCGTCCTTGGAAGGGCTTGGCTCGGCAAAGAGCAGGGCATACGCGTCGCCAAGGCGCGCACGCACCAGATCGCGGATCTGGTGAAAACTCTCGTGCACGAGAATTCCCTGATGGGCCAAGGAGTGTATAGAACTTTTCGATACTGTGACGATTAAATTGGTAGCCATATCCACCCTTTTGCTCAGGACGCGCTGTCCGTTCAGATTGCCGAAGCGCTGTGCTCTCTCCCCGACGATTAAGGCGCAACCAAGGTGACAGCGACGCCGTTTTGCCGCAAAAAGCTGATGAAGTCCGATGCGGGCAAGGCCATGGAGGTCTGGCGATAACTGTCGTCGTCAAGTGATATGAGCGTGTTGATGCCGACCACCAGCCCGTTTTCATCCGTGAGCGGCCCGCCGCTGTTTCCTTGGGACAATGGAGCGGTGTGGGCAATGATGGGAGGGGTGCGTTCTATGATGGCGCTGACCACGCCGTCAGAAAAGACCAGTTCGGGCGCGACGGCCTTTTGTCCCCGCATCAGGGCCAGATACTTCGGGTCATTACGGGATATGGCGTGCGGGTATCCCCAGGCGTGGATCTTCTCGGTGCGGCGCGGGGTATCGCGGAGGGCAAGGGGCTGGATGGCGCGTTGTTTGGGAACGCGGAGCAGAGCATAGTCCGCCGCTCCGGCGCCCTTGCCGCCTTTGATGCCGACCACTGTGGCCTGCACAGGAGCGCCCAATTTACGATTGATGATCAAGATCCGCTTTCGGGCTTTTCCGACCACATGCGCGTTGGTCATCACCATGTCGGGAGCAACGAAAAAGCCTGTTCCCGTGGACAATCCCCCGTCGACCTCGCCGAGAATGAAAACCGTTGCGTTTTCCACCCTGTCCACGCTTGCATTTTTTGACGCTGTGGCGCTTGGGGAAGGCGTTGTGGGGGCCGCTGCGGCGTCTTGCCCCGCCTTGTCTTCTGCAGCCGGCTGTTGCGACTGCGGCTGCGGCGGCACGGTCGGCGTTTCCTTGCTAGGGGAGGAGGCGGCCGGATCAGGCGCGCCGGATTCCGGCGCCGGCCGCTTGGGAAGGCCGAGGCTCTGCCGCAGTCTGCACGGCTCCTGTTGCAACAACGCTTCAAGCTGTGCTTTTTGTCGCCGTAGATATTCGATTTCCTTATTATGCACGGCAGCCGGCGCATGGCCATCCACGACAGGCCCCGGCGTCGAGCGTTTGGGAAGGCCGAGGCTCTGCCGCAGCATGCACGGATCCTGTTGCAGCAGGGCTTCAAGCTGGACTTTTTGCCGGCGCAGCGACTCGATTTCTTCATTGTGCGCGGCAGCCGGCGCAAGGGTCTGTTGCCTCGCCGCCTCTGCGCGCCACAGAACGAACACAACCGCCCCAAGGCAAAGAAGAAGGCAGAGAAAAACCATGATGGGCAGCGCTCTGTCGTCGCCGCGTTTTTGGCCTGTTGCCGCCGCGTCTTCTTTCATAGTAGCGTCCATGTTTTTTGCGGTTCGCGGATGGGCCGCGACTCAAAAATGCCGGGTAACGGCGCGGACGGCGTGTGTCGCTGTGTGGCCCGGCAAGCACGCCGCCCCGGCGTCCGCCGCAAAAAGCCGCGCCGGGCTGGTGGGCGTATCTGTCGTCAGCTCATGTTTTCAGCCATTCTGGCTTTGAGATCGTCAAGTTCGTCTTGGGCTTTCTGGTTGTCCGCAATTTCGGCTCGATAGCTTGCCTGCTTGGCTTTGACTTCACCAAGGGAACTTGTCTGGGACGTCTGTTCCTGGGCGCTCGGCCGGGGCGTTTGTCTCGCTGGTCTCTGGTGCGATCGCCTGTTGTAACGTTCCGGTTCCGCCTGCGCGGCGCCGGGTTGGCGGAGTTTTTCTTCTTCGTCAAGAGCCGCCTGGTACTGGGCGTCGCTTTCCTGGGCCGAAAGGAGGACTTTTCCAAGGATACGCTGCGCCTCGTCAAGGCCGCTTTTGATTTCTGTGTAAGATTCTTCAAGCTGTTCGCGGGTGATGGCCTTCTCTTTATATTGGGCAAGGCGCATATCGAATTTTTGCCCGTAGCACTGGATGGCCTTGCGGGCTGAGGCTGTCGCGATGGTCAGGCCGGAGATGTCGCCGTCAAGGTCTTGCAGATAGCGCGCCATTCTGGCGTTTTCACTTTTGTTTTGCTGGTGTACCGAGTAGAAATAGCCGGTAGTGCCGCCCGCGACGCCGCCGATAACGGCGCCCGCTACAGCGCCCCGGGTGCCGCCCGTGAGGCCGCCCACCACAGCGCCCAGGATCGCGCCGGCAACCGCTCCGCCGGCCGTTGTTTTGGCGACGCGGTGTTCTTCGCTGCGCAGCGTTTGAATGGGTTCATAGCAGTCGGAGTACAAATTGACTATGGCTGTTTGCTCGCCATATTTTGAGGCGCAGCCGGAAAGGCTTGCAAGGCATACCATGAGAATCACTATCAATGATCGCTGGCGCATACAAGAACTCCTTGCAGCTTTGTATGGTTGTATACGCCGCCTGCGCAAGCCGGCGGCATCCGAATAGCTGGATGCGTCACTGGATGACAGCCAACGCCGGAGGTTGACCCTCCCGCTAAGGACGTACGCCATACCATAAAAGAATCTTTTTGTGAATACTCTTGAGAGCGGCCATGCACAGACCCGCCACGGCCGACGGGAAGAGAGAGCGCGCACGCGGTGGTGCACACGCCAGCAACAGCGGCGCGCATGCCCTGCCTTGTGCCGCGAAAGCCGGCTTTGCGCCGTGACGGCAGAGAAGATGCTTCCCTGTGCCGCGCGCGCCTCCGGGGGCTGCCGGGTGGAGTATTGGTATGGCGAAAAGCGGCCGGACCGTCCTATTTCAACTTCGTTCCTATGGACGGCTCAACTTTTTGGGTTTCCTTCATATCGTGGAGCAGAGGCTTCAAGTCGTTCGTTATGGGAATCGTGGCCGTGGCCATGGCCAGAATATCGTTGGACGGCACATGCAGCAGCCGCATGGAAAAGCGCACCTGTTCCGGCGTTACCACATAGGTTCCGGCCAGCACGGTCTCAGTGGTCACATTCGTGCTGAGCAGCTTGCGCACGTCGCGCGTCAGCAGCATTTCGCCGCGCTTGGCGTCAATATGCACATCCCTGCCCTTGCGGATTTCCCTCACCCTGTATCCGGCCTGGACGAACCAGCGGGCCATTTCCTCGCTGATTTGCCGGCCCACGGGGCTGGAGTTTTCCAGGTTGTTCAGGTCAACCGCCACAGTGCAGGAAATGCTCAACGCCTTGCGTATCTTGAGAGGGTGGTGTTTTTGATCCGACTTCGAGCAGAGTCCGGGTTGCTCCACGCCGAAATGCCCCAGAACCTGCTTGTCAATGGCCTTGGCCATGTCGTCCGCCGCAATGGGCACCGTGCCCCGGGTCGTCAAGCCCGCCGCCGCGGCCGCCATGGGCATCAGCAGAAAGGCCAGCGCCAGGAAAAGAAAAACCAGCCTGCGTGCCATAACTACGCCCTCATCGCATGGTGCGGATTTGGAGGTCAATGCTTTCAAGCTCCCGCCGCAGTTGCGCCTGGGTGGATTCCGAGCGGCAGGAGGCCAGAGCCAGCAGATAATGTTGTCGTGCCAACTCATAACGCATTTGCCGTTCATAGTCACGCGCCAGTTTCCAATTGTGCGCCGTGGCCTTGGTGTCCGCAATGCGGTCAAAGACGGCGCTCTGGCCGGAGGCGGCCGCCTGAGCGGGGTACGGCCGCGCGAAGGCGAAGCCGCAGATCAGGGCGCACGCGCCAAGGCAGATCGCCCACCCGGACATCCGGCGCGTTGTTTCGTGCATGCCAGTGGTGTTCATACGTTGATCCCCATTTTATTCAGGGGCATAGCCCATGAGTCCCTTGGAAGCGGACGCCACTGCGGGTGTCCCGCGAGGCGGCGCCTGCCGGATTTTCATGCCGCCGGATTTTTGCGCGGGCGTATAGGCGAACAAGGGGCCGCTGCCGGGTTCGGGATAGACCATGTCTCCCGGCTTTCGCTTGCTTTGCCCCCACGCGCTCAGCGGCCTGCCGTCCGGCCCGGCATTGGTCATGCGCAGGGTGACGGCGTTGGGCGTCAGCACAATCTGGCCCGTGCGCAGCACGATGCCGTCGGAAGAACGCACCAGCCGGGCATTGACAAAGATGGCATCCGGGTCCTGATGATAGGTGCCGATAAGCAGGGCATTGCCCTTGCCTTTGGCAGTGGCGAGCTTGCCCTTGCGTTCAAGCGTCGTTTCGCCCAGGCCGTCGCGCATTGTGATGCCGCCGTCGGTGCGGTATTCGCGCACCGGGAAGCCGCGTTGGTTGAATTCATAGATCAGTCCCTCGGCCAGGTAACGGCCAAGGGGGCTGCTGGAATGGAAATCGTTCTGGTCCACGAAGGAGGTGGGCAGGGCCACAAAACCCACCAGCGCTTCGTTCGGAAGACTGGCGATCAGTTGATCGGCAAGCTCGCGCACCTTGAGTTTGAGTTCCTGCGCGGCCACGTGATTCGGATTCGTGGGCAGCACGGTCTTGTAGGGATCCCTGGCGCCGCAGCCCGCAAGCACGGCCAGGCTGAGGACGAGGGTGAAAAAAAGCGCAAATCGCAACATGGCATGCCTCCTGGATACACGTATTCCCTGTGTCTGAACCGTCATCATGCCTATCGGACGGCTGTGGAAAAACTTAAGCGCCTGTGATTGCCGTCCCGGAAAAAAGCGGAAGGCCGCGTCTTGGCTTGCAGGGAAAAATGGCGTATGCATTTTCGGCTTTGCTCAAGGAAACATCCATGTCCCAACAACGACGTTCCACCCGCGTGCTGCATCTCGGCAGGCTCGCCCTCGGGGGCGGGCACCCTGTTATAGTTCAGAGCATGACCAATACCGACACCCGCGACGTGGACGCCACCCTGGCCCAGATCGAACGTCTTGCAGCCGCGGGCTGCGAAGCCGTGCGCCTCGCCGTGCCGGACGACGAAGCAGCCCGCGCCGTCCGGATCATCGTCGGGCAGAGTGCGCTGCCGCTTATCGCCGACATCCATTTTGACCACCGGATCGCCATCGCCTGCCTTGAAGCGGGGGTGAACGGCCTGCGCATCAATCCGGGCAATATCGGGGGGCCGGAAAAGGTGCGCGCCGTCATTGACGCCGCCAGAGTCGCGAACGCCGTCATCCGTATCGGCGTAAACAGCGGTTCGCTGGAAAAACGCCTCCTCGCCAGGTACGGCGGCCCCACGCCCGAGGCCATGGTCGAGAGCGCCGTGGGGCAGGTGCGCTTTTTCGAGGAACAGCAGTTCAGCAGGATCAAAATTTCCATAAAATCCTCGTCGGTGCCGGACACCATCGCCGCTTACCGCCTGCTTGCCGGGCGTTGCGATTATCCTTTGCACATCGGGGTTACCGAGGCCGGAACCCTGGTGCGCGGAGCGGTCAAATCCGCTGTGGGTCTCGGCATCCTGCTTTGGGAAGGCATAGGCGATACCTTGCGCGTTTCGCTGACTGGCGACCCTGTGCGGGAAATGGCCGTGGCCTGGGAACTGCTGCGCGCCCTTGGCCTGCGTGAGCGCGGCCCGGAGATTATCGCCTGTCCTACCTGCGGCAGAACCGAAATAGACCTGCCCGCCCTGGCCGAGGCCGTGGAAGCTCGTCTGGCGCATGAAACGGCCCGCATCAAGGTCGCGGTCATGGGCTGCGCGGTCAACGGGCCGGGTGAAGCGCGCGAGGCCGATATTGGCCTGGCCGGGGGGCGCGGCAAGGGATGCATTTTCCGCAAGGGGAAAATCATCCGCTCCGTGCGGGGACAGGAAGCGTTGCTGCGCGCGTTTATGGAGGAGCTGGAAAAGGTATTGGCGAGCGCACCCG
>Ga0082212_10010339_pt1 | contig 11951 bp, 8 predicted proteins | sample TergutNt197P3_FD_71548 | JGI IMG/M metagenome (GOLD analysis project Ga0082212, IMG submission 71548) | Neocapritermes taracua P3 segment gut microbial communities from Petit-Saut dam, French Guiana - Nt197 P3 | ecosystem: Host-associated > Arthropoda: Insects > Digestive system > Gut ... | reverse complement strand
GTCCTCCAGCCTCTCGAACGTGAAAAACGCCGCACCCTCTCCTATGTTGATACCGTCGCGTGATTCGTCGTAGGGATTGCACACGCCGCCGCTCAAAGACTTGAGCGAGTGAAAGCCTACAGCGACGGATTCGGTCAAAGGGTCCGCGCCGCCAACTATACAGAGCCTGCAAAGCCCGTTTTTTATGAAGTCGAACGCCATACCGGCCGCCGTCGTCCCGGCCGCGCAGGCGGCGGAGCTGACGTAACTTCCTCCTTCAACCCCGCAAAAATCGCTCAGCCAGGGCAGATAGTCGTTGACATGTTCCAGGCGTCCGGGCGGTTTTCCCTGGAAAACGTAACCGGAGATACCGTCGGACATCGCCGTCAGCGTCCCGAAACAGAGCTGAGCGTCCAGGCCGTAGGCCGACATCGCTGCCCTGTCCAGCCCGCAGTCGCGCATCATCTCCTCTATTGCCGGGCGCATGAGGGCTTTTACTCTGCTTTCTCCGGCGGGATTCGCGCAGGGTTGAGGCAGGTTCCCTTCTACTTCGCCGAAAAAATCGGTGGACAGTTTTTCCGTCGGGAAGAGGTCACATTTTTTGAGCCCCATCAGCCCCTCCGAACAGCTTTTGAGGTACTCTTCCTTTCCGATTCCGGCGGATGACACCACGCCGATACCGGTAACAACGACCCTGTAAGTCATTGTTTCGCCGAAGCGCCCTTTTGCGTCAGGAAATCCGCTATGCGCTCGATGGTCGTAAGGTTCGGCATCTCATCGGGCTTTACCTTGATACCCCATGTCTCGTAAAGCATGACGACCAGCTCCAATCCATCGACGGAATCCAGGCCGAGACTTTTTTCTTCGCTTTTTTCCCTACCGTTCGCCGCTGATCCGAAAAACGGGGCCGTATACGAAATGTCTTTCAACTCGATATCCAGCTCCAGCCTTTCCAGAATTCTTTCGGCAATTTTTCTTTTCAGCTCTTCAATATCTTCCATATTTTTTCACCGCCTTTTTCACTTTTTTCGCGAGTAACGCCGACCCGTTTGAAATAGTTGTGCTGAACCTTTCTGGCGCTCGTAACATGTGAAAGCACCCGCTCCGCGAACGAAAGCGCCGAAGAGTTACTCTCGTAAACGGCGTACAGGATGCGCTCGTATTCAAATTCCTTACAGCGGCGTATCGACATCGATACCGCCGGAAGTATCGCTCCGGTGTTCTTGTACTCCGCTGCCACTCCGATACGCTCGAACACAATGCTGACGTCGTCCGGCGCATTGGCCATGCAAAACGCCACAGGACGCCCGTCCTTCACAGTGACACTGCTGATTCTTCTCGACAGCGGCCCCTGCCTGCCATCCAGCAAACCCGAAACGTCCAATTCTTTGTCGCGCGCTCCCAACTCCCTAAGGGAGGAGAGGATATCTTCACCGGCGTCTTCAAGGTATACGGATTCGAAGCCGTCATCCTTCAGCCAGCGGAGCAGGCCTTCCCCGCGTTTTTCCATGTAGCGTTCCCAGCCCGCGTAGCCGGGATCTCCATAGCCATCGCACCAAAAGACAAAGAGCTTGCCCGATAACACGTAGCCTCGTTTTTCAAAAAAGTCTTTAAGGGAAACGAAATCATCGGAATACTCGGATATACAGCATTCGATGCGGCCTCCGCCATTTAAACGGCACAGGGCCTCGACCTCTTCCAACAAACATGCGGCGACGCCCCGGCGGCGGTATTCCTCTTTTACGAACAACAGGCAGAGGGTGAGTTCGTTATTCCCGGCCCTGCAAATCGCGTATCCGATCATTATCCCGCCCTGGAACGCCGCCAGATATCTGCCGGCGGAACCGAGGGTAAGAACGTAATACGAGGCGAGTCGATTATCCTGACACACCTTCCCGAACACCTCAGGGAGAATTTCCCGAACCTCCGCACGCGCTTCGCTTATCATTCGAGCTGCCTCCTTGCAAGCCTTGTGAAAAGGCCGTTCGCTTTCATCAGGTCTTCGTAATTCCCTTCCTCGGTCACGCGGCCGTCATCCAAGACGTAAATCCTGTCCGCGTCCAAGATAGTGGAAAGCCTGTGGGCTATGACGATGCGCGTCGCCTTCAGTTTTTTTATGCTTTCCGTTACGATGGCCTGGGTGACGTTGTCGAGTGCGCTTGTGGCCTCGTCCAGGATCACGATTTTCGGCCTGTTCACTATGCTGCGCGCCAGCAGTAACCTTTGCCTCTGCCCTCCGGAAATATTGCCGGCCCCTTCGCTGATTATCGTGTTCATGCCCATCGGCATGTTTTTGATATCCTGTTCGAGCCCCACCAGCCTCGCGGCTTCCCAGGCGTCGTCCATGGTAAGCGGAGCGCTGCCCACGATATTGCTGAAAATGTTCCCGGACATGATTCGTCCGTTTTGAAGAACGACTCCCATCTGCGAGCGGACAGACGCGACGTTGAGCGTGGAGAGATCCTGCCCGTCGAAGAAAACGACACCCTGCGTCGGCTGCTCGAAACCGAGCAGGATCCGGACCAGCGTGGATTTTCCGCAGCCCGACGGGCCGACGATTGCCACGGACTCTCCGGCTTTTATGCGTATAGATATGTCCTTCAGGACCGTCGGCGAATCCGGCAAGTAGGAGAAGTGCAAATTTTTTATCTCGACCTCACCGGACAGCTCGCCGACGTCGATTTTGTCCTCCGTGACCTCGGGCTCCGTCTCCAGAATAGGCATGATGTTCTCGATAAAGGGCAGGGTTGAAAACACGGTGGATAAGACAGGCACGAAGGCCACCAGGGTCGCGTTGAAACCCGCGGCCGCCGTCTGAAATCCCATGAATTTCACGGCGTCCATTCGGTAGAAAACGGGCGAAACTCCGCTCTCGCCGAGTCCTACCTCCATGATGTTCATCGTAACGTAGAAAATGATCATGGACAGGATGGCAGGCATCATCACGTTGAATAAAGACGTGTAATTAGCGTACCAGCGGGACTTCAGGTCCCATTTCCACTGCTCGCCGAACGTCTGCGACCAAAGGTAGAACGCGGAGGGTTCTCCGCCCTGAAGCCTGAATTTCGTCAGTCCGTTCAATATCTGGAGCGTACGGGCCGAGGCGTTGTTGGCGGCCTCGGTCATCTTGCGCCGGGCGAATACGGTGTTCTTTTGAAGGAAGGCGTTCGCGATGAGATAAATCGCCCACACCGCCATCGATATCATCGTCAGCTTGACGCTGTAATAAAACATCAGGATCAGGCTCCAAAAGGAAAAAACCATGTTGAACACGGACGAAAGCACGTTGTCGCCAAGGAGTTCCGTTATCCTCGATACTCCCTCCATCCTGCCCGCCAGATTTCCGGCCTCGTAATCCCTGAAAAATCTCACGGGAAGGCTCAGCAACCTTGACCATAGGGCGGATTCGAAGGCAACGCCGATGTGGTTTTTGACGCGAAGAAGAGAAATAGACCTGACGAAACCGATGATCGCCGAGGTGAAACCGGAAACCAGCATCACCTGAGTGACGGTTCCCAGCGCCTGGCGATCGTTGATCGGTATGACGTCCCGGAATATGCCCTCGGTTATGAGCGGCAGCAGTATAGGCAGTATGCCTGCCACGAGGCTCGTGAGCCAGATCATGGTCCAGTCCTGCTTCACGGTGTGGCGAAGCATGAATTTGAACATGTCGGCCCGGGCCAATTTTTTGGGAGAAAGGCCCGCGTAACACATAAACGCGTCGCTCTTTATTTTTGAGGCGGTTTCATCATCAACCGGAAGCCCGGTTGGGTGATCTTCGTCTGTCAGGACATAATTTCTGCTGCCTCGAGGCAATATGGCGACCGGCTTTTCTCCCTCTCCGTAATACCCCAAAAACACTCCGCTGTCGCTTTTGTGCCACCCCTCGGTCAGCGTAACCAGGCGAACCTGCATGTTCGCCTTTTTGATAAGCCGCCTGATTTTCGTGACCGGGTCCATCTTCGCGGCCACGTCCTCCGGGAGGAAAATATTCTCGGCGTCCATTCCCAGGAATTTCGCGACGGTACGAACCGCGGATTGAATCGGGTCGTCCATGACGCGAAGAAAACCGTTGTCCGAGGTATTTTCGTGGCCGCGGCTGACAGAGGCATATTCCGTGCGAAAAAGGTTTTGCATCGCCGCCGAGACTACTTTCCTTCTGTACCTGCCTCGCGCTTCAGTCTTTATGTCCACGTTTTGGTCTGCTTTTTTGAATTGAGCCTCGATCGACATGGACAATATTTCGAGATTTTGTACGAGAATGCTCGCGCCGTCTTCGCCCGAGTCGAAAATCGTTTTTGATTCCCATTTCGACAGCACTTCATCTCCAAGCCCGATAAGGTGTCGTATCCAATAAAGGCCGGTGAGTTTGTGGAACCATTCAACAGCGCGGGCGGCCAAGTCGTGGTTCGTAAGCTCCATGACGCCGTCATCCTCTATCGCGCAGTCTTCACGCGCGAAAATTTGAAATTCGATAGTGGGCTGCGTTAAAGAGGACGACGTTAAATGGGACAGTGTTAAATGGGACAACGTCCCCGGCGAAAAAAAACTTTCTCCTTCGCCGAGCTGCGTGAGGAATAATTTATGATAATCCTCCGTCCCTGGCGGTGTGCAGGCATAAACCTCCACAGATCCGCTCCTGACTGTGTACGCCTTTGCTTCGCCCGGGGGTATCGCGAGGTACCGGCTCTGTTTGAGGGCGATCATTGTCATTCCCCTTCCCCGCCGGACGCCTGCCGCGCCACGAGCCCGCGGTACGGTCCGCCGGCAGCGAGCATTTCGTTGTGAGTTCCCCGCTGCACGATCTTGCCGTACTCCAGCACGATGATCTCGTCGCAGTCGCGGAAGGCGGACAGCCTGTGGGCCACCATGAGGCACGCGCAGCCCCTGCGCCTTATGTTGGTCATAATGATCTCCTCAGTGATCGGGTCGAGGGCATTTGTGGCTTCGTCAAAGATCAGGATCGATGGATTGCAGGCAAGCGCTCGCGCTATTTCAAGCCTTTGCCTCTGGCCTCCGCTGAAATTAACTCCGCCTTCCTGAATTTTATGTTCATAGCCGCCCTTCAGCTTCGTGATGTCGTCGTGTATCGCGGCGTCAATCGCCGCCCTTACGATGTCGGTCTGTGGTATTGACGAGTCGAAAAGCGACAGATTCTCCTTTACGGTTCCGGAGAACAGAAAAATTTCCTGGTCCACGGCCGCTATCGAGTTTACGATCACATCTTTTGGAATCTCGGCCCGGCTCATGCCGTCGAACTGAATTTTCCCTCTCCATTCCTTCTGGAGGCCGCTGACGACACGGGCCACCGTCGATTTGCCGCTGCCGCTGCCGCCCACCAGAGCAACCCATTTCCCGGGTTCCAGCGTCAGGCTGAAATTATCGATAAGCGGCGCATCGAGGGGGCTGTAGCCGAACGCCACATCCTTCAGCTCCACGAAGCCGGTCAGTTTTTTCCTTTTGATAGGGGCGGGCGGTTTGACCGGGTAAAACACATTGTCGGTGTAGTAGCGTAAAACGTCGTTCAGGCGCTGCATCTGCATCTCGGTCTGCTGCAGCGTGCTGCCCAGGCTCATGAGCTTTCCCAGCGGAGCCTGGAAGTTTCCCATGAGGCTGCGGAAAGCGATGAAGGCGCCGGCGGTCATGAGTCCGTCCATGATCTGAAATCCGCCTATTATCATGATGAATGCCGTGTTGATGGCGTTCAGAAGCGCGGGACCCACAGTGATCGCCTGTGAAGCCATGGCCATCTCGAACCGCCCTCTGGTTAATTTGGCGTTATGTCCGGCCCATTTTGAAAAAAAGTCGGCCTCGTTGCCGTTTGCCTTCAGGGTTTCGATAAGCTGCAGCCCGCCGACGGCGGTTCCCATCGTCTTGCCGGCGTCTTGCTGCATTTTCAGGGATATTTCCAGCAGGCGTTTTCTCATGAAGTACATAAGGGCGAGGTTCATAAGGCTGAACATGGCGCCTGCCAGGGTCAGCAGGACGCTGTACTGAAGCAGGAGTAAAAGGAAAAACACCGCCACCAGCAGGTCGAGAAGCGCCGTAGCGGCCTCGCCGGTGAGGACGTTCGCCACTTGCTCGTTGAAACCGACGCGCATGGCGATTTCGCCGCTGAAACGCTGCTGAAAAAACGCGACTGGCAATTGTATGACGTGCATAAAAAAAGAACTCGACCCACCGATGGTCAGCTTTGCCTGCCACCTGGTAAGGCACCAGGCTCTCAGGAAATTGAGCAGCACATCGAGGAAACAGGCTATACCCATCGCCAGAATAAGGTTGAAGAGCCAGTCCGGGTGAGCCATGGAGAGAACGTTGTCGATGAAAACCTGGTTGAAAACAGGCTGCACCAGACCGGGAACGATCATCAAAAGTCCGACTGTCAGGATAAAAAACAGGGTGGATTTCTCGTTCATAAGCCTACGCGCCACCTCGGCGGCGACGCTGAATTTTTTACCGCCCTTCTGAAAGCCCTCGCCCGGCTTCAGGCTCAGCGCGACCCCGGTAAAGGAGCGCCTGAATTCGTCCATAGGCACTTTCCTGTGTCCTGAGGCAGGGTCGTTGAGGCAGGCGCGTCCGCCTTTGAATCCCTCAAGCACTAAAAAATGGTTGAAGTTCCAGTGAATGATGAGGGGCATACGCTCTTTCGGCAGATCTTCGGCCCCGCATCGGAAACCGCGGCTTTCCATGCCGTAGTGACGCCCTGCCTTGATGACGTTCAGCGCGTTGCTGCCGTCACGGTTGACCCCGCATTGCAGCCGGAGTTCCTCCAGCGGGCGAATCAGCCCGAAGTAGGAGAGTATTATGCCTAAAGACGCCGCGCCGCACTCGACGGCCTCCATTTGCAAAAGCACCGGCGTTTTCTTTACGGAGCTGAAGAACATGTCAGGCGTTCCTGATCCACTGGCTGAATTTTTTGAACAGGCGGCTCAACGGAGGCTGCCGGTCCGTGACTATGCTGCCGGTGCATATCGTGCCCACCGTCAGCGGTTTGTGGTTCCCCACCGCTGAGGACCAAAGGTAACCTGATGGAGAGTCCGGGTCCTTCACGAGATCCACCCTGACCTCCATGACGGCGCCTTCCATTTTCTGCAATATCCAGCTCACCACGTCGGAATTGCCGAGCGTTTTCATAATTCCGCCGGAGGACATCGGGTACAGGGAAACGCTCCTGACCACTCCCATGAGGCTGCCGTCCTCTTTCTGGTCGGCTCCGCTCGGCACGAGCTGCGCCACCATTCCCGGCTCGACTTTTTTCCCCGATTCGGCCGGTACGTACATCACGGCCATGACGTCCTGCCTGTGCTGATCTTGCCTGATGCTGCATATGCTTGTGCTGCCGGCGGCCACCACGTCCCCCACATTGGCCTTTACCTCCGTCACGATGCCGTCGAACGTGCTCACTACATTAAAGGAGTCGTACCACACATACACGAGAGAGTCGAAGTTGGATACATTGATCTCCACCTGATTTTGATTCATAGATCTCATTATGTCCTGCCGCGTCTTGAGTATGTCATTCGCCATACCCGGCAGAGCCAGCTTGGCGACTATATCTCCCTTACGAACGCGAATTCCGGGCTGAACCAGTATCTCCGATATTTTCCCGCTCGTGTCGTGATAGACATTGACGACGCCGGCCGGGTCCAGAATCATCCCGACGCTCTTGACGGAAACCGACATAACTCCGAATATGCTCCAGATCACAATGGAGACGACCATAAAGCACAGGGTAAAAAGGGCCATCCACGCCACCGGCTGGGTCACAGTGATGATCGAGTCGAGTTCTTCCGGTGACCGCAAGCGCGAAAGAGCTTCCTCGTTGAATATTTCCCGATTCATTGCGGCTCCTCCTCCACGCTCACATCGATCCTTGCGCCGAGGTCAAGCCCTTCGACTCCCGACGTAATGACGACGTCGCCTTCTTCAAGGCCCGCTAAGACCTCTACGTATTCGGCGTCACGTATGCCGGTTATGATGCCATGCGCGGTCAGTCTGGAGTCCGCGTCGCGCACGTAAACTTTCGGCTCCTCACGGTCGAAGACGGTGGAGATTGGAATGGAGAGCGCCTTTTTCGCGGTCTCCTTCCGTATGGCTATGTCGGTGTACACTCCGATCTCCATGACTCCCAGGCGATTGTCGATCTCGCACGTTACGCTTCTGACGGGGACGTTCTCGCTGAACGGAGGCAGGATGCTCGTTATCTCTATGCCGAAACTTGTATTCTCGTTGAACGACGACCTGGCTGCGCTGTCGAACGCCTTTTCCGTCATGTTAACGAGGTTTGTGCGAAGCGAAAATTTTCCATCGATCGGAGCGATGTTTTTTATTTTCTCGTCTTCTATCAATTTGGTGAAGTACATTTTCGAAAAATCCGCGATCATGGCGACAGGCTCGCCTTTACCGACGAAGTCGCCGGTATGCTTATAAAGTACGATAACGGCGCCTGCGAGCGGAGCAGTCACCGTTTGGGAATTCATTTGCTGTTCTATTTGTTTTTTTGCTATTCTCGCGGCGTCAAGTTCCGCTTTTAACGCATTCATCTGTGAAATGGATGTCTCAAGCTCGCTCGTGGCGATGGCGTCCTCGGCCGCGAGGCGTTTGTTTCTTTCGGCGGCGCTCACCGTCTGGAGATACGCGGCCTCGGCCTTGGCGATGTCTGCGTCGGCTCTGGCTATGGCAAGCGGCACATCCTTGTTGACTATTCTGCAAATAGGCTGGTCCGGTTTAACCACCTGTTCGTGAAAGACGTACAGTTCCTCGATCTGCCCATCGATTTGAGCGATGGCATCCGCTTGGTTCCTGGTCCGCAGGTTGATATAGTTCAAGTACAGCTCGGGGTACAGCTCACGGTAAGAAACCCTGACCCCGATCAAATTCACTGCTCTCGACGCCAGCATTGTCTCTATATGGCTGTCGCTCGTTTTGTTGAGGTATACCCCATACCCCAGAAAAGCCGCCGATAGCGTCAAGATAACAAACGTAGCCGCGAAATAGAACTTTTTCACCTTTGCCGGCTCCTCTTCAAGGGGGGCTTCCGACAGAATTTTCGAGCCGCGCCACGGCGATGTTGTAGTCGCACAGGGCCTGAGTGTAGTTTGAACCGGCCTGATTCAAGGCGGTCTGCGCGTCCAGGACGTCGATGTTGGTTCCGACTCCCTCTCTGTAACGCGTCAAAGATATCCTGTAGGCCTCACGTGCCTTGTCCACCGCCAGCGCCCCTGCTTCTATCCTCGTCCCGGCCTCCTCCATCGCCATGAAGTACTTCGTTACGTCCAGGACGACCGTGTCCCTGACGGATTCGTAGTTGTAGCCGGCTTTTTTCAGGCCTTCTTTCGCGCTTCTGATTTTCGAGGCCGTTACTCCTGCGTCCGAGAATGTGTACTCGGCGTGAAGGACGAACAGGAGATTGTCCTCATCGAGGCCGGGCCAATTATGCAGCGAGTTCAGAGTCTGTTTTGTGGCAAGAGTCACCTGAGGCCTTCTGGCGCTCTCTTCGACCATGATGCCTGCTTTCGCCTTTTTCTCAAGCAATTCGGCGATCACCAGATTCGGGTGATTGGAGAGGGCGTATTCAAGGCACTCGTCCAGGGTGATGGGGAATGCGGCATAGAGCATTTCTCCCTCGTAAAAAAGCTCCGTGTCGATAGACAGCCCAATGACGTTATTCAGGTTCTTCATCGCAACCCTGTATTCGGTTACAGCCCTGCTCATATTCTGTCTTGCGTCTATCAGCTCGACCTCCGAGCGAAGCAGGTCGGCTTTGCCGACTTTTCCGTTCCTGTACTGCACGTCGACGTCGCGGACGTGAGCTTCCAGGCGTCCCACGGCGTCGCCGGCAAGTTCAGCCATGTCCTCGGTGCGTAACATCGTGAAAAAAGCGGCCGCAACAGATAACCTCAAGTCCTGGCGCGCGCGTTCGAGGCTCAATATCTTCGACCTCAGTTCGTGCTCGGAGACGGCGATGGAACCTTCGATAAGACCTCCGGTGTAGAGAGGATACGTGGCCGAGATAACGTTTTCAAACGCATTTACGTCGACATTGTTGATTTGGTTTCTCGTCCTGGCGGTATCGTGCTCGAGCTTCAAGGTTACCCCTCGCGCCCTGTGCGCCTGGCGTCTCCCCTCGTTAGCCATCATCACGTCGGATTCCGCCGTTTTGACGCTCTTGTCGCCGGCGAGGGCGAGTTCGAAGGCCTTGTCGAGGTCGATGGACAGAGGTTGTGAAAGCGCGGGACGCCCCAAACCCAAGACCACGCCCAAAACAAAAAGGCCCCTCAAATAAAGAAAACAATGATTTTTCTTCGGCAACACACCACTTAACAATGCAAAAAACTCCCAATTTAAGTCTGCTGTTCGCTATAGTTTAAAATACTTGATTTTTTGCGGAAAGTGCCGGATGGCACTGACGAAAGTCATAGAGATGCAAAGAGTTTGGGTTTTGTATTTGTGGATGATACACTTACACTAAAATAGGGTCAAATGACGATTGAAGGATTGGATAAAAAATTGAAAAGCGCAAAGCCGGAAACAATTATTTTTACGGTGATGATACTGCTGTGTGTAGCCGGTATTGCCGCTTTTTTATATTTTTACTTTCACGCGTATACGAATCCGTATATGGCGAACGAAATTATCGACCTGTCTGAGAACTGGCAGTATCAAACGGAACGATCGGGCAGAAAAAATCTCGATACCCTTCGCAGCGGTCCGCGTCTGCAAAGCGGCGAAATTATGACGATGTATAAAGCATTGGACGCGCAGTTGCCGGAGGCCGCGATACTTATCCGCGCCAATCATCAAACGGTCAATGTTTATCTGGATGATACGGCCCTTTACACAGACGCTGACATAAAGCCGGATGAAAACCCCGGCATGGCGCTGCATTTCATACCGCTGCCCGATGGCTACCCCGGTAAAATGTTAAAAATCGAACTTGCATCACCCTATGAGAATTATGCCGGGCGCACAAGCCCGATCCTGATGGGAACCATTCCGTCACTGGAGGCATATGTCCTTTCGCTTTCCATGCGCCCGCTTATTTTTATGTCTATGTGCCTGCTGCTTGGGTTGTGTATTATCGCGCTTACGCTCATTCAAGCTTTTGAAGGCGTTATACAGCCTCAGAACCTCGCGTTCGGCGTGTTCGCCGTAATATGGGCGCTGTATTATGTCTGCACCGAATATATCGTGTTCCACTTTTTCACGCCATTCATGGTATCGGTTTTAAGTTTGGGATTTTATTTCACATTCCCGGCTCCGTTGGCGTTGTTTTTTTATTTTTCTTTTGAGCGCTGCAAAAGGCTGATGCTGCCCGCCGTAATCCTGCATATCGGATTCGCGGTCACGGCGATATTTTTCCAGTTGTTCGGAATTGTGGATTTACCGCGGCTTATCGATATAAACAACATCTTTCTCGTGGGGCTTGCGTATACAGCCGTATTTGTCGTTTTGGAAGCGTGGGAAAGGAACCGGATGATGATGCTGTGCGCGCCGTTTTTGATTATTGCTTATGTCTCCATGTTGTATAATTATAACACAAACAGCAATTGCAGCATTAACCAATTAGTTTTAATAATAGAAACAGGGTGTGTTTTTGTGTGGTACTGCAAACATAATTCATGCTGATTTTACTTAAATTTAATACAATCCATTAATCAATCATCACCTATTGTTAACCTTCTGGTATTTGCAATCAACTACAGTCGACATACAGCATGACAGTGACAAAACTGAACATGGAATAAAATCACTGCCATAAACATGCTAAATAATGGTGGCCATTCAGTCTTTTGCAGAATGTACTAGGAACTTATTTTGGATCCAGAAATCATCAAACAGTCACTGGTGTGAGATTGGTGCAGTTATGAACTACATCAGGACAGAAGTAGTATAAATCTCACAACACTCCACTTTAGCTGACATAATCTACGGGGCCGGAGGCAAACAAACACAAATTCCCAATTAATGAA
>Ga0082212_10010338_pt1 | contig 11951 bp, 12 predicted proteins | sample TergutNt197P3_FD_71548 | JGI IMG/M metagenome (GOLD analysis project Ga0082212, IMG submission 71548) | Neocapritermes taracua P3 segment gut microbial communities from Petit-Saut dam, French Guiana - Nt197 P3 | ecosystem: Host-associated > Arthropoda: Insects > Digestive system > Gut ... | reverse complement strand
GAGCTTCGGTTCCCGCAACGGTCATTGGTTTGATTTTCCTGACGGCTCCTTATCAACTCGTCTTTTTGTCGGTACTAATGACAATCACGGACTCTGTTGAATACGGTCAATGGAAAAATGGCGTTCGTAACGAAGCGGTTACGCTTGCCATGCGTCCTTTGCTTGACAAAATTGCCGGGGCCTTTTCAAATGGTATCTTTGGTTTTGTCGCAATCGCCGCCGGTATGACTGGTTCGCTTTATGACCCGGAGAAAACTTACGGTATCGGTACTTTCAAACTTTACGCATTCATCGTTCCATCTGTTCTAATGCTGATTTCGCTCGCTATTTATCTTGGTAAAGTGAATTTAACTGAAAAACGTCACCAGGAAATTGTTGCTGAACTTGAAAATAAATTGACAAATAACAATTGAAAATGAACTCCGTGGAAACGCCGGGTTTTGTGTTTCAAACTGACAGGATAAAATAATAAAGCAAGGAAAACAAAATGTCAATAATTGTAGAATACACTGAAGCATTATTAAATTTGACGGCTAAATTTTCGGAAGTTTTTGGTGGAACGGCAGGAATCGAATATTTCTTCTCACCGGGTCGCATTAATTTGATTGGAGAACACACCGACTATAACGGCGGTTATGTTTTCCCTGCTTCAATTACGATTGGCACAACCGGACTTGCCCGCTTGCGCGAAGATAGCAAAATTAAACTTTTCTCACAAAATTTTCCGGACGCGGGTGTAATTGAATTTGACCTTGCGGATGTTAATGAAAAAGCCGGCGGCAGTTGGACAAATTACGTCAAAGGCATGATTGTGATGCTGCAAGGCGCAGGATTCTCGATTGATAAAGGTTTTGAGCTTTTGATCAACGGCGAAATTCCAATAGCTTCCGGCTTGTCTTCATCGGCTTCTTTAGAACTCTTGGTCGGTGTTGTTTTAGACGACTTGTTTGGGCTGAAAGTTCCACGTCTGGAATTGGTGCAACTTGGACAAAAGACTGAAAATGATTTTATCGGTATCAATTCCGGCATTTTGGACCAGTTTGCAATTGGTTTCGGCGAAGCAAAACACGCCATTTTACTGGATTGCAATACTTTAAAATATGAAATGGTTCCTGTTGAACTGCGTGATTACGATATCGTTATAATGAACACGAACAAACCGCGTGCCTTGACGGAATCTAAATACAACGAACGTTTTGCTGAAACGCGCGAAGCCCTTAAAAGAATGCAGACAAAAATGGACATCAAAACATTGGGCGAACTTTTAGATGAAGAATTTGATGCCAATACGGACTTGATCGGCGATGAAACATTGATTAAACGAGCGCGTCATGCCGTTTACGAAAATAATCGGACAAAAGTCGCTAAAAAAGCGTTTGCAGCAAAAAACCTGGTTAAATTTGGTGAACTTTTAAACGCTTCACATGAATCGTTGAAAAATGATTATGAAGTGACCGGCATTGAATTGGATACTTTAGCTGAAACGGCGCAAAAACAACCTGGCGTACTTGGCGCGCGTATGACGGGGGCGGGATTCGGCGGCTGCGCCATTGCCCTGGTCGCGCGTGATAATGTTGCCACATTTGAAAAAGCAGTGAGCGATGAGTATAAGAAAATTGTGGGCTACCCGGCAAGCTTCCATATTGCTCAAATCGGATCAGGCTCAACGAAACTCGATGTCAAAATCTGATATACAAAGAAAATGCTGATAAATTGTCTGTGCGGGATGAAGCGCAAGGCGCGCGGAACGCAGGAACCGAGGCGTATACAGAAATATGTCGAGGTTACGAGCACCGCGCTACGCGGCGATTCGCCCGCATATGCAATTAATCAACGTTTTCCTAAGTAAAATAAGCAAACATAATGGAAAAATATCAAGCTATTAATAATTTCATAAAACTCGCAGTAAAAAACGGTGTTATCGAAGAACCGGATAAAATCTATTTTCGAAACCGGTTGCTGCATTTTTTAGGCTTGCATGACTGGAACGAACCGGAAGTAAAGGCTGAAACAACAGATTCTCTTGCTCTTATGGATGAATTGTTGGAAGTTGCGCGTGAAAATTCCATGTTTGATGAAATGGATGCTGAATTTTACGAAGCTGCGCTTATGGACTTTATCACGCCAAGGCCGAGTGTTATCAATCAAAGATTCTGGCAAAAATATGAAAATAATTCAGAAAAAGCAACCAATTATTTTTATGATCTGGCGCATGAAGTCAATCAGGTAAAAACACGAGATATCGCGAAAAACATAACTTTTGAGCATCCATCACGGTATGGAAACCTGGAAATTACAATCAATCTCTCAAAGCCTGAAAAAGACCCCAAAACGATTGCTACAGCGAAGTCAATCAAAACACCAAGATATCCGGAATGTGCGCTCTGCATGGAAAATGAAGGTTTTTACGGCGAAGGCAACAGGGTTGCGCGGAGCAACCATCGTATAGTTCGGCTGGAGTTGAACGGCGAAGAATGGGGCTTCCATTATTCACCGTATGCTTACTACAACGAGCATTCGATTGTGATCAGCGAAAAGCATCACCCGATGAAAATCAATCGGCGAACATTCAGAAATTTGCTTGCATTTCTGGATAAATTTCCACATTACATGATTGGTTCAAATGCTGATTTACCGATTGTTGGCGGATCAATTTTAACACATGACCATTATCAGGCGGGGCGGCATGAATTTCCAATGGCAAAAGCCGAAATTCGTGAAAAAATTAAATTTCCCGCATTTCCGGAAATCAGGGCGGCTATTGTCGATTGGCCAATGAGCGTCCTGCGTTTATCCGGTGAAAACAAAGATGATTTACTTGAATGTTCAGATTTAATTTTGCGAAAATGGCGTGAATATGATGATGAAAAATTAGATATTGTGTCCAAAACAAAGGAAACGGACGCCGCTTTGAAAAACAAAGTTTTATCAGCCGATTCAACGTTCATTGTCAACCGTATTGAACACCATACAATTACACCAATAGCGCGCAAACGCGGAAGTTTTTATGAGATGGATTTGGTTCTTCGTGACAATAATGTCAATAAAATATATCCAGATGGAATTTTCCATCCTCATGCTGAATTACACCATATAAAAAAAGAAAACATCGGTTTAATTGAAGTCATGGGTCTGGCGATTTTACCCCCTCGCCTTAAAGACGAACTCAAAGAAGTTGAAAAATACCTGCTCAATAAGCCTAACGAAATGAATGAAATTCACAAAGACTGGGCGGATGAATTAAAAAATATACAGGATTTTACCGCAGAAAATGTGGAAGAAAAGCTACGCCGGGAAGTAGGCGAAGTCTTTGCCAAAGTCTTGCAGGACGCGGGTGTATTCAAAGATGACCGACCAGGACATGACGGATTTATGCGTTTTATTAATTTTGTGAATAAATCAGCGCTTCCTTAAGGAAGCGCTGATTATTTTTACGAAATGTAACTGGCGTTTATATTTACATATTCGTGGCTTAAATCGCAGGTCCAGACCGTCGCGCTTTCTTTTCCTTCCGCAAGAATCGCCTCAATCACAATGTCGTGTTCTTTCATGATTTTTTCCGCTTCCGCGCGCTTTTCAGAAACCGGCTTTCCCTTGCTGAAGATGGGAATCCCGTTGATACACAGCGTTACTTTGTCCGGGTTGAGCTTAACCTTGCTGTAGCCGATGGCGCAGAGGATGCGCCCCCAGTTAAGTTCCTGGCCGTAAAGCGCCGTTTTTACCAGTGGCGAATTGGCAATGGTTTTCGCAACCTTGCGGGCCGATTTAAAATCAGCCGCACCCTTCACGGTGATTTCAACAAACTTGGTCGCACCTTCACCGTCGCGCGCGATCATCTTTGTCAACTCTCTGCAAACGAGCGCGAGCCCGGCTTCAAACGCTTTTAACGACTTTGTGTCGTTTGCCGCCACGCCGGCCGCGCCGTTGGCCATTACAAAAACCGTATCATTGGTCGATGTATCGCCGTCAACCGTCAGGCAGTTGAATGTGCGCTCGTTTATACGCTGTAAAACCCTGCGTAATTCCCCGTGAGAGATCTTTACGTCGGTTGTAATTACGCCGATCATCGTGGCCATGTCCGGATGGATCATGCCGGAACCTTTTGCCATGCCGCCGATTCGCACGGTTTTTCCGCTGATTTTTCCTTCAAAAGCGACGATTTTTTCTTTCGTATCCGTAGTCATGATCGCAAGGGCGGCGTCATGACCGCCTTTATCATTGAGAGCGGATACGGCGGCGGCGATCCCTTCCAACATCTTCGGCATCGGCAAAAAAGCGCCTATTACGCCGGTACTTGCGACCAGGATTTGTTCATGGGCCGTTTTCAAAAGCGAAGCGAGTTTTTGCGTACTTAAAAACGCGTCCTTTTTCCCTTGCGCGCCGGTGCAGGCGTTGGCGCAGCCGGAATTAATGAGAATCGCGCGCGCGCGGCCACGGGCGATTCTTAGATTTTCGCGGCTCAAAACAACAGGCGCGGCCTGCACAAGATTTTGAGTAAACACTCCTGCAGCCACGGCCGGCTGAGTCGAAAACAGCACGGCGACGTCCAGTCCCTTCTTTTTAACGCCCGCGGCAACACCGGAAGCCGTGTAACCTTCCGGCGCGGTTATTCCGCCTTCAACCGGAAGCCATGCTCCCGACATCGGCGCTTTGGGCGCCATTTTTGATATCGATTTTTTATTTATCATAGCTGCATTACCATGGCGATTTCGTCGCATTTGTTGAATTTAGGACATTGGAAACATTCGTTGTAAACCTTCAGCGGCAAAACACTGTGTTCCACCTGAATGAATCCCAGGCTGTTGAAAAATTTCGGCACATATGTGAAACAGAAAACCTGTTCAAGGCAGAATTCCCGCGCTTCATCAATCAGGCGCTCGGCCAGCAGCGTTCCAAGCCCTTTGCGGTTCATTCCTTCCGCAACGGCGATTGCGCGAATTTCCGCGAGGTTTTCCCAGTAAATATGCAGCGCACCGCAGGCAATGACCCGTCCTTCCGCGTCCTCTATAACGGAAAAATCCCGCAGATTTTCATAAAGCTGCAAATGAGTCTTTGGAAGCATCTGCTGCTGCGCGGCATAAAAATTTACAATTCGCGCCATCTCCCCGACATCCCGCAGCCGGGCCTTTCGGGCAATCAGTTTTTCAGATATGGACGTTGTCAAAATATACTCCCTAAGAAAATGCTGATTAATTGTCTGTGCGGGATGAAGCGCAAGGCGCACGGAGCGCAGAAACCGAGGCATATACAGAAATATGTCGAGGTTACGAGCACCGCGCTGCGCAGCGATTCGCCCGCACAGGCAATTAATCAGCGTTTTCCTAACGCCGCTGGTTAATATTTTTCAACTGTTTTTTAACCACATAGAACGCACAAGGAACACAAAGAAAAACGAAACATGAGACTTTATATTTCTTTTCTATTCCTTGTGCCATTTGTGTATTCCTTTGTGCTCTTTGTGGTTAAAATCAGGCTCTGCTGGATTCTATGTTGCCCAGCACAGCATAAAGCATTTCAAGAAACTCATCGCACTGATTTTTCGTAATAACCAGCGGTGGAATCAGCCGCAGAACGGTGTCGTGCGTGACGTTGGCGATAATTCCCTTGCCAAGCAGCCGGTTGAAAACTTCCTTGGCGTCGCTTCCCATTTCCGTGCCGATCATAAGCCCCATACCGCGCACCTCGCCGACGGCCGCGAACCGCTTACCGATTGCGCGTATACCCTTTACCAGATAGTCGCCCTGCTTTTTCGCGTTTGCGATCAGTCCTTCGTCTTCAATGACGGAGATGACTTCCAGCGCAAGCCGGCAGGCCAACGGGCCTCCGCCGAACGTAGTACCGTGATCCCCGGGCTTAAGGACGCCGGCAACTTTCTTATTTCCCAAAACCGCGCCGAGCGGATATCCTGCCGCCAGCGATTTTGCCAGTGTAATAACATCCGGCCGGACGTCGAAATACTCAAACCCGAACCATTTACCGGTTCGCCCGAGTCCGCACTGGATTTCATCGAAGATAAGAAGCGCGTCGTACCGGTCGCAAAGCTCACGCGCGGCGCGCATGAAAGCCGCCTTCACCGGAAATACTCCGCCCTCGCCCTGCACAGGTTCAAGCACAAGGGCGCAGACGTCGTCGGAAAAGGCTTTTTTAAGAGCCGTGACGGTCGTTTCCTCGATAATTTCCACGTCCGGCACCAGCGGCAAAAACGGAGCCTGATATTTCTCCTGCGCCGTAATGCTCAGCGCGCCGAACGTTCGGCCATGGAATGAATTATTCAGCGAAAGGATCTTTGTTTTCCCTTTGCGCTTGCCGGATTTGCCGTACGACCGGGCGATTTTCATCGCGGCTTCAATGGCCTCCGTCCCGCTGTTGGCGAAAAACGCGCGGGACATGCCGGAAATTTCCGTGAGCTTTTTCGCCAGCAATCCCTGGTATTGGTGATAAAAGAGATTGGAGCTGTGAATCAGCTTTTTTCCCTGATTGTCGATTATGTCAACGATCCGCGGATGATTGTAGCCCAGCGAGTTTACCGATATGCCCGCAAGAAAATCGAGATATCTACGTCCTTCGAGATCGTAAACATACGCGCCCTCGCCGTGCGACAGGTAGAGCTCGGTTCGCTTATAATTCTGGAAAAGATATTTTTCCTCCAGTTTTTTCAATTTTTCTATCTCTTTCAGCCCATTCGGCGTCGATTTTTTAGTTTTCATGAATTTTCGTTCCTTTCGTCAGTTTTCCCGTGATGAAATCCGTCAGAATATTCCCATCCAGGCCGGGCAGGATATACACCACACCCACGCCCGCGCCGATGGCTTCAAGACATGCGGTCGTTTTGGGAAGCATGCCGCCTGAAATCGCGCCGTGCGAGCGTAGTCCAAGAATCCCGGCTTTGTTCAAATCTTTTATCACCTTTTCGTTCGCGTCCATTACTCCCGGTACGTCCGTAAGATACACAAGCGCCTCGCAGCCGGTTTCCGCAGCGCAGGCCGACGCCATCTGATCGGCGTTGATGTTGTAAAATTGCGCAGACTGCGCGGCGTCGCCTTCCGGCCCGATCGCTATGCTGGAAACCACGGGCGTAATTCCCGCGTTCAGAAGCAATTCAAAAAAATTTCGGTTTACCTTCGTCGGTTTCCCGACAAAGCCGATTCCTTCCGGGTAGCCGGGCATTCCCGCGACGGGAACGCAGCGAACCGACTGCGCGTCCGCGCCGCACAGGCCCAGCGCGGTGACGCCCAAACGCCCAAGTTCGACGACAAGTTTTTTATTGACCTCGCCCGACAGCACCATAACGGCGACACCCAGCGTAGCTTCGTCCGTCACCCGCAGCCCGTCGACAAACCGCGCTTCCATTTGTAATTGCGCCAACCGCCGGTTCAGGCTTTTGCCGCCGCCGTGTACAAGGATGACCTGATGTTTTTGCAGGGCTATTGCCGCGATTTCGCCGAGAAGCCGGTTGCGAATACCTGAGTCTTCCAGAATACTGCCGCCCAGTTTTATCGTGATCCGCATTAAAGTATCCCCATGGTTTCATCAAAGCCATGCATGATATTGAAATTCTGCAAAGCCTGCCCCGACGCTCCCTTTATTAAGTTGTCGATTGACGAAAAAATAACGGCGCGTTTTCCTTTGTGAGTAAGCCGCCAGGCTATGTCACAGTAATTTGTCGACGTAACCGCGCCGAGTTCCGGCAACCGCGGCGACCCGATAACGCGGACGAAACGGCGTCCGGCGTACCTTCGGGCGTATTCCGCCTCAAGCTCCTCTGAAGATACCTGCCGGTTGAATTCAATATAGATAGTACTCAGTATTCCCTGCCGGATCGGAAGCAGATGCGGTACGAAAGTGAAATTCTCTATATCCCATCCAAGCTCCTGGCACATTTCCGGCGCGTGCCTGTGCGCGACGGGACTATAAGGGCGAAAGCTCCCGGTAATTTCCACAAACATCATTTCAGGTTTCGCGGATCGTCCCGCGCCGCTGACGCCGGACTTGCAGTCGCAGAAAATTTCCGATCCGGTTTCCAGCAGTCCCGCGCGGACCAGTGGCAAAAGAGCAAGGCATACCGAAGTTGGATAACATCCCGGGTTGGCAATGAGCGCCGCCCCGGCGATTTCGCGGGCGTTCCATTCCGGCATACCGTACACGGCCTTTTCAAGCAGTCCGGCGTCGCTGTGATCGAAACCGTACCAGCCCGGATAGCAGGTGATGTCTTTCAGTCGGAATGCGCCGCTGAAATCAATGACACGTATTCCGGATGCAAGAATCTTCGGGGCCAGTTCGTATGAAACCTTGTCGGGCGTACATAAAAACACGGTATCGAGACCAAGCGCCGACATGCGCTCCGGGTCGGGTTCGGTGATCGTTAAGTCGTAAACTCCGCGCAGGGACGTATGTATTTCCCCGAGGTTTTTTCCCGTATAACTCCCGACATCCATCGCCGCGTTGAGTTTAACGCCGGGATGCCGCGAGATTAGGCGAATCAACTCCAGTCCCGAGTAACCACCGACCCCAACTATTCCAATTTTCACTTTCATGTCGCCATCTCCCGTATTTGTAGTAATAATTTCGCACATTCGTCCGGATTGCGCGTCAGGACAAAAATCGTATCGTCGCCGGCGATCGTTCCGACCACTTCCGGCCGGTCAGCCGCGTCAAGCGCCACGCAAACGGAGTGAGCGTTACCGGACGAGGTACGGACAACTATAATATTGCCCGCAGCGTCCGTCCCGGTTACGAACTGCGCAAACACACTCTTTAGCGTGTCTGATGAGGAAGCCGCCGGTATTTCGTCCGCCGCCTGGTAGCGCCCGCGACCCTTTACCAGTCCCAGTTCACGGATGTCTCTCGAAATCGTGGTCTGCGCGACATCCAGGCCGTCATCGCGCAGCAGCGCGGACAGGCCTTCCTGATTTTTCACACGGTGTTTACGGATAATCTCAAGAATCCTGGTTTGTCTGGCCTTTTTTTTTAAAATCATCACTCCTCCAGAAAAACGCGGCAATTATGCAGTGAATGGATTAAATATGCAAGTCTGAATGTCATACGACGCCTATAAATCATAATAATGAATAATTATTCATCACAGGGGCATGAAATTTAACGCGCCAAATACAAAGGAAGCGCTGATTAATTGCTTGTGCGGGATGAAGCGCAAGGCGCACGTAGCGCAGGAACCGAGGCATATATAGAAATATGTTGAGGTTACGAGCACCGCGCAACGTAGCGATTCGCCTGCACAGGCAATTAATCAGCGTTTCCAAAAATGAAAGAGCGAATTTGTGGATAAAATTCAGTTGCACTTCAACTGGTTTTGCGGCCGACGATTCAAGCACTGGCATACAACCTGCCCCCTGCACACTTTTTATGCAAAGCGGTATGAAGTTCCTATACGACAATAAGTTATTCTTGTTAAAAACCCGGATTTCCCGCAGTTTTTCACAAATTCTGTGGAAAACATGTATATTCAGCGTTTCCTTGGACATGCGGCCAGCGGGATATGTTTTTTACGTGTTTGCCGTTTCGGATGTTTGGAGGAATGTGCGATAAATGTCATTATTAAAAAGTCAAAAACAGTTATGAGGACATTGGTAATGATGTGTAAACGTTTTTTCAATATTCTATTCCTTACGGCGTTTTTTACGTCGCCGATGCAGGCACAGGAAGCGCCTGGTCGAGTGCTCAACGGAATTGACGCACTTAGGGAACTCAACTTTACGCCGCTCGCAGGCAAGCGTGTCGGCTTGATCACCAACCACACGGGCCTGGCCCTTGACGGCGTTTCCACGATCGACCTGTTGTCTCAAACAGATGTCTGTAAATTAACCGCTCTTTTCAGTCCGGAACACGGCATACGCGGCGACGTCGACGAGAAGGTAAATTCGTCCGTGGACAAGGTTACCGGACTTCCGGTTTACAGCCTCTACGGCGAAACGCGCCGTCCGACGAGAGAAATGCTTCGTAACCTGGACGCGCTGGTGTTTGATATACAGGATATCGGAACCCGCTTTTATACCTATATTTCGACGATGGCCTATGCCATGGAGGAGGCGGCAAAAGCAGGTATGCCGTTTTATGTGCTGGACAGGCTGAATCCGATAGGCGGCGTCAAAATCGAAGGCCCCATGCTCGACGCGGACAGAACGTCGTTTACCGGCTATATGCCTATGCCGGTGCGGCACGGTATGACCGTGGGAGAACTGGCCCGGTATTTTAACGTGGAAAAACGTATAGGCGTAAAGCTTGAGGTGATCGCCGTGAAAGGATGGCGGCGCACGCATATGTTTTGGGACACCGGGCAGTTGTGGGTGAATCCCTCGCCGAATATGCGCAGCGTGACGGCCGCGATATTGTACCCCGGCGTCGGTCTTCTGGAGTCTGCCAATATATCCGTGGGGCGCGGAACGGAAAAGCCTTTTGAACTCGTCGGCGCGCCGTGGATCCAACCCGGCCGTTTCGCGGAGCTTTTACGCGAGGCCCGCCTTCCTGGAATAGAATTCGTCCCGCTATACTTCACCCCGGACGCCAGCCGGCACAAGGATTTGCGGTGCGGCGGCGTGAACCTGGTTATTACGGATCCGGAAAAACTGGATTCCGTTTCTCTCGGCATGACCATGGTTTCGGTTTTGCGAAAACTCTACCCGGCGGAGTTTACGATCGACCGCGTAATTGACCTTCTTGGCAACGACGAGTATATGCAAATTCTGAAAAACGGAAAAACGCCGACGGAAGAAAATTTGAAAAATAATTCCGCTTTTTTAAATTTTATTAAGGCCCGGCAGTCTGTTTTGATTTATGATTAACAGGATTTTCGATCAATAGGGTTTGTGGTTGGAAAACGCTTATTAAATGGCTGTGTAGAATTGCATTTGATAAATGGAGTAAACGAACCAGATGGCGTCTGTGACGGTTCGCCGGAAAAAGCGAAAAGACGAAATTAAAATATCCGTTGGGCCATTTCGCAATTCAGCGGACTATAAAACCTGTGTAGCTATTCAACAGGAAGCATTGGGCCCTTTTGATATCGATTTTATTCCGGTTTCCATGCTTGTTACCGCAGGCCGCGCCGGAGGTATTTTGCTCGGTGCATACAGCGGACTGGGCAACATGATCGGTTTTACTTTCAGCATTCTTGGAATGCGCGGCGGCAAGCGGGTTCAACATTGCTGCCTGCTTGTAACAAAGGCCGCTTACAAAAACTTCGATATCGGCTTCAAACTCCAGACCGCCCTGCGCAAAGAAACTTTGAAACGTAAAATCACGAACATTACCTGCGCTTTTGATCCCATGCAGCCGCTGCATCCGTATTTTTTTCTCGGAAAACTTGGGTTTTACACAAACGCTTACGAAGAAAATTTATACGGCGAAACATACGGTCAATATGGCAGGGAATTTTCAACGGACCGAATGATCGCCGTATGGGAACTGGAAAACGAAACGGTGATAAGGCGGATTGAAGGCGGGCCGCCGCGTCATAATTTTCGCAAAGACCTGAAATGCATCCCTGTTATCAACCGGCTACGGGAATCAGCTCCCGGGATATTTACATCTTCGGAGATAAAAATGGACTGCAAAGCGGAGTCCTTTTTTTTCGAGATACCGTACAATCTTCCGGAAATTAAAAATCGTGATCTTGACGCGACCTGGGAATGGCGGCAAAATTTGCGGCACGTTTTCGGCGGTTATTTTAAAAAGGGTTATGCGGCGATTGATTTCTGGGCCATGGAACATGATGGACAGTTTCGCGCCGGATATCTACTCGGAAAACGAAAGTCTTGACTTTCGGGAAAAACGCGGCTATACTGCTCTTCATATCTGATTTATTGACGCGGGGTGGAGCAGTCTGGTAGCTCGTTGGGCTCATAACCCAAAGGTCACAGGTTCAAATCCTGTCCCCGCAACCAACCTAAACGCCACTTTTAGAATCACTTTCAAGAAAGGTACAAATTAAAATG
>Ga0082212_10010337_pt1 | contig 11952 bp, 21 predicted proteins | sample TergutNt197P3_FD_71548 | JGI IMG/M metagenome (GOLD analysis project Ga0082212, IMG submission 71548) | Neocapritermes taracua P3 segment gut microbial communities from Petit-Saut dam, French Guiana - Nt197 P3 | ecosystem: Host-associated > Arthropoda: Insects > Digestive system > Gut ... | reverse complement strand
AGTTCCAAAGACGAAGGTTTTAAACGATTACCCACTTTCAGCCTGTCATTTGAGCATTACATTAATCTGATCAATGAGCAAACTTTTTTTAGTGTAGGCGTGACAGGTGCTTATTCTTCTGAAAAACTTGATACCGAAGATGTTGGATGGGAATCGACCGACATCATGATAGGCGCTCGCGGCGCTTTTCATTATATTTTTGCCGAAAAGGTTGATGCATATGCCGGCATTATGGGGGGATACAACCTCAATTCGTGGGAATGGAGAGGAACGCAGGCTGTAAAAGAAGGAAATATTGCCTATACTGTTTTTGTCGGCATCCGTTTTTTCCCGATTAAACCAATTGGTTTATTTATTGAAGGCGGTTATGGTTATACAAACTTAAATGCAGGCCTTTCGTTCAGATTTTGACAAATTTAATTATTATTGATTAGCGCCAATAATTTCGTAACTGCTTCTTCTTCGGGGATGTTTTTTAGTATACAGGTTCTTCCCCTGTATAAACTGATGTGTCCCCGTCGGGCGCCGACATAACCGTAGTCGGCATCAGCCATTTCGCCGGGGCCATTGACGATACATCCCATTATGCCGATTTTCAAACCTTTCAGGTGTGAGGTAGCGCTTTTTATCCGGGCAATTGTCTTTTGTAAGTCAAACAGGGTGCGACCGCATCCGGGACAGGATATGTATTCTGTTTTACTGATACGGACACGGGCAGCCTGTAATATGCTGTACATGCAGTTTTCAAGCATCTTTGTGTCGCACAGTGTATTATTTTTATGACACATAATGATACCGTCGCCAAAACCGTCGGTTAATAATGTGCCGAAATCGATCGCCGCTTTGATTTGAACGGTTTCTATGTCAGTATCATCATATTCGCGACGGAAAATTACAGGGACATCGCAGTCGTTTTCCAATAACCGGTGCATAAAAGCGCGTCCTTCGCCAATATAATGAATATGAGAACTGTCGAAGACTGCAATCGTACTTTTATCTGTTTTTAAGAGACGGATCATATCATCATCCAAGTCTTTGTATGTCAGTGGTATCATCTTGACATCCGGATTGTTTCGCTGAAAGACAACCGGCGGATTATTACCTCCAATATTGCCTACCGGTCTGCTTTTGCGTCTTACAGGTTGTATCGGGTTGTATTTTGGGGATACGATTGCCTCTATCTTCGGGTGATTGGCGAGAGTCGTAATGTGTTGAATTATTTTTCGGGCGACAGGCATTTCCGCTTCAGGTTCTTCACTTAGTGATACGCGGATTGTATCGCCATATCCGTCTACTAATAATGTGCCGATGCCGACAGCACTTTTAATCCGTCCGTCTTCGCCGTCGCCGGCTTCCGTTACACCCAGATGTAACGGAAAATGTATGTTTTCGGCGTCCATCGTACGGACTAACAGTCGAACGGTACGAATCATCACAACGGTATTGGATGCTTTTACTGAAATTACAATTTCGTCGAATTTTTCTTCAACGCAAATACGCAAAAACTCCATACATGATTCAACCATTCCTTCCGGTGTATCGCCATACCGGCTCACGATTCGGTCGGACAACGAACCGTGATTGACACCAATCCGGACGGCTGTATTGTTTTCGCGACAGATTTTCAAAAAAGCGGTGAAGCGCGTACGAATCTTATGCAGTTCGTTGGCGTAAGTGTTATCGGTTTGCAGTTTGTTGATGCCTGCTTTATCGGAATTGGGTTGTGGTTTGATTTTTCGCGTTTTGTCGACATAGTTGCCGGGGTTGATCCGTACTTTTTCAACATGGATGGCAGCCTTGTCGGCTACATTCGAATTAAAATGAATATCCGCCACAAGCGGCGTGTCATACCCATGTTTTGTAAGCGTTTGCCGTATGTTCCGCAGATTACTCGCCTCACGTTCGCCCTGTGCAGTAAAACGCACATATTCAGCGCCTGACTGTATCATGCGTATAGCCTGATTGACAGCTGCATCCGTATCCATTGTAGATACGGTAGCCATGGATTGTATGCGTATCGGACAGTTGCCTCCCAGCGGCGTATTTCCGATTTTCACAACTGTCGAGTGGCGACGCCGATAATTGAAATAATCCATCAATTGGTTTTATAGGAATAAGAAACCTTTTTCAGGTCGTCATTGGCTTTCACTATTTTATTTTTCAGGTTTTCCTTGTATACGGCTAATTTTTGGTGCAATGTGTCCTCATGAATAGCCAGCATTTGCATGGCAAGAATGGCGCTGTTTAATGCACTGTTAATTCCCACAGTAGCGACAGGTATTCCCGGAGGCATCTGAACGATGGACAGAAGCGCATCCATACCGTCTAATGAGGAGTTGATCGGCACGCCGATAACCGGGATAGTTGTCATTGAGGCAATGACGCCACAAAGGTGTGCTGCCATACCGGCTGCGGCAATGATAACTTTAATACCGCGCTTTTCAGCTTCTTTGGCAAACTGTTCAACGGCATCAGGCGTGCGGTGTGCCGATAGGGCATACATTTCAAACGGAATTTCCATTTCATTCAGAAAAGCGGCTGCTTTTTCCATGACCGGCAGATCGGATGTGCTGCCCATAATAATACTTACAATTGCATTCATGCTGCATATTTATTTACAAATTTTCAAACTACTGACTAAACTCTAAATTCTACTAACTAAACTCTAAACTTCTTTCCTCAATCGCGCTACGGGAAAGCCAAGTTGCTCCCTATATTTCGCTACCGTACGGCGTGCGATACGAAACCCTTTGGCTTGGAGTATGGCAGTTAATTCTTCGTCGGTAACAGGTCGTTTTTTGTTTTCCGCATTAATCTCTTCTCTGGTGATCTGTTTGATTTTCCGGGTAGAGACAGTTTCGCCTGTTTCGGTTTTCGTTGATTCGGAGAAGAAAAATTTCAAGGGAAAGACGCCGAAGTTTGTCTGTACATACTTACTGTTGCTTACGCGGGAGATGGTCGAAATATCGTAACCGGTTTTCATGGCTACGTCTTTTAGTATCATCGGTTGCAGTTTGCTTTCGTCTCCGGTAAGAAAAAATTCCTGTTGAAGGCGTAATATCACATCCATTGTACGCTGCAACACTTCCTGACGCTGGCGAACGGCATCAATGAAATTCCTTGCAGCATCAATTTTTTGTTTGACAAACTGAACGGCATCGCGCATATCCGCTGTTTGATTAGCGACATTACCGGTGTAATCCTTTAACATGTCCGTAAATTCCCGATTGATACGCAGATCGGGGATACCACGATTGTTGAGCATCATGGTAATGTCCTCATTCATTGTTTCGACGATGAAATCGGGTGTTATCCGATTCATGATGGTCGTCATCGAATCGTCCCAGTTGCTTCCCGGTTTAGGATTCAGTGATTTGATTAGTTGAATAACATCATTCATCTGTTTATCATTCAGACTCATGGCCTTCTTGATTTTATCAAAATGCTTGCGACTGAAATCTATAAAAAAATCTGTCAGGATAACTTCAGCATATTGAACCGGTTTGGTTTTATTTCGTTTTTTTAGTTGTAAAAGAAGACATTCCTTTAAATTTTCAGCGCCAACGCCGGGCGGATCAAATTGCTGAATAAGGCTAAGCATGGCGGATAATTCTTTCTTATCGATCTCCTCGTCTGTCTGAAAAGCAATATCATCGCCGATTAAGCTGAGGTTACGTCGTAGATATCCGTCATTATCAATATTACCGATGATGTATTCCCCGATTTTTTTCTCTCTTTCCGACAAATCGCTTAACTCCAATTGATAAAGCAGATTTTCGGAGAGCGACTGATCATTATTATAGGGTGTAGGTTCTTTGCGTTCCTCGCGACTGCTTATTTCGGCTAATTTGTAATCCGGAATATCATCTTCATACATATAGTCGCCAAGCGAAAGGTCTTCATTAGAACTGTCTGTTTCAGTGTTATATTCGTCCACATCAAAATCATCATTTTGTTCGTCCGAATGGTCGATACCTTCCTCAAGCGCCGGGTTTTCATCGAGTTCATGCTTGATACTTTCTTCTATTTCGAGCGCAGGCAGTTCCAACATCCGAATAGCCTGTAATTGTTGAGGAGAAAGCCTTTGCTGCTGTTTAAGTTGTTGTTGTTGTTTGAGTGCCATAATGCCACAAAGGTAGTGCAAGTTGAGAGCAATGCAAAATTAAAAAGCAAATTTTTTTATTTTGCATTGCCGAGCGCCGCCTACCTTCATGTTTTCATAAAGGTAGTGCAAGTTGAGAGCAATGCAAAATTAAAAAGCAAAATTTTTTATTTTACATTGCCGAGCGCCGCCTACCTTCATGTTTTCATAAAGGTAGTGCAAGTTGAATCTGCGAATGCAAAAAAAAAAATCGATTTTTTTTGTTTTGCTCTCAACATATATTATCTTTGTGCGGCAATTAGAACATTGAAAATGCGGCAATATGTAGAAGAAGATGTAGTAATGCGCTTGCGAGACCCTAAGACGCAAAGAGATGCGTTTTCTGAGGTTGTTTCCGCATATAGTGAAAAATTGTATTGGCATATTCGTAAAATGGTTTTAAGCCATGAAGATGCCAATGATATGTTGCAAAACACATTTCTTAAAGCATGGGTTAATCTTGACAGTTTCCGTGGAGACGCCAAACTGTCCACTTGGATGTATAAAATTGCTGTAAATGAATGTATTACTTTTCTGAATAGGCAACGGGCACAGAATAATGTGCCTTTAGACGATACGGATGTTTATCTTTTACAAACGCTGAAGGCTGATGAATATTTTGATGGAGATGAAATTGATTTGAAACTGCAGAAAGCGATCTTGAGTTTACCTGAAAAACAGCGACTTGTCTTTAATATGAAATACAAGGATGAGATGAAATATGAGGAGATGTCGGAAATTTTGGGTACGTCTGTCGGAGCATTAAAAGCATCCTATCATCATGCGGTAAAAAAAATTGAAGCTTTTTTTTTAGATGACTTTTAAACCTACGAAATTTTTCGCAGTCTAAGCGAACAGTAGAAAGGAGGATTATAATGATAGATAAAGGAGAAAATATAGAAGATAAGTTCAGAGATAGACAACCGTTCCGTGTCCCTGATGGTTATTTTGAAGGTTTTACCGACGATTTCATGCGCTGTTTGCCGAAAAAAACAGTAACGCAAACGAAGGTGATATCTTTTTATGACCGTCTTAAACCATGGCTTTATATGGCAGCCATGTTTGCAGGAATCATCATCCTTTTCAATGTCCTTAGTAAAACATCAGGACTTTATAATGATGAAAGGCCTGTCATGTCATCCCTGCATGTCGATGTTGAGGACGGATATGATGCTGATTTTATGGAGTTTTTTGAGGAAATGTATGTGGATAAATATGCGATTTCTTATATTATAGATGATTATTTGATTGATTGAACAGTAAATGAGAGAAATAAAGTACATAGTTTACCTTGTTGCAATGTTTATGATATCATTGCAATCAATTGGTCAAAACAGAGACGGTAATAACTCAAGAGCCGGACGGGAAGCCGATCGGGAAGCGCTTATTGCTAAACGGAATACATATCTTACCGAAAAAATGGAATTAAGCGCCGAAGAAGCAGCTGTTTTTATTCCTTTAGATAATGAACTGTTGAGGAAAAAATTTGAAGCCGGTCGCGACTGCCGCAGGTTTGAACGCGAACTGAATAATAAAAATGAAAAGACAGATGAAGAATTTAAAAAACTTCTTAGATGCCGCGAAGAAGTGAAAGGAAAGATTGAACAGTTAGATAGAGAATATTCGGAGAAGTTTAAAAGAATTTTGACGGCACAGAAATTGCTGAAATATCAGAATGCAGATAAGGAGTTCTTCGATAATTATATGCGTGACCAGAAATAAAAAAAACTCTTGTAGACAAGAGTGATATCATTTTTAGTGTTTTTGTTTAGATTTAGTTTTAATGTTAATGGGGACGACGTGATGTCGTTCCCATTTTTTTTCATGGAAACGTCGTAATTGGTATTTGGAAATAATTTTATTTTCCTCCGAAAGTGAAATTGACAGGAATATACACAGGCGAGGCGAATGTTTGCTCTCCAACCTTAAAGGAAGGTTTCAGCTGTACGGTCACTTTGGATGCCGTATCGCTTAGACCAAGGAAGTTTTTAACAATATTTTCGACAGCCGACCGGGAGTTGTTTTTCAATAATTCTGCAATATCGACGCCTATATCCATTGGCAATGTTTTTGTTTCGCCGGCATTTACCTGGAAAGCCTGCCTGAAAATTCCGGTTGTAAACTGGACATCGTCAATAGAAATGATATAATTCAGCGATTGAAATGCTGCTGTACCGGAATTGGGGTTTCGAACATCCACATTCAATCTGAAATTTAACGGGATCGACGAAGCATTACCGCTCAGAATAGCTAAAACTTTCGGTATCATCAGCGGGGTCAAGCCATTGGATACATTCATTTCCGAAATGGTCAGATTTGAGATGGACTGATATTTGTAATCACAATTTGCAAGGTTGTATGCACTTTGCAGGGCAGCACACCCTGAAAGAGTCAGCATAACTGAAAATACGACACAATAATATAAATTCTTCATTTTAAATATCACCAGTGGAGCTGGATAGATTTGTCATTTTTTACTTTTAGTTCCATCGTTTTTTCTCTCTATTTAGTTAGTGCTCTTAATAATTCGGAATAAATTCCAGTCCCTGTTTCCGGTATTTCGGAAATTTCCTGTCGCTGCTGATTAGGGGAATCTTTTCGGTTATTGCCTGAGAGATAATAATCCTGTCGCCCGGATCGTTGTGACCTTCGACTAAATCAAGTTTACTAAACGTCTGCAAATGTTCCTTCGCTACAAATTTCACGTTGAAGCCCAAAGTATCTTCGATTAAATGAAATACATCCATGGAACTGAATTCCTTTTTTGGCGCAATTTTATTGTTTTGCATCAAATGAATATATTCCTTTATGCTTTCGGAGCTAACATAAACTAAATTCTCATAACTGTTAATTAGTTCTGAAATATCCGGAAAAATAAAGTTCTCCAGGACTAAGTCTATGAGAACATTCGTATCAATGATGTACCTCATCATCTTATTTAGTTACTCTCTTCGGACCTACCCAAGTCCCTATTCCGCCCGGATTGTCAAGTATCCATAATGCGTATTTTGACAGTTTTGCAGGGTCCAGTTCCCCTTTCTCAATGCGTTCCCGAATGTATTCGGAAGGCCTAACCATCTTTTTTACCGTCTTTTTCTCCATAACTTTATTATTTACTGTTCGTATTTCATTTGTTTCTTGATATTTGCAGCCGTAAACATAAAACGCTGCAAAGATACGGCAAATATGCGTACTGACAAATAGCAAATTTACGTTATTTTCTCCTCTGGTAATTATTGCAACAATTTGAAAATATATTATAATTGCCAGAAATTGATAATTTTCTTTATATTTTTTTCGGTATTTCCTGAAATGTAAACTACATTTTTCCCATAATTAACAGATTCCCTTAAATCATTAGGTATATGATATAATCCAAAATCAAATCTTAATCTTGTTGATATTACCGGAAACATAACCTTCGGACGCATTTTTTTTCCGAAATTGTCGTAATGATCCCTAAAATATTTTATCCAGCAGAGCATCACAACAAACTCGTCATTAGTAAAATCAAAATTTGTTTCGTCCTCAATGACAATACCATCAGGTAATCGTTTTTGTATCTCTTTTAACATTGTTTTCTTAGAAAAAGCCATATTACTAATCCTTGGTTAATAGTTTGATATAATTATTCAGATTCTTAATAATTTCATCTTTTTCCTTGCAATGCTCGCAGGAGCCGTTTTCCGGAACATACTTTTCTGGCCATGTAACAATGTCTGTAATTGGAACTTCTAAAATATTGGCAATTTTCAATATTAAACCGTACCTGATATCTTTATTTTGTGTAAAATAGCCAGAGTAAGTTCCTTGGGTAACTCCTAACTTTTCAGCCAAAACTTCCTGGTTTACACCGAGTTTCTTTCGGATAGCTTCAATATTTTCTGCAATTGTATTCATATATAAAATTAAGTATTTAATTATTATCATCTTGCAATATTTTTTAAAAAAATATTGGATTTATTTTGTATATATTGGAAATACACAATATATTTGCAACCGCAAACATAATGCGCCGCAAAGATGCGGAAAATATTTACACTATAAATAGCGTATTTACGTCATTTTTAATTTATTCATTATAAAAACAAAAAATTATGAACGAAAAATTTTCATTTCAACGCGGATGGTCGCAGGTCAGGAAATGTGACTATAACGCGGTAAAAAGCGAAATTTTTAAATCTTTAAAACTCAATTCGGCAACCCAGTTCTATCTGAGACTGAACGGCAAGATCGAACTCCGCCACTCCCAACACGAAGCTGTCGTACAGATATTTGCCCGCTATGGAATCACCGACGTCTGGGGGCCGGCATTATTGAGCGTCGAACACGAACAACCCGTAATCGCATGAATCCGGCGGCCACACTGACACAAAGGGAAACCCAGGTAGCCGAACTCATAGCATGGGGCGCCACCAAAAAGGAAGTGGCCGACCGGTTAGTCATCTCCGTCCGCACCGTCGAAAACCATGCCCGCAGCATATTCGAAAAGGTGGGATGCGGCACCGCCGGACGCCTCTCCGCATGGTGGTTCTGCACCCGCTTCGGCATCTCCTTCGACCTCTCTCCCTTCCATCGCAAAACCATTGCAGCCGCGATACTCATTCTGATCCTTCCCGGCATGTTCTCCCCGCGGTCCGACGTCGCCCGCCGGTTCCGCCCACGGCACGTCGCCTCCGCCCCGCACCGCGCCCCGTCACGCAACCACGACGCCAATACATATATATTCACATAATTATGAATACGAAAATACCGACGAAAACCGAAAGCTATGGAACTGAAAAAAAAACGTAATCAATGGACGCCCGGCGAATTGGAACTGTTGCGCGAAAACTACCCGAAGATGTCCGCAGGAAAAATATGTCGGCTAATCCCCGGGCATACCCGCTACTCGATTAAAAATCGTGCCCGTCGCATGGGAATTGTAAAAACTAAAGGAAGATTTCCGGAAAGCGGCATCGCCTACCTGAAGGCAAACTACCCGGCCATGCCAAACAGCCGGATAGCCGAAACGCTTGGAGTCGGCATTCATACTGTAGCAAGGTATGCCGGACGTCTGGGATTGAAAAAGGACGCGCATTACATAAGACAACTTTGCATCGGGCAAGGACAGAGGTACGGATTTCAAAAAGGAAATGTTTCCTTTAATAAGGGAAAAAAGATAAGTGCCGAGATGAAACTGAAATGTGCAAATTCGTACTTTAAAAAAGGACATGTTCCCGCCAACGCACTGCCCGACCTGGCGGAAACCATGGACAGGAACGGATACATGCGAATAAAACCGCCCGGATCGCGCAAAGCAACCTTCAAGCACTGGTGGATATGGGAGCAGGCAAACGGCAGGCGTCCGCCCGGCAGCGCTATCCGGTTCCGCGACGGCAACCGCCTCAACTGCACGCTCGAAAATCTGTATATCATCAGCCGCGGCGAGCACATGCGCATGAACTCCATATATAACTGGCCGGAAGAACTCCGGACAGCCATGCGCCGCATAGGAAATATTAACCGTTTAATAAAAGAAAAAAAATGAGTAGGACAATCAGTATTGACGCGCTCAACGCGCAGCTTTTCGAAACCATCGAAATGCTAAAGAACAACCGCGACCCGCAGGCGAGCGACAACGAAAAGATCGACATCGACACCGCCCGGTCCATCTCCGACCTCGGTCGCGTCATCGTCGAAGGCTACAAGGTAAAGGCGCAGGTGCTCAACATGCTTGCACGCGCCGACAGCCCCCGTCAACTCCAGGATAGCGGTATTAAAAATGGAATTTTGGAACTCAATTCGTAAAACCATGGAAACAGGAAAACTCAAAAAAGGTAAAAAATACCTCTACACCGCAGGTATTGAATGTATTAAGGTAGCCTACCTTTACCGGACATCCGCCGGCGCCTACCTCTTCACCGACGGCGCCGCCGAAAACGAACTCTCCCGGCTCTCCGTCGAAAACTACATCGAAAACTGTAACACCGGCGCTCCGGCCGGAGAAAACTGATTAAAAAAAATGCTGCGACACTCAAAATAAAAAAATTATGGATTACTACATGACACATTCATTTCATTACACAAAGCCGAAAAACCGCAAAGCGGCAGAAATGATTGAAATCGCGAAAAACTGGAACTGCATGATTATTGACGAAAAAATCGGTTACGACGCATTCATGACGGTAGTCGACTACGAAATCCGGAAACTCAACGAAAAGTATCCGAAACAGGATGAAATACTACGTTGTAATATACATCGAAATTTACATTTATATGTTAAATTTCAAAACAGTATGGATAGCTGTATTTTTCAACTGTCAATAGATTGCGTAAATAGCGTATTCAGCTTTTCTGAAGTTGATACGCGCAAATGTTTACTGCAACCTGAGCGTACACTCGAAGTAAGTTTAAAACCCGGTTGCTGTTAATGACATGCCCGACTACACCGTACACCTCCAGCGCAACTACGACTGGTGGGAGCAATACGAAACAATCCTCGGTTGGTATCCGCTCCTCGAATACGCCGACCGCGTCTACGACCTCTTCCGCCAAATCCGGCCCGGCCAGTTCTTCGACGTCGCCAGAAACGTCGCCGAAGCCAACCGCGACCTCTTCATCAAGCTCTGCTGCATGTATATCGACGAATCCAGCCGCAACCCCCTCCACCCCGATTCCTTCTACGAATTCAGCGCCGATTGCACGCTATTGAGAAACGTAAAACGAAATACATAAATATGGAAACTAAAAATTGCAATGGTTTGTGTCGATTCTGCGGGAATGAAAACATCAGGAAAAGCAGACTCTGGAGGCATGATTATATATGTAATCAGTGCGAAAGGGAGCGCGGATGGAAGGGACGGTACATAGTAAAGTTCAAACGAAAATGATGATGAAAGTTCTTACGCTTATAATAAGAAAAAAATGGTTCGACATGATTCTTTCAGGAAGAAAAAGGGAAGAATATCGCGAACGCAAACCCTACTGGCTGAAGCGCCTTATTAACAAAAACGGTTTGACATGGAAATATCTGCCCCGGAAAGACGCTGTTTTGTTTTATGAAGGATATCGCAAAGAGCGCCGGGCTATGCTGGTTGAAATAATAGATATCGGTTTTGGTACCGGCCGTCCGGACTGGGGAGCCGAAGCAGGAAAAACGTGCATCATTATCCAGCTGGGTAAAATATTGATCAAGTCGACTCGATAAAACCTTTACACATTAATAAACATTTAATTTAAAATCATTATGCAACAGAAAAAGAATTACAGGACATCCGTCATTGCGACCATCAACGGCGTCGACATCCTCGCCAGCCTCGAGGACGATCAGTTAGTACCAATCCGACCTATTTGCTACATGCTTGGAATATCAACGCAAATGCAAACCGAAAAGTTAAAATCCGACCTGCTGTATGTTTCTGTATTAAAGAAATGTACTTCTATCGGAGCAGACGGGAAAAGGCGTAAAATGTTCTGTTTGCCTTACGAATACTGCTTTGCATGGATACTTGGAATACAATCGCTTAACGCAAGAGATGAAGTGCGCGAAAAAATGCGTGAATACCAGAAAAAATGCATTTCAGCATTAAAAGAATACTTCTACGGCACACCGCAACAGATGAAAGGATAAAAATTTTTTTCCCAAATGACTTGCATATCCAAAAACATCCCTATCTTTGCGCCTGAATTGACATTGCGAACGTCATTCAAAGCGTTATACGAAGCGGCATTTTTCATGCCCGCAAACCAAAGCCATAAAGGCCGTTGCATCCCTTCGGGTAGCCGCTCCAGAGCGCTATTGACGTTCGCAAAAGTCAGGGAAACAGCGG
>Ga0082212_10010336_pt1 | contig 11953 bp, 11 predicted proteins | sample TergutNt197P3_FD_71548 | JGI IMG/M metagenome (GOLD analysis project Ga0082212, IMG submission 71548) | Neocapritermes taracua P3 segment gut microbial communities from Petit-Saut dam, French Guiana - Nt197 P3 | ecosystem: Host-associated > Arthropoda: Insects > Digestive system > Gut ... | reverse complement strand
CGGCGACCGAAACGACAGAGAACACCCGGCATCAGGATACGCCTTTTTCAAATCGGATAGGATTTTTGCTGCGTGAGAAGGCATTGATTAAAACTCCTCTACTGCCGCCAAAAGATTCTTCTTTTGTTCCTGAGATGCTTTGTCCAGTTTTTCATCCGGCAATTGACTTTGTTTCCAAAGCATTTTCAGTGCAGCGTAAAGTTCCTTTTTCAGTTCTTTTCGCGTTTTGGCAGTCACGTTGATTCCTAAACGTTCATCCTGAAGCATAATGACTTGGCATGATTCCGCGAGTATAGGTGCCAAAACCAACGGCTCTTTGAAAGTGATTGTACCGTCATCAGTATCGAAAGACTCCACAAGAATTTCACGCAAATCAAGCAGGTGATCCTCCACTTGAACCGGAGAATCCATCTGAAATTGTTGATGGGGTTGAATCGTTTGTGAAAAACTCATTTTGTATTCCCTTGATGCTCATGGTTTTCTGAAGGTCGCCCTCATAATGGCAATCCATGACACGATAAAAATAATCCAGATCAGTATGATGATGCTCTGAAAAAACGCCGCAAAATAACTTCCCAGCAGAATCCCAAAACTGACAAGTACCAATTTGAAGAACGTGAAGTCTATGGCGGTATATCGTCGTGCCTGTGCCATTAGATAGCCGAGCCAAATTCTCATGATATTTCCTTTCGATACGGTTTGGGCACTAACGGTTATGGATTATTTGCTCAATATACACTGTTTCTCGGAGATTTCAAGGTCAACGTCCGGTTGCGAGGTCAATAATTGGGAGAGTGATGTACACGGTGTACACTTACAAAACCTTGCGATTGCATTTCCTTGTGTTCGTAGTAGAATAGGGCACGATCTTTCAACCAATGGAAAAAGGAAAAACCGCATGCTTCGACAATTGTTGTGCACATTAGCCATTGCAATAACATCATCTTCTCCGCTCTTCTCTGCCGATTGGACCTCATTTCGCGGACCAGACGGCAACAGCAAGTCCCCCGACACAGGTCTGCTCAAAAAATGGGACGCTGGCGGACCAAAACTGCTCTGGTGCATCGACTCCATCGGCATGGGTTACTCCAATGTAGCCATTTCCGGCGGCCGAATCTACATCAACGGAAATGCCGAAGAACGCTCGATGGTATTCTGTTTCGACAAAGACGGTAAAGAAATTTGGCGAAAGGAAAACGGACCCGCTCATACCGGTCGATGGCCTGGCACGAGAGGAACACTCACCATTGACGGTGACGATGTCTATGACATCAGCCCGCTCGGTGAAACCGCATGCTTCGATGCCAAAACAGGCGACAAAAAATGGAGTCGAAATATCCTGAAGGACTATGGAGTGAAGTTACCCATGTGGCACTTGGGATATGCGGTCGTTACCGTGGGGGATAATGTGATCAGTCCATTGGGGGGACCGCACTGTGCGATTGCAATGGACAAAAAGACAGGAAAAACCACATGGGAGGCTCCGCCTGCTGTTGGAAATGCGGAAACCGCATACACGACACCCTATCTCTTTGATTTTGAAGAAATCCGTGTTGTTGTCGTGATGAGCAATGTAACGGTCGAGGGACTCGATTCAAATACCGGCAAAAGACTCTTTACTATCCCCTGGACAAACTCGCGGAGTTGTCATTGTACGATGCCGGTCTATCACGATGGTCATCTTTTCCTGACAACTGGTTATGAAGGAAGGTCGCAACTGTTTAAGTTAGCCAAGAATCCTGACGGCACCATAAAACCAACAGAAGTATGGACGGAGCCGCGTTTTGACAACCAGCACGGCGGAGTGGTGTTGGTCGGAGATCATGTGTACGGCACGTCACACAAGGGACAGTGGTGTTCGATCAATTTTATGACAGGGGAAGTAGGTTATATTGTTGGCGGTGTCGGATCAGGATCGGTGCATTATGCCGACGGCATGATTTACGGACTCACGGAAAAGAATAAGACGGTGCTTCTCATCAAGCCGGAGCCAAAAGAATTTTCCGTTGTGAGCCGTTTTGAATTGCCCAATGATGCCGACGGAATGAGTTGGGCTCACCCCGTCGTACTCGACGGCAGGCTATACTTGCGTCACGCCCAATATTTATACTGCTACGAGGTGAAATGATCCCCGCCTACGGTTTGCTTTGCAGTTTGACAACGCGCAGCATACTCGGCGGCGGTGTAACCGGATGCGGACTGTCCCGATTGACCGGCAGAGACTCCCAATACATCATATAGCGAACCTGATCGGACTCGTAAGGACGGTTTACGTCAGCAATATCCCGTGCCGAACGACTTTGAATGTTGGGAAAATCAAGTTCAACTCTTTCTCTCGGCAAACGCACGGAATTCGGAGCCTGACCGATGGGTTTAAGCGTAACAGGGTCCAGTTGCCAACGACCGCTTCCCTTTTTGGCATGGGAGTAACGCTGTACCAACGTTCCATTTTCGATAGTAACCGCTCCCATACTGACTTCCATGCCAATCGAACCGTTACCGGAAGGTTCCCAACGGTAATCCCAATCGCTCGTTTGGTAGTGTTTCCAGTTGCCCGATTCCAACCGTGCATTGAAAATTTGAAAATTACCGGCATCGTCAAATTTTGTGTACGAAACAATGACACGTCCTTCAAGGTCGAATCCAGTCCATTGAAGCGAATTCAAAAGCCCTTTTCCAGAAGGCACCGGATCGACGATTCCGCTATTTTCCAGTGTAATGGGCAAGGAATACGCCTCACCGCTGCTGTTTTCCCAAGTCCGCATATCTCGGCTTCGGGCATACGAGATGTCGTGATTCGTTGCACAATCGGACGTGTCCCGCCAAATCCACGTAAGATGATAGAATCCATCCGGTCCGCGAACGGGCTGACGAACGTAAGCGTTCATCTGTCCTTGACCATCAAAAAGTGCAGTGTCGAACAGCCGACTCCACGTTTTCGTTGTATCGTTGTACACATTCCAAAACTGACTTCCATTGCCGCTGCCGCCGTCCCGGTACGTAAAGAATAACTCCTTATTCGGTCCGGTAATGAACTGCGGATAGCAACAGCGTTGTTCATGCTCCCCCGTCATTGCAGGAATCTGTTGCAATGATTCGATGTCGAGCGGCTTTTCGCTGCGAAAATAAATCAGCGGTATATTGTGCATGTTTCCTGAAACGTGCAAACATCCTGCTTGATCGAGATTCATCGTCACGTTGTTATGCGAATCCCAACCGATTTTCGTCGGCAACCGTTTGAATGACCATTGCTTTTCATCGAGTTTCCTTTGCGCAATGACCATATTCCGCTCGGCATCGTAGTATGCCGCAAATTGCGTGTTCTCCGCTGTCAGCAGGGCAAAACCGACCGGATGTCCCGACCAAACCGGCTCGACTTCAATGCGCTCAACGATCTCGAAGACAATTTCTCCTTGGGAAGCCATTGTTCCTCCAAAAAAGATCAAAATGATAAACAACGTTGTCAAAAATGTCTGATTCATATCCGATGATTGTACGGGAGAACCGGCGGTGTGTCGAGTCATTGTTTGACTTGACGGGAGTCGTCCGATACAATCAACGGCAAATATCCTTTAACCAACAAGACAATAACAATGTCCGAAACAAAACGCCGTGAATTTATGAAAGACGCAGCCCTGACGATGGCAGGAGCAGGTTTTTTGGCAGCCGCCGCTTCAAACGTTTCCGCTCAAGCAGTGTCGCCGAAGGTGCGCCGCATCATTGCAGTGAGCGGCAGCCATCGGGTAGGCAAGACCTGTGCTGCCGGACTAAAACTCGTACTTGAATCTGCGAAAGAAGCCGATCCGGCACTCGAAACGGAACTGTTTGAACTAGCCGGCATTGACTTCAATCAAGCCGTTGTCGGAGCCGACCAACCGGACGATGCCTTGACACCGCTCCTCAACAAGATCGCCTCGCCGGAAAACGTTGCCCTTGTTGTCGCCTCGCCGGTTTATTTCGGTTTGCCCTCGGGACGTTGCGTGTCGTTTTTCAGCCGATTGATGCCGCTCAAGAGAGCAGGCATCTTCAAGAACAAAGTTTTCGGAGCCCTCGTTTCCGGGGGTGCTCGAAACGGCGGACAAGAAACGGTCTTGCATGCGATAATCCATTCGGCATTAACCCTCCAAGTGATCTTGGCAGTGGATGGAGTGCCCACCTCGCATTGGGGAGGCACGCTTTGGAATCAGGGAGACAGCATTGAGCAAGATGAATTCGGCAAAAACACCGCAAAGAACCTCGGTGCCCGGATCGCCGAACTCGTTGCCTTGGCAGGGAAATAACAACGCGTTTGAGGGAGTGTTCCTCATCCAAAATACCGCTGTAGCAAACCTTGAAATGCCATACCGTGCCGCGCTTCGTCTTTGCACATCTCGTGCACGGTATCGTGGATTGCGTCAAGATTAAGTTGCTTGGCTTTCGTGGCGATGTCCTTTTTGCCTTGTGTGGCACCGTGTTCCGCAAGAACACGCATTTCGAGGTTTTTCTTCGTGGAAACATCGACGACTTCGCCGAGAAGTTCCGCAAACTTCGCCGCATGTTCGGCTTCTTCCCAAGCAATCCTTTTGTAGGCTTCCGCCACTTCGGGATAGCCATCCCTGTCCGCCTGTCGGCTCATCGCAAGATACATTCCGACTTCGGTGCATTCCCCCATAAAATGTTGGCGCAGTCCTTCAACAATGTCAGGATCGACACCTTGGGCAACACCGATTCGATGTTCATCGGCAAACACCAATCCCGCGGCGGACTGTTCGTTGAATTTATTGGCAGGTACTTTGCACATCGGGCATTCTTCAGGTGCGTTCTCCCCTTCGTGAACATAACCGCAGACGGAACAGATAAATTTTTTCATGGAAGCGTTCTTTCCTTTCTTGTAAGTGTTGTCATTATCCACCGATAACGTCTTATCCGTTATACCATGGGAGTTTTGGTTGTCAATATGTTGGAGTACGAGCAGACGGAAACTTGCGTTCGCCGCTCTTGTTGCAAAAGGTGAATTTTGCTAGAATCTCCTGATAAGGTTATAGGTTTCTGGAATAAATCTAATGATAATTGCAGGTATTTTTGGATTCGTAAAAAGGAGTATCAGCCGTTTTTTGCCGCGAAAACTCAAAATGATCTATCACGAAATGCGGGTCTTGGCTTCCCAAAAGCCCTTGGCTGCCGTCATTCCGCCGAACGGTCGTTGCCCGGTTTTTTTGCGGCGCGGAACAACCGATTTTGATGTTTATATCGACGTTTTTATCGAAGAAAAAGATTATGGAATCGATCTCCCCTTTACGCCGCAGTTTATCATCGATTGCGGCGGGAATATCGGCTTGGCTGCCGTCTATTTCAAAATGAAGTATCCTGATGCGCATATTGTTACGATTGAACCAGCAACGAATAACTACGAACTATTGTTGAAAAATACTGCCCCCTTTGACGGAATTGAGTCCATCAAAGCAGGAGTTTGGAGCAAATCGACAAAGTTGATCGTTAAGAATTACACCGGCAACGATTATGAATTTGTTACCGAAGAAGCGAAACCGGGCGACGACCTATCGTCCGAGAATTGCGTCGAAGCGGTAGGGCTGGAAGATGTCCGCTTACAACGGCAGAAGGATTCCATTGATCTGCTCAAAATCGATATTGAAGGGACGGAAAGCGAAGTGTTTCGCACAAATTACGAATCATGGTTGAGTCGAACGCGTGCGATTGTCATCGAAATCCACAATCATTTTCGACCGGAGTGTTCGAGCGTGCTAAACAAAGCGTTGGAACAGTTTCGTTTCAAAGAAATTCGATTCGAGGGAGACCGCCAAGGATGCGGTGTCGGATTTTACCTCAAAGAAGAGTAACCAACCAAACTGATAGTGAACATCTATGTCCTTAAAAGTCGCCCACGTCACAGCCTCTCCCAATTTACTCGGAGTCGAACGTCTCATTCTCGAAATCAGCCGCTCACTTCAACAAACCAAAGGAGTCGAACATATTTTGGCATCCTTTCCCGAAGAGGGCAGGGCGGGACCTTTTCTCCACGAAGCGGAAATCGAAGGTTTTACCGCTTACCTTTTTCAACACGATAGACCGCACCTCCTCGCTGCAACGCTTGAGTTGATTCGCTTGCTCCGGCAACACAAAATCCAAATCCTCTGTGCTCACGGACACAAAGCCCGAATGTTCGGCTGGTTCGCCGCAAAATACCTGCGGATTCCCATCATCGGTATTTCACACGGCTGGACGGGAGAGAACCGAAAAATACAATTCTTTGAATCCATCGACAAATGGATGCACCGGCGGATGGACCACGTCGTTTGCGTTTCGCAAGGGCAAGCCGACAAGGTTATCCGCTTCGGTACTCCTGCCAAAAGAGTTTCCGTGATTTACAATGCCGTCAGAATGGATCGGTTTGATGTCCCCTCCGACATTTCCTATCGCCAACGTATGGAGGCACTGTTTCCGAACAAACCTGACTTGATCGTGGGAGCGGCTGGTCGTCTTTCGCCGGAAAAAGGTTATGACATTCTCCTAACGGCTGCCGAGCAACTGCTGAAGTCAACATTGAATGTCGGAATCGTTCTCTTCGGCGACGGTGTTTTGCGGGAAGCACTCCAACAACAGATTGATGCCAGCGGTCTGTCTCAATCCGTTGCATTGGCTGGCTTTACGGATCAACTCGATCAATACATGCATCATTTCGATTTGTTTGTGCAGTCTTCTCACACTGAAGGCATGCCGAGCGTTCTTTTGGAGGCAATGTCGGCGCGGACGGCGGTGGTGGCGACCCAAGTCGGCGGAACCGGCGAACTTGTTGTCGAAGGTTCCACCGGCTTGATGGTTCCTCCGAACGATCCGAAAGCCCTTGCCGATGCGATGCAAAAGGTATTGAGCGATAACGATCTCCGCCGCACGATGGGGAATAATGGTCGGAATCGAGTTGAAACAGGTTTTGCCATTGAAACTCAGGCGGAGGCGTATTTTGAACTCTTTAACCGATTGCTAAAAAAATAAACGGAAATAAAAAACTGGACATCTTGAATTTCCTCCTGCCGCATGGTATAATTGTCCCTGTTATTTTGCCGGTACTCCGATTCGTAGTGTTATGAACGTTCAATTAGTAGTTGCATCAGGGAGTCGGGCGGGACAAGTGATCCCCATCATAGGAGAACGTTTCGTCATCGGTCGAGCAGATGATTGTCATCTCAAGCCGCGTAGCGAACTTATTAGTCGGTATCATTGTGAAATTTTTCTGAAAGACGGAGATGTGTTCGTTCGGGACATGGGAAGCAAAAACGGCGTTTTCCTTAATACCGAACGAATTGCTGATGCAACCGTAGTCAAAAATGGTGATAAGTTGGTGATTGGTCCTCTTGATTTTTTCATCAACATTGCCGTGGACATGAAATCTCAAAAGGCGGCAAAGGTGCGATCAGTAAGCGATGCCGTCGCCAGAACGGTAGCGATCCAATCGGAAAGTAAGGAACGAAGCCAGGAAGATACCATTACCGATTGGCTGTTTGCCGCTGGTGAAAACGGCGATGATTTGGAAACCCGACCGGTGAACTCTGCAGAACTGATGACTCAATTACACTCGCAGGAATGGGAGAAACGTGAAGAAGACTCACAGGTCATCAGCGATGTGAAACCGGGTCCAGCCGGCTCCAGCCGCGACGTGGCTTCCGAACTGCTCAAGAAATTTTTCAAAGGCGGAAAATAAGAGAGTAAAGGAGAACACGTTGTGCTATAGTCCCGGCTCTTTGGTCGGCACTCGACTTGCAATTTTTTCAGCGGCGGTGAAACCTGTTTGGATGCAGTTTGGAATTCCAACGCCGCAGAACGCATTGCCAGCCAGTGCCAATGAAGGCTCCGCCGCAACCAGCGACTCGATTTCCCGTATCCGCTCCCGATGTCCCACGTTGTACTGTGGCATCGTGTTCGCCCAATGGGCAACGGTCGTAAAAAGCGGCTCGCCGTCAATGCGGATGATCTTTCGTAAGGCTCCTAACAAGAGCGGAACCAGTTGCTCCTCCGGCATGCTCGCCAACTCTGGATTTCTCGCACCGCCGGCAAAAATACGGATCAAAAACTTCCCCTGCGGTGCGCGGTGTTCGTATTTGATACTGCTAAAACTTCCTGCCAAAATCGGATTCTGCTCAATCTTCGGAACCACGAAGCCCAAGCCGTGAAATTCTTGCTTGATCTGTGCTCCCTCAAAGGCAAACGTCGCAATGGCAGTTCCTTCGTGTTCAATTTTGCCTAACTTTTCGGCAAGCGTTGGCAGCGTATTGCGTAATACTTTCGACGTATCTCGCGCTAAAGCGGCTAGAATGACGGCATCGAATGTCAACGTTTCATCTTTTGTTTGAACAGTCCATTTCCCTTCCGGCGTTTTGTCGATCTGCGTGATTTCCGTGTTCAGTTGAAGTGAACCAGGCGGTAATTTTTGAGCGATGGTTTCTCCGATCACGGACAGCCCTCTCCGCAGGGTCACGAACATGCTGTACCGTGCTCCGCTTTGTTCGGCAAGGTGAGCCGCCTTGTTGGCTTTCAGTTGCCGCTGCATCGCCCAAATGAGCGAACCGTATTGCCGCTCCATTTCCCGAAATCGCGGCAACGTCGCCAGCACACTCAACTTATCCATATCGGCGGCATACACGCCGCTGACCAAGGGTTCGACGAGCCGCTCAAACACTTCCCGACCCAATCGGCGGCACACGAAAGATGCCATTGTTTCGTCGATGTCGTCTTTTCGCGACGGTATCAACAGTTCGAGTCCAGCCCGGAGTTTTCCGAGCGGCGAAAGAATCGGCGTGATTGCCATCGGCATCAACTTTGTCGGTGCCATCATCAAAAATCCGTCGGGGAGAAGATGCAATCTTCCTTTTCTGACGACGTAAGTCCTCCGGGCAACGGGATTCGTTTGCACGAGTTCATCGCCGAGTCCGAGTTCTTTGCAGAGGTTCAATCCCCAAGGGACGGTCGTGATGAAATTGTCCGCACTTTGTTCGATTTGAAAGCCATCCCGGCTTAACGTTTCGAGAACACCGCCAGTGCGGTTTCGCCGGTCAAACACCCGAAGCACCGCCTGCGGCATAATCTGTTGGAGCCGATATGCTGCTGCGAGTCCGCTTGTTCCGGCTCCGATAATGGCAATGTGCATGCGTAGAATTATAACAGAATCCATGAATATTTTCAGTTTGCAACTGCAAGATTCGACCTTTGCCGGCGATTTTGGTAGAATCGGTAGGATGTTCGCACAGTTCTGTTGCCACTGTTTACTTGTTTTGGTTTTCCTTCGGTTAGTAAATACGATTCGACGGGACAATTACACGACGATTCTGCATTTTTTCACCCTTGTCTTCCTGGGATTGTTTGCCCTCCTCGTTGTTACACTCACTTTCAGCACATTGATGGATGGGCGCGAAGATCTAAATTTTGTCGTCCACGCTCTCGCTTGGTATGGCAGTGCTTTTTTGTTCGCTTCTGCCGCTTTAATGTACCGGCAAAAGAAAAGCAATGGAAAACCGAGGCGCAAAATGCCCACCCTTCTCGTCGTCGTTGGCTGTTTCTATTTCGGCAGTGCCATTGATGCTCTGCTCATCGAACCGACGGCACTCGTCATTCGGGAAATCACGATTCCGTCTCCTAAAATTGCCGAACCGGTCACCATTGTCTTCTGTGCGGATATGCAGACGGAGCGGGTGGGCAATTACGAACGCCGAACGCTGCAAAAAATTAAGGAGCAGAATGCCGACTTGATTTTGTTCGGCGGCGATTACATTCAAGGTAAAAACGACGAGGAAAACCGGCAATTATTGGACGATTGGAACCAACTTTTCCGGGAAATCGAGTTGGACGCACCGCTCGGCATTTATGCCCTACAGGGAAACAAAGAACTTAAACAACCGTGGCGGGACATGTTTAAGGATACGGCAATTATTTCCAGAGGATTGACGGGAAGCATTTACATGGATGAACTGCGAATCACGTTTCTTTCTGTACGAACTTCGTGGGCAAAGCGAACGATTGTGGACAAAATATACCCCGAAAAATTTCGGATTATGTTAGGGCACATGCCGGTTTTTGCAATGGCGGAGCAAGAGGCGGATTTGCTGTTGGCAGGACACACGCATGGTGGGCAGGTGCATCTTCCTTTTTTTGGACCGTTGCACACGAATTCGAAAGACCTGCCGAGAAGGTGGTCAAGCGGAGTCACAACATTGCCGAATGGAGGAACGTTGATCGTGACCAACGGTTCGGGACTTGCCCGCGAAAATGCTCCTCGGATTCGATTCTTTTGCCGTCCTGACTTTTGGGTGATCCGGCTCGTGCCCGGCTAGAAGGGATTCCAAAATTAGGCTGTGTCTCGGTCTTCAATTTTCCGAACCAACTTTCGCACGGTGCGTGGCGAAGTATGAATCGCTTAGGTAAATAATCCCGTCATTTCTCCCTTCGCTCCGCTGCGGTCGAAATGACAACTCACATTTGATACTTTTATTTGCGGACTATTCCTATACTCAAAGCGGCATGAAACTACTGGGAAGCCATTGCTTCGGCAAGGATTTTCGAGGTACTTGACCGCATAATTCGCGGATCAACTTCTTTGCCTTCCAGCAGCGTCTTGCGGACATCCTTACCGGAGATAAACACCGGCTTTTCGTCTTTGTGGTTGTCCATAAGATCGACCCGACCAGCCGACTCGTAATACGCCGCAAAGCCGACATTCAGCGGCGTAATTTGCAAGTCGCCGCCAAGATTGTTGAAAATTTCCTGTGCGTCAAAATCCCCCCAAATTGCCATCCCGTCGTGATAAGGGGCGTCGGCATGTTTTCGACCGATAATCAAATCGGTGAAACCAAAGTTTTGCCGATAAATAGCATGCATGACGGCTTCCTTGGGACCGCCGTAAAACATTTTTATATCGAGCCCCAGCAAAATGACCCGATCCGGCACGGCACCGCCGATCTTTTGCCACAAGGCGGGATCGCTGTCCCCTTCGCCGAGCGAGCGGTTGTCGATCAACGCCTCATAAGTTTTCATCCGCACGTCGGCATTGACATCGTCTCCCTTCGTTTCGCCGACCAGCGGATTGAGACACGCACCAGCATTGAAACCTTGCCGGAGCAGTTCTTCGAGACCGTAAACCAGAGCGTATTCGTGAGCACGGTGAAGCGGATTGCGGGTTTGGAAAGCGACCACCCGTTGCCAACCGGTGCGACCGGAACCTTTGGTATCGAGCAGTTTTCGGACTTCCACCGGTGAGAGCACGTACTTTCCGAACGCCGGATTCTTCGGCTGCGGCAACACACGGATTGTTCCGCCGAGCAAAAAGTCTTTATCGGCATCCTGTTTGAGTACCATATCGGCACCGGGATGATCCGTCCGCTCGGTCAAGTACACATTTTTGAGATATTTGTCTTTGTCCCAGGCAAAAACGCTCGACACGGACAGCACCGCAACGATTTCGCTTGCCGAATTGACGAGAGCAACGTCCTGCCCCGGTTTGATTTGCACAGCAAGCGATTCCGTAATCGGCAACGAGAGTGGAATCGTCCACGCATATTTCTTGCCGTTCGATTCAATGACCGATTCGTCAAGAACTCGATTGTACGTCGTTTCGTCCATCGGACCGGTGAGCGGAGAAAGTCCGCCGTCGCCAAAACGATAGACCGTTGAAAGGTCTGCATCGCTGACGGGAATTTTTAGGAGCGTTGACGCTTGGGCTTTGACGGAATCAATTTCGGCGGCAGGAACGATGCGGTTGACCGGTTCGGTCAGTCCGCCATGCGGAGGAATCAAGGGCATTGTTTGGATTGAAAAAGTTTCACCGACAGAGGAAAAGTGTAATGAATTCTTCGGAATTGTCAACAGTTCGTCAGCCTGATGCGAAAATGGGCACACTCCGTCGCCAAGTTGCTTGAATCGCGAAAAGCATGTGAAAATATCCGCAAGTCAAATTGTACCACACACAAAC
>Ga0082212_10010335_pt1 | contig 11954 bp, 4 predicted proteins | sample TergutNt197P3_FD_71548 | JGI IMG/M metagenome (GOLD analysis project Ga0082212, IMG submission 71548) | Neocapritermes taracua P3 segment gut microbial communities from Petit-Saut dam, French Guiana - Nt197 P3 | ecosystem: Host-associated > Arthropoda: Insects > Digestive system > Gut ... | reverse complement strand
AGAACAAATACGAAGATTCAGGCCTCCCGTCGCAGCCGTTTTCGACGATTGCGCCGCCGGCGACTTAAAGACGCGGGTACGTGATTTGGATGTGCGTATCGTTGCGGGTATGGACGGGCTTATAGAGGCGGCAAGTACAGCCGAAGCGGACACGGTCGTGACAGCGATTGTAGGCACGGCGGGGCTTTACCCGACGCTCGCCGCAATCGATATGGGCCGTCGTATCGCGCTTGCAAACAAGGAAACGCTTGTCTGCGCCGGAGAACTTGTGATGAAACGGGCGCTGGAGAGCGGCGCAGCGATAATACCCGTCGATTCGGAGCATTCAGCCGTGTTCCAGTGCCTTGAGTCGCAAAATGCAGGGACCCTAGACCATGTGTCGGGGGTTATGCGACGATTGACATATGATTCGTCCGGGGCGTTACCAGATGAGCGCGATTACGTAAAAAAACTCATACTTACGGCGTCAGGCGGCCCTTTCCGCGGTATAAGCCGTACTGATCTGCAAAACGTAACACCGGAAATGGCTCTGCGGCACCCGAATTGGAGCATGGGCAAAAAAGTGACGATCGACTCCGCCACGATGATGAACAAAGGTCTAGAGGTCATTGAAGCCGTACACCTGTTCTCAGTTCCTCCTGAAAAAATCAAAGTCGTCGTGCATCCGGAGAGCATAGTACATTCAATGGTTGAATTTACAGACAATTCGATCGCGGCGCAGCTTGCGGTTCCGGATATGCGCCTGCCTATACAATATGCGCTAACATATCCCCGGCGCATACCGTCGCTCGCGGCCGAACTCGATATAACGCGGTTATCCGCGCTTACGTTTGAGGCGCCTGATACGGACGCTTTTCCCTGTCTGCGGCTCGCGCTTGAAACAGCGGGAGTCCGCGGCACAGCGTGCGCCGTTCTAAACGCCGCTAACGAAGCGGCGGTGGAACTTTTCTTGTGCGGCAAAATGAGTTTTTACGGTATCTTTGAATCTGTCTGCGTTGCGCTGGATAACATAGCAAACATCGACGATCCGTCGCTTGATGATATTATGGCGGCTGATGAAGCGGCAAAAAGATTTGTCCGGGAATACAATGGATAGGGGCATGGAATATGTACATAGTTTTGGCTATATTAGCGTTTGGAATACTTATCGCCGTACATGAGCTGGGTCATTTTTCAGCGGCGAAACTACTTGGCGTAAAGGTCAATGAGTTTGCGATCGGAATGGGTCCTAAATTACTGAAAAAACAAGGGAAAGAGACTCTTTATACCCTGCGCTTGCTGCCTTTCGGCGGGTATTGCGCGATGGAAGGCGAGAATGAAAGCTCTGACGACACACGTTCGTTCACCGCACAGAAAGGCTGGCGGCGCATCGTCATACTTGCGGCGGGAGGAATCGCAAATCTTGTCGCCTGCTTCATTATAATCATTATTATAGTCTCACGTATGAATGTCTTCGTTAGTACTACGATCACGGAACTTGCCGACGGTTTCCCGAACGAGGGCGAGCACGGACTCATGGTCGGGGATACGCTGGTATCTCTTAATGGAGAACGGCTCTATTATGTCGATGATTTTTCCGTATTCATACAACTTGCCAGAAGCGGGCAGGTCGACCTCGTCATACGGCGCGACGGCGAAACACTTACGCTGCGCAGGTTCCCGCTTGAGCGACGTGAATATATGACAAACGGCCAAATGCAGCTCCGATATGGCCTCAGTTTCAGCATTATTGAAGCAAATGCATGGGAAAAATTGAAATATTCCTGTTATATGACGATGAACTATGTACGACTCATCCGCGTCAGCCTCGCCCAGCTTTTTAGCGGCGCCGCCGGAGTGCGCGATTTATCGGGTCCGGTCGGTATAGTGGACGCGATGAACACTGTAGGGCGGGAATCCCCGACTATCGGCGCCGCTATTGGAGGAATAGTCAGCCTCATGGCGTTTATCGGGGTTAATCTAGCCGTCGTCAACCTTCTGCCCATCCCCGCCATGGACGGCGGAAGGATACTCTTCCTGTTCATAACATGGGTGATCGAAAAAGTCATCCGGCGCCGGCTGGATCCGAAATACGAGGGGTATATCCACACAACGGCGCTCGTCCTGCTCATGGGCCTGATGGTGTTTATACTTGTCAACGACGTGGTGAAGATCGTCAACGGATAGTGTGGAGTGTGGAGTGTGGAGTGTGGAGTGTGGAGTGTGGAGATTCTCAATTGAGTGTCTCTAAAAACCTCCGGCAGTGTCATCCTGAGCTTGCGAAGGATCTTTGTTGCATTGCAGCACAGTCACTTCAATATTCTTCGCGGTGTTTACACTGAGCAAAGCGAAGTGCCTTGGATGACACAGACAGAGGTTTACAGAGGGATTCAATTCTCAATTCTACAGAGCAGCAGCTGGCAGGTATTACCGTGATTAAAAAGCAAATTAAGGTCGGAAATGTACGTATCGGCGGGGGCGCCCCTGTTACGGTTCAGTCAATGACAAACACAAAAACGTCCGACATCCGGGAAACGGCGGCGCAGATAAACCGCCTCGCCAGGCTCGGGTGCGATATCGCGCGCGTCGCGGTACCTGACGCGGCTGCGGCGGACGCGATCGGCGAGATAAAAAAACACATAACCATCCCGCTCGTCGCCGATATCCATTTCGACCACAAGCTCGCCCTCCGCGCCGCGGAAGCAGGCGCCGATAAGCTCAGGATAAATCCCGGCAACATCGGCAGCGAGGACAACGTCCGCGCCGTCGCTGATATCTGCGCAAAAAAAGGTATCCCCATACGAGTTGGCGTCAACGGCGGAAGTTTAAGCAAGGGTATCCTTGCGAAATACGGGGGTCCCGCGCCGGAAGCCATGTATGAGAGCGCTCTCGAAAACATCAGCCTGTTGAACAAATATGATTTTGACAATATATGCGTGTCGGTCAAAGCGTCAAACGTACCAACGACTATCGCGGCATACAGGCTTCTGAGCGAACGGATGGATTATCCGCTGCACCTAGGCGTCACAGAAGCGGGAACCGAGTATTCCGGGATAATCAAATCGTCGATCGGCATAGGGACCCTGCTTGCGGACGGCGTCGGCGACACAATTCGCGTATCGCTGACCGCGCCGCCCGAAAACGAAGTCAAGGCGGGAATTGAGATCCTAAAGTCGCTTGGACTTCGAAAAGGGTATGAGCTTATCTCATGCCCAACCTGCGGCAGGTGCGGTATCGACTTGATCCCTATCGCAACCGAGGTCGAACGGCGCCTCGCAGGATATGGCCGCGATATCACCGTAGCCGTAATGGGCTGCAGCGTTAACGGTCCATCAGAAGCCGCAAGGGCGGATTACGGTATATCCGGCGGCGTCGGGGAAGGGCTTCTTTTCAAAAAAGGCAGTATACTGAAAAAAGCCCCGATGGACAGGCTCGTCGACGAACTTTTCGCGATGATAGAACGCGAATGACACTCACGGCGTTCAATGGCTCACGCCACTGCGCCATATTATTGTCCTTTTCTGCGGAAACTTTGCTGTATAATATGTTTTCAAAGGAGCAAGACAATTCGCTACGCTGCATTACATCTGGAGGAAGAAACGATTGGAAAACATAAACCCGGTTTTACTATATGATATGTTCCCTTTTTTCAGGGATAACGAAAAACTGACGGTCAACTACAGTGACGCGAAGGTCGTTGAAGCTTCGGTAAATAAACTCAATATGACCATGGCTCTGACCCTTTCCCTGGCAGAGCCTGCGCCGCCGGTTGAGATCAAAACGATGGAGGACATCGTCGCCGCGGAATACGGCCTGTCAAGCGTCGCCATCACTGCTGTCTTTGCGCGCGCCGCGTCAGCCGGTAAAACCGCAAAACCTCGAACCGCAAAAAACGCTGAAAACAACCCCATAATAATGGGCAGGCGCGTTAAAGCAAGCACGACGCCGATGTCAGACGTAACGCTTGAGCTTGGCAAAGCAACGGTGACGGGCGAAGTTTGCGACGTTTCGAGCAGGTTTATCGAAAAAAGCAACGCATGGATCCTCAGCTTTGACATAACCGATTACACCGGCACGGTACACGTATCGAAATTCATTCCTGAATCCGGCGACGCAAAAGTAGTAAAAAGAATTAAAAAAGGTATGTGGCTGACTGTTTCCGGCAGCCTTAATATAAACAGATATGACGGCGACCTCGCGCTGGAGCCGTCCAACATCTTCGAGGTTGAAAAAAAGCAAAGGCTTGATACAGCTGCGGAAAAGCGTGTCGAGCTCCATCTCCATACTAAAATGTCCGCGATGGACGCGGCAACCGACACTGCGGACGCCATCAGGAGGGCGGCGGAGTGGGGCCATCCAGCGATCGCGATCACTGACCACGGAGTCGTCCACTCTTTCCCGGACGCAGCGTCGGCAGAAACTGCGGTAAATACGGACAAAGGTGATAAAGCCAACGTCACTGAACCCGGCGGCAGTGAAGCTGCAGACGGCAGTGAAGCTGCAGACGGCAGTGAAGCTGCAGATGGTAAAGCATCTGAGAAATTCAAAGTCATCTACGGCGTTGAAGGCTACCTGCTCAACGATGTGGAAAGCTATAAGGCAGTGTATACCACCGCCTCATCTGGGGCGGTCCCCCCAGATACCATGGATGGTGAATTCGTCGTTTTCGATATTGAAACGACCGGCCTGTCCCCGACCGAGAACGCGATAATCGAAATTGGGGCAGTCCTGATAAAAGACGGGCAGGAGCATAGCAGTTTCCGGACCTTCGCCGATCCGGGCGCGACTATATCATTTGAAATAACGAACCTGACAGGGATAAAAGACAGCGACATTGCAGGTGCGCCCTCACAAAAAGACGCCGTCACCGCGTTTCTCGAATTCGCGGGAGGCAGAACGCTGGTCGCGCATAACGCGATGTTCGACATCGGGTTTATCTTCGAGACATGCGCCGCGCATGGCATCCATTTTGCCCCCTGCTATATCGACACCCTCGCGCTGTCGCGGAGCCTTCTGCCGAAGTTAAAAAACCACAAACTCGACACAGTCGCCGGGTACTTTGGCTGCGCCGGTTTCAACCATCACAGAGCGGTTGAAGACGCATCCGTAACCGCCGGTATATTTCTCGCCACGCTGAAAATGCTGAAAAAAGAAGGCGTAACGAGTATACTGAACATAAACGGCTATCTGGCGCAACTCCGCGATAAAGGCAAATCAGCCGACGGGACAAAAAAAGGACGCACCCGGTATAATCATATTATTCTGCTGGCTAAAAACCAGACAGGCCTCAACAATCTGTACAAGCTGGTGACGAAAAGCCATTTGGAAGATTTTGACAGATTTCCAGGGATACGTAAAAGCGAGTTGGCAAAGCACCGCGAAGGGCTTATCATAGGCTCCGCCTGCGAAGCCGGGGAAGTTTTCGAAGCTATTACAAACCACCGCAGCTCCCTTGAGTTACACCAGCTTGCGGAATTTTACGATTATCTTGAAATCCAGCCTATCTGTAACAATATGTTTATGCTGCTCGACGGCAAAATGAGGGCGAAAAACGAGGATGAGCTGCGGGATTTCAACCGAAAAGTCATCGAGCTTGGCGCCGCAGCAGGCAAACCTGTAGTCGCCACCGGCGACGTACACTTCCTCGACCCGGAACATGAGATTTACCGTCATATACTACTCACTTCGAAAGGCTACGAATCCGCGGATGACGATTTGCCCGTGTATTTCAAAACAACCGATGAAATGCTTGAGGAGTTTTCATATCTCGGCGCTGAAACTGCATATGAAGTCGTTGTGAAAAATTCACGCATGATAGCGGAGATGTGTGAAGCAATATCGCCGCTGCCGCCTGCAAATACTCTATTTGCACCCGAACTCAAAGGGAGTTCGCGCGAACTTAAAGAGTTGGTGTCTGAAAAACTGGCTGCGCTGTACGGCGGCGACCCGCCGGAAATAGTGACGAAGAGGGTAAGCACAGAACTCGGCGATATACTCGACCGTAATTACGACGTAATATACATGACCGCGCAAAAACTGGTCGCTGATTCGATCAAGCAAGGCTATCTCACCGGTTCGCGCGGCAGCGTCGGTTCGTCAATAGTCGCGTTTCTCGCCGGTATCACCGAAGTAAATGCCCTGCCCGCGCATTACAGATGCCCGGAGTGCCGGAACTCCGATTTTAAGTCCGGCGCTGGTTGGGGCTGCGGCGCGGATATGCCGGATATGGACTGCCCTGTTTGCGGCCAAAAATACGTAAAAGACGGATTCAACATCCCATTCGAGACATTTCTCGGCTTTGACGGCGACAAAGTCCCGGATATAGACCTGAACTTCTCGGGTGAATATCAGGCGCAGGCGCATAAATTTACAACAGACCTGTTCGGCGCCGACTATGTGTACCGCGCCGGGACTATAGGGAAAGTCGCTGAAAAAACCGCTTTCGGATATGTTAAAAAGTACCAGGAAGCTATCGGTAAAACATTTACAAAAGCCGAGGAAAGGCGCCTAGCAAACGGTTGCGTCGGCGTAAAACGGACAACCGGGCAGCACCCGGGAGGGCTTGTCATAATACCGCAGGGCATGAGCATAACGGATTTCTGCCCCGCACAGCATCCCGCGGACAGCGTCGACAAAGGCGTAATAACGACGCATTTCGACTACCATTGTATGGAAGACAACCTGATCAAACTCGACGCGCTCGGCCACGACGACCCGACTATGATAAAGATGCTCGAGGATCTGACCGGAGTAAACGCCAGGGAGATAAGGCTCGACGATCAAGAAACAATGGCGATATTCACCTCCCCCGCGCCCCTTGGACTGCCGGACGACGATGAAATCATCGGCGAAAACGGCGCGATCGGGATACCTGAGTTCGGCACGGACTTTGTACGACAGATGCTCAACGACACAAGTCCCGGGAATTTCGACACGCTTGTTCGCTTGTCAGGTTTTTCACACGGGACAGCTGTTTGGCAGGGGAACGCCAAAGATTTGATCCTGTCAGGAAAAGCGACTGTCAGCGAAACGATAAGCTGCCGCGACGACATAATGCTCTTTCTCATCTCAAAAGGTATGGACGAAAGATACGCGTTCAGCATCTCAGAAAGCGTCCGGAAAGGCAGGGGGCTTCCTGAAGGCGCCTCAGCCGAAATGTACCAGCACGGCGTACCGGGCTGGTACATAGAATCGTGTAAAACTATCACATACCTGTTTCCCAAGGCGCACGCGGTCGCATATGTCATGATGGCTTTCCGCATAGCGTGGTTCAAGGTACACAGGCCGATCGAGTTTTACAGCGCTTATTTTTACCGCAGGAGCCAGAAGGACAGCTTTGACGCGGCATTCATGGCGCGCGGCGTCGACGTTGTGCGGGCAAAAATAAGAGAAATCCGCAACAACCCCGAAGCTAAAGCCAAAGAAGAAGACCTGCTGACGACGCTCGAGGCATGTTACGAATTCTATATGCGTGGTTTTGATTTTATAGGTATAGACCTTTATGAATCGGATCCCGTAAAATTCCTGATCGCCGGTGAAAACAAACTGCGCCTGCCGTTCGTCGCCATCAGCGGGCTTGGCGAAACGGCGGCGTATGACCTGGCTGATAACAGGGCCGGCAAGGAGTTCGTCTCAATAGAAGAAATATCAGCCGCTTGCCCGAAAGTATCAAGGACCCATATAGAGCAGCTAAAAACCCTCGGCGCCCTGCGCGACATCCCGCAAACCAGCCAAATCACGTTTTTCTGATTCAAACCGCTTACTATTGGGGGAGAAATTATGAGTACCAAAGCTAAACATCTGGCTGCCAAACCAAATAAACCGCACAAACAAAAATCCAGGACTCCTGTCATTATCGCAATTGTCACTGTCATCGTTATAGCATTACTGATCCTGTTCTTATTTACGCCGGTCCTTGACGGACTCAAACCCGGCAAACAGCTTCATCTAAAGATCGGACACAGCAAGTTCGACTATCCCCCGCTGCATTATTATGACAATGGCAAGCTTGTCGGATTCGATATAGAGCTCGCGCAAGCCGCCGCGGAAATAATGGGCGCGGAGATAGAGTTTGTGCCGATAAACTGGAGCGAAGCGGCTGAAGCGCTTGAGTCAGGCGATGTCGATATGCTCTGGGGCGGCCTTGAGCGCGCGTCTTTAGACGAGCAAATCGTCAAGTTCACAAAATCATACCTTCAAGCAAATATTGTGCTGCTTATGCCCGGCGACAGGGATTATTCAAAGTTGCAGGATCTTCAGGGCCTCAGCATATGCGCGCTGAATTTCACACCGGCTTTCAGCTATCTCCAGGCATATAACAGGGACGTCATTAAGAGCAAACGTTCGTTCACCCCGCCGGAATATCAGGCCCTGCTGAACTCACTGTCTTCGGGAGAGTTCGATTGTATGATTACCGATATCAATTTTGCCTCTTTCTTCCTCAAGCAAAACAGCGGAGAATCATACGCTATGAGCGATGTAGTTATCGGCGCAAGCTATGCTATTGGCGTACTTGCTGATGAGCCAAAACTCTTTGATCGCTTGCAAAGCGCTCTCGACGAGCTGCAAGCCAATGGAACTGTCGATACTCTGAGGGAAAAGTGGATCGGCAGTTGACCGGTCAAACCGTGACATACATCGGCGCGGCGGGGTTTTATCCCCGCCGCGCTTTATTGTTGTTGCTTGCATTATTACTTCTGTTTACCCTTACTCTGCTTCTTCCTTGCGCTTTCCCTTCAGCAGGATACCGAATCCCATAACTGACAGGCCAAACATGATCAGCGGGAAGTTCATCGGAGGTTTGCCTGTCTGAGGCAGGTCGCCGAGCGGCACGTCGTCGTCTACTATTTCGACCGGATCGGGATCAGGCTCTGGATCGGGCTCGAAGTCAGCGAGCGGAGGTTCTGTTTCGATGATTACGACTTCTTCCTCCGGCGGCGGTGGTGGAGGAGGCGGTGGAGGCGGCGGAGTCGGGTCATCTGGATACCAAGGATCGTCCGGTATAATCGGCTGCGGCGTATACAAATTAAAGATTATTACTACCGCGCCCGCCTCATCGTTCTCGCTCATCTCGACTTTGACGCCGTTGACAAGCTCTATATCTGTCATGGTCAAACCGGTATTGCCAAGTTTCATCCCATAGAATTCGAAGTTGGCAGAGCTGGTGTCTGTTTCTACCACCATAAACGTTCCGAAACCAAGCTCGTCTTTCTTCACTTGTAATCCGGGTTGATAATTCGCTATGACTTTTCCTTTGAATATAGCTTCCGACACATCGATCGGATAGAATATCTCATCTGTGTAATCACCTTTGATGCCGAGTCCGAGATAGGTGATGAAATCAACGAGTTCCGGTACTTCGATCAGTAAACTTGCGCCCATCATTGCCAATGGTACATTGCCGTCTACGATGTCCGTATCGTCATCATCGTCATCGTCTATGTCGTCCGCATCGTCGTCGTCCGTGTCGTCCGCATCGTCGTCGTCCGTGTCGTCCGCATCGTCCGCATCGTCGTCGTCCGTGTCGTCCGCATCGTCCGCATCGTCGTCGTCCGTGTCGTCCGCATCGTCATCGTCCGTGTCGTCCGCATCGTCATCGTCCGTGTCGTCCGCATCGTCATCATCTATGTCGTCCGCATCGTCATCGTCCGTGTCGTCCGCATCGTCGTCATCCGTGTCGTCCGCATCGTCGTCATCCGTGTCGTCCGCATCGTTGTCGTCTATGTTGTCAACATCGTCAGAATCGTCTGCGTCGTCAGTGAAACTATTGATCCCCAGCGCTGTCATCATAGGCTGTATTTCGATGTCCGGACCATCGGTCACCGCGGCATCGTCTTCGATATCGCCGAAGCTCACTCTGTAAGTCAGTTCATCAACGAAACGCACTGTGGCAGTGAAAACTATTTCTTCAGTTCCTTCAGTTTCATTGGTTTCATCGTCGTCTGATACCAGCTTGATCACAAGCTCGTAATCTTCGTTCCAGATCAGTCCGCTGAAGATTATGTCTTCGTAATCATCGTCCGCATAACCCTCATAGATCTGATCGCCGTCACGATACAGCGTTGCCACAAGATATCTCTCCGCTGTCTCGTACTCATAGTTCTCGTAGTCAAAGTTTTCAATGCCCTCCATTATGGACTGGACGTCTATGACCACGGTACCGTATGCTCCTGCAACGGCGACTCCGAACTCATGTCTGTTGCTTCCTACATCATACAGCCTGCCCTGGTAAATGATGTACTTAACTATCTGCAGCTCACCAGCTTCGACTATATTCGGCGGGCCCTTCACACGGTTGAACGCCGTTGTGACGCCTGACGTGACTCTATTGCTGGTACTCCAGTACACTGGAATGATCTCGACAGCTTCGTATACTTCCGTATCGATGTTTATCTCGCTGAGTTGAATCGTCTCATCCGAGACTTTGCTGACGTCATTGACCGTAAATTCCACTGATTCGCCGTTTCTTACGGTTTTTACCGTCGTGATTGCGCCTTTTTCCGCATCGGTAGAATCCACAAGCATGATTTCAAACAGGGTTTCACTGTGAGCGTCGAACTCCTCACCCTCGCTTATGATCGCGCCGTTTACGTCGAAGAGTATCTTATAGACTGTGAGTATCCCTTCCTCAGCGCCTTCGATCCGGCTGTTGACGAATGTGTTGCCCCGGCGCTCTGTAGTGTAGCCGGGCACAGAATCTTCCGTAACCGTATAGGAGTACAGCCTCTGGTTTCCGTCATACCTGGCAAGCGGCCCGAATGTGTGTGCCGTCCACGGCGCTGTCATTGTATAGCTATCTATTTCCTGATTGTTTTGCAATAACCTGAACGTGATACTCGTCGGCCTGTCGCCGCGGATATTTTCTTCGTCATCCCATTCTTTGTATATGGTGACTGTTGTTTCACCGGTATTCAATGTGTTTGTTACTGTCAGGTAGTCTTCGGAATAACTCGCGCTGTATCCATCCGGTACGCTCGTCTCTGCCGCCCTGTAGATGTACCTGATTTGACTGTTCGCGCTGTACATTGGCACAGTGAACGTCTCGCTCTGGTTCTGTGACAGGTCAAGCGTCATCGAATCGACCGACGTCCCAGTCGTATCGCCGGCGCCCTCATACTGCATCAGCACGATCGTGCCGGTCACGCGCGTACCGTCAGCGTTGTTGTCGTCAGCCCACACCTTCGTGATCGTGATTTCGGTCGACCCGGAGTTCAGCGTGTTCGTGATTGTGTTGCCTTCCTGAGTCCTCGTGTAGCCGCCCGGTACGTCAGCGTCCGCTTCAGCTACCGCGTACGCGTACAGGTGCTGGTCTATCGTTGAATACATCGGCAGATTTGTGAACGTATGGCTCCATGTGTTCCCTGTACCGGTCAGCTCGTATTTCTCGCCGTACTGCACGCCGTCCTGATACAGCGTAATCATCACGCTGCCCGGCCTCGTGTTGTCCGCGTTACTGTTATCCCGCCACTCTTTCGTTACCGGCACACTCGTCGTACCTGAATCCAGTGTGTTCGTGATTGTGCTGCCGTTCTGCGTCATGTTGTAGCCTTCCGGTACATCGGCTCCGACTTCTGCAACAGTGTAAAAGAACAGGTGCTGGTCTACCGATGAATACTTCGGCAGACCGGTGAACGTATGGCTCCATTCGTCCTCTGAGTCCTCATCCCCGGTCAGCTCGTATTTCTCGCCGTACGGGACGCCGTCCTGCAGCAGAGTTATCATCACGCTGCCCGGCCGCGTGTCGTTTACGTTACCCGCATCAACCCATACCTTAGTCACAGAAGCTTCCGTAGCGCCGGCATTCAGTGTATTCGTGATTTCGTTGCCGTCCTGCGTCCTCGTGTAGCCGGACGGTACATCGTCGTCGACCTCTGCCACTGTGTATATGTACAGGTGCTGGTCTACCGTTGAATATTTTGGCAGATTTGTGAACGTATGGCTCCATTCGTCCTCTGAGTCCTCATCCCCGGTCAGCT
>Ga0082212_10010334_pt1 | contig 11954 bp, 9 predicted proteins | sample TergutNt197P3_FD_71548 | JGI IMG/M metagenome (GOLD analysis project Ga0082212, IMG submission 71548) | Neocapritermes taracua P3 segment gut microbial communities from Petit-Saut dam, French Guiana - Nt197 P3 | ecosystem: Host-associated > Arthropoda: Insects > Digestive system > Gut ... | reverse complement strand
AAAGTAACTGTTCAGGGGAGTATCCAGCGCGCTGTGCGCAGCGCACTAAACTCGCAATGGTTACAGCCCGCACACAGATTTACAGCAGCAATGCCGTTTTCACAGCAGTACATAGCGCTGCAAGCAGCGCTTTGGGCGTCTGGCTGTAACCAACCTGTGTTTTTTGGATGCCCCCTGAACAGTTACAAATGAAAGGTGATCAAAAAAATTTTCTAAAAAAACTATTGACAACGAAATTTCGATGTGTTATTATCTCATCAGTTAACGAGTTAGGTCATTAACTACTCAACGCCGCAACAAGGGAGGTGGTGGACTTGAATGACAGCCAGCCGATTTTCCAGCAGATCATGGAGCTGATCGAAAACGACATTATAACCGGCATATACCGGACAGACGATTTGATCATCTCAACGACGCAAATATCGAAAGTCTACTCCGTCAACCCCACGACAGCCGTCAAGGCAATAAGCAAACTGACCGACGCCGGCGTCCTCTACAAGAAAAGAGGGATCGGGATGTGCGTGGCAAGAGGGGCAAGGGAGAAAATCACGGCCCGGCGCAAGGAAGCTTTTCTGAACGAAACTATCGACGCGCTGCTGTCGGAAGCAAAAACCCTGGGCATATCAATGGAGGAACTGACAACAGTAATACAAGCGAAAGAGAGGAAATGACAATGATCGAATTATCTGATGTTACGAAAAGATACGGCAAGACGACAGCGATCGACCATATCACGATGAAAATACCCGAGCAGGGCATCTATTGCCTGCTGGGCAGAAACGGGGCGGGAAAGACGACCCTTATGAAGCTGCTCGCCGGGCATATCCCGGTAACGGGCGGCACGATCACAGTGGAAGGCAAGACCGTTACGACAAGCCGTATGCCGGAAAGCGTAAACTTCATAGAGGGAGGCTCGGTACAGTTCAACCAGAAAGTATCCACGCTGATCGAAGCCGCGGCAGAACTGCAGGAGGATTTCGACCTCGGGTTCGCGCGTGAAATGTCGCGCCGCTTCGAGCTCGACCCGAATAAAAAATTCAAGCAGCTTTCGTTCGGAATGAAGACTATGCTTACGACTATTATAACGCTGTCAAACAACGCGAAGGTGATCCTGCTCGACGAGCCTACGCTCGGCTTCGACGCGATAATGCGCGACCAGTTCAACACCCTGCTGCTTGAAAGCTACGCCGCGCACCCGCGCGTCATCATCGTATCGACGCATCTGATCGATGAAATAGCAAAAGTCACCGAGCGGCTGATCATCATAGACAAAGGCGGCGTCGTGGTAGAAGCCGGGATCGACGAGATCGACGAGAAGGCGTACACACTGTCGGGCGCCACAACGGCAGTAGAGCCGCTGCTCGCAGGGCTCAACTGCATAGGCAAAACTGTCGCGGGAAGCGTGATGGCGGCGCATATCTACGGCGAAAGGATCGCCCCGCCCGACGGCGTGTCGATAGACCGTATCAGTCTGCAGGACTTCTTCATTAACATTGTGGGAGGAAAAGGCTGAAGACGAGCTTCAGCCTCCGGTTTTGCGCCTTTTGCGAACGTTAAGACCGGTCCGGCTTGATCCAACGGCACAATTCCCAACATATGAAAGGAAATTTATTATGAAAGATAAATCACTTGTGGTTGCGAAAATAAACTTCCGCAACATGAAGCTGGCGTTTCTCTTTACGACAATCGTATTCTTTGCGGTAATTATCCAGGATGTAGTCTTTATCATCCTTGACGCGGCGGGCGTGTACTCCGGCAACGATGGAAACACAACGGTAGGCATAGGAAATTACCTGTTCCTGATCGTGTTGTTCGGCGCGATTTTCATCCCGTCGCGAAACTTTCGCAGAATGATGAACCTCGGCGGTAAACGCGCCGATTTTTTCAAAGGCTGCGCCCTGGGGTATGTAATACTGGCCGCCGCCGTGTCGCTTGCGGGGATCATATTGTATTACACGTATGAGCGTTACGTTACGCTGTCGTACTACGGCGGCGGCTCGCTGAATGTGCTTGACGTATTCGGCTGGATGGATAACGGGCCCGTTGTCGCGTTTATTCAGCAGTTCGCGTTCCTGCTTCTGCTCGCGTCGGTCATTCATACGCTGACGGCGGCTCAGGATAAATGGTACGGCTGGGCGGCGGACGTGATCATTGTGGCAATAATCTCCGTTTTCACCCCGATCGCTCCCCTGAGGGCTGTGCTTACGAGCTTCTTCCATCTGATTCTGTTCTCTTCGGCGCTGCCGCAAATAGCTTCGTGCGTCATTATCGCGGCCGCGGTATACATGCTGAACACGCCGATCTTCGCGAGAAGGACTATATAGTCTGTCAATCTAATGCAGACGGCTGCGCGGTATGGATTTTTGTTGAGGGAATACCGGTGAAAAGGCCGGTAGCTGACCAGCGAACCAAAGGTTCGCGAACAACAAAAACCATGCCGCGCAGCTCTGCAAACGAGCCGACCTCTGAACTGTAACTTTTTCCACACTGAAATGTCCGTTTTCTGGCACTTGAAAATGTAGAAAAACAGTGATATAGTAATTAACTGACTCATAACACTAACAAGAAGCAAGATAATATCTGTCAGTTAGTTACTCGACGCGTTTGCGCGGCGCGTGAGCAAGCAAGTTATTTTCAGTATCGCTTGGGCTGTGGGCGCAGCTCACATTTGTGTAGAAAGTTTAGTAGAGAGGAACATGTGAAAGATGGAACAGAATGACGTGAAAAAAACGGGACCAAAAATGAGCCTGATCTTTAAGACAGTTCTGCCGACGGCAATCATAATGGTAGCGATCATTGTTATACTTTCAGTAATATCGACTGTATACTTCAACAAGGCATACTCCGAAGTGATAACGTACGCAGAATATGAATTTGACGCCAATATAAAAACTACAGTCCAACTGGTGATCAGCGCCCTGACGGTCAACCACCAGCTTTATCTGGACGGAGTGATCTCTGAGGAACAAGAAATGGAGATCGCGAAATCGATCGTACGGGATACCCGATACAGCAGCGCGCCTGATAAAGTGGACGACGGGTACTTTTGGGCGGATATGGCCGACGGCCTGTGCATAGTGCACTACAACCCCGCCAACGAAGGCGCTATGAGGTGGGACTCCAGGGATCAGGAAGGCAACCTTTTCATCCAGAACTTCATCAGGGCCGGCAACGAGGGCGGCGATTACACGGAGTTTTACTTCGGTAAACCGGGCGACGAGGGCGGCTCGCATAAGAAGAGAGGGTACACGGAGAAATTTGAGCCTTATGGTTGGTATATCAGCACCGGCAACTATTACGAAGACATGGAAGTAACAATCGGGGCGGTTGAGGCGCAGAAGCTTCAGGCGCTGCTGATATTACTCGGGGCAAGCCTGATAGTAGCCGTCGTGGGGGTCATACTTCTGCTTATGAGCCTGAACAGGATCGTTAAACCGATTCAAACGGTTTCCGATCAGATCCACCGGATGTCGTTGGGGGAGATCATCGAGAGCTACGCGGCAGTGGATCGTCATGACGAGATCGGCGAACTGATGAAGAGCATAGGCCGGCTCTCGGCGGCCACAAGCGCCCAAACGGAGATAATGCAGCAGATCGCGGGCGGCGACTACGCGCTGTCCGTAGAAGTTCGTTCGGACAAAGACGCAATGAGTCAGGCGATAAACGATATGCTTGTCAGCACAAACGACGCGTTGAGGCAAATCCACGATTCAGTCGCTCAGGTCGATCACGGCTCGACGCAGATCGCGGACGGCGCGCAGGCGCTTGCTCAAGGGGCGACGCAGCAGGCCGCGTCAGTGGAGCAACTGTCAAGTTCCGTTACTGAAATAGCGGAAAAAACCAAATCCAACGCCGAAAGGGCCGATCAGGCCGCGAAGCTTGCCGGAACAATAAAGGAGAGCGCCGAAAAGGGCAGCCGTCAGATGGACGATATGATGGCCGCCGTAAATGAGATTAACGAAGCCAGCGGTTCGATCAGCAAGGTCATAAAGGTCATAGACGATATCGCGTTCCAGACGAACATACTCGCGCTCAACGCTGCGGTCGAAGCCGCCCGCGCCGGTCAGCACGGCAAAGGCTTCGCGGTCGTCGCCGAAGAAGTGCGGAACCTCGCCGCAAAGAGCGCGGCTGCGGCTAAAGATACGGGCGCAATGATTGAAAACTCTATAGAAAAGGCGAACCTGGGAGTGCGCATCGCGGGCGAGACCGCGGATAGCCTGACGGATATCGTATCGGGGATCAACGAGAGCAACAAGCTTGTTATCGAGATAGCAAGGTCTTCGGAAGAACAGTCGGCGGGCATAAAGCAGATCAATACCGGCATAGAGCAGGTCGCGCAAGTAGTCCAGCAAAACAGCGCGACCGCGCAGGAGAGCGCGGCCGCGACCGAGGAGATGAGCTCGCAGTCAGCTTTCCTGCAGCAGCTCATAGCACAGTTTAGGTTGAAAGACGACAACGGCCGCGGCCGGCTGCAGGGGCGGGACGGCGGCGGTCAGAGAGGGTACTTACCGGAGCACACAGCTCCAAGACCGGCCCCGCCGCCGGGCTCAGGCGGTTTCGGAAAATATTAGCGGGGGCGACCGTCAGGTAACTGTTCAGGGGGCGCCGGGAGCCTATTCTGATATCGTAACTGTTCAGGGGAGTATCCAGCGCGCTGTGCGCAGCGCACTAAACTCGCAATGGTTACAGACAGCACACAGATTTACAGCAACAATGCAGTTTTCACAGCAGTACTCGTGCGTTGGCTGTAACCAACCTGTGTTTTTGGATACCCCCTGAATAGTTACCTGATATCACATAAAACTCAAATGCGCCCCTATGGGGCGCATTCTGTTGGTGTGCCCGGCGCGGGTATCCGCCGACGCGTGGAGCGTCAATCCTCCGTGACTCTCGGCTCCTCTACCAGCCAGGGTATGTTAAGCCTGCCGTTGTCCTCGTACTGCTTCAGCCAGAAAAACAGAAGCAGGAACAGGATAACGGCCGCAAGCGCTACAGACGTGACCGTTCGCGCGATCAGCCTGACAACGCGGTGGTTGTTATATGTTTTCGGCACATATCTCTTAGCCATCAGGTCTCCCCGCGTTTGTCCAGTTCGCTGAGCAGCGCAACGCGGCGCGCATGCCTTTCATCGCCGTCAAAACCGGTATTCAGAAACGTTTCAATGATCTTCAGGGCCAGCCCCGGGCCGGTAACGCGAGCGCCGAGCGCGATAACGTTTGCGTCGTTATGGCGTCGGGTCAGCTCCGCAGTAAAGCAATCGGAGCATAGCGCCGCCCGAATACCGGGAACCTTATTAGCGGCTATAGACATGCCAACGCCCGTACCGCAGATGAAAATGCCCCTTTCGCACTCCCCTTCCGATATGGCGAGCGCCGCGCGGACGGCGAACACAGGATAATCGCAGCTTTCGGCGGAAAAAGTCCCGAAATCCATAAAAGCTAAACCGCGCCCGTCAAGGAACATCTTGACCTCGCCCATGAGATCAAACCCGCCGTGATCGCAAGCCAAAGCTATCATTATCACAACTCCATTTTACACTTTACACTTTACACTTTACACTTTACACTACTAAAGCGGCCATGTGCCGGGAATCCATTTTAAAAACGAGCTGAAATACCATCTTGGCGTGTAGATCCCGGACAGCGCAGGATAGAACATGACGAACACCGCGCCGGTCGCTGCGGTAAATCCGTAAACGGCCATTTTGAACCTTCCGCGCTCAGCTTCCAAAATCGTATTGAGAACGTGCGCCAGCGCGAGCACAAGGAACAGCGTGCTCGGGAAATAGTGGTATATGAACACGACGCGCGTAATTATCAGCCAGGGCGCGAACTGGGAAAGATAACCGATGACTATGAACAATGATTTGCCGTCGCGCTTTATCACCGCGCGTACCGCCATGGCGACGATCGCCATGAAACCGCCCCACCAGACGACGGGGTTGCCGAAAGCCGCGAACGAAGCCCGCAAGTTGCCCCTGCTGTTGTTGACGTAAAGTATGGGCCTCGCGTCCAGGAGCCATTGCAGAGGCGTCGCCGAGTAAGGATGCCCCTCGGTGAGCTTGCTGTGGTACGAGAACATGGAGGTTTGATTATCCCAGATGATCGTATAAAACTCTTTGTTCCAAAGCATACCGCCGGAGACCGTCATATCTCTCGCCAGGCCGTACGGGATATAGCTCAGGCAGTACACGACCACAGGAACGACGCCGAAAAATAACACGGAAAACAACAGAGTCTTCGTCAGATACAGGCCGAAGCCGGTGCGGTCGTTCTCTTTGTAGATCATTGAAAGCTGGACGAGCCTGATAATATATATCGCCGCGAGGCCGATTCCCGCGTACGCCACTATCCACTTCGACGCGCAGCCGATACCGAAGAAAATGCCCGACAACGCAAGCGGAGGAAGACTCTTTTTAAACGGCGCGTCGGCGTCCGTAGTGATATAGCGGTACATAAAGAAGTACGAGAGCAGAATAAAGAACACGCCGTACGTGTCGATAGTCGCTATACGCGTCTGGACGAAACGCATGAAATCAAAGGCGAACAGCAGCGTACCGCACGCGGCGATCACCGTTTTTCCGAACATATTCTTCAGGAAAATATACATGACTATGAGCATAGCGACGCCGAACAGAGCCCCGATAAAGCGCCAGCCGAACGGAGTCATCCCGAACACGCTTACCGAAACGGCGATGATTTCCTTGCCGAGCGGCGGGTGCGTCGTCTCGTAAGGGTATATTCCGCGAAGATGCTCCAAAGCGGTCCTGCCGTGATAGATCTCGTCGAAGTACATGCCGTTCATATGCGTGGGCCCGTCCGGTATCAGTTCCTGTTCGTCAAATAGTTCCGGCGCGTCGGCGCAGGTTATCCTCGACAGCGGAATAAGCGAGTAACCGGCGTCGTACAGCGCCAGCTCGCCCAGTTCGATCGGCGTCCGGGACGCGGTTATTCTGATAAACTTGACTTCCGGGTTCTCGTCGTTGAGCGTGGCGTAGCGCCACTTGAACAGATGCGAGTGCGGCTGGTCCATAGCCGGGGTCGGGCTGTCGTCCCCGTTTTCCTCGTCTTCCGTCGTCTGCGCGGTCCAGTGTTTACCGTCTTCGGAAAACTCGAGCGAGTAACTCCCGGTCCACAGACCGGTGTAGAACATTATCGCGCCTATCTCCTCGGGTTCGTCCAGCTCTATGAGTATCTGTTTGCTTTCCCTTGTGAACTGGAAGAACGTCTGCGGCGCGAAGGTATCGCCAAGCTGGAAAAACGCCAGGAAGGCGAACACGGCGACTATGATGGCAAGCGGCGCGATATCGCGCTTTTCCATGGGATGGCGGGCTGTGATGAAAGTAAGCCGCTTTTTTTCTGTGTCGCCCGTTATCCACTCGGTCGTCCCTGTCGGGAAACGCGACGACTTAGCGTAGTACACAAAGAAACACGCAAGCAAAAAAACGGTGACGACCGGAAAAAACACCGTCGGCGTTACATTGTTCAGCATAGTCTTTATTGTTTCCAGCGCGTCCAACTCCTTTATGCCGCGGAGGAAAGTCCCCGTCGGATCGATTGCATACGTTGTCGAAAACGAGTATACCAGTTTTGAAAATGAATGTCCACAACCTTTTGAAACGCGGTTCCGCTGCAACAGCTTGACACATGGGTTATAATACTATACGACGAACTTAAAACAGAGGCAGAGGTGTGACACGAAATGGCAAAGGAGAAAAAAGTAGAGCAGATCACCGATATGGACGAAGATTTCGCGCAATGGTTTACGGATATCGTTGTGCGCGCCGAACTGATCGCGTATTCCGGCGCAAAGGGGTTCTTCATCCTGAGGCCGTATGGATACGCCATATGGGAAAACATTCAAAACGAGCTTGACAGGCGTTTCAAGGAGTTGGGGCATGTAAACGTATCCATGCCGCTGCTGATCCCTGAATCGCTGCTCCAAAAAGAAAAAGACCATGTCGAAGGCTTCGCGCCGGAATGCGCCTGGGTGACGTTCGGCGGCAGCGAGGCGCTTGAAGAACGGCTGTGCATCCGGCCGACGTCGGAGACCCTGTTTTGCGACCATTGGCAGCAAACCGTCCAGTCGTGGCGCGACCTGCCGATGCTGTACAACCAGTGGTGCAGCGTCCTGCGATGGGAGAAATCGACGCGCCCGTTCCTCAGACACCGCGAGTTCCTTTGGCAGGAGGGTCACACTCTCCACGCGACGGCGGAGGAAGCGATCGAGGAAACGGAGCGGATGCTGGACGTCTACGCTGAGTTGTATGAGGACGTTCTGGCGATGCCGGTCGTCAAAGGGGTGAAAACCGACAAGGAGAAGTTCGCCGGGGCGGAACGCACATACACTGTCGAATGCATGATGCACGACGGCAAGGCCCTCCAAAACGGGACCTCGCATTATTTCGGCGACGGATTCGCCAGGGCGTTTGATATTACTTATACAGATAAAAATAACAGGTTGGTGCACCCGTTCCAGACGTCGTGGGGCTTTTCCACACGCTCTATCGGCGGGATCATAATGACGCACGGCGACAATAACGGCCTGTGCCTGCCGCCGCGCATCGCGCCGGTCCAGGTCGTCGTGATACCCGTGGCGTCGCAGAAACCCGGCGTACTCGAAAAAGCCGCCGAGATCGTATCGCGGCTTAAAAGCGCGGGGATCCGCGTGATAAGCGACACGTCCGACCAAAGCCCCGGGTGGAAGTTCGCCGAGCATGAGATGAAGGGCGTGCCGCTGCGAATCGAGATAGGGCCTAAGGACATCGAACAAGGTCAATGCCTCGCGGTACGGCGGGACAGATCCGCGCTGCGGGGCGATAACGCGCTGCGGGGCGAACCCTCGCAGCGAGACGAGCCCGCGCGTCAGGCGGAATCTTCGCAGCAAAGCGGAAAACTGCCGGTTCCGCTTGCGGAGCTGGAAGACAGCGTGAAAAAACTGCTCGACGATATCCAAAAGAGCCTGTACGACAGCGCCAAAGAAAACCTGACCCGCAATACCCGGAGCGCCGCGACGATGGATGAGATCAAATCCATTCAAAACGAGCACAGCGGATTCATCAGGGCGATGTGGTGCGGCAGCCGCGAATGCGAACTGAAGATGAAAGAAGAGATCGGCGTGACGGCGCGGTGCGTCCCGTATGAGCAGGAGCGCCTGAGCGGCGTCTGCCCCGTATGCGGAGGCCCGGCCGAATCAATGGTGATCTGGGGAGTCGCGTACTAATGTGAGCTGCGCCCACAACCCAAAAAAACCACAAGATTGACTGCTTGCTCACGCGCCGCGCAAGCGCGACGAGTAACTAATTGACCGGAATTAACTTGTTTTTTATTTATGTTGTGAGTCAATTAGTTACTAAAAGGGGCGGAATCGCAAACACGTTTGAGATGGAGGTTATAATGAAAAAACCGGTAGTTCTGATCGTAATGGACGGAGTCGGGCTCCGCGAGGAAGTTTTCGGCAACGCCGTGGCGGCCGCAAGCAAACCGACGCTGGATTGGCTGATGAGTAACTGTCCGAACACAAAGCTGAAGGCGCACGGCACAGCGGTGGGGCTGCCTTCCGACGAGGACATGGGCAACAGCGAGGTCGGGCATAACGCGCTGGGCTGCGGACAGGTATACGCCCAGGGCGCGAAACTGGTCAATAACTCGATCGGCAGCGGCTCCATGTATAAGTCGCAGACATGGAAACTGTTGCTGGACAACGTGAAAACACACGGCTCCTCGCTGCATTTCATTGGGCTTCTATCCGATGGGAACGTCCATTCGAATCTGGCCCATCTGAAAGAGATGATCGCGGAAGCGAAGAAAGAGGGCGCCTCAAAGGTGCGAGTCCACGCGCTGCTGGACGGCCGCGACGTCCACGCGCAAAGCGCTCTGGACTACGTCGACGACCTCGAAGCCTGTATGTCGTCCCTTAACGACGAAGTTTTCGACGCCTGTATCGCCAGCGGCGGCGGCAGGATGAAAATAACGATGGACCGGTACGAGGCGGACTGGAACATGGTCAAGCGCGGCTGGGATACTCACGTTCTCGGGCTGGGCGACCGCTTCAGCAGCGCAACGGATGCGATACTGAAAGCGCGCGCCGAACACGAAGGGATAATCGACCAGGACGTCCCGCCTTTCGTCATAGCCGGAGACGACGGGCCGGTCGGAACGATAGAGGACAACGACAGCGTCGTGCTGTTCAACTTCCGGGGCGACCGCGCGCTGGAGATCAGCCTTGCTTTCGACAGGGCGGATTTCGACAAGTTTGACAGAGTCCGGTTCCCCGATGTGGTCTACGCAGGGATGCTGCAATACGACGGCGATCTGAAAATCCCGGAGAAATACCTTGTGCACCCGCCGGATATCCATAATACTTTATCCGAACTTCTTGTGAGCCACGACATCCCCCAGTACGCCGTCTCTGAAACGCAGAAGTACGGGCATGTCACTTATTTCTGGAACGGCAACAAGAACGAAAAATTCTCGGAAACTCTTGAACATTTCTTTGAAGTCCCTTCCGATAAAGTCAGTTTTGACGAGCGCCCCTGGATGAAGTGCGCCGAAGTGACCGACAAGATACTGGAAGCTGTCGAGTCGGGACAGTACGGTTTCATACGCGCCAACTTCCCCAATGGCGATATGGTTGGGCACACGGGAGATTATTACGCGGCGAAGATCGGCGTTGAATGCGTGGACTTGTGCCTTACGAGGCTCATGCGCGCAATAAAAGAGTACGACTGCGCGCTTATAGTCACGGCGGATCACGGTAACGCGGACGAGATGCTGGAAAAAAACAAAAAAGGCGAAGAGTCGCCCAAAACGTCGCATACCCTGAATCCCGTGCCGTTCATCATTTACGATAAAAGCGCGCGCTATGAAATAAAGCCCGGCGAATACGGCCTCGCAAACGTCGCCGCCACAGTCGCGAAACTTCTTGAGCTCGAACCCCCGTCAATGTGGGAACCCGCGATGATATAGCTAATGCGAGCTGCGCCCGTAGCCCAAGCAAAATCGGATGATTACTTGCTTGCTCGCGAGCCGCGCAAGCGTGGCCAGTCCGCTTAACAACTTGTTTTTATTTGCGTTGTTTTGACCTAAGCGGACTAAACCAAAACGTAACTGAGGGTGACTGCCAAAATGGCAGTCGCCCTCATGGTATAATGGCTCTGTCAATCGAAAAGCTGCGTGCTGAAGTACCTCTCGCCGGTGTCCGGGAGTACTGTTACGACGGTTTTGCCCTTTCCCAGCTTTTTTGCCATCGCAACAGCGGCGGCGACGTTTGTGCCGCTGGATATCCCGCACAGTAAGCCTTCCAGCCTTGCAAGATCCTTAGAGACCCGGATCGCCTGATCGTCCGAAACTATGTAAATATCCGAATAAATGTCTGTGTTAAGGTTATCCGGGATCAAACCGTCGCCGATTCCCATCTGAATGTGAGTCCCGATAGTGCCCCCGGCCAGTATCGCCGCGTTCTCAGGTTCAACGGCCCATATGAGGATCCCGGGGTACAGCGCCCGGAAAATCTCGCCTATTCCCGAGATGCTGCCTCCGGTGCCTATGCCCGAGCAGAACCCGTGTATCGGCTTCGCGGCCTGCTCCAGTATCTCAAGAGCGGTGTTGCGTTTGTGTACCAGAGGATTGTTCGGATTTGTAAACTGCTGTGGGATGTAGACGTTCTTGTCCTCATCGGCCATTTTCAGCGCGGTGTTCAGGCAAGTCTCAATACATTTTCCGATGTCGCCCTCATCTTTGACCAGTATCACTTCAGCGCCGTACTGCTCGATCAGCTTGCGGCGCTCAATGCTGACGGAGTCAGGCATAACGATGACGACGCGATAGCCCTTCACCGCGCCTACAAGAGCCAGGCCTATGCCCTGATTTCCGCTGGTCGGTTCGACGATGATAGTGTCGGTGTTAAGAAGGCCGCTCTTTTCGGCTTCCTGTATCATGTTGTAGGCGGTTCTT
>Ga0082212_10010333_pt1 | contig 11955 bp, 16 predicted proteins | sample TergutNt197P3_FD_71548 | JGI IMG/M metagenome (GOLD analysis project Ga0082212, IMG submission 71548) | Neocapritermes taracua P3 segment gut microbial communities from Petit-Saut dam, French Guiana - Nt197 P3 | ecosystem: Host-associated > Arthropoda: Insects > Digestive system > Gut ... | reverse complement strand
TTTAAGCCAAATTTTTATTAAAACGCTGTCAGACAAATTGCAAATATGGGGTATAAATGTCATACAAGACGCTGAAAGATACGATTTTACCGTAACTTTTACGTCAGACAGGCGGCAAAACCCGCACCGCTACGGATTTTGGCAAGCCGACAGCGGTATCGGTCAGCCTCGCAGAGCCCACGACACTTTGCCGGCTCGTCTGGAAAGTGTCAGAGTGGGTCACATACTTTGAAAAAGTTGTGATGTCTAAACTACAGATAATGCTTATTTTACTCTATTCTGTTTTTCATCTTAGCCATAAAAAATGTACTGTAAACTTCGTGCATTAGTTCTTTTTTATCGTTCCTTTTAAGCGTGGAAAGAACGTCTTGCGATAAAAGAAGATTTGGAGCTACGCTGGCACCACCATATTTTACAGCGCCTATATACTCTTGAGGGAATATGTATGTACCGCGTTCGGTTTTATATCTTTCCAAATAATTCAAGCATTTTTTGAAATAATCGGATTTAGCCATCATTGACGGAAACGACATTTTTTCCATATTACCAAGTGAAAACCATTTTATATCCGACTCGGAATTATCCCCGCCGTATATCGGTGTTGTCCAGCCCCAACTGCCCGCGTGATATGTATTTTCACGTTTTGCCCAATGCCAACCATAGTTGCCGCCTATTTTTTCTTGATATTCGGGATTCATGATATAATCCATAATATCATATACCTGTTGTTTTACCGTATCGTCTTTTATATACTTGTAAAAACGCATGAGCAACATTATGTCATAACCTAAAGGCAGAGGAAATTCACCGCCGAGATTTTCGGTATGTCTGTCTTTCAAAATCAATTTGTCTTTCCATTTATTCGATTGGCGGATTTTACTTACATCGGTTTCATAAATATCAAATATCTGTGCAGCCGCAATTTTATGGATTTTGTCAATCCTTTCTATTACATATTCTTCAATATCATCAAAACAATATCCCGTTTCCAATAAAAGCATTATAATATTTAATCCGTGAAACGCATAAGTTTCCATTAAGTATTGATATACTGGTCGCATTATTTCAATCTTTTCGTCAAAAACCTTTATACCTTTACCAAACCCGATGTGTATGAAAAACGGCATAAACATCTCAAAACAATTTTCGTAACAGTTATGAACAAGTCCCCACAGTTGACGGTCAGGTATTGAGAGGAAATCTTTGAACTGGTCGAAATAAGTTAAGGCTGTTTTGATTTTTTCTATTTGCAAAAGTTCATTTGCCAATTCGTTGATGTCGCAAATGTTTTTATTTATCAAACCCTCATTGAGCATACGAAGTTTTATTGCGGGTCCACTATTTTCAAGAAGCCATTTTATATTTTCCATATTTTTATTTCTCCTAATTTTCGTACCTAATATAAATTTTCTGCATTTATTATAAACTTTACATTCGGGCAATTCCCGAATACCTTGTAAATTTTAAATAAATTAAAATTATACAATCTATTCAGGAGTTGCTCCGACTTTTTTTGCTCCTTCATGCTCGGCGACGAACGCACGAAAGCAAAAATTTTTTAACTTTGCGCTCGTCGCTTTTCTTATTTTAGCAAAAAAAGATGTGCTATTTTCTTCGTCGGCTCGGAATCGTCATAAGCAAAAATTTTTATTCCTGCCGTGTTTGCAATCTCGCCGGGTATTCGCCCCCGTATTCTTTGATATAATCGTCTTTTAACTGTTGATACGTTCCCTGTGTTTCATAAAATGGGATATACTCTATCGCCTTTATCCCCTCATCATCTTCATGCTTTATTGTTTGCAATTTATAATACTGATTTACTAATATCTGTATAACCTCTATTTCGCTATATTCTAAATGTTTCCCTATATCTTTTATCCGTTCGATGGTGAGCTCGTCAAGTTTATATGTATCTGCTTTTTTCATTCTTCCGATTCTCCTTTGTTATTTTCTTCAGCTCTGGCAGCTCTCTGATTTTCTACTTCCCCCGTAATGTAATCCCACAGCCTACCGACCGTATCATAATTTATAACGCCGTCTTCTTCTGCGACCGTCAATGACTTTAATATTATTTCTATATCATCACCGTTTAACTGTATATTATACATCTTCTTAACCCTCTTTTTTCGTTTTGGCAAGCAATGTTTTCGGCTCGCCGAAAACCGTTTTGGCAAGCAATGGAAGTGAAAAGCCACTTTTCCATTCTTGCCCTTGTTGGGATTCTCCCAAACCCTTTAAGCCGTGACCGTCTGCTTTTATTTTTAATGCCCTTATTTTGCATTTTAAGGCTTCCCTTTTCCCAACGGGCGCACTTATACACCACAAAGCGGTGTGCGTCCTGCCGGAGGCGTTTTAAACCTATCGGTTTAAAATATTTTCATACCCAATTTTCAAATTGTAAACCGCCTATGCGACCCAAATGTTGTATATTATCTGTCACAAGTATATAACCATGAACTATGCAGGAAGCCGCAATCAAAATATCTGAATCCTCAAGAAGCCGACCAATTTTTTTAAGAGAAGCATAAATATTTGATGCCTCGTCCAATGTTTCAATATCAATTTTATCAATGCCTACCATATCACAAAGACGCTCAAAAGCGGCTAACTTTGTTGTAGCCTGAGCATCTATTAGACCGCGCTTTACTTCATAATAAGCAATCGCAGGAATGATAACACCTTTTCCATTATTAGCTTCATGATACACTCTATCTTGTAACTTCTTATTTTTACGCAAGAGGAATGAAATAATATTTGAATCTAAAGCGTAGCCGTTCATGCTTCGACCTCCCGCTTAAAATTTACTTTTTCAAAAATTTCGGGAACTTCTTCATCGCTTGCATTGGACACTTCAAAAAATTCTCGCCATGCTTTTGCCTGTTTCGTTTCCGACTTTATTTCTTCCTGCACCGGCTCATCTAATATCGTAATTAACGCCCTATATTTCCCTTTTATATGTGTTGTTTGACCTGCTATATATATTCGTCCATTTTCAAAATAACCTTCGTATGCTTGCATTTTATTCACCTACCTTAAAATATTTTTACTCTATAACTTCACCTGTTTTTTTATCAATTTTTATTTTTCCAGTTTCAATATCTTTTATTTCCTTTTCAACTTTATGCCTGCGAGAACGTATAAACGCATTTATTGAAATCGTACTATAATTTAATAATATATTCAGCCAATCCGTATTATTATCTCTTGCATAATTTACAATATCCTCAAATTCTATAATTCCAGCAGAACGTATGTAGTCAAGTATATCTATTTGAATCTGTAATCTCTCCGTAGAATTAGGAGCGCACAATGCCGCTAAATCTGCTCCACCATAGCACATAATATCATTCCAATTATACTGAAATTTATCAGGGTGATCCTTATGTGCCATATAGCGTATCGAACCTTTGACAGATTGACATTTTACAGGAATCGGAGAATTAATTTTATCAGTAATTTCCTTTACTTGCTCATAAGTTTTTACACCCTCAAATAAAAGTAAAACGTGCCAATGTGATTTTTTTATTGTTCCGTCAGGGTCTAAATCTTTATCATGCAGAGGACTCACAACCCACTCAATCCGAGTTTCATCAATAATATCTTTCCAATTTTCAGGGGCTGATTCAGGATAAACAATAACATTCCAATTTCTTGTTCTCCCTGCCCCTCTTGACTTTTCTTCACTCATATGTTATAATTTAACCGTGTTATAATCCGTGCGTTCCTCAGCTTGCAGGCAGGGCGCACTTTTTTTTATTTTTCACGATTTTTTTCCTCCCGTATATATTTTTCAACTGCTAAAGCGACCACCGCCGATTTGGATATTCCCTTATCGTTTGCATACTCCTCCAACATCTCTAAAATCTGTGGTTTTAACGTAATTGCTAATTTTTCTTTGAATTTTTCTATTTTCGACATATAATGCCCCCCTTTTTGCATATTATAGCATAATCAAAGCATTTTGTCAAGTATTTTCTATTTTTTCGTGAACAGTGAACAGTGAACACATAGGGGGGGTCGTAGTACCCCCCTATTTTTTCTTTAACTCGCAGAGAAAAAAACGACTTACTTTTAAAGTCGTTTTGAAAAATTTTTTATTATTTTTACTCCCAAAGCAAATCCGCGGGGACGCTCCCGGCTCGCCGATGGCAGCCGTCCGCGCCCATCAGAACGGCAATAGAAATTGACGGCAGGAATAGACGTCGTATACATCTTATAGGCAAAGCCTATAAACGCCCATTTTAAGCCAAATTTTTATTAAAACGCTGTCAGACAAATTGCAAATATGGGGTATAAATGTCATACAAGACGCTGAAAGATACGATTTTACCGTAACTTTTACGTCAGACAGGCGGCAAAATCCGCACCGCTACGGATTTTGGCAAGCCGACAGCGGTATCGGTCAGCCTCGCAGAGCCCACGACACTTTGCCGGCTCGTCCGGAAAGTGTCAGAGTGGGTCACATACTTTGAAAAAGTTATGATGTCTAAACTACAGAAAATGCTTATTATATAGGGCGTGCTAATCTTTTTACTAAATGTCTTAACTCTTCACTTCTACCGATTTCACAAAAACCTCGTGCAAAATAAAAATGCGGTGCTTCATCATTATCATCTGAAAATCTTGTATGAATTTCGGTAATTCCTTTTGTTTTTGCATATTCTTCAACTGCACGTAATAATGCGCTTGCAATACCTTTTCTTTTCATGTTGGGCTTAACATAAAGGCGCTTTAGCCACATATCTGTTTCAGAAAACGTATTAGTTCCAAGCATACCAATAACTCGATTATCGTTATCTATCGCAATATAAAATATATCATTCTTATTAAAATAACTTTTTTGTATATCAAGTACATCTTCATTTAAGTGTGGTGTTTTTCCTTTTGCATCTTTAGCTAAAAGCAAGCAAAATATTGTATCATCTCTATATTCTTGTTGAAACGGTATTATTCTAAACATAAGTTTTACCCCGTAAAATATAAATACTCTAACATATACGCCGAAATACTAAACAGCGTACAAAATATTTTTTACCTGATATAATTATACATGAAATTCCAAAAAATTTAAAGCTCCATTTGTAAATTTTATTATTTCTGCACTTATAAATATAATTGACAGGGAAAAAAGGTTAATTCTTTCCCTGCTAATACTACTATGCTTACATCTCTAAATAATCGTCGTAACTGTCCTCATACTCGAATGTTGAGCCGTCTGACATTGCGATTGCCCGCTCTTTCTGCGCTTGTTTGCTGTCGGGTTTTCTGTGAAACTTTTTGCCGCTCAACCGCTTCGGCTTCCGAACTATCGCAAAAATACTTGAAGTAATATTGACAAAATCAATGCCGCCAACACTCCGATTAGAAAATACTTCATTTTGGTTGTCCCTACGTCTGACCATATATTCTTGATTATTTCTTGCATTGCCGCTAAATCCTTGCGTATTAACATAGTTTCGTTTACGGTATTCACTTGATTTTCGGTCATTTTTTGCCGTAAATCGGTTGTCTGCACTGAAATCGCCTGTTTTATGCCGTTGGAACGCTCCGTCGCTCGGCTTTCGTTGGTAGTCAGAGCGGTTACGATTTGCTGATGTTCTCCCGAACGCTTGGTGTGTTCTGTCAGATTCGTCCGCGATATTCCCGCTAAGTGTTCCGATATGTCGTAGTAATGGTCGTTTAAAATCGCTATTTGATTTTGATTGTTCAAAACTGTGTCTACGAACGCTTCCCATTGCTCCTGCGGTATCGCCATAACTGTCGGAATATACGGTTTTGTCAGCACTTCTGCCGTTATTTCGTTCTTGCTTATTAAATCCTGCATATTCATTAAAATACGCCTCCATGTTCTCTTTTAAATACTTTTCGTTGTGTAGTTTATTATCGCGGTGCTTCGTACCCTCGGGCGTTGTATAGGTGATGTGCTTTCTGTCGTTAGTCCAAACCACATCATAGCCGCACCGTTTCATATTGCCGATAAATTCAGCTTTATCTGTACTTTGCGCCATTGATTTATTAATCGCGCTTATTAATTTGAATTTATAACTGTTGCCCTTGAGTGCCGCTTGATATTCATTTTTATTATAAATCGATTCATGTCTATTTTTATCTATCACGCTTAAATTAAACTTTTTGCATAGGCTGTCTGAAAAATCCTTGAACTTCTGCATATCTTTTGCGCTCTGTTGAAATTTAAGCCCTGTTGTCATTGATACAGAATTTAGCACTAAATGATTGTGAATATGGTCGCGGTCTTTGTGGGTGGCTACAACGACTTGATAATCTTTAAAATATTCAGCTAACCTTATGCCGATTTCATGCGCTTTTTCGTGAGTTAGATTTTCATCAGCTTTAAAGCTCTGAACAATATGAATATACTGCCGCCCATTATTTTTACCATACATATTTTTAATCGTTGTCATTTCATCAAGCGCACTCTCCGGCATACAGTTTTGACCAGATATTAATTTCTCGTCCGTCTTTTCCTCCTGCGTGATATAATTTAATATTTTTTTCAAACTTCCTTTTGAGTTAGTGAATTTAATGACTGCCATACTCTGCTCACCTCTGATTTCAATTTCAAAAACTCCATGCCGCTCGGATATATCCCTTGATGGAAAAGCCTTGTTATTTGATTCAAGTTATTGCCGATTTTATTCAGCTCTGTAACCGTTTCACCAAGCCCCTCGACAACGATAATTTTGCCGTCAAGCGCAAGAGTTAAAAAATAACTTGTAAGGTTAAAATTTGATTTTTCCACTCGCTTTAAGATTTTCGCATAATCTTTTTCAGACACTCTGAAATTTATTTGCCTCGATTTATTTCGCATAAAATATTCGCCTCGCTCTCATGCAGGGTTTGGGACGGCAGTCCCGACAAGCTCTGTTTTGTGATGGCAAACGAAAGTTTGGCTATACAAACAGGAAGCTTGCACATCTAAAATCCCTGCGTTATACTGTTATTTTTAGATTAACTTTATCTGTATTTATATACAAATTCCTGTAAAACGATTTCCTCCGCCGTGTCACGCAGCCATGTATTATACTGCACTTTTTCCATGAAGTCATTTGTTTTCGGCGGCGGATTTTTCGCTCTCAGTTGCTCCTGTATCGTCAACATCATTTCTGACGCTTCACGATTTATTTCCGCGCAGATGTCCCATAATGTTGTCGCTAACGCTAATTCTGTCACTCTGCCCGTATAATTCGTTTTCAGGTATTCCTGAAACATATACCCGTATTTGCCTATTACCGGAGCGTCATCATTTATATTCGGATTCCGTTCTAATTCTTCCGCTGTTGGATTTATTATTGTTTTCATAAGTTTATTTCTCCTTTTTTTCTGTAAATTAAAATTCATTTTAAACTTCGCGTGATTTATGTGATTAATGTGATTCAATTACCTCAAAACTGACTTTAATCACTTAAATCACATTAATCACGTTGTTTGTCAATTAAAAATCTTTGGATTCACAAGATATATATTTTCGGGTTTTCGTCCAACACCATTATATATTTGCTCGATTTCTCTCAAATAGTTATAATTGATAAGAATGTTAAGCGGCTCGGTTAGCTTTTCCGTAGTCTTGAACTTCCTGCAAATCCTCACAAGCTCAGTTTTAGTCGCTTGCTGAATGTTATTTTTTAGTATCTTCTGTAGAATATATTCAGCGTTTTTCATGTTTTCGTCAACGCCCATGAGCTGATACGCCGCTCTCGCGTGTGCCAAAAAGTATTCGCCGATTTTGCCCGCGCTTATCATAAAACTTTCAGGCATGATTAAATCGCACTCGTGAATATATTCGGCGTTCTCCGCAAGATATAATAATCCGGCTATTCTTAATACGCTTCCAACAAACTTACCTGCAAAATCACTTATCTCTGCGAGGTCATCAATTAACAGCCCCTCTATCTGTTCAAAAATATTCTTTAATACTTCGCGAGCATTTTGGCTCAAAGTTATAATCTCTGGTTTTTCATTTTCGATTTTTAAAAGTCTTTCGATAAGATGATTATATCTGTCGGCAGTAACTTCGGGTATAGGTTTGCTCTCAAATTTTCGATTGCCAATTATTGACTTCGGCAGCGAATATAAAAATCGTCCGCACAATCCGCGCCCTCTGAAAACTTCATTCGACATCAAACCGGAAATCACATTTGGTTGTGCGTAAATCAACGCTGTAAGCGCAGGATTATCAATATTTTCGTTTGCTCTGCCTTGCCTGTCAACGATAATACTATCGCCCGAATGAGCTTTAAGAAAAGTATCAATATTTACATTCTGCGAATACCGCCCTGCCAATATATCAAATATGCCGCCCTCTGACGATACGAGTGCGATTTCCCCGCCGTTCTCAGCTAAAATTCCCGCAAGTTTCTCCGGCGTTATATCGTCGCATAATAACCTGAACGGTTTAATTTCTTTAAATTCGCTTATTTCCTCCGATATTTCGCGAATTTCACTATAATCTGTAATTTTATCTTTTGAATGTTTCGCTTCAAGAAATTTTTTGCGGTTTTCTAAAATTGACTTCTCAATTTTATTTTGCTCAATAAGCGGCGCAAGTCTTTTATTTTGCACAGCTTCATATTTTCGTACCGGCGCACTCATAAATCTTTCTACCGCGCTTTTACGTTCAGCAGGGTTGGCAACAATAAGCGAATATAGATTTAATGGCTCTTGCCAGTCTGCCTTGCCCTCGATTATATATTTGCCCTGTAAAGATAACGCGAGTATCGGGAGTGAAGATACAGCCGCCATATCAGGCGCGGTCTGCGTTGTTTCGGAGACTGCCCGAACATATTCTGAAATTATTACGGGCAATTCATTTACAGGAAAAGCAGGGAGTTCAACGGTTTTAAACGGTATCGGCGTTCCCCATGTTAAATTTTCGCTCAATTTTTGTCACCGCCTCTCTGAATGTCTTGAAAAAATAAATTTTTATAAAAATGCTTGAATTTTTATTTTTTTGTGATATAATAGAATTATAGTAATTTTTGTTTGATGTTAAAGAGTGTGCGAAGCTCTCAACATCTCTCGCGCAGTCCGTATCTGTTGGAGCAGAAGCGGACTTTTCTTTTATTTGTAGCATTAAAATCTCCTTTCGTTTTCATATAAGTATTTTTTCGTTGATTTGATAAATCCCGGTATTCGCGGAAATTACCGCCGCTGTTTGACTTGTCGGATTATTCAAATAATCAATTAAAACGTCCAAATTCACAAGATATTTACAGCCTGATTTTACGCTTGGTATCTCTCCTTTCTTCACCATGCGCCTAAGTGCGGTTTCTGTAAATGCTGTTTGCGGGTCAGCCTCTTTGATTGCCGTGATTGATTCTGTGATAGTTCTCATGCGTGCTAACATATTTTTTGCCCCCTTTCATAACTTTTTATATTTTTAATTATTACAGCATAAAGTCATATTACATGATTTCTCATCTTTTAAATTTTCTCTTGACAAATGACTTTCTATATGCTAAAATATATTATAACATACTATTAAATTGTTTGCAATAGATTTTTATAATATTTGTTGTTAAAATCGGAAAAATAATTTTATAATAGTAACAGACAATATTTATTAAGGAGAATATTCATGACAGAACTGCCCACGATTATATTTCATTGGCACGAAAATAAATATTATTTTCAATTTGTCGAAAAGCAAGATGTGAAAAATATAGGTGAAATAGCTATCGAAATATCCGAAATTTCTATGGAAGATATTTTAACTATGGTTGAAAAAATAGAAGATGAGTATCTATCAGACGAAGATTTAACAGAAGAAAATATAATGCTTTTCTCAAAACTGATATTTAAAGAACTAATCAATAAATACAGTTTTCATATTTCATTCCTGATAAAAAATATGTTTATCAGCTTTTTCAATGTCTTTGAATATTATCAAGATAATTTTCTTGATGAAATGATAAAAATTCCTGATATAAAAAATTTGATTGATTCCGGTAAACTTAAAATATTAGATGTCGGGAAAAATTTAACTACTTTTATTTCTGTCGTTCTTTACTTCATAGACGGACAAATCCTGCCATTTAAACAGTATATTGAATTTCTCTGCTTAGATAATAAAGCAGGTACGCCGGAAGATATTAAACCGTTGATTAATTATCTTTCGGAAACCGAGAGAATGGAATACAAAATAATCATGTCAGAAAATAATGAATTTATCGAAAAATATACAACCGGAAGTATTTTAGCTCTTTTAGTTTTTGACCTCTGCAATATAATGAAAAACGAGGTATTAATAAAGCATTGCGCGAACTGCGATAAATATTTTACTCCGCAGAAACGAAGTGACGCTATTTATTGTGACCGCCCATCTCCGCAGGATAATTCTATGACCTGTAAAGATTACGGCACTAAAAAGCTGTGGTATGACCGATTAAAAGATAATAAATCAGCAAAGTTATACCGCAATATTTATTCAGCAAAACAAGCTCTCGCAAAGCGCAATCCTGATATAAAACAACATCAAGATGATTTTGATGAATATAAAATCAAGTCAGCTCAATTTAAAAAAGATATTAAGACAGGGTTGAAAACAGATGAGGAATTTATAACATGGCTTAAATCAGTAAGGGGAAAGAGGTATTTAGATTAATGGCTTCGATTGAAAAACGCGGTGAAACATATCGTATTCGCGTGTCGTGCGGGTATGATACCTCCGGCAATCAGATTGTGAAACGAACGACGTGGAAACCTGATAAAAATATGACTGATAAGAAGATAGAAAAAGCATTGCACCGTTTCGCCGTCGATTTTGAAAATAAAGTAATGAACGGCAATTATACGGATACCATAAACATAAAGCTGTCGGATTTTTGCGCTCAATACTTAGAGATTGCGAATGATACACTCGCGCCGACAACGAAAGAGCTTTATATACGGATTATTGATAAAATTATAAAACCCTCGCTCGGTCACATGAAGCTCAAAGATATTAAGCCAATTCATGTTCAGCGTTTTATTCAAATGCTCGGCGGTGATGGTGTTCGTGTTGATAAAAAAGGTGATAAATTGTCACCCGCGACGGTCAAGCGTTATTTAACCGTTTTAAAATCAATCATGGCGCAAGCCTATAAATTAGAATTGATTTCACAAAATCCGACGAATACGGCAAAGCTCTATATTCCCGAAGTGATTGAACCTGATATTGAAATTTTCACTAAAGAAGAAACGGCGCAAATGCTGTCATGCCTTGATAATGAGCCGTTAATGTTTCAAGTATTCATTCACTTAGCTATCGTTACAGGCTGTCGGCGTGGTGAATTGACTGGCTTGAAATGGTCGAATATAAATCTTGACGATAAAATCATTTTGATAAAACAGAGTAATTATAAATTGACAGGAAAAGAAACGCAGAGTAAAATGCCAAAAACTAAAAATAGTATCAGGGAAATAGCAATTCCCGCTTATATTGTAGATTTATTAAAAAGGTATCGGCTTGAACAATTAAAAGAGAAAATTGCTCACGGTGATAAATGGGTAGATGATGATTGGCTATTCACGAAGGCTGACGGCTCGGCAATGCACCCGCATACTCCGACACGGCAGTTTACAAAGTTCCTGAAGAAAAATAATATCCCTCACAGAAAGCTCCATGCGCTCCGTCACACTTCGGCAACGCTTTTATTATCAAGTGGCGTTAATATAAAGTCTGTTGCCTCACGGTTAGGTCATACACAATTAAGCACCACGAACCGCTATGTTCATGCGTTGCGCGATGCTGATGAGGCGGCGGCGCAGACGTTTGAGAATTTAATAAAGCCCAAAGAATAAAAAACGACCACATATATTTTTTTTGATTTCAATAATGCCCAAATAAAGCCCAAAACCTAAAAAACAGCGCAAAATAAATAATGGCGGCTTTACGAAAAACCTCGTAAAATCGCCATTGTTCTTGGTCTGAGTGACTGGACTTGAACCAGCGGCCTC
>Ga0082212_10010332_pt1 | contig 11956 bp, 9 predicted proteins | sample TergutNt197P3_FD_71548 | JGI IMG/M metagenome (GOLD analysis project Ga0082212, IMG submission 71548) | Neocapritermes taracua P3 segment gut microbial communities from Petit-Saut dam, French Guiana - Nt197 P3 | ecosystem: Host-associated > Arthropoda: Insects > Digestive system > Gut ... | reverse complement strand
TCCAGCGTTACGCGGCCCGCGCCATCATATTGCCATGTGGTTAAGCTGTACAGGCTGCCGTCATGCGGTGTCCAGCGCTTTACCATTTGGTTCAGGGGATTATACTCAAAATAGGTGGTATTCCCCATAGCATCGGTGGTGCTTTCCGTCAGCCCATTCGGCAAATAGGCGTTGGTCATCACGCCACCATCCGGGTTCTCGGTCTTTATCAGCCGGTTGGCGAAATCGTAGGTATGGATGGTATCGGCATAATCTGTGGCGGAGAAATACACTTTGGTAATTTGCTTAACCGTACCGTTCGTTTGCAGTGGATAGCTGTAATCCTCCAAGCTAACACTGGTGCCACTCTCCAGATAGGATTTGTTCGTTGGCCGGTTCAGCTTGTCGTAGAGGTAGGTATAAACCCGTGTATTATACAGAGCCCGGGCCTCCCGCGTTTTATTGCCGAAGGTATCGTAGGTATAGCTGGTGGTGGTGTTCCGCGGGTCTTTGCTGGTCGCCACCAGGCCGGCCGGGGTATAGGTATAGAGGTAGCCCACCGTATTGGCCAGTTCTCCGGCTGCATTGACGATGTTGTCCGCGGTATAGGTAGTAGAATCCGTTATATCCGCGTATTGATTAGGCTCAATGCTTTGCGTCAGGTTGCCCAGCCGGTCATAGACATAACGCTCGCTTTCCCCGCCGTGCTGTGTCTTTTTTACCAGCCGCCCGCATTTGTCATAATAAAACTGTGTGGTATAGCCCATGGGGCTGGTTTGCTGCTTCAGCCAGCCTATGATATTGAAGTTATAAGTAGTCTTACGGCCCAGCGAATCCGTACTGCCGGCCAGATTGCCATGCGTGTCATACGTATAGGTAATTGTATTACCGACCGCATCCCTAGCGGTTTTAAGCAGCCCGCCAATATCCCGCCCGCACATGGTGTTGGCTTCGGCAACGGTGTAGTAGGTTTTGCTTTCTATGGCGTACAGGCTTTGGTTGGCAGTTTCGGAGTAAGCTGTGGTTCCGTCCAAGGGCTTGATACGCTTCAGCAGGTTATGGTTGCTGTCGTAGGTGTAAAAGGTTTTATGGCCCAGCTCATCTATCTCGCTGATTAGATTATCGTGGGCATCGTAGGTGAAGAGCTTGCTGCTGCGGTCAGGGTAGACTATCTTTGTCACATTGCCCCGCTCGTCATACTCATAGTGGGTGGTGTTACCGTTGCGGTCTGTAGTTGATTTTATCTCGCCATAGCGATTGATGCCGCCATCCAAATTATACTCAAAACGCCGCTGTCCGCCTTCGGCGTCTATGACTTGGATGGGGTAGAGGGCTTTGTCGAAGTGAGTGATGATCGTGCGATCACCGTCTGTAGTAGTAGTTACCGTGCCTTCCATTACATTATAGATATAGGTTTCCGTGTTGCCGGTGGACAGCTTAGCGGTTTTGATGCGTTTTTGTTCGCTGCCCGGTGGCGTTTCATATTCGAATTGTTCCAAAACCGCTTTATTATGATCTTGCACCTGATAAAGCAGACCATCTGACTGATAGGTATAGTAGGTATTGCCGCCATCTGGGACTGTTACCTGGCCTAAACGCCCACTGCCATCGTAAATATAGCGCACCATGAGGCCTGTGGTGGATTCGGTGATGGTGCTGACGCGGTTGCTGGCGTAGGCGATGTCTAGCTTGCGCCCCGCAGCATCTGTCACTTGTGTTACCTGGCCGCTGTCGTTTACCGTAAGGTTGATTTGATTGCCGTTGGGGTCGGTCATGCGGTATAGATAGCCATTGGTATTATACTGGTACTGATAATGATCCTGCGTGGTCAGGGTATGCTCTGTGCCGGATTTAACCAGCTTGGCATGGGAATCCTTCGCTATATATGTGCCGTTGTTTTCTACGTTAAAGGTGAGGGCGCTGCCGTCCGGCATACGGATCACCGTATCGTTACCCACTGCTTCCAGCTTACTGAAAAAACCAAATGTCCACCCTTTGCCGATAACGCTGTCCCGCGTATCTATGGAATTGTAGGTACGGCTTACATTCACGGTGAATCCGGGCGCATCGAAGTTTAAATCGCTGTAATTACGTGAGAGATTGCCGGATGGATTGATAATGTCGGAGCCTAGATGGGTTAGTTCGGCGTAGCTGGAGATAGAGCTGGATGAGGTGGCGGCATAATAAATATTGGAGAGAGCTGCACCGTCTGAAATACCATTAACTACATAAATACTATTATTAATAGCAACCGCAGCGGCTGCAGTAACCACATCATCCAAGCCCGGCCAATGATACCATTTATCTGTATTAGGGTTGTACTGATAAACCGTATTAACGGAAATCCAGCTGTTTGATCCACCTATCACATATATGGCATCATCGGCTACCACGCTGCAGTAACATGTTTTGCTTGGCATAGCAGTTTTCGTACTCCAGGTATCAGTTTGCGGGTCATATACCTGTAGCGTATTCAATGGCTCTACTGAAGCATTCCAACCGCCTGCTACGTATATTTTACCGTTCAGTTCAGCCGCCCCTGCAGCCCCTGCAGCTACGGGCATAGCTTTCTTTGGTGTCCATTCGTCATTAACGGGATCATATTCATACACATAGTTATATACTCCGGTAGTTTCGCTTCTGCCGCCAAAGGTATAGATTTTACCATCGCAGGCAGCGGCAGCTATGCTGTGTGCCTTATAAGGCAATACCTTCTTGGTTTTCCACTCATTAGTGCTGGGGTCATATTCTTCTACCTTATTGGTGTCTGTACTGAAATCCTTGAGAGTACCGCCAATGGCATAGAACTTATTGTCAACCGCCACGCCTGCTGCACGATAACGCGCAGTATCCATACTGGCTTTTTGCGACCATGAATCTGTTTGAACATCATATTCGTATAATTCATTAAAAGGTACTTCGTCTTTATCATAACCTCCCGCCAAATAGACTTTATCTTTTATCGCGGCATAGGCCATATAGCCACGATACAGATAATCGCCGTTAATTTGCGGGGCCTGCTTTTTAAGCCAAGGGCTTACAGAAGGCATATACTCAACTATGGCTTCAGCACCAGCGGCACTATTTTGTCCGGCAAATATATATACTTTATTGTTTACGGTGCATGTTTGATAAAAATAGTTATACTCATGCAAAAAATTATCATAATAGGAGACCATACCTTGATTCGGCGAATATCTGTAAATAGTTCTTGCTTCAGCGGAGACGGACATTGGATAGAGCAAATATATATCCTGATATACCGGGGCTATAAATAAAGCGTTATGGCCGGTATTTTTTGAAGACCAGCTATTAGAGGCCGGATCATAACAGTGCATATTACCGTTTGTATCATTCATATAAAGCTTTCCGTCTAATACTGCGGTATCGTTAATAGATGCTGTATTGGGCCGTGCGGCAGCCTGGCTCCAGGTTTTAGTTAGCGGGTTAAAAACATCCACCACCGTGTTAGCGGAAGAAATAGCATATATTTTACCGTTAAGCGCCTGCACTGTATGGAACATCTTAGGGGCGGGGGCAATATCTGTCCAAATATTTGCTTGCGGGTCATATTCAAAAACCCGCATAGCATTACTGTTATTGTAATCAAACAGATATAACTTACCATATACCGAGCTGAGCAAAGTAGAGGTTTTGCCGGGCAAAGCTGCCTTTTGCTGCCAGGTCTTGTTGATAATATTGTAAGCATACATTTCTCTGAAAACCGTGCCATCCGATACTTTATTTCCGCCTGCTACATATATATTTCCCGCCAATTCAACAGCTGCAAAATCTTTAAGGTTTTCAGGCATTGACTTTAAGCCGGTATAACCTGACTCCAAAACCTCAACTGTGTCAAATGCGTATTTATCATTCTTACCGCCAATCATATAGACTACCCCGTCTACCATAGCAACGCCCAAGGAATCACGGGCTGCTGACATAACATTCCTGCGCAAATAAGCGCCTGTATCTGTTGATTGCATTGAATAATGTGTTATAGTACTCATAAAGTTTCTGGGGTCTCTGTTTAAATAGCGGCTTCCACCAATTACAATTAGCCGGCTATCCTCAATAATTACAGCAGCGCTAATGCCATATACACGTGATGACCCATTTACTATGGAAACACCGGAGCTTAGATCGTAGACCTCTTCTACTGCAATATGGCTTCCGTCTCCACTTAGGGAGTTAACGCCGCCTCCTATGTACATTTTACCATCATACATAAAGGCATTGTGGTAGACACGGGTGTTTATCAAATTGCCGCGTTGTGCCCAGGTGTTTTCTGCTATATTATATTGATAAACAGTACTATAAAGAGTACTGCCGTTACGCCCGCCAGTAATATAAATGCTACCTTCATATTCCACCGCCGCATTACCCTCTAAGCTTAGCGGCATCTCCTTTTTTACACTCCAAGTATTGTTTACTGTATTATATACCTGCACATTATTGAGGCAGCTGACGTTCCAACCACCAAAACAATAGATATCCGTACCAACTGCCAAACAAGAAAAATAGCTTGTTCTACTGGGCATGTTAGCACCGGTAGTCCAGGTATCGGTTTCCGTATCGTATATCTCAACTTTATCGTAATACGTGTCGTTGAATTTTCCACCGATGGCATAAATCTTTTTACCTACAACTACAACCCCCAAGCCATAGCGAGCGGTAGGCATGGGGGTACGGTAGGTAATTAGGCCGTCCGCGCCAAACTCCTCATACTCCTCCTCAATTGCATCATCCAGCATAACATCCGGTATGGGGTCTGGGTCGGGCACATCAATGATAGCGGTATTCGGATTGGTTTGCGCGGAAACAGCATAAGGAACATTCAGCCTCTTGCCACCGGACACTTTATCTATAAGCCCGGTCACCGCATCGGCGGAATCTATCAGCCGCTGTTTCAGCCCGGCGGCATCCAGGTCGTTATGCGCAGCCAGCGTCTGCGAGGCGGCGGCGGAAACAAGGGCCGCGCTTACCGAGGTACCGCTGGTTTCTATCGTGGCATTATCTAAGAAGGGTACAGAAATATCCACACCACGCGCGGCTATGTCTACACTGCTCACGCCATAATTGGAGAAACGTGCCAGCTTATCGCCATTATCCACCGCAGCTACCGACAGCACATTCGGCAAATCGAAGGACGCCGGGTAAACGGGGTATTTATCTATATTTAGCAGTATATTGCCGCTGGCGCAGACGAACAGCATATCGCTGCCTGCTATAGCCTCTTCCAAAGCCGGGTTATAGAAGCGGCTGCCAAAGCTTACATTGGCAATAACCGCGCCGTTTTCTTCCGCATAGGCTATGGCAGCAAGGATATCGCTGGTATAGGCCTTGCCTCCTTCAAATACTTTCAGGGGCAGCACCGTAGCGCCGCCATTGGTTATAGCCCCGGCCAGGCTAGTGCCGTGTCCTTGGTCATAATACCATTCCGTGCTGTTCACGTTGGCAACGTCGTTGACAAAGTCGTAGCCTTCCATCAGCTTGCCGGATAGATCCGGATGATTGGTATCCACGCCGGTATCCAACAAAGCAACAACAATGCCATTGGGTGCCGCAGAGCCAAGTGTTGAATTTTGAGTGCTTAGTGTTGCGTTATTGAGCTGCTTGTCGCCGTCCAGGGCGTAAAATGTCATCTCGTAGTCCGGTTGTATGTATTCAATCTGCTGCAAAACAGCGCTATCCAACGCCTGTTCCAATTCTTCAACTGTTATCGCACTCTCGGTAGAGAGTACAGCGGCAGGCGCATTTCTCCGTGCCTGATTTCTGCCGTTATTGCCCAATTGCCCTCTGACATTACCGCCTCTGTTGCCATTGTTATGGCGGCGAGAGGTTTCCAGCCTGTCCACAGATTCAACGATATCAGAACCTTCCAAAACTACTTCCGCCGCCTCGGCTGCTTCCTCTGTGATGGTTTCTTTATACACGACGATGAAGCGATCCGTCTCATAGCTGGTATCCAGCCACATATCTGCCGGGCTTTCTGTTTGTGTTTGTGCCTGTTCTTCTACTGGCTCAGGGGAATTTACCGGCTCATTTAAATCTAACGGGAACCTTTCCCCCTGATACTCGGTTAAATCCGCTGCCAAAACCTGCTGCCAAACTGCCTGGCTATTATTCATTTCCAGTGCCATGGCCGCTGCCGGGGCAATATTAGAGAAGAACAAGAAGATTATCATGGTTATGCATACGATCATGCGCAGTTTTCTGTTTTTCTTTATTATTATCATGGTGTTTGTCTCCTTTAATTTATAGTTATGGTGCTTTGAGCTGTGGTTTTCGCTTTAAACTGTATTATATTGATAACGCCTGCCCAGGTATGGCCCGGCTGAATCGTATTATCCACTGTTAGCCTTATCTCCCCGGGGCTAACGCTAGTTATGGTTATTCCGGTTGTGGCAATTGGTCCGGTGTTTAGCTCTTTATTTTTGGTAAAGGCGCATAAATCTGCCACTTCAAATACTGCCGCATCATACAGTACCTTAATTTCCATGCCGTTAAAGCTGGTAACACCGTTGGCGGAAAGGGTTACATGATAGTTCTTGCCGGTTACCGCGTTTACGATTATTTGGCTAGGCTGGGCATCGGTTGTAGGCTTCCCGGTCTGGGTAACAGGAAGAACAAAAGATAAGTCTCCTGCCCTTACTTCTATATTGGCCGTTCTTTCATCTATGCCAGTATTTTCCGACGCTGTCAGCGTGAAATCGGCAGCTGTTTTAGTATGCGTTATCCAATCCGGCAAACCACTTATATTCCAGCTTTGGTTGCTGGTAACGGCAAATGTTCCTGTGCCTGAAGAATACGGGATAGCCCACAAAGACGGCTCTGCCAGCAGGCTATCTGGTGATGTTACTGCTGTTATGTTGGTTACCCTAAAACCGTAATAGACTAGAGAACCATCTGTTTTCAGGCGAATCTTCACTGTGTCCCCCGTCACTGTTTTTATCGCTCCGGCCAATTCCGTGCCGCTGAAGGGGGAGCCACTGATGTTGTTTCCGGCGGCGTCCATGATGTAGATAAAATCATACCTGGCCTCTGTTTGGGTATCACTGGAGAATGTAACATTCAACGAACTCGCTCCAGGGATGGAATATGTCCAGGTGTTGTCGTAATTATTGTCGTAGGGATGTGGGGATTCAGGAAAACCGCTGGATAGCGTCACGTCTATTATTATGTTCTCTTCCTCCAGGCTATCGCTGTAGTCCTCATTATCTACAAAATCCATACCTTCATCTAAAGAAGTATCCGTATCCTCGCCCAAATAAGCCTCGCCGATATTATCATCCACGACCACTACTTCTTCCACAGACAGGGCAAATACAACTTGACTGCCGTGCATGGCGGTAAATATATCATTTACCTGTATGACGCCGGTAAAAATCGCTACACCAAATAGTATTAATAATACCCAACCCGCATATTTCTTTACTGTCTTTTTCATATCCATCCCCCAATTATCTTTCATTTTTATGTTTTAAATTAATAGATATTATTGTATCTAAGCCTTCCGCTATACGCAATAGGTATAACGGTAAGCTGTAAATATGGCACAGTAAGTTGCAAAAACAAAATGGTAAGTTGTAAATATGGCACGCCCTATTCCCCCTCTTCCTCACCTACAGGTGGTGGATAAAATTTATCCCGCGCTTTTTTTAGGCCCGCGCCCGCGCCGCCGCCTAAACCGGCGGCAAAGAGCGCATAAAATCCCGCTTTCAGACACAGCAGTCCATCCCATAATTCCGGCAGTAACCACCACCAGAGCGCGGCGCATATCAGCATGGGGGCTAAGAGGGAACATGCTCCGACGCCGAAACCGCCCCGCGCGTCTTGCCAGCCCGCATAAAAGCCGCAGCCGGGAGGCAAGCCAAAAAACCAGATGAAACAAAACAAGCGCATATTGGGCTCGTGTATCAGCTTGGCTGCCAGCCACAATATCGCAAGCCCCACCCCCAATGCCGCCAAGGTGACCAGCAGGCCGTTTACAGCTGCCTTTTTCAACATGATCAACTCCCAGAATAAGTTTCTACTATAATAAATATATTGCCGACAAATGATTGTTATTCGGTATTTCCCATGCTATAATGTAGGCTATGACGAAGATAGATTCTGCGGCGGCAGTGCCGCCGACAAAAAATGCGCTGATCCTTAAGATAGGGGCCACATTGTTGATGCTGCTGGTTACGGCCATTTGGGGCAGCGCTTTTGTTTTTACCAAAAACGCTATCGCCGAAACAGGGCCGCTTTATTTTCTGTTTTACCGGTTTTCTTTTGCTGCTTTGCTTACGGCAATTATAGCAGGCCGCCGCCTGAAGCGTATTGACCGGGATATGCTGAAAAAAGGCCTCCTTACCGGGGCTGCGCTGGCTGCCGGTTATGCTGCCCAGACCATTGGCCTACAAAATACTACCGTGGGCAATTCCGCCTTTATCACCGGCTTTTATGTAGTGCTGGTTCCTTTTGCGGGCTGGTTTTTCAGCCGCGTTATCCAGGCGGAGCAACTCGTGCTGGGTTGCGCCGCTCTTTTTGGGCTGGCTCTCTTCTCCTTAAACGAGCAGTTTCAGCTCAACTCCGGCGATATCTGGACTTTTGCCTGCGCCGCCCTATATGCATGGCATTTTGTGCTGCTGGGCCGCTACACCAAAAACATAGATAGCCTACTGCTTACGCTGCTGCAACTAACAGTTACAGCCCTGCTTTCCGGCTTTGCTGCCTTGTTGCTGGAAGAGCCTGTCGCCCCAGCCGCTTTCAGCGGCGAGGTATGGTTCGCGCTGGTCTATTGCGCAGTGCTGGCTTCTGCGCTGGCCTTTCTCATCCAGACAGCCGCACAAAAAATACTTTCGCCCACCCAGGCCTCGCTGATATTCACCACGGAAGCGCTGTTCGGGGCCTTTTTTGGCTGGTTACTCCTGGGAGAAATGCTGCTACCCAGGCAACTCGGCGGCGCGGCCATCCTTATTTGCTGTACGGTAGTGGTACTGAGGCCGGCGGCCAGAGGCGAGAAGTTAGAGATAAATTAAAAAAATCAATATTTATATTGATTTTTTTAATTTATCTCTTGACATTATTAATTTTTTGTATTATGATTAATTTAGAGAAAGGAGGTTGGGTAAAATGTATTATCATGCCCCATCCAGTTGCCCGGTTTGCGGCCAGACCTTACAAGTAACGCGTTTGCGCTGCAGCCATTGTGCCAGCGAGCTTACCGGTCAGTTTACGCCCTGCCGCTTCTGCCTTTTAGAGGATAAGCAACTGCAATTTGTGGAAACTTTTTTGCGCTGCCGCGGCTCTATCAAGGAGGTGGAAAAATCCTTGGGCGTAAGTTACCCCACGGTGCGCAATATGCTGGAAAGCGCGCTTAACGCGCTGAACCTCAACGACAAAGGCAACGCCGATACCGCCGACCGGCAAGGGGAAAAGCAAGCGGTTTTAGACCAACTGTATCGTGGGGAACTGGGCGCGGAAGAGGCCATCGCGGCCTTAAACCAAATCAATAAACCATAACTCCCCCCTGCGGCTTCACCACCACCCCCCTCGCAAGCGAGGGAGGCAAGTATAAAGTGAAATGGAGGATATAGACATGAACACGGAAAAACAAAAGATTTTGGAGATGCTCTCCCAAGGGCAAATAAGCGCGGAGGAAGCGGCCAGATTGCTGGAATGCCTGGATGAGCCGGAGGCTGGCCGGGAAATGCAGCCCTTTGAGGGGCCCCGCTCCCAGGCGCGGCTTACAGGCAAAAAACTGCGCGTAGAAGTAAAGGGCTATATGGAGGACGGCAAAAAGATGGACGTAAATGTCAGCGTGCCGCTGGTGCTGGCCCGCTATGTGGATAATTTGATTGCCTCCTGCCTGCCGGACGCGGCTTATCAGGAACTGATGAAGCAGGGCATCAATCTGCGACAGATCAATATCAGCCAATTGGTAGACGCGCTGGAAAATTTGGATGAAGATATCGTCAACGCCGATATCAAGCAGGATGAAATGGATCTTAAGGTGAGGGTTTATGTGGAATGAATCCAAAGACGGCGGGGCCGCATGCACGCCCAAGCGCACAGCATCAAACCCTGGCAAATATAAAAAGCGCAGTTTTCTGCTATATATACGCATAAAACTGCGCGGGATTCGGCCCTCGCTTAACTTGCTGCTACCCGTGGCCCTGTTTGTACCGCACCAGCTGATGCTGGCCTGGGCGGGACTGCTATCGCTGATACCGGGAGATTTTGGCCGCAAGATACGCCTGGGCGCGGATACCATACACGGCATGCTGTTATTGCTGATGCGCGCGCAACCGCAAAAAATAGCCGATATTGATTTACGTGACAAGAACCAGCATGTCCGCGTGCTGGTGGGCACCGCTGGCTTTTGTGGAGGTGAGGATATATGAGCGCCATCGTCCTGCGCCTGCTGGGTTGCCTCATCGCGCTGAGTTTGAGCAACCTGATCTTCCCCGGCGCGGCCACGCTTAGCGGCGTACTTTTCGGCACGCTGCTGCTGACGCTGCTTTATGTGCTGATACGCCCGCTGTTGTTGACATTGGCCTTGCCATTCAACTTGCTGCTTTTGGGCCTCATCACGCCGCTGGCCGACGCACTGTTGATTCGCTGGACAGCGGCCTGGGTAAGCGGGCTTGTGCTGACTTATTGGCAATGCGTAGCTTTAACGCTGATCATCGGCCTGACCTATTCCCCTTATTCACACTGGAAGGAGCGGCAGTTAAACGCTGCCTTACCGCTCGGCCGGTAGGTGTTGCCGCCAGCCCGCCTTCCCCGGTCTCGCGCAAAGCGGAAGGCATGCTAAGACCTACCTCTCTCATGGCGTCCAGCACCTCGTCTGGCGGTATAAAGCTTTCTATACCAGCCAGGGCCATCTCTGCCGCGGCGAGCGCGTTCATAGCCCCGATAACATTGCGTTTCACACAGGGCACTTCCACCAACCCGGCCACCGGGTCGCAGACTAAGCCCATTAGGTTCTTAATTGCCATGGCGCAGGCCTGGGCCATCATGTGCGGACTGCCCCCATGCAATTGTACCAGCGCCGCCGCACCCATAGCCGATGCCGAACCTACCTCGGCCTGACAACCGCCCTCCGCGCCGGCGATGGAGGCGCGGTTTGCTATTAACTGCCCAAAACCGGCCGCAATATAAAGCGCCGGCAGCAAATCTTCATCCGTCAGGTTAAAACGCAACGCATAGTTGAACAGCAACGTAGGCAGCACACCGCAGGAGCCGGCGGTGGGCGCAGCCACGATTCGCTTCATGCAGGCATTAGACTCGGCCATACGTAAAGCCCCGGCAATTATATCGGCCATGAAATCCCCGGCGATGGTCTGGCCGGCGGCTTTAGCCGCCGCCATGCGATCCGCGCAGCCGCCGGAAAGTCCGCTGCCGGAGCGATCCTCAGCATGATAGGCACTATCGGCCTCGCGCATCGCCGCCAAAAGCGTGCGGATTTTATGCAGCGAGGTTTCCTCGCTAATACCCTGTTCCTCCGCATCCGCCGCCATGATCACCTGCCACAGCGGTTTGTCCGCGGACTGTGCCGCCTCCAGCATATATGCAATGCTATCAAAAATCATCAGCAAACGCCTCCTTCTTCGTACAAAGGCAAGTAGGTGATTTTTTCTATACCCGCTAGCTCATGCAGGCGTTTAAGTTCGCGCTGCGTAAGATTTTGGTCGCATTCCGCCACCACCACGGCCCTGCCGCCGCGCGTATGGCGCACCATATATAGGTTAGCCACATTGATGCTGCTATATGCCAGCAGGTCTATCAATTGCTTAAGCTGGCCCGGTTTATCCTGATGCTTAACGATGAGGGTGGGGTATTCGGCGTGAAAGGCGGTTTTCACCCCATCAATGCCAGTAATACTAATGCGCCCGCCCCCCAACGAGGCCGCCGTCACACTTATTTTTGTCCCCTGCTCTCCCGTTAGGATCAGCAGCACGCTGTTAGGGTGGGCGTCCCGCAGATG
>Ga0082212_10010331_pt1 | contig 11957 bp, 8 predicted proteins | sample TergutNt197P3_FD_71548 | JGI IMG/M metagenome (GOLD analysis project Ga0082212, IMG submission 71548) | Neocapritermes taracua P3 segment gut microbial communities from Petit-Saut dam, French Guiana - Nt197 P3 | ecosystem: Host-associated > Arthropoda: Insects > Digestive system > Gut ... | reverse complement strand
GCTGCCCTGGGCTTTCCATGATTTTTGGCTGCGGGACATGGCCCACGCCATGGGCGAAGAGGCCTCACTAATATGGGAGCGTAGCGGGGCTTTGCCGCGCGGAGCGACGGGGTATGGGGCAGCGCCCCATCAAAGCTGGGACAGAACCTCCGTCCCTCTGTCCCGGAGCGGGACTTCCCCTCGCGTGTTTTTTCCCGGCTGTCAGCTCGGCGCCTCCGACCCGGCTTATGTCACAGAAAGCTACCGCTGGCTGACCGACGCCATGCCGGACACAGCGTTGTGGCTCTCTTGCTGCGGCGCTCCGGCGCTTTGGTCCGGCGACGAAGAGCTAAACGGGGAAACCCGCGCTACCTTGCGTCATCAGTGGGCGTCCTTGGGAAAACCGGAGCTCATATTCGCCTGCCCCAGTTGCAAACAAATGTTCGCCGAATTTCTGCCGGAAGCCGGCAGCGTATTTCTGTTTGAGCTGATGCAGCGGAAGGCCTTCGTCGCTAAGCGCAATTTATCAGGCAGTACATTCAGTCTGTTTGACCCCTGCAGCAGCCGACTCGAACCGGCATTGCAATCGTCTGTCCGCGCTCTCGTCCGTGACGCAGGCGCCAGGCTTGAACCGCTGGCGGAGGAAGGCGAGTGGGCGAAGTGCTGCAGTTGGGGCGGTCATGTGTCCATCGCCAATCCGGATTATGCCCGAACCGTCGTGAGCAAACGCATCGGGCAAAGCGAGCTTCCCTATATTACGTATTGTGTAAATTGCCGGGATATCTTCGCCGGAGCCGGTAAAGAATCTTTACATCTGCTGGACGTACTTTTCGATCTGAACAGCTCCGCCCGGACGCCGCCAGGTTTTAGCGAGCGGCGCGAAAACCGCGCCCGACTGCGCCAACTCGTGACAGGAGAGGACGTTCAGGAGAAACAAAGCATGATCATTCATATCAATGAAACCCTACGCCGTAAGCTGGCCGCCGATATGCTTCTGGAAGAAGACGCGCGGCGAGCTGTCGAACGTTGCGAATCCGAAGGCAGATCGCTCACCGACAAGCCATGCGGAAACCGGCGCGGCTATGCTGTGATCGGCCGGATTACCTGCTGGGTCGAATACAAAAAACTCGCGAACGGGGAATATCAGCTAATCAACGCCTATGCCCACCGCATGGCGATCGAATTGGAGGAGACTTGGCATGGGCAACGAACAAAAGCTGATCTGTAACCAATGCAATAAAGAACTGGTTCCGACAAACGCAAATTTCAGCTATCTCGGCCATTCGTTTCGGGCGGAAGTCCCCCGCTGCCCGGATTGCGGGCAGATATTCCTGTCCGAAGAACTCGTTAAAGGGCGTATAGCCGAAGTAGAAATGGAACTCGAAGACAAATGAGGAGGATTGTATGACAAAATTAGCGAAAATATGGTTGAATATCAACGGCGTAGACCGGATGATCGTGTGCGACCCGGAGAAGGATACGCTTGCCGCCATGCTCCGCAGATTGGGCCTGACCGGCACGAAAGTCGGCTGCGGAACCGGCGTGTGCGGCGCTTGCTCCGTGATCGTCGACGGACAGGTCGTCCGTTCATGTACGCGCAAAATGAAAACGGTCGAGGAATACAGTAAGATCATCACGATCGAGGGCATAGGCGCGCCGGGCAGGCTCCATCCCTTGCAGCAAGCCTTCATCTTTTGTGGCGCTGTTCAGTGCGGTTTTTGCTCGCCGGGCTTCATCGTTTCCGCTTTCGCTCTGCTGGAAGAAAATCGGAAGCCTTCCCGCGAAGCCGTCCGGGCCTGGTTCCAGAAGCACCGCAACATCTGCCGCTGCACAGGCTATAAGCCGATCGTGGACGCGGTCATGCTTGCAGCCGAAGTGCTCCGCGGCGAGAAAAGCATGGAGGATATCACCTATCAGAATCCGGCGGACGGCGAATACTACGGCACCGGCGTGCCCCGCCCGTCGGCGCTGGGAAAAGTCACCGGGCTTTGCGACTATGGCGACGATATCGCCCTGAAGATGCCGGACAGCACCCTGTATCTGGCTGTGGTCCAGCCCAAGATTGCTCATCACGCAAACATAAAGAATATTGACATCACAGAAGCGGAGAAAATGCCCGGCGTATTTAAAGTCATCACGGCAAAGGACGTGAAAGGCAGCAACAACTTAGGCGGCGGCCGGCGCCATCTGCGCAACGAACTGGAGCTCAGCATGCAGGAAGTGCTGACCTCGCAGAAGATCCGGCGCTACGGCGACGTTGTGGCCCTCGTCGCCGCCGACACGCAGGAACACGCGAGAGAAGCGGCAAAATACGTCAAAGTTGAGCTCGAACAGCTTCCCGAATATTTGAACTATCTCGACGCCGTCGTACCCGGCGCGATCCCGGTTCAAGAGAAAAGCGATAAAAATCAGTTCATCAAGCAGCCGCTTTTCAAAGGGGATTTCCGCAATATTGATTCCATCATGGAGGGATCCGCGCACAGCGTCTCCGGCAGTTTCCACAGCACGAGAGAGCCCCATCTGTCTATCGAAGGCGACGTCGTACAAGCCTATTGGGGTGTGGATGATTGCCTGACCGTCCAGTGTAAGTCGCAGGGCGTGTATATGTCCAAATTTATGATGTCGGGCGCCATCGGCCTGCCGCCGGACAAGGTTCGCGTTATCACAAATCCGACCGGCGCGTCATTCGGCTGGTCCATGTCGCCTCATTCGTATGCCCTTGCTGCCGTGGCTGCCATCGCGACCGACCGGCCCGTCTCGCTGTCCATGTCTTATGAGGAATTCATGCATTTCAGCGGCAAGCGTTCGGCCTCTTATTCCAATGCGTCCCTCTCTTGCGACGACAAAGGCAAAATCACCGGCTTAAAGTATGATATCGGCATCGATATCGGGCCATACTCCGGCTTCGTGGAGCCTATCATGCAGAGGCTTGTGCTCTACTTCGGCTGGCCTTACAACATCCCCAACATCACCGGCCTGGGACGCGCAGCCCTGACGAATCACAACTTTATGGTCACTTATCGCGGCTTCGGTTCGCCTCAAGTGTTCACCGCTTCGGAGCAGATTGTGGATATGCTGGCGGCGGAAGCCGGCGTCGACCCCTTCGAGTTCCGCTACATCAACGCTGCCCGCCCGGGCGACCTGATGGCGATCGGCACGCCTTACCGCGAGGTGTCGGTGGACAAGCTGATGGATGAAATGCGCCCGATCTACGAGGCTGCGTCGAAGAAAGCGAAGGCGGAAAGCACGGCGCAGAAAAAACGCGGCGTCGGCCTGTCCTTCGGCAGCTACAACTGTTCATCCGGCAACATGGACGACGCGGGCTGCAAGCTGGAGCTGAATCCCGACGGCAGCGTGTCCGTCTACAATACTTGGCAGGATCTCGGGCAAGGCGGCGACATCGGAAACGTCATGCTTGCTCTCGAAGCCCTCAAGCCGCTCAAGCTCAAGCCTGAGCAGATTAAACAGCGCGTCAACGACACGGCAATCAGCCCGAACAGCGGCGTCTCCGCCGGAAGCCGCTCCCATATGATGAACGGCAACGCCATCATCATGACAGCCGAAGCCATGCTCAAGGCTATGGCAAAGGGCGACGGCACATACCGCAGCTACGACGAGATGAAGGCCGAGGGCCTGGATACGGTCTTTGAAGCCAGATACTCCAATGCCGCCGCCATCACCGGTATGTTTGAGCTGAGCCCCGACACCGGATACGGCGACCCGCTCCCGACCTATATGTATGCACTGTATCTCGCCGAAGTCGAAGTGGACGCTGCCACGGGCAAAACAAAAGTGCTGAAGATGACCTGTATATGTGACGTGGGTAATCCGGGCAACATCCAGTCCGTACTCGGCCAAGGCTATGGCGGCATATCCCATACAATCGGCTTCGCCCTCAGCGAGAATTATGATGATGTGAAGAAGCACAACAATATCGCGGGCGCCGGCATTCCGGATATCGAGATGATCCCGGACGACATCGACATCCGCTTCATCGACCATCCCCGCGCAAACACGCCGTTTGGCTCGGCAGGCTGCTCGGAAATGTTCCAGTCCGGCGACCATGTGGCGGTGCTCAACGGCATTTACAACGCCACCGGCGTGCGCGTCTACGAATTGCCGGCTCTGCCCGAAAAAGTCAAAGCCGGCCTTGATACGTTAGCTGCAGGCGGCAAGATCGAGTCACCGGGGCCCTGGTTCATGGGTTCGGACTTCGCCGATACGGTGGAGGATATTGCCAATCACCCGTTGGCTGAGGAGAAAAAATAACACTCCATGGATTACAAAAAAGCCGTAGAGACTTGCACCCACGGGCAGGCGCCGACTTGCGCGGACGCCTGCCCGTTCCAATTAGATATCCGCAACCTGATCGACCGTGTTCGGCGCGGGAGTTTTGATTCGGCCTACCGGCTGCTTCGTGACGCCATGGTGTTTCCCGACACGGCGCTGAAGCTATGCCCTGCCCCTTGCGCAGACGCATGCGAGCGCAAGGTCTGCGACGCGCCGGTCAGGCTTCGTGATCTCGAGTTGGCAGCGATACGCTTAGCCAAACGCAAGGATCCCTTGCTTCTGAACGTACCGCCGAAAGCCGAGCGCATCGCCGTCATTGGCGCCGGGATTAGCGGGCTTGCCTGCGCCCTTCGCCTTAGCTCGCGCGGCTATGCGGTCACGGTCTACGAGAAGTCGGCCAGGATCGGCGGGCGACTATGGGAGCGTTTTGCTGACGGCGCTTTTCTGGAAGAAATACAAGCGCAGTTCCAACACACAAACTGTGTTTTTCAAACGTCGACGGAGATCACGGACCCCTCTGCCCTTGACGCCGACGCGATATATATCGCGACAGGACGTGGCGGCGCGGATTTTTCAACCGGCGGCAATGCGTTGCCGGGCGGCGGCTTGCTCGGTAATGCTGGCGTGTTCGCTCTCAGCCAAGGGATCGACGCAGCAAACCATATGGAAACCTTTTTGAAAACAGGCGCCATGCCCGCTTGGTCGGCTCCGGATGCGCGCCCCGCAAACCGGCTCGATCCCGCTTTATTGGCCTATATGCCGCCCGTGTCGCCTTCTGGCGAATCCTACACGGCGGAGGAAGTGGCAGGCGAAGCGGCAAGATGCCTGAAATGCGATTGCGACGCCTGCGCCAGGCGCTGCCCGTTGATCATCCATTACCGAAAATTTCCGGATCGCATCGCCAGCGAAACCGAGGCGACCGTGCGCCCCACCGACCTGCTCGTCAACCGCTACGCCACGCGGATGGTGGCGAGCTGCGATCAATGCGGCCTCTGCGCCGAGGCCTGTCCGCAGGGCGTGGACCTTCGGGCGATCCTTGCCGACGCTAAGCGGGAAATGAAAGCCAAGGGCGATCTGCCGTCCGGGTTTTCCGCATTTTGGCTGGAAGACATGGCTCACGCGGAAGAAAATGCCTTCTTTGTAAAAGGGGACGGCGGGACGGACCTTTTGTCCCATCTGTATTTCCCGGGCTGCCGTCTCGGCGCCGCCGATCCCCAGTACGTGACGGAATCCTATCAACGCTTGCTGAAAAAACATCCGGGAACGGCTTTGTTGGCGGATTGCTGCGGCGCTCCGGCGTATTGGGCTGGGGATATGCGTTTGTTTGACGAAAAAGCGGCGAAGCTCCGGCGCGAATGGGAAAATATGGGCTCTCCTTCAATCATATGCGCCTGCCCCACTTGCGCAAATATGTTGAGACGTATATTATCAAAATGTGATATCCAATCGCTTTACGCAATGGATTTAGGCGCGGAGGACGCAGGCGCAGCCGGCGCCGAAAAAGAAGCCGTCATTTTCCATCCTTGCGCGGCCAGATCCGACCACCCAGCCCGGCAAGGCGTCCGCCGTATCCTTGAAGGCGCCGGTTATCGTATTGCGCCTTTGTCGTCCGAACTCGCCAATCCCCTATGCTGCGGCTGGGGCGGACAGTACAAGATAGCGAACCCGCTCATGTCGGAGGAAACAGCCAGTCGAAACGCAGCGCTTAGCGACGCGCCCTACGTGACCTACTGCGTGAACTGCCGTGACACGCTGGCAGAGACCGGCAAGCAGGCTTGGCATATATTGGATATTTTACTCGGCTTCGAAACGACTCGCACGCCATTGACACACAGCGCAAGACGCGCCAACCGCGAACTTCTTCTTCACACGATGACCGGCGGCAGGCGAGACATGACGGGCGCGCCGGAGAGCCAGCCTGCTGAACCGATGCTCTATCTGGACGAGGCTCTGCGAAAAAAACTGAGCGACGACTGGATATTGGAAGAAGACGTCTTGGCTGCGATCATCCACTGCGAGCATGAAAACCGGAATATCTTCAATGGAGTATCCGGAGCTTATACCGGCCATATGCGCCTCAGGCGTCTGACGCATTGGGTGGAATACAAACCGGAGGGAAATGGCTACCGGTTATTGAACGCCTACGCGCATAAAGTCGAAATCGAAGATTGAAGGAGGGCTTATGCCTACGCTTAGCAAAGCACAAATTGCCAACGCCTCCAGGCAACGGATGCACTGTTCCCAGCAGGTGCTGATGGAATGGGCGGAAGAACTGGGTTATGACCGCGAAGAAGCTGCGCGGATAGCCGGACCATTTGGCGGCGGAATGTATCGCGGCGAGGTCTGCGGCGCGGTGAGCGGCGCCATGATCGCGATCGGGATGAAACATGGCAACGGCGTACCCGGCGACCTCCAAAAGGACGACGCCATGCAGGCGATGGTTAAAGATTTCCAGGAAAAGTTCATAGTGCGCAACGGAAGCACAGTATGCCGCGAGCTGCTAGGCTATGATTTCTCCATACCGGAGGAACGGGCGGAAGCCCTTGCCAGCGGTAAAATGAGGGAAATCTGCCCCAAGATGATATTGGACGCGCTGGAGATACTAGATGAAATCATGTGAGCTTCGCGCGACCCGCTCCGTCTGCCCCGTGTGCCTTAAGCCGCTTAGCGCGTCGATCAAACGCCGCGACGGCGCCGTATACATGGAAAAAAGCTGCCCTGATCACGGCGCTTTTGCTGCGCCTGTCTGGCGCGATCATGTCGATCTGGAGCGATGGCGGGGCTGCATCCCGGAAATACGGGATATCGACGCCCCGGGCTGCCCGCATGGCTGCGGCATCTGCGACGGGCATCAGCAGGGCGTGTGTTGCGTCCTGCTCGAAGTCACACGAAGATGCAATCTGCATTGCGCCTATTGCTTTGCCGATTCGGACGACGGCCCGGAGCCCACGCCGGACGAGCTTAAACGTGCACTGGAGATGATCTTGAGCGGCAGCGATAAGCCGCTGATCCAGTTTTCCGGCGGCGAACCCACGCTGCGCGACGACCTGCCGGATCTCATCGCCTATAGCCGCAGCCTTGGCTGCAAATACACGCAGCTCAACAGCAACGGCTTGCGCCTTGCCCGGGACGAAGCCTATGTCCGTGCTTTGGCGGAAGCCGGCCTTTCTTTTGTCTTTATGCAATTCGACGGCGTCGACGATGAAGTATATCGTGCTCTGCGCGCCGCGCCGCTTTATGAGGATAAGCTTGCCGCCATTCGGATGTGCGACAAATACAAAATCGGCGTGACGCTTGTCCCCACGGTCGTGCGAGGCGTCAACGACGGGCAGCTCGGCGATATCGTCCGGCTCGGCGCGTCGCTGTCCCCTGCTGTAAGGGGTGTGCATTTCCAGCCGGTCAGCTACTTCGGCCGCTACCCTTCGCGGCCGCCGGATGAGGCCCGCTATACGCTGGACGAACTCTTGGCCGCCTTGGAGGAGCAGGCCGGCGTTCCCTTGCCCGCCTTGCTGCCTTCCCGCTGCGACCATCCGCTCTGCGGCTTCCACGGCAGTTTTTTGGTCAATGGCGATTCGCTGATCGCCCTTTCCCAAGCCGACACGGAGGCGGAGGCTGCGGAGACCACGGCGCAGCAAAACAGGGAATATGTGGGCAGGCGATGGTCGCGCGAAGACGACGATTGCTGCGACGACGACGGCAACGGCGACTGCTGCTGCGACGACGACGATTGCTGCTGTGAAGAGGATCTGGACACATTCGACGGCTTCTTAAACGGCATAAGGAAACATGGCTTCACGCTTTCCGCCATGGTTTTTCAGGACGCGATGAACCTCGATCTTGAGCGCCTGCGCCGCTGTAGCCTGCACGTGTACGACAATGGCGTCTTGAAGCCGTTCTGCGCCAGATACTTGAGCACTGTACAGCCATGACTTATGGGCAATCGCTGGCCTGCCTGAACCCCTGCGACCCGCAATTTATGTCGCAGTTGCTTGAGCCGCGCATCGGGAGGGACGCCCGCGTCGTCGACGTCGGCTGCGGCAGGGGGGCGACGCTGGCTTGGTTGTCGGCGCATACCGGCTACTTCTTAGCCGGCGTAGAACCGGATAGCGTCCTATATCAAGAAGCGAGAGCAAATTGCCCTGCCGCCGAACTTTCCCCAGCCGGAGCGGAAGCTTTGCCCTTTGCGGATCGGAGCTTTCATGCGGCCTTGATGGAATGCGTATTCTCCTTATTGGAAGAACCGGCGCGCGCCGCAGGCGAATTGAAGCGAATCCTCATGCCGCAGGGCATTGTCCTGCTCAGCGACGTTTATACGCGCCTGTCCGAGGGTATTTACTTTGGGCAAAACGCAATATTCCGTAATATTTATGCGAAGCAAACGCTGGAGTCGTTTTTTATACATTGCGGCTTTTCCTTAGACGGATTTTTCGACCGTACTGCCGACATGGGCTCCATGATCGCGCAAATGCTTATGGATGCTACGGCGCGAGACTGCCTCGACGGCGAGACTATACGCCGCTTGCGCCAAGCCAAAACAGCATACGGGATATGGCTATGGAGGAAACAGTGTCCGCGTATCCGTTGACCATGCTCAATCAACAACTGGATTATGCGCGTTATCACAGCCGGTTCTACAGCAGGCAGCTTTCCGGCTATGCCCTGCCTTTGGCATCCTGCGAATCGCTATCCGCGTTACCGTTTACCGAAGTCGAAGACCTCCAAAACCATGGCGCAGAGATGCTTTGCGTTGGCGCGGATAAGGTCGAGCGCATAGTGACGTTAAATAGCAGCGGAAGCGGGGGCGCGCCAAAACGATTGTTTTTCACAAGAAGGGATTTGGCGCGGACTGTCGAATTCTTTTCCACAGGCATGAACGCCATGTGCGGCGCAGGCGACGGGGTATCCATCTTCATGCCGGCAAACGCCGAAAACAGCATCGCCCGTTTACTGGCGGAGGGGTTGGAATATTTTGGAGCGCAGCCCTATGTCTTCGGTTTAATCCAAGACTATCCGAAAGCGGTCGAGGCGCTATATCAGGTGAAGCCCCATACTATCGTCGGCGTCCCTTCGCAAATGCGGAAACTTGCGCTGCTTACGCCGGCGCTGCGTCCGCAAAACATACTGCTCACCGCCGACTATATAGCCGACGCTGCAAAAAAAACGATAACCAAAATGTGGCACTGTGCGATATTCGAACACTACGGCCTGACCGAAAGCGGCTATGGCGGCGCGGTGGAGTGCCCTGCCCACGACGGCATGCACATTCGCCATGACGAACTTGTATTGGAAGTCATTGAGCCAAACGGAACCAGGCCGGTCGCCGAAGGGCAATGGGGAGAAATTGTTCTTACTACGCTCCGGAGAGAAGCCATGCCGCTCATCCGCTACCGGACAGGGGATATGGGCAGGCTTATCCGTCGCCCATGCGCCTGCGGGAGCGAACTGCCCAGGCTTGACCGGATACGCGGGCGTTTGTCGGAAATCGCGCGGGAAGTAAATATTTACCATGTCGATGAAATATTATACGCCATCAACGAAGTCCTTGACTACAGCGCTTCATGCAAAGAAGGTATTCTGACGATAACATTGGAGACGGTCAATGCGGGCTGCAGCGATTATTGCAAAGCCCGACTGGCGCAAACATGGCCGGATCTGAGCATCCGCGTCATCCCGGTACCTGCTACCGCTGCAGGCGTAACGCCGACGGCGACAAAAGCGGAACGAAACAGGAAACGCACGATCGATTGGAGGGTTTGAACATGGAACAAATTATTCTGGGCAGAACCGGGCTCAAGGTCAGCATCGCCGGGCTGGGCTGCGGCGGGCACTCGCGAATCGGCTTGCCGAAATATGGCGAAGAGCATGCGGCCGGCGTCGTCAGGAAGGCCATCGAGCTTGGCGTCACGTTTATCGACACGGCTACCGTATACGGGACGGAGGGCGCGGTAGGACGCGGGCTGGAAGGCGTCCCCAGGGACAGCTATGTCGTTTCGTCGAAATTCCCCTATGGCTTTGACGGAAATTTCGCGCCGGCGGAGAAACTGATGAGCACGCTGGAAGATTGCCTGCGCTTGATCCGCTCGGATTATGTAGATATCTATCACTTGCATGGGCTGCTCCCCAAGGACTATGCGCAAGCCCGGGAGATGTATTATCCTGTGCTGCTCAAAGCGAAAGAGCAGGGGAAACTGCGCTTCATCGGCTTGACGGAGCGCTTTGCTTCGGATACAACGCACGAGATGCTTCGGATGGCGATCGCCGACGACGCGGCCGACGTCGTGATGGTCGGCTACAATATGCTCAATCCATGCGCCGCAAAGACGGTGATCCCCGCCGCGAAAGAGAAAAATATCGGCGTCCTCAATATGTTCGCCGTGCGAAGCGCCTTATCCGACCCGGTGCGTCTACAGGCCAACCTGGATCGCATCGCCGAGAAGGGCCAGGGCGGCCCAGGCTTCACGCCGACGACGGACGTCTTCGACTTCTTAGTGGAGCAGGGCTTCGCAAAAAGCGTGATCGAAGCCGCCTATCGTTTCTGTATGCACACGCCCGGGATAGACGTCACGCTCACCGGGACAAGCAACACCGATCATCTGGCGGAAAACCTGCAATCAATCGCAGCGCCCCGCTTGCCGGAAGCGGCGCTCGCCCGTCTGGAAACACTATTCGGCAACGTGGACTGCGCCGACTCCGAGTGATAGGTCTTAGGGGCGCGAACCCCTATGACGCACAATTAGCAATAAGCACTAAACAATCACAGTATGCTGCACATCCAGCCGGATGGATTGGCATGCTGGGCAAGGCAGAGGAACCGACGCGTACCCTCAGCGGTACGCAAGGTGACGATAACGCAGCACAGCTTGGCAAGACGCTGGCTGGACATAGGGGTTCGCGCCCCTAAGACCTAAGCAGAGCCCCTTCTTCAATCGGCTTAGCTTTAGGAGCCCAGCGACGGGGCTTGGGGCAGAGCCCCATCTTCGTTCGGCTAAGTTGTCGGCGTACTCGCCGACAAATAGCCAGGCAAATTCACCGTCATCCTTGTCCCTATGTTCTCCCGGCTCATCACTTCGATGGAGCCGTTGTGACGCTCGGCGATCCATTTGGCGATCGAAAGCCCCAAACCTGCGCCGCCGGTATGGCGCGCCCTTGACTCGTCCGCCCGATAGAAGCGGTCAAAGATATAAGGGACGGCGTCTTCCGGTATGCCGGCGCCTTCGTCCTGGACCACGATCGAGACGCGGCCTTCCCGCTCCTCTACGCGCAGCGTGATCTCCCCGCCTTCGGGCGTATATTTGATGCTGTTGTCGACTAGTATCCTCATCAGTTGCTTCAGCATACCGTCGTTTCCTTCTACGACGACGCCGCCTGCGATGCTGGAAGAAAACTTGTGCTTCTCATCGATCATACCGACCTCCTTCAGCACCTCTTCGCCGAGGGCGGATACGTCGACCGCGTTCCATTCGTTACCCATAAAATCTGTGTCGCCCCGCGCCAAAAACAGCAATTGCTCCACCAGTTCCTTCATTGCGGCGGCTTCCTGGCGGATGGCGGCGATCGACTCCATCATCGTCTCCGGGTCCTCAGTGCCCCAGCGATTCAGCAGATCCGCATACCCCTGGATCACCGCGATTGGCGTACGGAGCTCATGGGAGGCGTCGGAGACGAAACGAATCTGGCTGCGGTAAGCG
>Ga0082212_10010330_pt1 | contig 11957 bp, 8 predicted proteins | sample TergutNt197P3_FD_71548 | JGI IMG/M metagenome (GOLD analysis project Ga0082212, IMG submission 71548) | Neocapritermes taracua P3 segment gut microbial communities from Petit-Saut dam, French Guiana - Nt197 P3 | ecosystem: Host-associated > Arthropoda: Insects > Digestive system > Gut ... | reverse complement strand
ATGAACGTATTGATCAGGGGATGGAAGAGCTTACCGACAGCGAAATCATCTTTACCAAGATGGCCAGGATCGAAAAATACACCGACGACAATTCGGAAGACCCGAAATCCAAACGCTATACGCTGGTAGCCAAGTCCATTATGGACAAGCTTTCCGGCCTGCGCGCGGAAATCGACCCTTCCGAGTATGATCAGCTTAATATCCGTGAAAACCTTAAAAAGATTGTGGATATCGAGAATATCAGGACCAGGGGTTTCAATACCGCCGTTAACTCGATCACTTCAATCCTCGATACCTCCAAAATGGGCTACCAGTACATCGAGAACTTTAAAAATGCCCGTGAACTTATTATCCGGGAATATGAAGACACCGATGCCGATCACCTCCCCGATGAAAGGTACCAGGTAAAAATGAGGTACTTCGATTCCGCCCAGCTTATTGAGGACCGGAAAGCATACGATGTCCAGATGAAGAGCTTCGAAAACGAAGTCCAGCACCTCTGGGATGTCCTTAAGGTTATCTACGAAAGCTCCAAACCCGCTTTCAAAATTACCGATTTTGACGACCTTGCAACCAAGCAGAAAAACAAGATCCGCAAGACGATTAAAGCCAAGACCGGCGAACCGTTGTACGAGGATATTGCAAAGGTTTGGGACGAGATTACCTTTATTAAAACCGGCGAGACCGAAGTTGAAAGGATGAACAGAACCTATATCTACGAGAAGAACAAGGTCCACCAGAGGATCATCCTTATGCGGAACAAGATGATCGATATGTACGATTACCGGTATCCTATCGAAAGGCGTGTCATGGAAGACAGGCTTGCAGTTCTTGAAAAGGAATTTAACAAGTTTGACTACATGATTAACCCCTATCATATTCAGCCCGGCCTCTTGCTTGATGTTGATATTACCTCGCTTAAGCGGAAGAAGGTTACCCTGAATGGCATGGCAAACGTGCTTAACGAATTCCTTCATGGCGTGTCCAAAGGCTTCCAGGATGCAGCTTTTGCTTCCTTTAGCCGCAGGCGCTCCACAATCCGCGAGGATATTGCCCAGTCCTTTGCAGATACAGGCGGTGCATCAGATGCTGCCCCGGCTTCTGTTTCGCAAGCGCCCGCCCAGGCATACCTCGACATGCTTAATTCCGATGAAGCAGGGACCGCGTTGGTACCTGCCAAAAGTGCATCGCGCGGCGGCGGAAAACGCGGCGGCGGCAGGGCTGCAGGGGCCAAACCCAAAAAGAGCAGCGGCGGCGCAAAAGCACGCGGGAGGAGCAGCGGCGGCATCCGGCAAATATAACATTCCTGTTGTAGCAAACAGGTAGTTTGATTGAACTAAAGTTTAACCCTGGCCACTGCGGTGGTCAGGGTTTTTTGTTGTTAAGTAGGTCTTTTAAGGGCGCTTAATTACACCAGATATTTTTGCAGTTTTTCCAGAACCACATTAAAATCAAGCGGTTTTCCGATGTGGTCGTTCATTCCGGCTGCAAGGCAGTTTTCTATGTCCTGCTGAAACACATTTGCGGTCATGGCAATAATCGGTATGCCTTTTTGCTTTCCTGTTGATTGCGGCAAATGTTCTGCATTTTCCGTTACACTTTTATCTGTCACTATATCTTCCAATTCGGGGTGCTCGTATAAATGCGGCGAAAAATCGACTTGTGCCGGAGATGCTGATATGGAAATATTTAAATGTTCTTCTTCAAATTTGCGGATTTGCCTGGTAGCTTCGTAGCCATCTACTTCCGGCATATGAAGGTCCATAAAAATCATTTTATATTTGTCCGGGTTCTCTTTATAAAGCCGGGCTGCTTCTGCGCCGTTTTCTGCGCAGTCGATGGATAACCCGGTTGGTTCCAGTAATGCAAGTACGATTTCCCTGTTTATCTCGACATCTTCCGCAAGTATAATGGATTGCCCTATAAAGCAGTTGTCTGCAAGAGGGGCTGTTTCTGTTATTTCTTTGGGAGCATTTTTTATGGGCTTATCTGATTTTTTTAGTTCGGCGGTAAAACTGAATGTTGAGCCTTCCCCGCTGGAGGATTTAACCGTAATTTTACCGTTCATAATCTCCACAATGCGTTTGGAAATTGCCAGCCCCAGCCCGGTTCCTCCAAAACGCCGGGAAATGCCGGAATCTGCCTGCTGGAAAGAAGTAAAGAGCTGTGCCTGCTGTTCCCCGCTAATCCCGATTCCTGTGTCCATAACATCGACCTGGATTAGAATGGTTTCCGCTGTTTCCTTTACAAGGTTAATACAGCAGCTTATTTCCCCGTTTTCCGGAGTAAATTTTACAGCATTGGAAAGAAGGTTTGTAATAACCTGTGACAGATGCTGTTCATCCCCGATTACACTTAATGGGACACCGGCACCTATCTTTGTTGAAAAACTCTGATGCTTTTCCTCTATCTTTGGGTTGATCATGTTAACAACATCTTCCAGCATTTTATGGAGGAGGAACGGTTCGCTGGATAATTCCAGTTTATTTGCTTCAATTTTGGACATATCCAGTATATCGTTTATTACACCCAGGAGGTGGTGCGAAGAACTTTCTATTTTTTCCAGGCAATAATCTTTCCTTTCGGTTTGGCCGGAAGATTTTGCCAGGTTGGTCATGCCGATAATCGCATTCATGGGGGTACGCATTTCGTGGCTCATGTTTGCCAGGAAGTTGCTCTTTGCCCTGCTTGCAGCTTCTGCGTCAAGCCGGGATCGTGTTAGCTGTGTAATGTCCTGCAGGATCATGATAACCGAATGTTCATTAAGTATCTGCTGGAGCATAACAGAGTAGTTGTATATTTCCCCGTCTGTTCCCCTAATGGTAATTTCGTCCCGGAATATTCCCAGCCCCTCCCTTGGGTCAAAAAGTGCCCGCCAGTCCGATTTTGCCAAAATTGTGGAAAGCAGTTTTGGATCTTCCAGTTTATAATCATGAAGCTTAAGAATATTTGACATGGTTTTATTGATGTAAATCGGCGCAGCCTCTGCATTGAACAGGGCAAGGGCAGCAGGCATTTTATCGAAGTGCGAACAAAAAACATCCATCATGGCATTAAAACCCGATATAATTAAAAGGTAGTCGCCGTTATGCATGGAAAAATCTGCCCTTTCATATAAAAAGCCGGATCTTGCGGATTTTGTAAGCCTGTCGATGTCTTCTATCACTCTCATGATGGAATCCGACATGCTCATAAAAGCCTCTCCCAGCCTGCCGATTTCATCTTCCCTTTCCATCATGCCTGCCGGGAGCTGTGTCTCAAAAATCCCTTCTGCAAGTTTTCTGGCGTTTTCTGTAATTGCAGAAAGTGGGCTGCTGAGTATTTTTTTAATGGCAGCGGCAAAAACCAAAACAAAACAGAATAAAATAACAATGGTAGAAAAAATGGTAACCATTATTGCAGCTTTTAGCGGGCCTGTAAAATTGGAACGGGGTACAAGTATGCCGAATGACCACATTGTCCCCCGGATTGGCGAATAGCTTAAAAAAGATTTTCCCATTGTGCTGTTTAGGCTGGCAGATCCGGTTTGCCCGCCGATCATCTGGTCAATTTCGCTGCCCTGGTTAAGGTCCTTTTTAAGGAGCTCTTTCATATAAACTTTGCTTACATCCTGGTGGGCAATATAGACGCCGTCTGCGTTAATTATGAATACACTTCCGCCGTCACCAACATTAATATTGTTTATTATATCCGAAAGCACATCGTACGGGTAACTGCAGATAAGATAATATTCTTCGTTCATGGGAAGCCCCATTATAATCTCCAGGCCATGAACGCCCAATTCTGTATCCTGGATAACTAGGTTATTTGTTTCTTTTATTTTGGAAAAAATATCATTGTCCTGGATTTCTCTGGGGCATGATTTTGTCCCTTCAAGAAGCGACCCATCGGTACTATAAAGCCCAAGCCAGATAAATTCCATTCCCGAACTTACATATTCAAGCTCTTCCCGGAGTGAACCTTTATTCGCTTCGGGGTTGGTTTTATTCCCCTTAATCATAAAAAGCCGGTCAACCAGGGTATGGAGGTTGCCTTCTATGCCCTGTGCGGCTGTCTTTGACATGGTTGGCAGAATATTCAGGAGTATGTTATTGGTAAGGGAATTCATAAAGTATACCATAATGCCTGCAATGCCTGTATTTAACAGAAAAACTGCAATAACGGTAATAAAGATAATACGAGCGGCTATTGATTTTATTGGTTTCATGGCTGTTCTACCATGGCAATTTGCTTATTTCCTGTCCTTGCCTGTTCTATTACTGCCCGTGAAAGAAGGATAAAGGAATCGTAAGACTGTGTTGCCCCGCTTATAACGTCGATCCGGTTTAAGTCCTGGAAATTTAAGAGTGCAAAGGCATATTCCCTTGTGTATTTATTGGGGTAAATAAAGTCACCTGTTTTCATTTCCCTCATATAGGCAGGATCCCAGGATCTTATAAAACCGCTGGTATTTTTTGCATTGTATTCCACCGTTACAATGCGCCCGTTTTTAACATTTATGGAAATAAATTCTTTCCAGCCGTGCGGATCTGGTTCCATCATCTCTGCGGTATAGTAACCGTTTTCAAGGTACCTGGAATTTGCCGTGCCGTTTTTACAGCCGGCTACAAAGAACCCCAAAAATAAAATGAACGGTAAAATTAATAAACAGAATTTATTTAATGCTGTCTTCATGCTGAATAAGAACTTTCTCAGGTCTTTTTCCGCTTTGAAGCAACAAACCGGGAAAAGTCGTTAATGTTCTTTACTACAATTTTATCATTAAAAAGTTCCATGCGCCGTTGTGTAACAAAATGGCTGATTATGTCCCTGGCCTGGCTAACACCCATCCCGGCCCAATGTGCAATGTCATCGACAGTGGTATTAAATTCCCTGCGCTCAGAGGTTTTATCGATAGTAGCCGAGGTTTCATCGAGCATTAAAAACACATCGGCAATTTTTGCCTGAACATCATCCAGTGTCAGGATCATAAAGCGCCGCTTGGAATCGTAAATCCTCTTGGTAAATACCTTTAGCAGGTTTAATGCAATCTTTGGGTTACCCAGCATAAGTATTTCGAAATTTTGCCGGTTAAACTCCAGCACTTTTACCGTGTCCAGCGCAATAGCGGTGGCAGAACGCGGGGAATTTTCCAGCAGCGCCATTTCCCCGAACATTTCGGATGGCTGCAGAATATCCAGGGTTTTTTCTATATCGCCGATTATTTTTACCAGTTCTACCCGGCCGGACTGGATAAGGTAAAACGCATCCCCGGGCTCAAATTCGGAGAAGATCATTTCGCCGGCCTGAAAAGTCCTGGCAAAGCGGCCGAAAGCCGCCATATCCATGGCCATATTATTCCCCCGTCAGGGCTTTAAGCGCCCGCTTTGCTTTAATGTTAATCGCATCGTCCTCGTCGCTGGTCATGGTAAGTATTTTTTTATAGAAAGTTAAAGCTTGGTCTTTTCTGCCCAGCTTTTCGTAGGATTGACCCATAAAGTAGAGGGCGCTCCCAAGATCCGGGTGCCGCGGGTACTTGGTTATCATGGAAGTAAAATACTTAATACAGTCATCGTATTTATTCAGCAGGAACAGGCACCTTCCAATTTCGTAGGAACTCTTTGCCGTGTATTCCACGTCTTCTTCCGCATCTACAATTTTTTTGAATGAAAGGTATGCCTGCTGATATTTTTCCTGGGAAATCATGCTTACCGCATCGTAATAGGCTTTGGCGGAATCCCCCAATTGTTCCGCTGGGCCTTTGTCCGAAAAAGAATCTGCGGAAGGTACGGAAGAAGGGGTTACAGGGCTCCCGCTTCTTGTTACCGATTGGGGCATACTGGCTGCCTGGGATTCGGAAAGTTCAAGGTTTTTTGCCGCTTGCGCCGCATGACGCCCAGAAGGATAGTAAGTAAGGTAGCGGGAAAAAACATATTTTGCCTGTGTATAACGTTTGTTTTTAAGATAGTATTCGCCTACATTAAAAAGGCCCATTTCCGGCGGAGTCTCTTCGGTTTTTTCCAGAAGGTTCGACAGCTGGTGGTGAATACGCCGCAGCTGGTTGGAAAAAACCTTGAGCATTTTCATTATTATCCTGGTATTTGCCTGGGCAAGGGCTTCGAATTCCGGTACGGTAAATGCCATTATTGCCGTATCCTGGATGGCAATGGCATTTTCCTCCCGCGGGTACCTTCCCAGGGCAGACTTGACGCCGAAGAATTCCCCCGGCTGGACCAAATCGTGCTGATCCTCCCCAGATTCCGTGTCCTGATAACTAAGGTTTACCTTTCCAGATTGAACGATAAAGATCATGTTTGCCGCGTCGCCCTGGAAGTAAATTACTGACCCTGATCGGTATTGGAAAGGTTTTGGCATCTTTTATTCTCCGGGTTCTGGTTCGAAAGGCAAAAAATCCAAAACCTTTTTAAGGCCAATTTTTTTACGCGCCGCTTTGTACATCCCTGCGGGGTCCCCGCGAACGAACATTTCCCTTCCGCCAACTTTTATTTCCGTATAGCCGGGCGGGAGCTTTCCGCCAAAGAAATCCAGAAACCGTATTTCGCCGTATAAAAGTTTCCCCTCCAGTGCAAGCAGCTCTATGTCTTCCATTTTTGTGTTCAGAAGGTTTTCGTAAGGGTTATCTTTTTTGGCTTTAACTACCAGAAGATCCGCAAGTTTCCCCTCTTCGAGGCTCCCAATCCTGTCCTGCATCCAGAAAGCTTTTGCAGCATTTATGGTTACCATGCGGAACATAAACTCCGGGCTCAGGTCTTCCCCGTACATTGCCCGGTACAGTTCCCTGTCGTAACGCATTTCCTCCAGAAGGTTCGCCGAGCCGGTCGCGGAAGAATCTGTGCCGATAGTTACGTTTATTCCCGCTTCGATAAACTTGCGTATCTTGCAGGTAACGTTAAACATAAATTTATTGGAAAAACCGCACCAGGAAACACTGGCGCCTGCTTTGGCGACTTTCTTTATATCTTCGTCGCTGAACCCAATGCAGTGAATAAGGAGGCAATGCCTATCAAGTATCTTTATGTCCTCCAGGTGCTTTACACCGTTCATCGATTCATCGTCGAAGCCTTCTGCAAGATGGGTAATAAACGGCCAGGAATTTTTTACCGACCGCTCATGCTCGATCTCTACGCCTTCCCCCCATTTAAGGTCGTAGGATGATGATTCATGGGCAATGCCGTAGTTCAATATTGCCCTGATTGGCAGGGTAGGCAGTATTTTTGCGTTAAACTTTTGCGGGAAATGATCGTTAACCGTCGTAACCCCGGAAAAAAGGCACTTATACCCCGAAAGCTCATAAAGGTCTTCCCGCGTCAGGCGGGACCTTTCCTTAAAAGTATCGGATGCCTTTAAGTCATTATCCCAGGGCAGCCAGGTAAGGTAATACACCCCCGGTTTTGGGCCGACTGGCGGGCGGTAATTCCCCTGAAGATGATCATGGGTGTTAATAAGACCGGGGTATATGTAGCTCTTCCCCTGGAGGTCGATTTTTGTCCCCACCCCGGAATATACTATTTTTTCCCCGGAAACTCCCAATTCACCAATGCCGGCTTTCCCGCCTGTGCCAACGAGCATCCCATTTTTCAACGTAAAATCAGACACTAAAGGACCACCCTTCTATGTATCATAGTATTTTATTATTGTAAGAGGCAACAGTCAATGACTTTGCACCTATTATATGATTATCGGCGGATCTGGTATTATTTTCTATAGGAATTAGCATGATAGACCTGCATACCCATTCAAGTATTTCCGATGGGGAGTTAAACCCCGGGGAATTGGCCGAAAAAGCGTCATTTTTGGGTTTAAAAGCCCTGGCATTAACCGATCATGACACAATTTCTGGCCTGGAAGAGGCCAAAAATGCCTTTAAAAAGGCAAATATTTGTTTTATCCCGGGGGTTGAACTGGAAATTCAATGCGGCATGGGGGAAATACCGGCAATTGGGGGTGAATTTCACCTTTTGGGCCTGAATATTACCTGCCCTGGCGATGAATTCCGCGCCGCTCTGGATTATTTGTCTGCAGCCAGGGAAACACGGAACAGGGAGATACTACAGAAAATACGCGATGCGGGGATCGAAGTTGAATATGGGGATATTGAAGCTGCTGCCGGCGGCGCACCGCACAAAAAAATTATCGGGCGGCCGCATTTTGGCGTTTTCCTTATAAACCGGAAAATTGTAAAAAACCAGGAACAGGCCTTTAACCGCTGGTTGGGGAAGGGTAAGCCTTTTTATGTCCCAAAAGCGGGCCTTGGTTTAAAAAAGGCAGTTGGGCTGATACACAAGGCCGGCGGGAGGGCTGTTCTGGCCCACCCCATGTCACTGTATGTTTCCTGGGGCCGCCTGCCCGGCCTCCTCGCACTTTGTAGGGAACTGGGTGTTGACGGCATCGAAGCCTGGCACCCCAACGCCCGCGTACGGGACTGTAAGCGCCTGGAAGAACTTGGCCTTTCCCTTGGGTTTTTTATTACTGCCGGCAGCGATTTCCATGGTAAAAACCGCCCCGAACGGAAACTCGGCCACACCGCGGGCGGCAGGATGATAGGGGATGAGTATGGAAAACCTTTTGGGCTGGATTTTTAGCTAAGCCGCGGCTATACAGTACTTTATTTTGCCAGTACATCATACGGGTCGTCCCCAAGGCGGCGGTGCTGAATTGCCTCCAGGATGTGATCGGCGCTGATTTTTTCTTCTGCGCCAAGGTCGGCAATGGTCCTGGCCATTTTTAGGATACTGTGGTATGCCCTTCCCGAAAGCTCCAGTTTTTCCATTGCCCTGGATAATGCTTTTTCCGCCGTTTTGGTTTGGGGGCAGAAACGGTCTATTAGCGCCGGGCCCATCCGGGCATTGCGGCGGCACATAACGCCGCTGCCGGGGGGTGCAGTATTATTGTGGGAAAAACGGCTGCGCTGAATGGCAATTGCCTGCGTGACCCGGCGCTGTATTACGGCGCTGGGCTCATTTCCCGGCACCCGGTTTGCGGCCGTTAACGCTTCGCCTGTCCCAAGTACCGGTACCCTTATATCGATGCGGTCAAGGAGCGCCCCGCCGAATTTGCGCCAGTATTTGTGAATTTCTTCGGGGCTGCAAAAACAGCCTTCTGCGGAGTAGCCGGCCCCAAGCCTCCCGCAGGGGCAGGCATTGGCAGCAAGGATTAGCTGGAAATCCGCAGGGAGTTTAACCGGCCCTTCTGCCCTGACTATGGTTAGTAAACGATCCTCCAGCGGTTCCCTTAGTGCCTGCAGTACATTTCTTTTGAATTCGGGCGCTTCGTCCAAAAAGAGTACCCCAAAATGTGCCAGGCTGATTTCACCGGGGCGTATTGTTCGGCCTCCGCCCAGTATGCCCTCTGCGCTGGCAGAGTGATGCGGGGCGCGGAATGGCGGCGCCTTGATAAGGGAAAAATTATTGCTATTGCCGGTTTTTTTGCAATCAGCGCTTTCGTTGTTCATCTCAAACTTGCCGGCAAGGCTGTGAATGCGTGTTACTTCCAGCGCTTCGCCGGGAGTAAGTTCCGCCATGATCGAGGGCAGCCTCCGCGCGAGCATGGTTTTTCCCGCGCCCGGCGCGCCAAACACAAAAAGGTTGTGGCCGCCGGCAGCGGCGATCTCCAAAGCCCGCTTATACCGATCCTGCCCTTGTACTTCCAAAAAATCCCCGCAACCGGATAACCCTGCTTTAGGTAAAGGGGCAGGGGCCTTTGTGAATGAAGGCGGAAAACACCCTTCTTTTGTAAGCAGGACGAGCGCGTGCGCCGCTTCATCCAGGCTGGAGACAGCGGTTAAAAAAACATTGGGGTTTTCCTGCTTAATTAAGACAGCGGCTTCTTCTTCATTTTCTTTCGGGACGATAAAAAAGCGGATCCCCTCGCCAACCCCCGCGGCAACCGCAGCCAGGACGCCGCGCACAGGCCGTACCCGGCCGGACAGCTCAAGCTCGCCCAGAACCATAAGCTGTTCGGGGAGCGCCGAAAGCCCGGGAACCAGCCCGGCTGCAGACATTACCGAAAGGGCAATGGGAAGATCCAGCGCGGCGCCCTCTTTTTTTACACCAGCCGGCGCCAGGTTGATAAGCACCCTTTCCAGGGGGAATGGCAGCCCGGCTGTACGGAACGCCGCCCTTACCCTTTCCCGTGATTCTTTAACTGCACCATCTGCAAGCCCCGAAATATCAATCCCCGGTATACCCCTGCGAAGATCGGTTTCCACACGTATAAGAATGCCCCTGTCCCCATAAGGGGCATAGCCGGTAATGTACATAAATGCCTCCGAATACAGTTTCCGAATATGCCTGTATTAAGGGGAAGAAGGTTGTGTTGATTGTATTAATATGAAAAAAACCATGAAACACATTTAGAACCATGTTCTCTCCGCAAAGGGGAATCTGCCCTATATGTTTCATGGATAATCTCGCCGAAAAACCGCCTTGCCTCCGGGCTTAGCTGTGGGTAGCATCTTTAATACATATTAAATCAATACAGAATCTCATGCCCTTTTCCTGTCTCATTTAGAAATGGCATCGTAGAATAGTTGCCAAACAACAGTTTTTCATATTTTTTTTACTTTTTTTGTCAATTTCCTTGACAATTTCCGGGAAATAAGTTAGTTTTAATTATATAGACCGACGGTCGGTCTATATAATTTTTCACCAGGAGTTACTATCATGAAGTTAGAAAAGTACCGCCATCCTTTTATTTTTTACGGCTTTGCCGTTATTGTCCCCTGGGCGTTGTGGTTCACTATGGGTACTATCTCTCAATCGCCGCTTTGGGATAGCCCGAATTGGGTTATCTTCGGCAGTATTCTCGGTTTTATCGGTCTTTGCACGCCGATGGCGGCAGCTTTTAGCCTAATACTGCCTGACAAGGAAATGAGAAATGAACTCAAGTCGGCTTGTACCAGCTTCAAAAGTATTCATTGGGGGTGGTGGGCATTCACCTTTCTTTTTCCCCCTACAAGCATCCTTCTTGCACAAGCCATTTCCCTGCTCTTCGGGCATAGTCCTGAACAGTTCCGTCTGATAGAGAATTTCTCTTTTAGTGCGGGAATTTTCCCTGCATGGTTTATTCTGATACTTGCGCCAATCATAGAAGAATTCGGCTGGCACACTTACGGCATTCACTGTATCCGCCGTCGCTTTAACCTTTTCACAACCTGCCTTATTTTCGGGCTTATCTGGGGAGTTTGGCACATGCCTCTTTCCACCGTCAAAGGTTACTACCAAAACGTTGTCGCCGAAACAGGCATTATCTATTCTATTAACTTTTTAATCAGCATCATTCCCTACCTTATCATAGACAACTGGACGTATTACAAAACCAAACGGAATATGCTTCTGCAAATATCCCAGCACTTCGCGTTTAACTTTTCCAACGAAATGTTCCGCACCCACCCGGACAGTAAGATAATACAGACAGTACTGCTGATTATCTTCAGCGTTGTCATTATAATCAGAGACAGGAATTTTTTCTTTGATAAATATTACAATGAATAATAAACTTAACCACAACTTTATATTGGTTGTTATCGGGCAGGTCATTTCCCTGTTAGGTTCGGCTATGCTCCGTTTTGCTCTTAACTTATATGTGCTCGATATAACCGGGCGTGCGGATGTTTTTGCAATCGTAATTGCCGTTAGCACGATACCGGGAATTGTTTTTTCTCCTATCGGAGGCGCTATTGCCGACAGGTTTAACAGACGCAATCTTATGGTTATTTTTGATTTTTCAAGCTGTGCCGTGGTGTTTTTCTTAATTCTGCTTATGAGCGCAGGTGTTGTTCCCATTGCTGTAATAGTAGTAATACTTACAGTTTTGGCTGTTATTAGTTTTATGTATCAGCCGGCCGTTTTGGCAAGCGTTCCAACACTGGTCGGCGAAGAACAGCTTGCCGGTGCAAACGGTGTTGTAAACGGCGTCGGCGCACTTGCAGGGCTTTTAGGCCCCGTGTTAGGCGGAAT
>Ga0082212_10010329_pt1 | contig 11959 bp, 9 predicted proteins | sample TergutNt197P3_FD_71548 | JGI IMG/M metagenome (GOLD analysis project Ga0082212, IMG submission 71548) | Neocapritermes taracua P3 segment gut microbial communities from Petit-Saut dam, French Guiana - Nt197 P3 | ecosystem: Host-associated > Arthropoda: Insects > Digestive system > Gut ... | reverse complement strand
TGCCGCTGCCCGTAACATTGTTTATCCATGAAGGAGCGTTGTTTGTCGTTGTCCAGGGGCAGCTTCCATTAGGACTGGTAACGCTTACGCTGCTAGTGCCGCCGCCTGCTCCCGGACTCGCGCTTGAAGGTGAAATAGTGTATGTACAGCCATTTTCCTGATTAACTGTAAACGTATTGCCGCCGATTATGATCGTTGCTGATCTTGCAGGGCCGGTATTGGCTGTTACTGTGTAGTTTACCGTTTTTGTAGTTCCGCTGCCACTGACTGAAACATTGGTTATCCATGAAGCGATGTTGGTTATTACCGGCGTACAGTTCGCGTTTGAGCAGGTAACGCTTACGCTGCCAGTTACGCCGCTGGCTACAGGGCTCACGCTTGCCGGGGAAATATTACTGTATGTACAGCCATCGGCCTGATTAATCGTGTGCGTTTTTCCGGCGATTGTTATGATCCCATTACGTGATATACCGTTGTTGGCATCAACCGAATATTCTACAATTCCCTTATTTATCCCGGATTTGCTGGCGGGTGATATAGTTATCCATGAAACGTTGCTCCATGCAGCCCAACTGCAATTTTTTCCCGATGAAACAATTCCAACACTGCCGGCACCGGCGCCGGCGCCTATAGTATTGTTCGCCTGCGCTAATTGGTACCCGCAGGCGTTATCGCAGCTCGACATACACGATGTGTGCTGCTCGGCGCACATTGGTATCGGATTCATACAACTCGTCATGCATGGGCCGTAATACAATTCATAACAACTGTTATTTGGATAGCACTGATATTGCTCTGCGAGTCCATTGCAATAGGATCCGCACGATGACGCCAACTGCGATAAATAGCTATAGCAACTCTGTTCTTCGACATTGCACGCATTCTGGCAGGCCGCTCCACCCTGCGTAATAGTGAATGTATAGTGATCGATTATAATGATGCCGGTACGAGGCCAATCAGGATTTGCTTCTACCGTGTAGCTTAATAATCGACTGCCTGTTCCGCTGCCGCCGCCGGTTATCGTTATCCATGAAGAAGCATCGTTCGCCACTGTCGCCGTCCAATAGCAAGAGTTGTCGCTCGATACAGCTACCGTGCCTGTTCCACCCTGCTTCGAAACAAACGCTTCTTTTACGGGAAGAGTTGCCGCGCAGGATTCCTCTACTTCCGTGAGCCTGCCTCCGGAAAAGATGTACTCTCGCGCCGATTGCCCGGAAATATCTGCGCACGGCAGAAGAATCCAGTATGCCGCCAGAATGCACAGAAGGTGAAAAATACGGCTTCGTTTACGTATTGCCGCGCATGTCTTTATTTCAAAAGTATTGCAGAAAGCGTTTATAGGTTTGCCGCCGGGAAAAGTCATCATATGAATCCTCAATTCCACGTAAAGCTTTTATGGCAAGGTTTTTACGTATGAACCAGATTCAACAGAACCGGAACCGGCCGGATATGGTGAGCTGATTCACCCAACCCAAAACCAATATCATTAATGTATGACCTAAGCTACGATGGGTATGCAGGCAAAGTCAAGAAAAATCTTTTTCATTTGGCATTCGTCGTATTTTTCCTTACCCGCCGCTAATGAACCATTGTAGAATAAGCAGCGCAAAAAATTAACCCGGATATTTCATGGAGATTTTATGAGCGTAAAAAAGGGATATGAAAACATAATGGTTATGGTTGTGGCGCTCGCGTTCGGCTTCGTAATGTTCGACCGATTCGCGCTGACGAACCTGTCGGTTTTCATTGTGCCGGATTTAGGTTTGAGCAACACCCAGTTTGGACTTGTTCTTTCATCATTTGCGGTGACATACGCCATTATCGGCTTTCTGGCCTGTTTCTGGTCGGACGTGAAAGGAACGAAAAAGAAGTTCCTGGCTATATTCATCGTATTATTCTCGTTTTGCTCCCTGATGACGGGCTTCGCGGGCGGGTTTCTTTCCCTGCTTATGATCCGGCTTGTCATGGGCGTGTTTGAAGGGCCTATCCTCCCGCTGAACCAGAGCTTTCTGCTTGCGCAATCTACTCCTTCACGCCGCGGCTTCAACATGGGAATCATGACGACTTCCTCCGTGGGACTGATTTCAAGCCTGCTTGGCCCGCTCATCGTCGTAGCTCTCGCGCAGGCCGTGGGATGGAGAAACACTTTCTTCCTTACAATTATTCCGGGTCTTATAGTCGCGTTTCTTGTTATGAAACTTTTGATAGAGCCGGATATGTCCGCCGTTACCGCGACGACTGCAAAAGTGGACAGAAAAGGCGAATTTAAGGAAATACTCAAGAATAGAAACATCATTGTCTGCCTTCTCTACTCAATTTGCATTATTGGCTGGTACGTCGTAATGGCGTCGTTCGCTCCGAGGTTCCTTACCGAATCAAAAGGACTTTCGCCGACAACCATGAGCCTGGTCATGTCGGTTCTTGGCGTAGGCGGCATTGTATGGGGCATGGCGGTGCCGGCGCTGTCCGATAAATTCGGACGAAAACCCATCATCATTATTTTCGGTTTTTTAAGTATCATAACTCCGCTGGGGTTGCTTTACGTCCCGTCAAACAACCTTCCGCTGATGTTCATCTGCGCGTTCCTCGGCTGGTGCGGCGCGGGCGTTATCGCCGTGTTTAACGGCCCCGTCCCCACGGAATCCATTAATCCAAAGTTCGCCTCCACTTCTGTCGCGATGATTCAGGGATTTGGAGAACTGTGTGGAACAGCCTTCGGCTCAATTATCGCCGGAGCGCTGGCTGACGCTTACGGACTTGGCGCGTCCATGTGGCTTTGCGTATGCCTGATGATAATTGGAACATTTATAGCGTTCGGTTTCTACGAAACGGCGCCCCTGGTTTTGGCCAAAAAACTAAAATCCACGAGTTAAATTTCACCGAAGAGGTAATTGCAAAACCTTCCGGCGCTGCCGGGAACGCGGGTATTCTAGCCGCGGTTTTTAATAAATGTGCAGACGGGACGTCCGCGTTCCCAGGGGTTTTGCAATTACCTCCGAAGATTTATCGGCAGGAGGAAATAACATGGAAATACAGGAAACAACCCCGGAATCAAAGTTTACGGGGGGATTATTGGGACTGATTGGAATTAACATCGCGGTTTTGCTTATCATAGTAATCACGCTTGGTATCGGAACGCCATGGGCAGTGTGCCTGAAACAAAATTGGGTAATAAGACACACCATCTTAGACGGGAAAAGGCTCAAGTTTGACGGCACTGGCGGAAAACTTTTCATGAAGTATATCGTCTGGTGGATATTTACCGTAATTACACTCGGTATATACAGCCTCTGGCTCGGCATCAAGATGAAACAATGGGTTGTTTCCCATACACACCACGCATAGAGGAAGAATAATCATGGGATTGCCGGAAAAGAAACAATATTACACTTATGCGGATTACCTTACGTGGGACGACGACGAACGATGGGAACTCATTGACGGCGTACCATACGCAATGGCAAGCCCGTCAACAACACACCAGCGGATATGCGGGGAATTATATGGACAACTGTGGCAATTCCTAAAAGGCAAACCCTGTGAAGTATTCATCGCTCCTTATGACGTGCGCCTGAATGCCACAGAGGAAGACGACACCGTGGTTCAGCCGGATTTACTGGTGGTTTGCGACGACGCAAAGATTGACGATAAGGGCTGTAACGGCGCTCCCGACATGGTGATAGAAATATTATCACCGTCAACCGCGGCGCATGATAGATTTCGGAAATTCATTACATACCAGAACGCCGGTATCAGGGAATACTGGATTGTTGATCCGGATTCCAGGACGGTGCAGGTACACATATTGGAAAACGGCCGATATTTTATAAAAATATACGGTGAAACCGATAAAGTCCCCGTTCACATTCTTGAAGGCTGTGAAATCAACCTGTCGGGCGTGTTTCCGGGTTAAATAAAACTGAAAAAAACTTGTCCAAAATCGTCGATGTCGATTAGATATAGTGATGTCCTAAAGTAAAGAGGCAAGAAAGGAAAAATGAATGGGTGACGAACGGATAAACAGAAATAAGGCCATTGACATGGCCCTGTCGCAGATTGAGAAACAGTTCGGCAAAGGGTCTATCATGCGGCTCGGGGACCGTACCGACACGGTGGGCATACAGGCCATATCCACAGGCTGTATCTCATTTGACGCGGCGTTGGGAATTGGCGGCTTTCCACGAGGACGCGTAGTGGAAATCTACGGGCCGGAATCAGGCGGCAAGACGACAATCGCCCTGCACGCCATAGCGCAGGCGCAGAAGAACGGCGGATCGGCGGCGTTTATCGATGCCGAGCACGCAATGGACGCGCAATACGCGCAAAAACTGGGCGTAAACACCGACGAACTACTGGTTTCCCAGCCCGACAGCGGCGAACAGGCGCTGGAAATTGCCGAAGTCCTTGTGCGCAGCGGGGCAATAGACATCCTGGTTGTTGATTCCGTGGCTGCGCTGGTTCCAAAGGCGGAACTTGAAGGCGATATGGGCGATTCACTGCCCGGCCTCCAGGCGCGGCTGATGTCGCAGGCTTTGCGCAAACTGACCGCGATTGTCGCCAAATCCAATACCTGTATGGTTTTCATCAACCAGATCCGCGAAAAGATAGGGGTAATGTTCGGAAATCCCGAAACCACCACAGGCGGCCGCGCGCTGAAGTTTTATTCGTCCGTCCGTGTTGAAATCCGGCGCGCCGCAGCAATAAAGGAAGGCGACCTGGTTGTCGGAAACCGGACAAAGGTAAAAATCGTAAAAAACAAGGTCGCGCCGCCGTTCCGCGAGGCGGAGTTTGACATCATTTACAACCAGGGGATTTCTTACGAAGGCGACCTGCTCGATCAGGCGGTGGAAAAAAAGATCATTGACAAGAGCGGATCATGGTTTTCTTACAAGGGCGAGCGCATGGGCCAGGGAAGGGACAACGCCAAACAGTTCCTGCGCGATCATCCCGACGACGCCAGGGAGATTGACGTAAAACTGCGCGAGGCGCTGTCTCTGCGCGGTATCGCTGCCGCCCCTCCCGATGCCGAAAAAACGGCGGCTGACATGTAAGCGGTAGACACAGGAAATAGCAATGAACCTGAATGACACTCCGTCATCGGAGCGCGTACATATTGGAATATTCGGAAGGCGGAACGCGGGCAAATCCAGCCTTTTGAATGCCATCACGGGGCAGCAACTGGCCGTCGTGTCGGATATCCCCGGCACTACCACAGACCCGGTTCGCAAGGCTATGGAACTGCTGCCCCTGGGGCCTGTCCTTGTGATAGATACGCCCGGCATCGACGACGCGGGCGAGCTGGGTGGAAAGCGCGTTGAGAAGGCGCGTCAGATACTCAGGCAATCCGATATTGCGATACTGGTTGTGGACGCGTCGTCCGGAAAAAACATCGACGATACTGAACTTCAGACTCTCTTTGAAAAAATGGGCGTGCCGCACATAACCGCCTATAACAAATGCGACCTTATTCCGTCGGCGGATGCCGGCCCAATGCGGGAAATGCCACAGGACGAGATATATGTCAGCGCGGTTACGGGAGAAAACATACACGAATTAAAGGAGCGAATGTCTCGCGTATTGAAAACGGACGGCGAAAAACGCCGCGTCGTCGCCGACCTGTTAAGACCGTCTGATTTCGTCGTGCTGGTCGTCCCGATAGATAAAGCCGCGCCGAAAGGACGCCTTATATTGCCGCAGCAGCAAACCATACGCGATATCCTCGAAGCGGACGCCACGGCCGTCGTGGTAAAGGAAAACGAATTCCGCAAAACTCTTGATTCGCTTGGAAAACGCCCGAGGATGGTTATTACGGACAGCCAGGTATTCGCAAAAGTTTCCGCCGACACGCCGCACGACATTCCGCTCACAAGTTTTTCAATACTTTTCGCGCGATACAAAGGAACACTGGACGTGGCGGTTAAAGGAGCGCTGGAACTCGAAAAAATAGCCGACGGCGACAGAATATTGATTGCCGAAGGATGCACGCATCACCGGCAGTGCGACGACATTGGCACGGTGAAACTGCCGCGCTGGATTCAGCAATTTACAGGCAAAAATCCGGAATTTGAATTTACGTCCGGCGGAGAGTTCCCAGAAAATCTCGCACTATACAAACTCGTCGTACACTGCGGCGGCTGCATGCTGAACGATCGTGAAATGAAATACCGCGAACGTGAGTCCGCGTCGCAGGGCGCGCCATTTACCAATTTCGGCATCCTTATAGCGCACACGCAGGGGATATTAAAGCGCAGCATCTCGATGTTTCAACAATGTGAGAGCCGACTCCGTTAGTTCATATATCCGTCCATTACAATGAAAGCAATAACCGTAGAACGATTGATTTTTAAATTTCTTATGCGCGGCCGGCGGCGCATTGATGAAAAAAATTTCATTCTCATAGCGAGTTTTCTGGTTGGAATCATTTCCGCGCTCTGCGCCGTTGCGTTGAAATACGTCATTCATCTTATTCAAAACCTGCTCACACAAAATCTCAATGCCGGCGGGGCAAACTATTCGTTTCTGATTTATCCCGTTATTGGGATTCTTCTGGCGGGGCTGTTTGTAAAATACTTTGTGCGCGACACTATCAGCCACGGCGTCACACGTGTGCTTTTCGCAATCTCCCAGCGAAAAGGCCGCATCAAGCCGCATAATATGTGGAGTTCGCTGGCCGCGAGCGCCGTTACCATCGGATTTGGCGGGTCCGTCGGGGCAGAAGCGCCCATTGTGCTGACCGGCGCGGCCGTCGGATCCAACCTGGGGCGGTTATTCCGTGTGGAACACCGGTCGCTTATGCTCCTTATCGGCTGCGGAGCCGCAGGCGCCGTCGCGGGCATTTTTAAAGCTCCCATCGCGGGACTGGTGTTCGTTATCGAAGTGCTGATGCTCGATCTTACGCTGACTTCCGTGATGCCCCTCCTGATTTCATCCGTGACCGCCGCCACGGTTTCGTATCTGTTCACGGGCATGGAAGCGATGTTCCGGTTTTCGCAGACCGACGCGTTTGAAATGGATCGCATCCCATACGTACTGCTGCTCGGCGTTATATGCGGATTACTTTCGCTATACGTCACCCGGATGACGCTCTTTCTGGAAAGCTGCCTGCGTCGAGTAGAATACTGGAAAAAATTCATCATCTGCGGATTTGCGCTCAGCGCGCTCATATTCCTTTTACCGCCGTTGTACGGCGAAGGCTATGACGCCATTTCGCTTCTTCTCGGCGGACAGCCGGACGAGCTGATGAACAAAGGGCTGTTTTACGGAAACAAGGATTCATATTTCGGCATAGTTGTTTTCCTGGCGCTCATTTTACTGACGAAAGTGTTTGCTGTAAGCGCAACCAACGGCGGCGGAGGCTGCGGGGGAATATTCGCTCCCAGTCTCTACCTGGGATGCATTCTGGGATTCGTATTCGCTCATGTCTCCAATTACTTTGAATTTACCCGTTTTCTGCCTGAGAAAAATTTCGCGCTGCTGGGTATGGCCGGCGTAATGTCGGGCGTCATGCACGCGCCGCTTACCGGCGTATTTCTTATCGCGGAACTCACGGGCGGCTACGACCTGTTTTTCCCTCTGATGCTTGTCGCCATCAGTTCTTATTTCACCATACGGGTTTTCGAGCCGCATAGCATCTACGCCATGCGCCTTGCCGAAAGCGGAAAGCTGCTTACCCATCATAAAGACAGTGCCGTATTGACCCTGCTGAATATGGACAGCGTAATCGAAAAGGATTTCGAGACCGTACGCCCCGAAATGACGCTTGGCGGCGTCGTGAAAGTCATTACACGCAGCGCCAGAAACGCCTTTCCCGTGACGGACGAAACCGGCGTCCTTTTGGGCGTTGTGAAACTCGATGATATAAGAAATATCATGTTTCGTCAGGAGCTTTACGATCGCTTTACCGTTTCCAGATTCATGTCTGCCTTTCCCGCGATGGTTACGCTGCACGCGCCGATGAGCCAGGTGATGCGCGTTTTTGATGACACCAACGCGTGGAATCTTCCGGTTGTTGACGATAAGGGGCATTACATCGGTTTTGTCTCAAAATCAAAAATCTTCAGCGCATATCGAAAGGTGCTGCTAAACAATTTCCCGGATGACTAAAGAGGTTATATATTTGCCGGAGAAGAAATCTATGTCTTGCTCTGGTCTTATTAAAATAATTTATTATTATTATAGGTTTAATTAGGATAGCGATATAACGGGGAAAAGAGAAAATGTCAAAGAAAATAGATGTTACCGAACTCATACTTCGCGACGGGCATCAGAGTCTCATGGCGACGCGCATGGGCATTGAGGATATGATTCCCGCCTGCGAGGATATTGATAAAGCCGGATTCTGGTCGGTTGAGTGCTGGGGTGGAGCGACGTTCGATTCCTGCATCAGGTTTCTGAATGAAGACCCCTGGGAACGGCTGCGGACCTTCCGCAAACTCATGCCAAATTCGCGGCTGCAAATGCTGCTGCGCGGGCAAAACCTGCTTGGATACCGCCATTATGAAGATCATGTCGTCGACCGCTTCGTTGATAAAGCCGCCGAAAACGGCATCGACGTGTTCCGCGTTTTCGACGCTCTGAATGATATCCGCAATCTTAAGCGCGCCATTGCCGCCGTAAAGCGCACAGGAAAACACGCCCAGGGCACTATCAGCTACACGGTCAGTCCTCTGCATACGATTGAAGGTTTTGTGGATCTGGCTAAAAAACTGATGGAACTTGGCTGCGACTCAATCTGCATAAAAGATATGGCCGCGCTTATCAAGCCTCAGCCGGCTTACGATCTTGTCAAGGCGATCAAGGAAACATGCGGTCAGGACACGCGCGTTCATGTGCATGTCCACGCCACAACCGGCGTAACCATGGTCAGTTTAATGAAGTCGATTGAAGCCGGCGCGGACTGCGTCGATACTTCCGTAAGCGCGCTCAGTCTCGGACCCGGGCACAACCCGACGGAATCCCTCGTTGAAATGCTTGAAGGGACGGGTTACAGGGCCGACATCGACATAGAGCGCCTGTTGCGCATCAAAAAACACTTCCTGGGCGTCCGCCATTACTACAGGGAATACCTGTCGAATATAACAGGCGTTGAGACCGAGATTTTTAAAAGCCAGATTCCCGGCGGGATGCTTTCAAACATGGAAAGCCAGTTGAAACAGCAGAAGGCCGACGACCGCGTGGAGGAAGTCCTTGACGAGGTTCCGCGCGTGCGCGAAGACAGCGGTTTTCCGCCGCTGGTAACGCCGACAAGCCAGATTGTGGGAACACAGGCGGTTTTCAATGTTCTTATGGGAAAATACAAAGTCCTTACCGGCGAATTCGCCGATCTGATGCTTGGTTATTACGGCGAAACCATAGGCCCGCGCAATCCGGAAATCGTCGAACTTGCCGTAAAGCATGCGAAAAAGGAACTGATAACCTGCCGGCCGGCCGATAAACTCAAGCCGGAATGGGACGAACTGCGCAAAGAGGCGATGGCATTGCCGGGCAATAACGGTTCCGACGAAGACGTGCTTACCGTCGCCATGTTTCCGAAAGTCGCGCCAAAGTTTTTTACTGAACGCAAAAACGGGCCGGTAACTATAGGCAGAGGCGCTGACGCGAAATCGGACGCGCCCGCGGAGGACACGGGCAAGGGGCCTGTACGCGCGGAAATATCTTATAACGTAAAACTCAACGGGAACACGCACAGGGTCACCGTCACTCCGGCATAGGGGAATTAAAAAATGTCTGAACAAAAAATGAATGAAAAAATTGAAGAACTGCGCCAAAGGCGTGAAAAAATGATGCTGGGCGGCGGCGCGGACAAACTGGAAAAACAGCGCGCCCAGGGGAAATTAACCGCCCGCGAGCGCATCGAGGCAATGGTTGATCCCGAAAGTTTTGAGGAAACGGGCCTTTTCGCACATCACCGGGCAAGTTTGTTCGGCATGGCAGGCAGGGAATTTCCCGCTGACGGCGTTGTCACAGGGGCGGCGGCTATCGGAGGGCGGCTGGTGCATCTGGCAAGCCAGGATTTCTCGGTTTCCGGCGGCGCGGCGGGCGAAGTCCACTCGATAAAGGTCGCGGAAATAATGGAGCAGTCGCTCAATACCGGATCGCCGTTTGTTTTTATCAACGACTCCGGCGGAGCGCGCGTGCAGGAAGGAATTGATTCCCTTTCCGGTTACGGAAAAGTTTTTTATACCAACGTCATGCTTTCCGGCGCTGTGCCGCAGATATCGCTTATCTGCGGCCCCTGCGCGGGCGGCGCGGCTTACAGTCCGGCGTTGACAGACTTTATCATCCAGACCCGCCAGGCGCAGATGTTCATTACAGGTCCTTCAGTGATTAAAAGCGTTACCGGCGAAAATGTTACCGCGGAAGAACTGGGCGGAGCTGATTCGCACATGTCCAGATCAGGCGTCATTCACTTTATTGCCGAAGATGACAATCACGCCATTAACATCTGCCAGAAGCTTCTCAGCTTCCTGCCTTCAAACAATCTGGAAGATCCGCCGATCATTGAAGGAGATACCAATCTTGACCCCAATCCGGAATTGAACGACGTTGTTCCCACGGACACAAAACAGGCGTACGACGTACGCGAAGTGATAACCAGGGTGGTGGATTTCGGCGACTTCCTTGAGGTGCAGGAAGGCTATGCCATGAATATCGTGGTCGGATTCGCGCGCGTCAACGGCCGTTCCGTAGGCGTTATCGCCAACCAGCCGAATGTACAGGCCGGCGTGCTTGACATCAACGCTTCGTCCAAGGCGGCGCGTTTCATCCGCTTCTGCAACGCTTTCAACATTCCACTGGTAACATTCGTCGACGTTCCGGGATTCCTCCCTGGAGTGCAGCAGGAATACGGCGGCATCATACGCCACGGCGCGAAAATGTTGTTCGCGTATTCGGCTGCGACGGTGCCAAAAATCACCGTCATTTTGCGAAAAAGCTACGGCGGAGCTTACCTGGCGATGTGTAATAAAGACCTGGGCGCGGATCGCGCCTTTGCCTGGCCAACGGCTGAAATCGCGGTTATGGGCGCGGAAGGCGCGGCTGAAATCGTGTTCCGCAAGGAAATTGAAGAAGCCGAAGATAAGGATACGAAGCGAAAAGAGCTTATAGCCGAATATCGCGACGCTTTCTCAAACCCGTATGTAGCCGCCGGACGCCGTCTTGTGGACGCGGTCATTGAACCAGCCATGACGCGGCAGCATGTAGCGCGGGCGCTAGAATACATTCATACAAAACGCGAACTGCGGCCGGCAAAAAAACACGGCCTGATTCCGCTGTAGAATCGAGGCGAAAACATGGCGCAGAACGAAAAAATAAATGACATGTCGGCAATGCTGGAAGAGATGCGGGCGCAGATTGCGGATCTTGCCGGGCGCGTGGAGCGCCTCGAAGCCGATTTAAAAATCAAGCCGCATGCCGTCGCGGCCGTAAAAACGACGCCTAAAACGCCGGCGGCTATGCCGGCGCCCGTTAAACAGGAAATTACGGAAGAGGAAATTCTGGCTATTTCCGCGGCGCTGGGCGCGTACCTTGGCGTCCGCGTACATATACGGCAGGTCAGACTGCTCAGTTCATCGGCGTGGGCGCAGCAGGGGCGCGTGTCGGTACATACTCATATTATTCCGCATACACATTAATATTTGAGGGAAAATATTGTGAAACTAAATGTTAAAATTGATGGAAAATTATACGAGGTGGATGTTGAGGCCGTAGAACCTGAAGCCTCCGTTCCCCAGACCCGTTTCTACGTAACGGGAAAACCCACGGTTCGCTCCGCCGCGCCTGTTGCCGCCGCTCCGGTGGCTGCGCCAAAGGCGGACGCAGCCGTTGCCGATGAAAGCAAGGTCTGCCGCAGTCCGGTATCGGGCATAGTTATAAAGACGGTGGCGAAGGAAGGACAGAGTCTCCAGTCCGGTGAAACGATAATGGTGCTGGAGGCCATGAAAATGGAAACTACTATTAC
>Ga0082212_10010328_pt1 | contig 11961 bp, 11 predicted proteins | sample TergutNt197P3_FD_71548 | JGI IMG/M metagenome (GOLD analysis project Ga0082212, IMG submission 71548) | Neocapritermes taracua P3 segment gut microbial communities from Petit-Saut dam, French Guiana - Nt197 P3 | ecosystem: Host-associated > Arthropoda: Insects > Digestive system > Gut ... | reverse complement strand
TGCATCGGTTGTGCTGTTGTCAAGGAAATTCCCTATCGCCCTGAAGGGTGTGGCAATGACCGACCCCAGTGAACGTAGGGGTGTGGTTACAACCTCAACAGCGCTCTTTGTCTGGTGAAGCGGCCCTCCAGAGCCCTCTCTTGCCCAGACTGTCATAAGTACTAATGAGATGATACAAAGGATAACCAGGAAGACTCCCCCTGGAAGCCTCTGTTGCTTTTTGGGAGCTAGCGCCATCAGGTGAGGCGACCTTTCTCTTATCGCTGCGTATAAGAGCGCTGCAACGCAGTTGGATTCTCCAGTGCTCGAGCGCATCCAACCACAACATTGGTCATAGCCGTATCCGACATCATTACTGGCACGTCGAGTTCACGCGTCAAGAACGCGTCAAGCATCTTGAGTTGGCCTCCACCGCCTGTCAGCAGGACTCCATTTCGAATGATATCCGCAGCAAGATCAGGGTCTGTCTCAAGGAAAGTCTCTTTGATGGCAATGAGTATATCCTGAAGTGGGCCCTTGATCCCTTCACGGACATCCTCTGATTGTATTGTCTCGCTTCTGGGTAGATTGGTTGTGAGGTCGCGCCCGGAGATCTCCATATCGAGTTCTCCAGAGGATATGGGCATTGCGGAGCCTATGGCGATCTTTATATCTTCAGCTGTCCTGGTACCGATGTTCAGCCCGTAGACCTCACGGATATGACGAGCTACTGACTCATCGAACTCGTTACCAGCAATCCGCAAAGATCTGAAGGTCACAATCCCCCCAAGAGAGATCACCGCTATCTCTGTTGTCCCACCACCGATGTCAACCACCATGGAGCCAGTGGGTTCTTCAACAGGAAGTCCAGCTCCGATGGCTGCCGCCATTGGTTCTTCAATGAGGAAGGCCTGACGTGCACCCGCTTGTATGGTGGCCTCGAAGACAGCACGTTTCTCAACAGAGGTGACACCGCAGGGGATGCAGATAACGATCCGTGGTTTGGGCTGCCAGACACGGGTCTTAGGGTTCGCTTTTTTGATGAAGTAGGAAAGCATGGCCTCAGTGACATCATAATCTGCTATGACTCCATCGGCTAATGGCCTCTCGACCGAGATATTGCCCGGGTTACGGCCTATCATCTCCCTTGCTTCTCTGCCAACCGATAATACGCGATTCGCTTCATTGTCGATAGCTACAACAGAAGGCTCGTTCAAGACGATGCCTCTGTCAGCAACTGCGACCAAGGTATTTGCGGTACCAAGGTCTATTGCCATATCGCAGCTCCATTGGCTGAAGAGATTATCAAAAAACGACATCTACGATCATTTCTCCTAAAAGCCTTCTTGTCTTCAAGGCAGCACTACTGTTATTACCTGCGGTTTATTCTATCATATGCAGCAACTTCTCACGAACCCACCAAAGCAACCAGCTTATTACAGTAGGAGCCTGTGCCGTACGCAGTCATCTCAATCATTGAAGAAGATAGCGATCTCCCGTATAGCTGATTCAGGTGAGTCTGAACCATGTATGACGTTCGCATCCATGGTAAGACCGAAGTCACCGCGGATAGTACCAGGCGCTGCCTGCTGGGGATCCGTAGCTCCCATCAGTTTGCGCGCAGTAGTAACCGCTTCTTCTCCACTGATCACCATCTTCACAACTGGGCCTGAAGTGATATATGAGATCAAACCACTATAGAAAGGCTTCCCTTCGTGCTCTCTGTAGTTCTCGGCAGCCTGCTCAGGGGTTACAACAGAGAGTTCAAGGTGTTCGATGGAAAGACCGATCCTTTCAAAGCGGGCAATGATCTCGCCGATATGCCCATTGGCAACTGCGTCCGGTTTAAGCATTACATAGGTTCTCTGATCCATAGAGATCCTTTCTTCGTTTGTGATGACTGATCTGTCCCTACAGTTTAGAGGCAAATATCATCTCTATCCAACTGATCTTCCAAGTGATGAAATCCCTGACCATGACAATGCGATAGTGCATGATTCCACCCTCAGGCAATACCACGTCTACCAGGACAATCGAATCTGTCATACTGGAATCCACACTGATGATCGTTACCTCGGAAACCCGTGGAACAACATCGAGTAATCTGTTCAGAGCATCTTTCTCATCTTCAGATTCAACATTCCAATATACATCGATTGACTCATTGTCGGCATAGGCTTTGAAGAAATTCTGTACTACGGTCTCTTGGGAGGGTATGCCGACACCTTTTGTATAGGCGAAGACACAGGTTCCAAGGGCGATGATCAGTATTATCACAACTGCAAGGAAGACCTTAAGGCCCGTGTGACGGAGTTTTCGCTCTTTCCTCAACTGACGTTTACCGGTCTCCAGGAGCTCTGCGTCAGTAGCGGTGAAGAAGCCGGTATCTGCAGCACTTGGAACGTTGCCTGCGCCGTATCCTTCACTTTCGTTGTAGCTCCTTATCGGGTAACGGGCATAACCGCTGTCAGTGATGTCGTTTTCAGCGTCATCATCGAAATTGATACTCGATCGACTATCGCGTTCAACATCAATACCCAGAGCCTGGCGAGCCTTTTGATAATCCACCTGAGCTTCAGGAGAGAGGACGAAATGCTTCCTGATCAAGGCATCCTCAAAAGTATCAACCGCTTCTTTATACCGACGTGCTGCTACATAGGCCTGCCCCAGCTTATCCAAGGTAGCATTCAATGAGCTGCCTGTAACGCGAAAATCGAGTATGGCCAGGTAGGCCTCGATAGCATCTGTCGGGCGGTCAAGTGCGGTGAAACTTGCCCCGAGATTCATGAGGGCCTTCACAGGATTGGGGTTGTTCTCATCAAGGGCGGCTGAACGATAGGCAGTTCCAGCTTCAACGTACTTGCCAAGCTTCCAGTATGAGTTCCCCAGTCCCATGTAAGCCCTATAAGGCGTAGGATAGGAATCATCTTGGAGAGCTTTATTGAAGTAGCTTATTGCCTCTGCATATTTGCCGATAGCATTGAGCGTTGTGGCGAGGTTTACATGTATGCTGGTCTTCTCATCGTAGGAATCATCTTGCAGGGCTTTGTGATAACTCTCAGCGGCTTCCTTGAAATTCTTCATCTTAATGAGGCAGTTACCTATCCGATGATAGACAAGGCCAGCGTCCCCGGGTGCAAATGAGTTCCAATCCTCCTTTAAGCATTGATAGTATCCACGCAATGCCTGGGGGTAGTCCTGCGCGTTGTATGCGACAGTTGCCTGATCATAGTGTGTGCTTTTCAATATGGAACCTCAGCTCTCTTTATCGACATCTGCCCATCTTATTTCAATTAATCACTGATCTCGATTATAACTGAAAGGATCTCGTCGCCTTTTCTCAGCGTATGGATGATTGCAAGTGATTCCTCGTCAGCTGGATCGCCAAAGACGGTATAGTTACTGTCCAGGAAGCTTTGGGGACCCAAACAGAAATAGAACTGTGAGCCTGCCGAATCGGGGCTCTGAGAGCGAGCCATCGCAAGCGTTCCATCAAGATGCTTGTTGTTAGGATTGAGCATCCATTCACCCTTGATGGAGTAACCTGGATTCCCCGTACCTGGAGGTGGATAGGTCCCTCCTGAAATCACCTGCTGTGCAGATATGTCGCGGGTATGGGGACAACCACCCTGTATGACAAAACCAGGTTCATATCGATGGAACTTGAGGCCATCATAGAAACCTTTTTGAGCCAACTCGACAAAGTTGCCAACATGTATTGGTGCGTCTTTGCCTGAAAGCTTGATCCTGATAGCCCCTTTGGAAGTAGTGATAACCGCAATCTCATTTCCAGTAGGTTGATATTCTGGTGTGTAGATACCCATTCGGCCTCCCGACTCCTGATTCCATGGTGCCCCCTGCTGGATTCGAACCAGCGGCCTTCTGCTCCGGAGGCAGACGCTCTATCCCCTGAGCTAAGGGGGCATCTTATGATGCCCAAATGGCATAAAAGGAATTCTACACCAGTTCCGTCAAGCTTGCTTTGCTGGTATCGTATAGTGAAGTACTGATTCTGAGGAGTATTCAGGTGCAAGATGGGCCTTTTAAGATCGAGTCTTTGGCTTATACCGGTCTAGGTGTCGCTCATGACCTGAACGGCAAAACACTCTTTGTTGATGGCGCTATACCTGGAGATACCGTCAAAGTCGCATATACCAAGGAATATGAACGCTACAACCAGGCACGGATCACTGAGATCTGTGATCCTTCGCAACACCGCATCCAGCCTCTCTGTCCTCATGCTGGGATGTGTGGAGGATGTAGCCTACAGCACATGCACTACAGCCAACAGGTCCTCTGGAAGCGCAGTTTTGTTGTTGATGCTCTGAGGAGGATTGCCTGCATTGAGGAGGCAGAAGACCTGGTGTCTGAGACTCTCATGACAGGTCTGGAGTCTGGCTACCGAAACAAGATAGAGCTGGTACCATCACCTGGCAAGAAAGGAATGGTACTCGGCTATCACGCCAGGCAAAGCGAAGAAGTGATACCTGTTTCCTCATGTCTGCTACTCCTCGATCACCTTGAGGATATTCCGGGACAACTCTCGGGCGCTCTGAGTTATGCTTTGGGAGACAACTCTGAAAAACTCAAGAGGGTCACAATCAGGGCTTCAAAGCGCACTGGGGATTGCGAACTCTCCCTCTGGATGGAACCATCTTCCTGTTCCAGGCAGTTCCTTGCAAAAGTCGTGAAGAGTGTCATGCATACCAGTAGCCTTGTAAGGGTTCTAACAAAAAGCGAACCCGCGAGACGGAACGTGAGCAAAGTCGAGGTAATCTCCGGAAAAGGGTTTTGGAGTGAACTCCTCGCAGGATTCACATTCAAGGTAAGCGCCACCTCCTTCTTCCAGGTTAATACCCTGGCTACAGAGTTGCTTATAGATAAGGTCATTGAGAGTGTTGGTGAAGAGGTTGATACGGTTCTTGATCTGTACTGTGGGGTGGGAACCTTCACTCTTCCCTTGGCTAAGCGCAATCTCAAAATGACTGCTATCGAATCCGAGAAGAGTAGCATCCGTGATTTGAGGAGGAACCTGGCCGAGAACGGATTGGCAGCAGAGGTTGTAGGCGGCGGTGTAGAGTATGAGCTATCCAAGCTGGGGAAAGGGTTCTGCATTGTTGTCGACCCACCACGTAAAGGGCTCAGTAGCGTTGCCCTCAAGGCTCTGGTAGATGCCAAGCCACAGATCCTGGTCTATGTATCATGCAATCCAGCGACACTGGGGAGGGACCTCAGATTCTTCCTGGCCAGTGGATTCGTGCTTGAATCAGTTACTCCAATAGACTTATTCCCTCAAACCTATCACGTGGAATCCATTGCCTTACTAAGGAGAGCATCAACTTTGTCTTAGACAACCTATCAGTTACAATTAGTGTATTAAGAACAAGGAGAGAAGAATCAATGAGAAAAGAGATCCCTGTTGCCATTCGCATTGCGCAGGCTGATGACGCCCAGGAGATCCTCGATATCTATGCTCCCTATGTTACTGACACCGCAATAACCTTTGTCTCTGCCCTGCCCAGTGTTGAGGGAATCCGCAAGAAAATGGTAGAGATCAAGAAAGGGTATCCTTACCTGGTTTGCAGCATGGGAGGAAAAGTCGTCGGTTTCGCGTATGCAGACAGGTACAAACCACATGAGGCCTATCAAAGGAATGCTGAGCTTGCGGTCTACGTACAGCCGGGATTCCATGGCCGCGGTATCGCAACTGCACTTTACACAGCGCTTTTCCAGATCCTCAAGTCCCAGGGATTTAGCAACCTTTATGCCTTGATCACTTTGCCGAACAACGCAAGCATCGCTTTGCATAAACACTTCGGGTTCAAAGAACTTGCCATACATAAAGCTGACGGTTATAAGATGGGCGCCCGGCGAGACGTACTCTGGATGGTGTATCGGATAGATGATGTCGCTGATAGTGAGGCTTTCCGACCTCCGTTACGATTCTCAAGACTGCGGGACAACGAGATAGAGACCGCCCTGCGCATGGCGACTGCTTTATTGAGCGGAGTGCGATAGATGAACAGAGCGCCTCGGAAAGGTATGGCATTCAAGGTTGGCGGTGAAAGCATTCTACCAGAGGGCTTTTTGGTCGGCCACGCACAGGATGACACAGTTGGAACCGGCTGTACGGTCATACTCTGTGAGGATGGTGCTCTTTCTGCTGTTTCGGTTCGTGGCGCTGCTCCGGCAACTGTGGAGACCGACCTGCTCGACCCCAGCAATACTGTCGAAAGAATCAATGCCGTGCTTTTAAGTGGTGGAAGCGCCTTTGGCATCGAAGCTGCCAGTGGTGCCATGAAATGGCTCACCGAGAAAGGCAAGGGCTTTTGCGTATCAACTGCTCGGGTGCCTATCGTCTGTGGCGCCGCCCTCTTCGATCTCACTGTTGGCCAAAGCGATTCCTTTCCTGATAAGGCCATGGGTTATGCCGCCTGTGAGGCGACCTCTTCAAGAGTAGAGACAGGCAACATCGGTGCAGGTACGGGAGCCAGTGTAGGCAAGTTGTTTGGTGAGAGCCTCGCAATGAAAACAGGCTTCGGCTGCGCAAGTGTCGAGGTCGATGGACTCATTATCACAGCTCTTGTTGCAGTGAATGCGGTGGGAAATGTCTTCGATCGAACCAGTGGAAGGACACTTGCTGGTGTCAGGGACCCAGATAACGATAAAGGAATAGCAGATCCTTATGATGCACTTATCTCTCTGAGCGCGGCTGGAGAGACAGCATCCCCGCTTATGCAGAATACTACCATCGGCTGCGTCCTGACCAACGGAACCCTGACAAAGGCTCAGGCAAAACATGTCGCCGACATGACACATGATGGTTATGCGCGAGCCATTGAGCCGGTACATACCGGCTTTGATGGCGATGCAGTCTTTGCCCTCTCAACCTGCACAGAAGTCTCCTCACCGGCTCTCATTGGCTCTCTGGCAGCCCTGGTGATGGAGAAAGCGATCCATAATGCAGCGCTTTCCTCCGAGTCTGCCTATGGCCTGCCGTCTTCAAGGGACCTGAATACGCATTCGATCTAGAAAGGACTGGATTTGCCTAGAATCAACTGGACACATGGTTATGTGCGCAACAATGATGCTGCCCTGTATTATGAGGTGCATCAAAGTACACAAGAAGAGGCGCCGATATTGATACTTCTACATGGTAACGGCGAAGACATGCACATCTTTGATAAACACATCTGTCCATTGCTTCCTTTCTATACGGTTATCACTATGGATACCCGTAATCATGGCAAGTCTTCTGCTGGAGAACAGCCTCTCTCCTATCAGCTATTCGCTGATGACCTTTTCACCCTGATCAATAAGCTCCAGATTGGGAATTTCCTGATACTTGGTTTTTCTGACGGCGCTAATACCGCTCTGGAGCTCGCGCTCAGGCATCAGGAACGTATAGCTGCCATGATACTTGTCGGGGCGAACATCTCGGTAAACGGACTGACACCCATAGCGAGGAAGGGATTGCAACTTCTTTCCGTAGGCAAGAGTCTTAGAGGGGTCTTCTCGAAAGGTACAAAGGCAGATAAGAAGCTCGTACGCCTGATGCTCGAACACCCGAATATCGACCCAAGACAGCTTGAGAAGATCACTATCCCAACACTTATCATAACAGGCGAGCAGGATATCATCAGAGATGAGCATACCGAGTTGATCGCATCCTCACTCCCAAAGGCACGGAGGGTTGTCATTCCCCACACTTCCCACTTTGTCTTAAAGGACGCACCTGAAGAATTCGACCGACTCGTATTCGAATTCCTCATGGAAGACGACTAAACATATGCACGTAACGGTCAATTGAATGAGAATAGTCTTTGTGCAAGGTGATACCCTGAAATAGCCAGGCTTCTACCACCCTTGCCAGGCAAATTGACAACGAGGCCCAGTGCCCCACCCCGTATTGTTGGATAGACCCCAGGATCCTTCTCCTTAAGATACGCCCAGATATCTGCTCTCAGTGATTCCGCATCAGGTCTCTCTGACATGCGTAGGAAGACAGAGCAGATCGTCATCATCATGGTCAGATAGTGGATCATGTACTTTCTCAGGTTCAATATGCCAACATCAGTATTGAGGTTGAACGTGTCGATCATGATCTTGGTGATGAGGAGCTGTTGTTCAATACGTTTGATCATAGTCTGCTCATTAACCGACTGCCCTTCCCTACCGATGTAGTAACGGTACAAGTCGGTATTCAGATAGAAGATGGTCGTGACAGCAGGTAGTGGAACGTACACAAAGATGTTGTCTACATAGAAAGTGTGTGATGGAAGCCTCAAATCGATGCTGCGGAGCAGCTCTGTCCGATAAATGACAGCATGCATGAGAAGGTTCTGTTGCGGTTTGAAACGTCCCAGCTCGCCCCATCCAAAAATCCTATCTTCAGGCATCACGCTGGTGTAGGTAATCGTCTTTGACCTGCCTGCATCAGGTTTCTCATAGACATAGTTTGTTACGAGAAGATCGAGATTAGAGGGCGCGAGCCACTTCAGTTTTTCGAGTGTCCGCTCCAATGCGTCCTCGTTCAACCAGTCATCTGCATCAACCACTTTGAAGTACTTACCCTTGGCATTCCTGAGGCCAGTGTTAACCGCTTCTCCGTGTCCGCCATTCGATTGATGGACAGCCCTGATGATACCAGGGTGGCGTTCCTGCCAGGCATCGGCCTTTGCACCTGTGTCATCAGCGGTAGAGCCGTCGTTGACAATGATGATCTCGATAAGATCCAGGGATTCCCTTGATCCGCTCAGGATGCTCTCAACGCAATTATCCATGTATCCAGCTGCGTTATAACAGGGAATAGCAAAGCTCAGCAGGATCTCACCCCCTGCCTCGCAGCCAGGATCTATCCTCTCAGGAATGGGAACGTCGTCAGATGTCATCTATCAACTCCAAGGCTCGCAATGCTATCTGATCCATATTGTAGTAGCGATACTCAGCAAGACGTCCCAAGACAAAGAAATTATCAAGGTTTTCATAAAGCGCCAGGTACCGCTTATAGTACTCCAGGTTCTTTGGGTCAATGATAGGATAGTAAGGTATCTGGGTATCGGGATCCGTATAAGGCCTTGGATACTCCTCAGCTACTGTACTGGCTTGGATCTGCTGACCTGTAAGCCAGGTATACTCAGAAGTACGCGTATAGTCCTCACTCACGGTGAAGTTCACAGTGCCGCAGGGTTGCACCTTGTTTTCCTGATAGTGTCGGTAGGAGAAATCCAATGATCGATAGGGCAGTATCCCAAAACGATTGCTAGAAAGCTCATCCAGTGCTCCCGTATAGATGACTATCCCCTTGTAGGGAATACCGCAGACTTCTATGGCTGTAAACCCTCCTCCGGGTTCTTGGGATTCCTTGAATGAGAGAATCTGACAGGCATTGAGGTTTGTATAGACCGTTATACCTGGATAATCCAGAAGCTTTTCGAATAGGCTGGTATAGCTTGGCAAAGGGATACCCTGGTAGGGATCCTGGAAATACCGGTTATCCCAATCGACCAGTACGGGCACACGGGCTGTGACCGAAGGATCGATTTCTTCTGGTGTCAACCCCCATTGCTTCATCGTGTAATGCAGGAACACATTCTCATACACATATTCTGCTAGCGCTCGTAGATGGGGGTCCTCAAGCTTTCGCAGCTCGATGATCGGGACTTTCACCCCAAGGCCGAAGTGTTCGATTAGAGATGACTTGAGCGATGCGGCTTTTTCAGTATCAAAGCTCAAGTCGATCGAATGCAGATTGAACGGAACAGGAATAAAAGCGCCGTTGATCGAAGCCAGTACCTCATGTTGATACGCGCGCCACTGCGTGAACCGCGAAAGATAGGTGAAGACCCTTTCTGAGGTACTATGGAAGATATGGGGTCCATACTCATGTATAAGCACACCCTGCTCGTCCAGGTGGTCATAGGCATTTCCGGCGATATGCGGCCGTTTCTCTAGAACAGCTACGCGCATGCCCTTACGCTCAGAGAGTTCCCTTGCTGCAACAGCGCCAGCGAAACCAGCGCCGATCACCAGAGCGTCGTACTCATCCAGGTTAACCTGCCTGGAGGCGCTAAGCGAGCAATCGCAGATACTGAGAGCCATTACACATCTCCTTCTCGTGAATTCCAACTGCATGAACGCCTACTGAGTCACTATTATTGTACCGTAGATGGAGTTTATCGAGTTGAAGGCGTTTCTATCCCCTATCATAGGCAGAACGAACAACGAAAGGAGAAGCGATGAGTTGGTTTCTGGATAGGATAGTCGAGCGTGCCAGCGCAGACTGTAAGACCATAGTATTACCTGAAGGCGACGATGCACGCACCCTTGAGGCAGCAGTGAAGATACACAAACAGGGAATCGCAAGACCCATAGTCCTTGCAAAAGCTGAGACAATCGAGAAGAGCGGCCTTGACTTCTCTGGGATCAAGGTAATCGATCCAGCACAATCAGAAGATCGTCAACGCTATGCGGAAGAGCTCTTCGCGCTTCGACAGGCAAAGGGTATGACACTAGAAGAAGCTTATGAACTCTCTGGGACTGTCCTGTACTATGGGACTTTGATGGTCCGCCTGGAAGATGCCGATGGTATGGTTGCAGGAGCAGCACACGCTACCAGCGATGTGCTGAGAGCAGCGCTTCAGGTGCTGAAGACAGCTCCTGGTACTTCACTTGTCTCCGCATTCTTTGTCATTGTTGTGCCCGATTGTCCGTATGGGCATGACGGAGCCTTCATATTCGCCGACAGTGGCTTGGTACAACACCCTGATTCTCATCAGCTTTGTGATATCGGTATAAGCTCTGCGCACTCTTTTAAGGCCCTGCTGGAAGCAGAACCGGTTATCGCCTTCCTCTCCCACTCTACCTGGGGTAGCGCGAAAAGCCCCTCAGTAGACAAGGTACGCGAAGCGGTTGCCCTCGCTCAGGAGAAGGCGCCTCACTTGCCGATAGATGGAGAATTCCAACTGGACGCTGCTATTGACTTAGCTGTCGGCAGCTCTAAGGCTCCAGGTTCCGCCATTGCCGGCCACGCTAACGTACTGGTTTTCCCTGACTTGGACTCTGGGAACATCTCTTATAAGCTTGCACAGCGCCTTGCGAAAGCTGAGGCTTATGGCCCTATAACCCAGGGGATAGCCAAGCCGGTCAATGACCTCTCTCGCGGTTGTTCTGCTGATGACATAGTTGGCGTCGCTGCCATAACAGCAGTGCAAGCCCAGGCAGTGGGCAAATAGCGTCCTGTTCAGTCAAGGATGTCGATGACATCCTTGACTATCATCAGCTCCTCGTTTGTGGGAATGACCAGTATCTTCACCTTGGAGTCTTCACGGGATATCTCACGCTCTTTGCCCCGTAGTTTGTTCTTCTCCTCGTCCAGGATGATGCCGAGAGGCGCCAGTCCAGAGAGTATCATGCTGCGCATACGCGGGTCATTCTCCCCCACTCCTCCAGCAAAGACTATTGCATCAACGCCTGCCATCTCAAAGACATATTGACCGATGTAACGTTTGACTGAGTTGGAATACATCTCATAGGCAAGGAGTGCCCGTTCATTGCCTTCTTCTGCGGCTGCTCGTACATCGCGGAGATCATTCGAAAGTCCTGATATGCCCAGCAATCCTGACTTTCGGTTCATGACAGTGTCAGCCTCTTCTGCGGTCATGCCAAGATTGTTGATCATAAAGGTCACAATGGCGGGATCGATAGAACCAGAGCGTGTACCCATCATAAGACCATCCAAAGGGGTGAATCCCAAGGAATTGTCGATCGCGACACCGCCGTCTACAGCTGTCAGGGAACACCCGTTCCCCAAATGGCAGGTGACAATCTTCAGGTCTTCTATAGGTCGATCCAAGAACTCAGCTGTACGCTTTGACACATAGCGGTGAGAGGTACCATGGAATCCATAGCGGCGGATCCGGTACTTCTCGTAGAACTCATAGGGAAGCGGATACATATACGCCTTGGGAGGAAGCGTGGAGA